>Ga0315273_10000764_pt1 | contig 34909 bp, 30 predicted proteins | sample YL17G02_0_MG_FD_205753 | JGI IMG/M metagenome (GOLD analysis project Ga0315273, IMG submission 205753) | Sediment microbial communities from Yellowstone Lake, YNP, Wyoming, USA - YL17G02_0 | ecosystem: Environmental > Aquatic > Freshwater > Lake > Sediment | place: USA: Wyoming | collected...
GGCCGTCCCCGTGTCTCCTACCTGGCCCCAATCGAAGTACATCTGCCAGTCATCATTGTTGTCCGCGTACGTCAGGTCGCCCGCCATCAGCAGGAGGTCGGGCTGCGGGTGGGTGGGGGTGGGGGCAGCGGGTCGGCGCTCGGGCAAGCGCCTGCGCCTCCCACCCCTCGCCCGCCCCGCGCCTCCCTCGCCCCACCTTTTTTGTCTGCAAAAAGTCAAACGTGACTGTCGTGTTGCGCGTCTGCCCCGGGTCGGCGACGACGCCAAACCGGGTCGGGAAGCCGCCCGGCACCTTGAACGACCCCGCAAACGGCTCCGTCCCCGGCGGGCCGTCGATCTTGTAGAAGTAGGTCGACCCCGGGACGAGGCCGCCCACGCGAGCGTGGTGAAGCACGGGCGAAACATACAGGCCGCCGTTCGTCGGCGTGCCATCCAATTCTTGCGTAAAGTCGACGGTGTAGGAAAAAGGCACGCCCGTGTACGCCTTGTCGTACACGCCGGGCGCCTTGCCGACGCGGACGACGGACGGGCCGCCGGCGGCCGTGTCGGCCGCGGGGCCGGCCGTGGTCAAATACGCCGGCGCGCACGTCGCCCACGAGACGAGCACCGCGGGGCCGCCCGCCGCCGTGCCCCACCATTTGAGGGCCACTTGGTCGGGGGAGCACCCGGCGGGCGCGGCGAGGCGCGGGTCGGACCACGGGAGCGTGGGCGGGCACGAGAGGGGGTACCCGAGCGAGGTAGGATTGCATGCGCTGTTTAAAAATGTGTCGAAGTAGGCATTGTTGAAGGGAACATCCACCTGCGGCCCGGGCGGCAGCACGCGCGGCTTGAGGGTCGGGGGGGACGCCGCGGCCGACGCGAGCGACGTGGTCAGGTTGACGCTGCCGGCGGGCGGCTTCAGGGGCAGGTACGTGGCCGCGGCCGACGCGACCAGCAGGGCGAGCAGGGCCAGGGCGGGGGCGGGGGCGGCGGGCGCCGGCCGAGTCATTTGGGGGGGGGGGGTGGCAGTTGAAGCTGGGGGCGAAAGGGGGTGCGATTGGCGGTAGCGCGGTCGCCGGTGGCGCGCCGGCGGCCCCCTAGTTGCACCAATATGATCCGCTGCATTGCTCCGGTGGTGGCATTAGTCGGCGCGGGGGGCGGGCGCGGGCGGGGACGCCGTGGGGAGGCGCGCGGCATGCAGGGCCCGCGCCGCTGGCCGCCGGCCGCCACCCCGGCCACCCAACGCGTAGGCACATGCATTCTTTCGCCGTGCGCGGGGGCGGCGGGCGCGACGGGGGGAGGGGGGCTCGCGGAGGCCGGGCCGAAAGATCTGTGTGGGGTATCAGTGCCGCGGGCGCGGGAAACAGAGAGCGACAGCACCGACCGGCGCGAGGAGGGACTGGCGGACTGCGCGCGCGCGTGCGTTGCTCACTCCCAGTCGCCGCCACCGCCGCCACCCCCGCCGCGCGCCGCGCGCAGCGCCCCCACCTCGCGCAGCAGCCCGCCCGCGCCCCCCCCCGCGCCCCCCCCCGCGTCGAGCAACCGCCCCGCGGCCGCGTCGGCCGCCGCGTCATCGCCCCGGTCCCGGTGGTAGGCGGCGAGGAAGATGAGGGCGTCCACAGCGTCGGGGCCCGGCGCACCGCCGGCGCCGCCGCCGGCCACGGCCGCTCTGTCGGCCGCGGCCAGCGCGGCCGCGTGGCACGCAGCCGCGTCGTCCACCTCTCCATCCGCTGCGTGCAGCCGCGCCAGCCGCCGCAGCGCGACGCCGTCGCCGTCCCCCGCGGCGAGCGCGCGGCGGTACGCGCGCTTGGCCGCGCCCCGGGCCGCGGCGCCGGCGGAGCCGCCTGCCGCCGCTTCCGCGCACTGCCCAACCGCGACCCACATGCGCGCGTCGCCGGGGCGGAGGGCGGCGGCGCGGGAAAAATAGTGGAGCGCGTGCGCGGGCAGGTGCAGCAGCTCGTACGCCTGGCCCAATCCGTACCACGCGCGATAATCGCGCGGCGCGGCCTCGGTCGCGCGCCGGTAGGCGGCGACGGCGGCGGCGGGGTTTTTGAGCTCCACGTACTCGTGCCCGGCGAGGGTCCAAGCGCCGGCGGCGCCGCCGTCGAGCGCCAGGGCCCGTTGAAAGGACGCCACTGCGCGCGCGTGGTCGCCGCGCAGGGAGTGGTAGTTGCCGGACACGATCGAGGCCACGGACGAAAACGGGTCCGTCGCGGCCGCGCGCGCGGCGAGCGACGAGAGCGCGGCCGCGTCCTCCCGCACGTAGAGCACGTTGGAGTAGACGTCTAAACCTTCCAGCCGGTGCGGGTCGCGGGCGAGGGCGGCCTCGTAGGCGGCGCCGGCGGCGTCGAAGTTGCGCGCGGCGTACTGCGCCGACGCGGCCGACCCCGACACCCACTCCCCGCCGGGGAAATGGTCGTGCAGCCGCAGCAGCCGCCCGAGCGCGTCGGGCGCGTCGCCAGCGTCCAGGGCGACGTGGGCGAGGTAGGCGGACGAGGCCCAGTGGGGCGGGAGGCCGCCGGAAGGGGAGGCAGCGGCGACGGCGGCCGCGGCGGCGCCCCCGGGCCCTGGCCCGGCGCCGCCGCCGCGGGCCGACGCGTCCAGGTGCGCCAACGCCAGCCACGCCCCCCAGTTGAGGGGGAAGCGGCGCAGGGAGGTGAGGTGGGCGGCGCGCGACGCGGCCGCGTCGCCGCTGTCGGCGCAGATCAGGCCGCGCAGATAAAGGCAGAACGGATCCGCCGCCACGTCGGCCGGCAACGAATCCAGCTCGGCCAGCACGCCGTCCAGCTCCGGGTTGGCCGCGTGCGGCGGCGGGCCGTCGAGGCCCGCGCTCGCGCGCGCAGCTGCGAGCGCGACCGCGCGGGTTGCCTCGCCGGCCAGGTACCGCGCCCAGCCCCGCAGGAAGCAGGCGCGAGGCGCGGTGGCCGCCCGGAGGACGTGGGCAGCGCGCGCGTGCTCGCGGAGGGCGAGGAGCGGGAGCGCGAGCGCGACGGCGTCAGCGTCAAGGGGAGGGAGGGGAGGGGGCGGTGTCCCACGCTCCCTCTCCGCGCCGTCGCGCGCCGATTCGGGCAGGCCTGATGGGGATTGAATAGAGGGCGGTGGGAGGCGGCGGCGCCCGGCGCGGCAGCGCGCCCATCCTCATCTCATCTCTCACCCGCCAGCATCTCCGCCGCCCACTTGGCGGGCGCCGGCAGGTGGTATGCGAGCAGGACGTCGACGGCGGCGGCCAGCTCGGCGCGCAGAGTCGCGGGAGGGGGCGGGGGCGGGAACGATTCGGCGTCGACCATCGCAGCGGCAGAGGTGTGCCGGCGGCAGTCCAGGAAGCGGGCTCTTATTACAGGGCGCGCGCGCGGGCGGCCGCGCGCGGCGCGGGGAGGCGGAAAGGGGTGTGTGCGGGCGGCGGGCGGGCGCGACCCTCCGCAAACGCAACGCCGCCGCGCCCGCCGCCGGTCAAGCAATCCACCCATCGACGTCGCGGCATCGCGTCCTCAATCATGCGTGGGCGTGCTCGTTGCGGAGGACGGTGTAGCTCGCGTCGCCCGCGCCAAACGTGAGCACGGCCCCCGGCGCCAGCTTGGCGCGCCCGCCGCGGGCCACGGTGGCGCCGTCGACGGTGAGGTTGCCGCCGCCAATGTTGAACACGTAGATGGCGGCGTCCTTGCAGGCTCTGAGAGGGTCGGCCCCGTCGGCGCCCTCGAAAACCAGCTCCACCCCGGCCGACACGACGCCGGGCAGGGCGGCATCGTCAGCGCCCGCGGTGGCGTCGCCCACGATGGCGAATTTCTTCTGGGCGAGAGCGGCTGAAGAGGGAGGGCATGGGGAGCTGCATTGGCGCCGCGCTAGCCGAAACCCGCCCCCGATGCGTGCGCCCTCCACCGCACGCACGCGTGAGGTCGACCACCGCGGCTTCGTGGAGTGGAACGTCCGCGCGGCGGAGCGACCAGAGCATGCATGCGCTCGGAGCAAAACGCGCCCGCGGCGCGCCCCGGCGGCGCGCAGCGGCGGGAGCGGTGGCGGGAGTCGACAGGCGCACGGCGCGCATCGGGTGGCGGCGGCGGCGGCGGTCTGGGCGGCGGGAGCGAGTGTGTGTGCGGGCGGCGCGCGCGCTCTTCTCTGCGTGACCCAAGACTACAGCAGGGCCCGCACCACGCCTGCCGCCAGCCGCCACCGGGGCGGCAGCCGGGCGGGCACAGCGGCCAGGCGGCGGCCGCGCAGGGCGCTGCTGGCGCCGCCGCCGCGCAGGCCTGAAGCAGGCAGCGGAGAGGCCGCCGCAGCGGGGCTTGCCAGGCTGCCGCCCCAGCGCAGCTGGGAGGCAGGGCTCCCACCTACCCCCAGGCCGAGCCGCGCCGCGAGCGGGCGCGGCGACGCGTGCACGCGCGCGGCGGCGACCGCCGCGCCGGCCGCCGCGGGCTCGCCGCCGGCGCCTTGTTCTTCATCGTCGGACGACGACGACGATGAAAGCATGATGACGTCATCAGCAGCCTCGGGCGCGGGCGGGACGGGGCGGCCGACCGCGGGCGACGCCGGCGCGCTCCGCGCACCCCCGGCGCCAGCCACTTTTTTCTTCCGCACCCCCGCGGCCGCCGGCGACGTCGGTGCCGACGCCGCCGCCAACGTCGGCACCTTGCGCGGCTTGCGCGCCCGCGCCTTGCCTTTGGCCGCGCGCGCCGCCCACGCGCTCGGCCCCCCCCGCCCCTGCCGCCCCAACGCCGCCACCCACGTGTCGGCCGCGCCGCACGCGGGGCAAGCGCCGGCCGTGGGCAGGGCGCCGCCGGAGGCGTCGAGGGAGAGGAAGTGGTCGCCGAGGCAGGACACGTGGCACGCCGCGCCGCACGCTGCGCACGGGAGCAGGGCGTCGGGCATCGGCTGGTCGCACAGGGCGCAGGTGGGAGGAGTGGTGGACGGGGCGGGGGCGGCTGCGGCGTCGGCGGCGACGCCTTCCGCGTCGCTGCCGTCGCTCCCGCCTTCCTCCTCGTCCGCCCCCGCCGTCCGGTACCCCGTCATCAGCACGTCCAACGCCTCCACGTCGACAGACACATGGGGCGGCGGCGCGGGGCCGCCGGCGGCGCGCGCGCGGGGGACGAGGTGCGCGTGCGCCGACCCGGTCGCGCAGACGGACAGCGGGAACGAGCGCCACGGGTCGAGACGCAGCATCTCCAGCAGCACGCGCACGCGGCCCGCGGGGCCGTCGAGGGCGGTGCGCGGGAGGTGGGCGACCGCGGGGCGGACGGCTTTCGAGGCCGTGGGGTGCTGCCACGCCCATTCAAACGCGAGCGCTTGGGCGCGCGTGGGGAAGCCGTGCACGACGAGCAGCATGGCCCACGGGCGGTGGCTGCAGAGAGAGGGGGGAAGAGAGGGGTGGGAGAGAGGCCGCGCGCAAAAACCCCGCCTTCCACCCTCTCTCTCTCTCTCTCTCTCTCTCTCTCTCTCTCATACCGGTGCGTCTTCCACGCGCCCGACGCAATCTCGCCATTATGCTGGCGCAGGCGGCGGGGCGGGTTGACGGTGAAGCTGCAAAAAGAGAAGAAAGAAAAAGGGGGGGTCGGTCGCGCGCCATCGCCCGCCCTTCTCTTCTCCCGCCCGCGCCCCGCCGCTGGCCGCCTTACCCGATGTAGGTGCGCTTGGAGGCGGGCGCGGCGAGGGACTGGAGGAGGTAGACGCCGTGAAAAGGGGGAGGGGCCATTGGAGGGGATGGGGAGGCGCGCAGCCGGCGCCGGCTCGGGCACGTGGAGAGGCGCGCGGCGGGCGCCGGGCGCGAGGCAGACGCGGGCCGCGGGCACCGCGGCGGGGAGTGTGCGCGCAGCGTCTGCGCTCTCGCCCGCCGCCCCCACTCCCTGCCCGCGCGCCCAATTGCCCGCAGCGCTCGCTCGCGCCGCGGTCCAGGCGGGCGTGCGCCCTCGCATCCGGCGGCCTCGGGCGGGCGCCCCGACGCGCGCGCCCTCCATGCGCGGCCAGCCGGCGCCCGCAGGCCGCCTCGGCGGCCGGTCTGCGCTGCCCGTCGGACGCATGCTCTCTACGCGGCCTCGCAGGGAGACGCTCGCGCCCCGGCAGCGCCCTTCCCCCCCCCGTGCCGACGCTGGGCCGAACCACGCGGCCAGGGGCGTGCCCTGGCCGCGGTCCATGCTGCCCACCGGGGCGCAGCGGGACGAGGTGGGATCCAGGGTGGGGTTTGGGGGGGCGGGCGGGCGGCGGTGGGGGCGGGCGGGGGGGCGACGCTCGCCGCGTCGGCGCCCGAGACCGCGCGCGCCCGATGCGCTCCCTGTCCTTGCAGGCCGACGCCCGCCCCTGGACGGTCTACACCGTCCGCTTCTGCACGTCCCCCCGGCGCGGCGCGTCCCCCCCCGCGGGCGCGGGCGCGACCCTGCTGCTGCTGACCCCCGCCGGCGACGCGCTCCTGCGCCGCGTGCCGCGCCTGGCCGACCCCGGCGCGGAAGCCGCGGAAGCGGCGGCCGTGTGCGTGGCGGGCGGCGGCTGCGGGGACGCGGTGGTCGGCGCGGCGGCCGCGGCGGCCGCGCGCGCTCCCCCGCCCCCTCGCGAGCGTTTCGCGCCCGGCGCCATCGACGAGTTCTCCTTTGCCGCCCCCGACGTCGGACCGTTGGCCGCCATCGTGCTCGCGCCGGATGACGGCGAGTGGGCGTGCGACGAGGTGAGCGTCGCGCGCGCGGCGGCGCCGGCGGAGCCCGCGCGCTTTGTCCTGCGGACGCCCGCCACGGCCTCATCCGCGGCCGCCGCCCCTGCCGTGCCGCGCGACGCGGTCGTCGTGGGCGCGGGGGAAGGGGCGGCGGTGCTGACGCGGGCCGAGGCGGCAGCGCTGCGCGCGGCGGGGCTGGAAGACTACGCGTCGCTCAAGGACCGCTCCCTCGCCGCCGCCGCCGCGCTCGTCGCGGGTGGGACATTGGCTGCTACTCTTGTTGTCGGCCCGGTCGCCGCGGCCCCCTTTGCGGCGGGAGGCGTCGGCGGCCTCGCGTACGGCGCCGCGCTCCACCTCGGCGTCGACGCGGTCGGCGGCGCCGCCTCCCCCCTCTCCCGCCTGCTGGGGTCGAATCCCGCGCGCGGGGCGGCGCTGCTGGCGGTGGCGGTGGGGGGAGTGGCGCTCGCGGCGGCGCACCTAGGGAGTGGAGGGAGCGGCGGCGACGCGGCGGTTGCCACCGCCGCCACCGCTCCCGCCCGCCTCGCCCTGCTCAAAGAGCTGCTCGCCGCGGCCCTCGGCTTCTCCATGTACAAATTGGGGCTGGTGGCGACGGTGGCGGCGGCCGACGCGGGGGGGCGCGCCGACGACCGCGGCGGCGAGCCGGTCGGCGCCCCGTCGGCCGGGTGCGGCGACTCCGGGGACGAGAGTGCCGGCGAGCCGTGAGGGAGGGTTGGGAGAGAGAGAGCGAGAGACGCACGCACGACACACACCACCACCCTCGTCGTTTCGTTGCGCGTTGCGCGCCGCGCCGTGGACAGAGTCGACTGCAAGAAACCACGCCATAGACCCATCACTCCCCGACCACCTCGTACGCAGCCGCCCGGGGCACGGCCGCCGCGCGGCACGCGCGCACGGCCGCCGGCCGCAGCGCGGCCGCCGCGGCGAGGCCCGCGTTGAGGCCCAGGCCCCAGGCGGCGGCGGCCGCGGCGTCGGGAGGTTCGAGGGCCAGGGTGCCGCGGTCGGTGGCGACGAGGAAGGTGGCGCCAGGGGCCCACGGCGGCGCGGGCGCCGACACGCGCGCCACGGCCGCCACCAGCTCCCCGCGCCGCAGCGCGCGCGCCGCGCCGCGCCGGTAGTAGCGCAGCAGCAGGCGGCCGCCCTCCACGCGCACGCGCACGTGGCGCACGGTGCGGCGGGAGGGAGGGGCGGGGGTGAGGGGCGCGTCGGCGGGCGGGGTTTCGCCTCCTTTCACCGCCCACTTCTTCTTCACCGCCGCGCCGGCTTCCAAGGCCGCCAGCAGGTCGCCCGCGGTGACCGCGTCCAGGCGGGCCAGCTCGCGGCGCACCTCGGCGCGCGCGCGCGGCGCGCACGCGGCGCCGGCGCCGCCGAGCGCGGACGACGCGTGCGCGCTGGCCGCCGGGCCAGCCGCTGGAGCGGTCGCTGCGGGCCGTGGCTCGAATATGGATTCCCAGGCGGGGTCGTCCCCCGCCGCCGCCTGCGGCGGCGGCGGCGGCGGCCGCCGCGGCGCAGGGCCGCCCGACCCGAGCGAGCCCGCCGACAGGCGGGAAGCCAGCGAAGCCACGGACGCGGTCGCTGATGCCGTGGTCCCGGAGACGAGCACAGGAGCGGGCGCGGCGCTGGGCGGTGGCGGCTGCCGCCGGCGGCGCGACGCCGAGGCAAAGGGGTTGGCCAGGTCGTCGTCCTCGTCCGCCGCCGCCGCAGGAGTCGCCCGCACCCCTGGCGCGGGCGACGCGCCGCCCGAGCGCGGCGCGGGCGTGGGCGGGTGGTCGTCGGCCGCCGCGTCGGGCGGGGCGAGCGCGGGCAGCCGCGGCGGCCGAGCAAAGGCGGGGCCGCCACCGCCAACCCCTCCTCCAACCCCGCGCCAACGCTCATCCTCCTCTTCCGACAGCGACCCGTAGCCGCCGCGCGCGGGCGCGCCGGCCGAGCGCGCGGCCGCGCGCGCGGCACCGCCCGCGCCGCGCAGCACGGCGCCAGCGCCGGCGGCGGTCGACGACGCGAGCCAGACGGGGACGGACGCCGCGGTGTCGACGAGCTGCTTGAGTCTGTGGAAAAGAAACAGGGAGGCGAACGGGGAGCGAGGGGGCGTGAGGCGCAGGGACCGAGGCCGGGCCGCGGCCGCCGCGCGCCCGGCACGACAACGCCCCACTGTTCCTTTCCCACACCTGACGCCGTCGACGCCGCCGAGCCCCGCCCTGCGCCCGCCCGACGACGCGGGCGACGCGGCGCGGCGGGACGCGTCGCCGTCGCCCGCCGAGTCGGTGGGGCCCAGGGATCCGCGCATGGAGTCCATAATGGAGGAGCGCCGCGAGGGCGGGCGCAAATGTGGGGCGCGCCGGCGCGCGGGCGCCCGGCTGGCGCGGCGGGGCGCCGGCTGGGGAGCGACTCTGGCCTCGATGCCTCTGGCGCGTCGCGGAGCCGGCGCGGGCGGGCCGGGGCGGGCAGGCGGCCGCCGCCCGGGGGGGAGTGGCCGAGCGACGCGCGTGAGGGCGGCGCGGGCTCGCTTCTCCTCACATACCCCTCCCGCCTCCCTCCCCTCTCTCACCGCCCGTCGGTCAACCGCAGCACGTCTGCGCCGGCCATGCCGGGCGCGGGCGCCGGCGCGGCCGCGGCGGCGTCGAGCGCGGTCGTCGCGGCCGCACACGCCGCCGCCTCGTCCGCCGCCGCGTCCGCGTCGTCGCCGACCAGGCCGCCATGGCGAGCCGCTGCAGCGGCCAGGGCGGGCGCCACGCGGGCGTCGGCGGCGACGGCGTGCGCGGCGGGCGACGCGGCGAGCGCGGCAAGAGCGTCGGCGGCGGCGGTCGCGCCGTCGCCGCCGCCCTGCAGCGCGGCGCACAGAGGCGCCAGCAGGCCCGCGTCAACGAGCGCCACCCCGGCAGCCGGCCTCTCGCGGGCCATGGCCGCGGCCAGGTGCAGCGCCTTCCGCGCGGGCGCCGCAGCGTCCTCCCCCGCCGCCGCCACCAACGCGGCCGGCCCGCCGTCGCTCATGAAAGCCGCCGCACCACGGTCGCAGTGGCGCGCCAGGGCGCCCAGGGCGAGCCAGGCTTTGGCGCGCGCGTCGGCCGTCGCGCCGCGGTCGACGGCCGCCAACAGCGTCCCCACCGCGCCCTCGCCCACAAACCAGTCTTGCACCGGCTCGTTGCACGCGGCCGCGACGCCGATGGCGTGCGCCGCGCCGGCGGCGACGGCGGGGTCGGACTCGGGGTTGGACACCAGGCGCAGCAGCGTCCCGCCGCCGCCGACGAGGACCCAGTCGCGGGCGGCGTCAATGGACGCGACGGCGTCCACGAGCTCGTCCAGGAGGTCGGCAGGGGAGGAAGAGGAGGCGGAGGCGGCGGCGGCGGTCGACGGCGGCGGCGGCCCCGCCGCCCCGCCCTTCCCTCCTTGATCGTCCAGCAGGCGCTTGACCTCCTGCATGCGCTTGACGCCGTCGAGGGAAAAGTGTTCCAGCGCTTCCGTGAGCCTGGCGAAGAAGAGGGACGCGCCGGAAGGGTTGGGGAAGGTCGCGCATTCTCGGCGCGCCCGGCGCGGGGCGGCGGCCGCGATGCTGGCGCGTGTGCGTGGGAGCGGGCGCAGCGCGGGCGGCCGGCATCGGGCCGGCGCCGCGCCCGGCGCCGCGCCGTGCTGCGCCCGGCCCGCCGCGCGCCCGCGGGACGCGCCCAGGCGATGGCGCACACACACACACGAAGCCGCGACGCACCATTTCGAGTCGTCGCCAGACAGCGCCTTTGCCCCCTCCGCCGACGACGGCAGGGTGCCGTCCTGGTACTGCATCGACCACTTGAACAGGCCGGGCCAGTTGACGGACGCCATGGTGTGGGTGAGGGGGGGGGCAAAGAGTTGCGGGCGGCAGAGGCGCCCGCGGTGTGAGAGAGCGCGCGGCCGTCGGCGGCCGGGGCGCTCTCGCCGCCGAGGGCGCGGCCGCGCGCGGTCCGCGGCGTGTGCAGAGCGCGTGCGCGCGCCTGGTGGGAGGCCGCCGCGGTCTGCGCGCCGGCCGCTACGTGGTCGCGTGAGCAACCGCCGCGCGGCCGCCGCCGGCCGCCAGAACGGGCGCTGGCGCCGGCGCCCGGCCTGGGCGCGGTCGCCGAGACCCGGGGTTGTCGGCGCCGACCCTACGGCGACAGAGAGGCGATACAGCGGGGACAGACACGGGTCGAGGGGGGGCGGCCTCGACACACGGGCGCGCCAGCGGCGCTTCACACCCTCGCGCCGCCACCGCGCACCTTCCCTCACCCGCGCCCCCGAGCGCGCCACCGGACCCGCCCGCCCCCCCGGGCGGCCGCGGCGTCCCCCCCCGCGGCGCGGCGCGCGCCGCGCGCAAGGCCACAATGGCGGCCGCCTCTGACCGACGCGATTCTGTAGACGACGACTCTGTAAGTGACATGGCTCGTCGAGTGGGCCAACGCGCGGGCCGAGGGGAGGCGCTGGCGGCCGATGGCGGCTTCGCTGCGGAGGACATCGCGGCGGCCGCCCCCTCCGCGGCCGCGCCGGCCGCCCCGCGCCCGTCAGGGGGAGCCCATCAATTAGTCGGACCCGCGGTCGCGCGCGCGGGCGCGGTCGGTGGCGCGCGGGCGCGGCGACGCGTGGGCAGCGCGGGGCGACCGCCTCGCGGCTTGGCCCTCCTTCCTCACAACGCCCCCACCCCTTCTCCCCAGCTCGCCGGCCCCGAATCCGCGTCCGCCGGCACGTCGGCCGGCCTCTTCTCCATGGAGATGTCGTCCCGCGGCGGCGACGCGGTCGCCCGCGGGCGCGGGCAGCGGTCGCTCCCCCGTGCGCCCGCGACGCCCGACGCCGCCCGCGTCGCGGCCCTCTGCGCCCCGGTCACCGACTTTGACGCCGGGCTGCTGGCCGCCGTGCGCGCGGCGGCGCCGTCGCTGCCGCTGGGCGGGACGGGCGCGCGCCGCGCGCGCGCGCTCGCCGACGCGCTCGCCGCCGCGGGCTATCTGGTGACCCTCCGCGAACGCCTGCGCGACGCCGGCCGGCCGTTGGCCCCCGCGGGCCCGGGCGGCCACACCGCGGCCGTCGCCGCGGGCCGCGGCGGCGCGGGCGGCCGCGGCGGCGCGGCCGCCGGCGGCCGCCGCTGCCTCGAAAACCTCTCGCACACGTACCCAGTCGTCACGGGTTCCCTCGACACTGCGGTCGTGACCGAGGCCGTCGTCGAACCCGACCTGGCGTCCCACTTCGTCATCGCGCAGCCGACGCCAGCGTACGCCGCGCTCTTGGCCTGCCTGCCGCCCGCGTTTGTCGGCTCCCCCGCCCGCCTCGCCGCCCTTGTCGACGTCCTGGCCGCCGCCGCGGCGACCGCGTTCGAGGAGCAGGGGCTGCCGCTGCCGCCGTGGCGGCGCGCTCGGTCGCTGTTGAGCAAGTGGGGGCTGCCGGAGCCAGCGGCCGCCGCGGCGCGCGCGGCGGCGCGCGCGCCAGCCATGGGCAACGGCAACGGTGGCGCCCAAGCGGCTGCCGCGGCCGCCACCACCACGGCCTCCACCGCCGCGCGCCCCGCGGCCAAGCGCGACGCGCGCGCGGCGCCCGCCGCGTCGGGCAAGCGCCGCGTCGTCTCCCTGGACGCCTCGCCCCCGCTGCCCTCGCTGCCCAACTCGCTGGCGGCGTACGGGACCGGGGTTGTGGGGGGCGGGCGCGGCGACGACGCCGCGGCCGACGCGGCCAACAACCGCGCGCTCGTCCCGCCGCCGCCCCCCACCCCCGCCGCCCCGCCCCCCGCGGCCGCGGCCGCGCACGACGCGCGCCGCGTCTCGCTCCTCGCCAAGGGCCTGTCCCGGCTCTCGCCGACCGGGTCCTCCGCGGGCTCCGGCGGTGGGTCGGCCGGCTCGGCCGCAGCGCGCGCGCCGCAGCCGCGCCAGCTGCAGGCCATCGTGCGCCTGCCGTCCCTGGGCGACCTGCCGGGGCTGGCCCGCGTCAAGAGCGTGCGTCCGCGCGGCGGCGGTGGGGGTGGCGTCGCGTGACGCGCCACCCCTTCTTGTTTCTCGCCCGGACTCGACCCTCTCGACCGACACCCCCTGCCCTGTTGACCGCCCCCCTCCCTGCCGCGCGCGCCTGCCCACGGCACCGCCACTCCCACCCCTCGCGCCGCACCCCGCCGCCCCCCCGCATTCCGCGGTGTGAGCCGCCGCGCGGGCATGTGCGGCGCGGGGTCGGGAACGGCGGCGTCCTTTTTTCGCGCGCGTGCCGGGCCCCAGCCTTATCAGACCTCTTGCCAGACCCCCCCCACGGCCCCGAAGCACTCTTTCCCCCCTTCAGTGCCCGAGAGAGACGAGGAGAGCGAGCGAAACGTGTGAGCGACACACGCGCCCCACGCACGCACCCCACGGCGGCGGGCCCCCCTCTCCCTTCCTCACGACAGCGGGCGGGACATGGGACGGCGGTGCGTGGATTGCATGCGGTGCGGGGGGAAAGGGAAACCAAAACGGCGGCGCGCGCGCGGCGCGTCAGGACTCGGCGCCCGCCACGCTCGCCGCCGCCTCTCCCTCCCCCATCCCGATCCCCACCACCGCTCCTCGTGGCGGCAGCGGCGGCCGGGGAGCGGGCGGCGCGAGCCCCGCGCGCCGGCGCAGGCGCCCGAGGCTCGGCCCGCACTCGGGCGGCAGCTCCGCCGCGAGCAGGCGTATGTTGGCGGCCGACAGCGGCTCCTGGGGCTGGTGCGACGAGGGGCAGAGCGCCCAGAGCGACGCGAGGCTCGCCGACCGCGGCTCGAGCGGCGGCCTCCCCGCCTCGGGGTGGCCGTCCGCCGTCGAGGCGAGGGGGCCGGTTGTTTCAAAGCGGACGCGACGGGTGGGAGGGGAGGGCGGCGCGGCGTCGCCGGGCATCGGAGACCGGCAGGCGTCGCCGGGCGCGAGGCGCCAATCCAGGGACTCTACAGGCGTGCCATCGCCCGTGGGACGCGGCGCGGCGGCGCCCGAGGGCGAGCGCGGGAGTGACGCGGGCGCCGCGTCGGCGCGACGGCGCTCTTTCCCGGCCCCCGCGCCCGGAACCGGGCCCCGTAAAGCAACACGTGCGTGCGTGCGCGCCGGGCGCGCCCGCGGGCGGCCGGCAGCCCCACCCCCCTCCTCGAAACCCGGCCCCCTCAAAACAGGCCGAAAAACCACTTCGCCTTGCGGTCCTCCCCCTTGGCCGCCGCCGCCGCGCCGCGCGCGACGTCGGCCGCCTTGCGCACGCCGCGCCCCGCGGCGCGGCCCGAGGCGGCGGCGTCGCCGCGGGCCGCGCGGAACTCGTCCCGCGCTGACGCCTCAAGCGCGCTGGTAGTCGCGGCACCGCCGCCCGCGGCCAGCAGGGCGGCCGCCGCCAGGGCAACCACGAGCCACGCGCCGCGCGTCACGCCGCCGGGCGCGTCGGCCGCGAGCCACGCCGCGGCGCGGCGCTTGAGCGAGTCGGGGGGGCGGCGGCGCGAGGAAGGGCCCGGGGCCGCGGCGGGGTTGTAGGGTGGGGACGACGGGGTGGCCATAGGGAGAGGGAGGATGACGGAGGCAGTCGGCGGGGGTGTGGGCGCGGCCAGCGCGCGCGGGCCGGCGTCGGTGTCGGCGCCGCTCTCCTCTCACTCTCGCTGAGCCTCGCCGGCCGCCCGCGGCGCGGTCCAGAGACAGCGACCTCGCCCTCGCTGGCTGGCCTCCCCATGGCGCCCCTGCCGCAGGCGCCGACGCGCGCGCCGTGGGCCGATGGCGAGCCGTCGGCGCGCGCAGCCCCGCTTCCACTCCCCGTTCCCGCGCCCCACATCGCGCCCACCGCGGTGGGGGGCCCGGCCGAGCCGGCGCCGGCGTGGCCGGCGGTGCTGCCGCGGCTGGATGGAGGGGGCGACCCGCCGCCGGTCGCCGGCAAGCGCATCTTCACGGCGGACGACTTGGCGACGTGAGAGGAGGAGGGGAAGAGAGGGAGAGTGGGAGAGAGGGGCTGAGGAGCGGCCCGACCACCCTCTTTCTCTTTCTCGCTCCACAGCTTCCAAGCCTCCCCTGCTTTCGCCGACTACATCGCCTTCCTGCGCTACTGCAATGACGCCGTGCGCGGCGTCAAGCTGTCAGAGGGCGCGCCCCTGGGGCGGGGCGGGACCGCGCTAGTCGACGCGCTCGGAGCGTTGCGCGCCCTCATCGACGCCGTCCCCCCCGCCCCCGCCGCCCTGCGGTACGGCAACCCCGCGTTTCGGACGTGGCACGCGCAAGCGGCGGCGAAAGCGGAGGGTTTGTTGGCGGGCGTGTTGCCGCCCGACCGCGCCGACGACGCTCGCGTCCTTGCGCCCATGCTCCGCGACGCGCTCGGCAACCCGTCCCGCGTCGACTACGGCACTGGGCACGAGACCGCGTTTGTGGCCCTGCTCTTCTGCCTGGCGCGGGCGGGGGCGTTGGAGGCGTCTGACGCGCGCGCGTGCGTCACCCGCGCGTTCGCCGCGTACGCCGCCCTCGCGCGCGCCCTGCAGACCACGTACTGGCTGGAGCCCGCGGGCTCGCACGGCGTGTGGGGGCTGGACGATTACGTGTTCCTGCCGTTCTATTGGGGCAGCGCGCAGCTCGACGGCGCGGGCGCGCTGAGCGCCGGCGCGCCGCGACCGCGCGACGCCCTGACGGACCGCGCCCTCGCCGACTTCGGGGACGAGTACCTCTACCTGGACGCCGTCCGCTTCGTGCGCCAGGTGGGAGAGAAGGGGGGGAGAGAAGAGGGGTTGCGGCGGATGACAGCGCGCGCGCGCGCCCACCCCTCCCTTTCCTCCTCCCCTCTCCTCCCCCCAGGTCAAAAAGGGGCCGCTCGGCGAGACGTCGCCCATGTTGTGTGACATCGGGGCCGTACCGACGTGGGCCAAGGTAGGAGGGGAAGGAGGAGAGGGGGGGGGCGGCGACGCGGTCGCACGCGACCCCGACCCCCCTCTCTCCCACCCTTCCCCCCCTCAGATCAACGCCGGCATGCTGCGCATGTACCGGGTGGAGGTCCTGGGCAAGGTGCCCATCATGCAGCACTTTCTGTTCTCCTACCTGTTTCCGTTTGGCGGCGGCGCGTGAGGAGCGGGGAGGGGGGCGGCGCAGGAAAAAAAAAAAGTCATTGTTGGCGCCACAGAGTGTTCTCCCGCCCCCGCTCCACCCCTCGCCCCTCACTCGCGCAGCACCAGGGTCTCGTAGTGCATGTTGCCAAAGAGCAGGCAGACGGGCGCGGTGCCGGGGTGGTCGCCGACGCCGTACTCTGAAATTTTCTTGACGCCGCCGCCGCCCGCCAGCGCCTCGATGGCGGCCGCCAGGCCGAGGCCGCTCCCTGCTTTGCTCCGGGGCTCCCTTTGGTAGACACAGACCGGCCGCCGCACGACCGCGGGCGCAGCGGCCAGCTCCACCTCCCCGCCCCACGTCCCTTCCAGCATCATGCCCGCCAGGTAGGCGCGTAAAGGGGCGTCGATGAATGGGGTGAAGTCGGGGGCGTGCGTCGCGATGTGGGCACAGATGCCGCGGCGGACCGCGAACCCCGCCGCGCGCAGCTCTGACCGCGGGAGCGGCTTGCCACTGTCCAACACAGCTGCTCCTTGGGCGAGGGCTCTGAAGAGGCAGGAGCCGTCGCCCGGAATCGACAGCACGGTGAATGACGGCGCGTCCTCGGCCGCCGCCCGCGCCGCGACGCGTCGGGTTGGCGCGGGGCGGCGGCTGGGTGGCGCCGCGAGGCGGCGGGCGACGGCCGCCGCCATCGGAGTGGCCGACACCGAATCGGCGCGTCCCCGCCACACCGCCGCCGCCATGGCGACTCAGCGGCCCGTCCGGGTGGCGCGGCTCGTCAAGCCGGCCCGGTTCAACGACGACGTGAGAGTAGAGAGAGAAAAGGGGAAAGAGCGGAGAAACGCGTCGCCCAGCCGTCTGCGCCCGAGCCGCCCCTCACGCCCCCCTCCCCCCACCACCTCTCTCCCAGGAGACTGCGCCCGAGACGCGCGTGGAGCTTGGCCGGCTCAAGGTGGGGTCGACACCCGGGAGGAGGGGGGGCGGCGCGGCGCGACCGGGCGCAATCGCCGGCGACGCAGCGCCCGCCGCGCCCGCCGCGGGGCCCGCACGCCCCCGTGCCGCCATCGTGTGCCATCTGGACGGAGTCCGGCGTCCAGAGTCGTGTCAGACCCCCAACCGCCGCCCCGCCCCCTCCACCCAGCTCGCCTCGCTGCGCCGCTACGCTGCGGCCTTCGCGCTCGACCTCCCGCCCGACGCGACGAAGGACGACATGGTGGACGCCATCACCGAGCACTGGGACTCGCAGGTGGGAGGATTGGGGTGGGGAGGGGGGTCGCGCGCCGCGCGCCGCAGTACGGCAGCGCGGCGCCGCGACCACCGCCCCACACACCCCGCCCTCCCTCCCCAGACCCTGTCCGAGGCCGACGTGCTGGTCGGGTTTGCGTCCGCGCTGCAGCAGCAGCAGCGGCGCGAGGCGGCGGCGGCGCCGGGGTGACGCGGGAGAGAGGTGGTGAGAGGGGGTGGCGGCCGCCGCCGCCTCGACCCTCTGCCGCCCGCTCCGCACTCCCCGACCGCGCAAAAGAGACTATGAGAGACCGGCGCGCGCCCCCCTCTTGCCGAGGGGGGCCGCGCGCCTCAGTTTGAGGCCGGGCCGAGGGGCCGACCGCCGGGCGGCCCCTGCGCCAGCTCCACCGCTCCTGCAATCAGTCCAGCGAGTGCTCACGGCTCGTTGCGCGCCCGGCACGGCGCCCGCGAGCGCGCACGTGCGGGCGGGCGGGAGGTTTGTCAGCGCACGGCCGAAAAGGGAGGGCCGCGCACGCCACCGGCGCCACTTCCTCCCCGGGCGGCGCGCCCTTGCCCGCGCCCGCGCCCCATCCCACCCCAACCATGGTCGACTGGCGGGCGTCGTTCCCGGAGCCGCCCGACGACTCGCTCGGCGAGCCGTGGGGCGACGCCAGTCTCAACCTGGAGAAATCGGCCCAGCTCGGTGCGTGGCGGAGGCAATGCAGCGCTTTGGGGGTGGGAGCGGGCCCGCATCGGGGCGGGCCGCGGCGCGGCACGGCGGTTGGAACCGCGCGCCGCGCGGGCGACCACCCGCCCCTCATCGCCCGCTCCGGGTCGGCTGATGGGATCTCTGCGCCAGGAGCGGGAGGGCGGCGCCCGCGCGAGGAGGCAGCGCGAAGCCAATGCGCTGCTGCATGTTGTGCGCCCCCAACGCCCAACGCGCCCCTCTAACGCCATGTTACCCCGCTGTGGATCCACATAGGCTGGGGATCCACCCTTCTCACCGCCATGGAGGGCGCGGGGCGGCCGGCGCCCGACGCACGGCCCGCGCGCGGGCCCGTCGACTGGCCCGCCGCCCTCGGCGCGCTGGCGGCCGCGCCGTGTGACCTGGAGCCGGTGGTGGTGGCGCCCGCGGCCAAGCGGGGGCGAGGGGGTGGCGGGCGCGCGACGCGCGCCGCGGCGGGGACGGCCGCCGCGGTCGCCGCCGCCGGCCCTGCCGCCCTCGCCGACCTGGAGCGGGCTGCGGGTCGCGCTCATGCCATCCAGACAAAAAACCGGGAGAACCAGAGGCGCCACCGCGAGCGCCAGCGGTCGAAGCTGGCCGCGGCCGAGGACGAGGCCGCCGCGCTGCGCACCGAGCTCGCCGCCGCGCACGCCGACGGCGCGCGGTTGCTGGCCCGCGTCGTGGCGGCCGAGGCGGGCGGGGCGCCGCGCGCGGCGCTCGCGTCGCTGCACAGCGCAAACGCGGCGCTCCGCGCGCAGCTGCGCGGCATCCCCCTGGCCGACGCCCTCGCGTCCGCGCAGTCGATGCACCTCTCCGAACTGGTCACCGACCGCCGGCAGCTGTGCGCCGCCGTGGCGGAGCTGGTGGAGGACCCGGCGCACGCCGACGCGGCGAGCGCCGCGGGCGCGCGCTTGGCGTCGTTGCTGTCCGCGAGGCACGCCACCGTCAAGGGGTTCTTCGAGGCCGCGCTGCGCCCGATGCACCTCATGTTCGCTAGTTACGAGCGGCACGCAGCGGATGCGAGGTGAGCGGGAGGGAGTGGGGGAAGCGCGGCGCCGCCACAACGGACGCCCCCCACACCCTCGCACCCACTCGACCCACAGCGGGTCGATGGCGTCACTCGCCAAATGGTTTCACGTCCTGCGCGCGCTTGCGCTCTCCCCGGCCCAGGTGGGGGAGGGGGTGGGGGAGGGGGGGAGGGAGGGGGGGTGGGCGGGCGCGCGCGCGGCGACCCCCCCCCCCCCCCCCCCCCCCCCCCGCCGGGCCCCGGGGCCCCCCCGCCCCCGCCGGCGGGGGGGCGCCGGGGGGGGGGGGCGCCCCCGGCCCGGGGCCCCCCCCGCCCGGGGGGGGGGGGGGGGGGGGGGGGGGGGGGGGGGGGGGGGGGGGGGGCGGGCGCCCCGCGCGCGCGGCGACCCCACCCCCTCCGCCCCCTCCCCCTCTCCTTCCAGGCGGACGCCCTCGTCACGGCGCGCGGGCGCTACCTGGAGGCGCTGGAAGCCGCGTCCGCGGAACGCGCCCGGCTCAAGGCCGTCATCGAGGCCAACGAGCCATCACGCGACACGTTTGGCGCGCGCTCCCTGCGCCAACTCTCGGCCGCGTCCGCCGTCGAAGCCTTTGCGGGCGTCGTCGAGGTCGAGGACAGGGCCGCGCTCGACCTGGAGCTGGCGGCGGTCGACGCGCTGCGGCCGCCGCAGTATGCGGTCGCCTTCTTGGCCGCCGGCCCCTCCCTCCCCGACTGGCTCTGCGTCGCCAACCTGCTCGCCGCTGACCCCGGCCGCGGCGGTGATGGCGCCGGGTCTGGTTCCGCCGCGGGCGGCCCAGGCGGGTCGGCGGCCGCGCCGTTTGGCGGGCCGGGCGTCGCCGACGCGGCGGCGGAAGACGCGCGCAGGGCCGACGCCGCCGCGGGCGGCGCTGCGGCGCGCGTGGTGTGAGGGGGAGGGAGGAGAGGGGGGTGGGCGAAGTCGGCGGGGCGGGCAAGTCGGCGCGGCGGGCGCCTGCGGCGCGCGCGGCTTATTTCCTTCTCCTTTGGCTTCTCGAGTCGCAGACAAAACGTGTGACGCAACGGTGGTGGTGCTCCCGTCCCCCTACACGCGCGCGCGGAGGCCCGACGCCTCCCAAAATTACGCCGCCCAAACACAACCCTCTCCCTCCCCCCCCTCACGCGGGCACCGCCGCCTCGGCCGGCACGGCACCGTCGCCGGTTCCAGGCGCGACGTAGCCCCCTTTCACAACGTCAAACGTCAGCGCGCCGTTCGCCGCCGACACTTTGACCTCGTCCTCCTCCCCAAAGTCGCCGCGCAGCAACGCTTTCGCCAGCCCCGTCTCCAGCTCGCGCTGCACCGCGCGCTTGACCGGGCGCGCGCCGAACACGGGGTCGAACCCGAGGGCGGCGAGGTGGTCGACCGCGGCGTCGTCGAGGTCGAGCCCGATCTTTTTGGCCGCCAGCCGCCCCTGCACGCGGCGCACCTGCATGCGCACGATGGTCGCAATCTGGTCGCGCTTCAGGCCGTCGAACACGACAAAGTCGTCGAGGCGGTTGAGAAACTCGGGGCGGAAATGGGTTTTGAGCATCGCCATCACGGCGGCTTTCGCGCCTTCCGGGTCCGCGTCCCCCATCTCCAGGATGGCCTGCGAGCCCAGGTTGGAGGTCAGGATGATGATGCAGTTCTTGAAGCTGGGGAGGAGGGGGGGGAGGGGGGAGGGGGTCGGGACGCGTGGCGCGCGCGGACGCGGCCGCCACCAAAGCAACCCTCGACCCCCAGCGTCTCGCACTTGACCATGCGTCCCTGGGAGTCGGTGACGCGCCCGTCGTCCAGGATTTGCAGCAGCACGTTGAAGACGTCGCCGTGCGCTTTCTCCACTTCGTCAAACAGGACGACCGAGTAGGGGCGGCGGCGCACGGCTTCCGTGAGCTGGCCGCCCTCGTCGTACCCGACGTAGCCTGCAAAGAGGGGAGAGGGAGGGTGGGGTGGGTGAGAAGGGCGAGGAGGCGCGATGAGAGGTGCGCGTGCCGACCCCCTCTTTCTCTCTCTTCTCACCCGGCGGCGCCCCCACGAGGCGGGAGACCGAGTGCTTCTCCATGTACTCCGACATGTCCAGGCGCACCATGGCGTCCTCGGTGTTGAACAGGAAGGTGGCGAGGGCCTAGGGAAGAGAGGAGGGGATGGTGGGCGGCGCGCGGCGCCGCCCCCTCACTTTCTCTCTCCTCCTCCTCCCCATACCTTGGCCAGCTCCGTCTTGCCCACGCCTGTGGGCCCCAGGAACATGAACGACGCGATGGGGCGGTTGGGGTCGGACAGGCCCGCGCGCGAGCGTTGGATCGCGTCGGCGACCGCTTCGACCGCTTCGTCCTGGCCCACGACCCGCTTGTGGAGCTCGTTCGGCAGGTCGAGCAGCTTGTCCCGCTCGGACGCCACGAGCTTGGTGACGGGGATGCCGGTCCACTTGGCGACGATGGCGGCGATGTCTTGTTCCGTGACGACTTCGTGCAGCAGGCGCGGGCTGCCGTCCGCGGCGGCTTTCTCCAAATCCGCTTCCGCGTCCGCCAGCTGCCGCCCCAGGTCCAGCAGCGTGCCATACTTGAGCTCGGCCGCGCGGTTGAGGTCGTAGTCGCGCTCCGCGGCGGCGACGTCGAGGTTGACGCGGTCGATCTCGGCCTTGACCCGCGCGAGGCGGTCCATGCGCGCCCGCTCCGCCTCCCACGCCGCGTTGAGCGTGAATTGCTGCTTTTTGAGGGTGGTGAGGGAGGCGTCCAGGCCGGCGAGGCGGGCGGCGGCGGCGCGGTCGCCCGGCGTCGCCTTTGCGAGCGACAGCTTCTCCATCTCGAGCTGCAACACTTTCCGGTCGATCTCGTCCAGCGCCCCCGGCTTGGACGTTATCTCCATCTTGAGCTTGGCCGCGGCCTCGTCCATGAGGTCGATCGCCTTGTCCGGCAGGAAGCGGTCGGCGATGTAGCGGTCCGCGAGCACGGCCGCGTCGACGAGCGCCGAGTCCGAGATGCGGACCCCGTGGTGCAGTTCGTACCGTTCCCGCAGGCCGCGCAGGATGGAGATGGTGTCTTCGACGGAAGGTTGGTCGACCAGGACCTGCAATGAGGGGGAATGGGGAGTGGGTGGGTCGACGCGTCGTGCGCGCGGCCGCCACCGCGACCGCCGCCCGCCTCCCCCTCCCTCCCCTCCAGTCTCCTACTTGTTGAAAGCGGCGCTCGAGCGCGGGATCTTTCTCGATGTACTTGCGGTATTCGTCGAGCGTCGTCGCGCCGATGCAGCGCAGCTCGCCGCGGCCGAGCATCGGCTTGAGCAAGTTGCCCGCGTCCATCGCGCCACTCGTCGCGCCCGCGCCGACGACGGTGTGGATTTCGTCAATGAAGAGGATGACCTTGCCGGCCGACTCGGTCACCTGGTGGTGAGGCGGGGGGTGTGGGGGTCGGGGTCGAGACCCCCGGCGTCCGCCCTCTCGCGCGCCGCCCCTCGCCCCCTTCGCCGACCTCTTTGATGACCGCTTTCAGGCGGTCCTCAAACTCGCCCCTGTACTTGGCCCCCGCGACGAGCGCCCCCATGTCGAGCGCCATGAGGACGCGGTCCTGGAGCGCGGACGGAACGTCGCCCGCGACGATCCGCTGCGCCAACCCCTCGGCCACCGCCGTCTTGCCCACCCCCGGCTCCCCGATCAGCACCGGGTTGTTCTTGGTCCTGCGCGACAGAATTTGCATGCAGCGCCGAATCTGGTCGTCGCGCCCGATGACGGGGTCGAGCTTGCCCTCGCGCGCGGCGGCGGTCAGGTCGCGCGCGTACTTGGCCAACGACTCGTACTTGCCCTCCGGGTCCTGGTCCGTCACCTTGTTGGCCCCGCGCACCTGCTTGATGGCGGCCTCGAGCTTGGCCTTGGGCACGCCGGCGGAGGACAGGAGGGCTGACCCGCAGCGCGCGTCGTCAGCCGCCGCGAGGAGGAGGTGCTCCACCGAGACAAAAGCGTCCCCCATGGCGGCTTTGGCTTCTTCCGCGCGCGTGACGAGCGCTTCCAGGTTGCGGCCGAGCACTTGGGACGAGTCGCCGGACACGCGCGGTTGCCGCGCAATGTGCGCGTCGACCCGCTCCAGCAGCTCCGTCGGGTTGCCGCCCGCGACGCTCACAACGCGGCGCGCCAGCCCGTTGGGTTGCTCGAGCAACGCTTTGAGCAGGTGCTCCGTCTCCACCACCTGCTGCGACGCCGCTTTCGCGGCGTCGGGCGCCGCGACGACCGCCTGCCACGCCTTGTCCGTGAACTCGTCCTGCGAAATGCGCTTGCCGCCGCCGCCGGGGGTGGAGGCGTGCATAGAGACACAGCGGGCGTGGCGGTGGGTGGCGGGGAGCCGGGCGCTGGGTGGGAGAGGGGCGCGTCGGCCGGCCGCCGCGCGCCCGGCGCCACTACCACCCACCTCCCTATCCTTACCGGTTGCCGGCCAGGGCGGCCGCGGGCAGGAGGCTGCCGGCGCGGTTCGGCGCGGCCAGCGCGGCAAACGTGGGGCGCGCCAGGCCGCCGCGCGCCGCGCGCATGGCGTGGGGGGCCAGCCGGCGAGACGCCAGTCGACCTGAGAGAGGGAGGAGTGGGGAAGGGCGGCATGTGGGCGCGGGCCTAGAAGCGGCGAGCGGAAGGTCGCCCGCGCGCGGCCGCCGCGCGACGCCCAGCCGCGCAGGCCAGTGCGGCGCATTCCGGCCGGTGCACGCGTCGTCGGGCGCGGGCGGGCGCGCCCGGACGGAGGGCGGAGGGGGCAGCAATGCCCGGCGCGGCGCGCCAGGCCCGCCGACGGCCACGACACCCCTCCCGACACCAAGACAACCACGCACCGAGGCTGTTGAGCATGGCCGGCTCGCGGGCCGCCGGACGGTTCATCAAAGGGGCGCTCGAGGCGGGGTGTGGCAAGCGCCGGCGACAGCGACCGGCCTCGCCACAGCCCCCATTGCCCGCTCCCCGCCGCGCTCGACACGATGCGTCCGCGGCGCACGCCCTGCGGCGCCCGCGCGGCGGCCGGCCCCCAACCGCGCGGCGGCGCGCCGCCGCCGCCGCGCGCCGCCGCCGCCGCGCCGCCCGCGCCGCGCCCGCCGGCGCCGCTGCCCGACGTCATCGCGCCCGAAGACTTTGAGCTGGCGCCCGGCGTGCTGGGGCCGGTCGACAGGGAGACGCCGGCGTCGCCAGCCGACGCATACCGCTGCGTCGGCTGCACTGCGCCCGAGTGCATGGTGAGGGGTGGTGTGGAGAGCGATGGAGCGCGATCTGGGCGTGCTGGGAGTGGCGGCGGCGGGCGCGCTTCCGACGGCGCGCCCCCTTTTTCCCTCGGCTCCCCTCAGTCTCCCACCGGCTGCGCCAAGTCGCAGTGGCGCTTCACGCCCTCCGGCTACCTCAGAAAGATTCTGACCGCGCGCGTGTACGACGTCGCGATCGAGACCCCGCTGCAGGCCGCGCCGCGCGTGTCGGAGCGCGTCGCCGCGGCGGCCGGCGCCGCCGCCGGCCCCACCCTCTTCCTCAAGCGGGAAGACCTGCAGCCCGTCTTCTCGTTCAAACTGCGCGGCGCGTACAACCGCATGAGCCGGCTGAGCGACGAGGAGCGGGCGCGGGGCGTGATCGCGTCGTCCGCGGGCAACCACGCGCAGGGCGTCGCGCTCGCCGCGTCCCGCCTCGGCTGCGCAGCCACCATCTGCATGCCCGTCTCCACGCCCGCGATCAAGGTGGACGCCGTCAGGAGGCTGGGGGGGGCGGTGGAGCTGGTCGGCGGGTCGTACACCGAGGCGCAGGCCGCCGCGTGCGAGCGCGCCGCGGCGCGCGGCCTCACCTTCATCGCGCCCTACGACGACCCGTACACCGTGGCGGGGCAGGGCACGATCGGGGCGGAGATTCTCAGGCAGCTGGATTCCGGCTCGCTGGAAAACCTGGCCGCCATTTTCGTCGCGGTCGGCGGCGGCGGCCTCGCCGCGGGCGTCGCGGCGTACGTCAAGGCCCTCCGCCCCGACGTCGCCGTCATCGGGGTCGAGCCCACGGGGGCCAACGCGATGGCGGCGTCGCTGGCGGCGGGGAGGAGGGTCGGCCTGTCGCGCGTCGACGCGTTCGCCGATGGCGTCGCGGTCAAGTCGGTCGGCGCCGAAACCTTCCGCCTCTGCCGCGCCCACCTCGACGGCGTTCTCCTCGTCTCCCCCGCCGCCATCTCAGCCGCCATCAAGGACGTGTTCAACGAGACGCGGTGCATCCTGGAGCCCGCTGGCGCGGTCGCGGTCGCGGGCGCAAAGGCGTGGGCGGCCGCGCGCGGGCCCGCGACCCTGGCCGGCCGCGCGATCGTCGCCGTCACCTCGGGCGCCAACATGAACTTTGACACGCTGCGCCTGGTGGCGGAGCTAGCGGACGTCGGGGGCGCGGCGGAAGCGACGCTCGCGACGAGCCTGCCCGAAGCGCGCGGCGCGTTTCTCGCGTTCGTCGCGGCCGCCGTCGACGGCGCGGCCATCCAGATCACCGAGCTCAAGTACCGGGCGGGCGGGCCGGCCAGCGCGCTCGCGTCGGTCGACGGCGGGGGGGGGGGGGGTGACGGCGCCCCCCCCCCGCCCCCCGTCGCGCCCGGCCGGTGGGGCGCCCCGGCGCCCCCCGCCCCCGCCCCCCCCGCCCACCTCCCCCGCCTCGACGCCGCCGGCTTCCCCACCATCGATCTCTCCGCCGTCGACGCCGCCCAAGTCCACCTGCGCCACCTCGTCGGCGGCCGCGGCGGCGGCCTGCCGCACGAGCGCATCCTCCTCGTCGACTTTCCCGAGCGCCCCCGCGCCCTGCTCGCCTTTCTCACCGCGCTCTCGCCCCGGTGGAACGTGTCGCTGTTCCACTACCGGGCGTCGGGGGGGCCCACGACGTCGGCCTTGATCGGGGTCCAGGTCCCGCCCGGCGACGAGGCGGATTTCGCTGCCGCCACCGCGTCCCTGGGCCCCGACTTTGCGTTTGCGCCGCTGCGGGATGAGGCGCGGGCCGCGTTCGACATGTTTGTGTCGTGACGGGGGGGGGGTGAGGGGGGAGGGAGAGGGAACACGGGATCGAGTCCTTGTCTGCTGCAATCACTGCCGGCCCCGCAACGCGCCCCCACGCGCCTCCCGCGCGCGCGCGCGCCCTCCTCTCTCCCTCACTCGCCCCGCGCCCGCCCGCCCGCCCAGCGCGGGAGCAGGCGCGGCGTCCGCGCGTCGTAGTCGGCCCACGCCCGGCCGTACACGCGCGCGCTGCGCTCGCGCAGGGGCGGGATGCCGCTGACGCGCGTGATGAGAAAGTAGGAAAACGAGGGCGACGCCAGGGCCCAAGGCGCGGCGGCGAGCGTCGCGGGGCCAGCGGCGAGGGTGAGCGCGCTCCAGAACGCGATTTCCGCGCTGTAGTTGGGGTGCTGGACCACGGCAAAGAGGCCCGCGTCGCAGTGCTTGCCCGCGTTGGCTGGATCGGCGCGGAACGCAGACTTCTGGGCGTCGGCGGCAGCCTCGACGCCGAGCGCGGCCGCCGCGGCGGCGAGCGCGGCGCCCGAAAACGCGCCAATCTTTGTCGCCGGCCGCGCGTGCACCGCGACAACCGGTAAGAGACCGATCCACGCCCACGCCGCTTGCGCGCACCAAAAGCCGGCCAGTTTGAGCGGGTAGGGCGAGCCGAAGAGCGGGTCGAGGCGTTCGTCTTTCCCCGTTTTGAGCACGCGCGCAAACAGGTGCCCCCCCAGGCGCGCCGCCCACGCGCTGACCGCGAGCGTGAGAGCGAGGCCGCGCGTGGGCGCGAGCAGGCGGCGGCCCGCCGCGCGGCACGCTGCGCCGTGCGTCGCCCACGCTCCCGCCACGAACCCCGCCGTGCCGCAGAGGTCCGTGAGCGCGTGAGATTGAGTGAGAGCGGTCGCGGCGAAGCCCAAACCATTGACCGAGGCGATGGCAAGCGCGGACAGCCGCAGCGCGGGCCCGGCCATGGACGCGATGCTCCACGGCTACAGCGCCGGCCACAGCTGCTCCACGGCTACAGCGCCGGCCACAGCTGCAACACGGCGGCGCCGGAAGAGTGGGTGTGGCGGGGCGCGGCGCGCGGGTGCGGCCATGTGCCGCGTCACTCCCCGCGCCGCCGCCACCGCGCACGCGCCCGCAACCGCCGCCCTCGTGACTCGCCCGCGCCCGCGCCGCGCGACCGCGATGGCCGGGGAGCGCCACCCCGTCGACCTCTACGTCTACGATCTGTCCCAGGGGCTCGCCGCCCAGCTGGGCCCCGTCCTTCTCGGCTGCCAGGTGTGCTGGGTACGAGCTCGGGCATGGCGTGCGGGAGAGAGGGTGCAGGGGCCGCGATGCGCGCGCTGGGCTCTCTGCGCTTCCAGCGCCCTCCGCCCACCTTCCCACCTCCCCCTTCTTTTCAGGTCGAGGCCATCTACCACACGTCCATCGTGGTGCACGGCCGCGAGATCTACTACGGCCAAGGCGTCTCCATCGCGCGCCCCGGGCGCACGCGGTTTGGCGCCCCGCTCCGCACGCTGCGCCTCGGGGAAACGGGCAACGACGCCGCGTCCGTCGACGCCATCGTGGCCGACGCCGAGGCAGGGGAATGGACCGCGGCGCGGTACGCTCTCCTGGCGCACAACTGCAACCACTTTTCCGCGGCGCTGTGCGAAGCGCTCATCGGCGCCAACCGCGTCCCGTCCGATATCACCGACCAACCCTCGCTCCTCACGTCCACCCCTTTCGGCCAAGCCCTGCTCCCCGCGCTGGGCGGCGTGGAGGCCGCGCTGCGCGTGCGTGAGGCGGCCGAGCCCGCGACGCGCGCGCACCCCGCGCCCGCGGTGGAGCACGTGGCGGCGACGCTCGAAGCGGCGGTCGGCGGCGTCGCGGTGGCGGACGCGACCGCGGCAGCGGCTCCCGCGGCGCCAGCGGCCGCCGACGCCGCCAAGGCCGCGTTCGAGGCCGCCGTGCGCCGCGAGTTCGACTCGCTGCGCGCGGCTCGCCCCGGGCTCACCCCCAACGAGGCGGCCGCACTCGCGGTGGAGGCGGCGGCGGCTCAACAGCAGCAGCAGGCGCGCGCGGCGGGGTAGGGAAAGAAAAGAGACGCGAGCGCCGCACTGCAACCACACTCTCCCCACCGCCCATCCCTCTCCTCTCTCTACATGCCCGCCATGCGCGCCCCCATCCCGGGCGCCCGGCCGGGCGCCCCCCCGCTGCGCGCCGCGACGTGGGCGCCGCGCGGGCCTTCGCGCCCGGTCGCCGTCGTCGTCTTTCACCACGGCTACGGCGAGCATGTGGGGCGGTATGAGAGCGGTGAGTGAGAGTAGGATTGGAGAGAGGGGGGGAATTGAGGAGGCGCCGGCACGCGCGATGGGGCCGACCCGCTGTCGACGCCCCAACCACGCCACACGCATCATCAGTCTTTGACGCCTTCGCCGACGCCGGCGTGGAGGTGCGGTCCTATGACTGCCTCAACCACGGCGCGTCGGCGGGGGAGCCGCGCGACGTCGGCCTCGTCCCGCGGGTCACGTTTCTCGTCGACGACATGCGCGCCGCCCTCGCGACGGCCGCCGCGGCGCACCCCGGGGTGCCCCTCTTTGCCATGGGGCATTCCATGGGGGGTCTCATCGCGCTCCTGTCGGTTCTTGGTGTCGCGACGACGCCCGGCGCGACTCCTCCCCCCCTCCCCACCCTTGCCGGCCTCATCCTGTCGTCCGCCGCGGTCGACGTCGAGTGGACGCCGCTGCTCAGGATTCAGGCGCCGCTGGGAGGGTTGTTGGCGGCCCTTGCCCCGCGCGCCCGCATCGTTCCTGCCGTCGACCCTTCCATGCTCTCCCCCGACCCCGCCTGCGTCGCGGCCTATGTCAACGACCCGCTCAATTTCGTGGGCCCCGTGCGCGCGCGCACCGGGAACGAGCTCCTGAAAGGCTTCCGCGCGGCGGCGGCCGCGCTCGCCGCCCGCGGCGGCCTGGACGCCCCGCCCCTGCTCGCAATCCACGGCGACGCCGACCGGTGCACGTCGTTGAGGGCGGTGAAAGCGGTCGTCGACGGCGCGGCGGATGGGGAGCTGGTGGTCGTGCCGGGAGGCTTTCACGAGTTGCTCCACGGCGCGACGGCGCCCGCGGCAATCAAAATCCTGCTCGACTGGACGCTGGCGCGCGCGCGGGACAAGGTGCGGGTGAGCAAGATGTGAGAACGAGAGAGGGTGTGTGGTGCGACAGACTGGAGAAACGGTTTCGCGCGGCGCCGCGCGCCCCCCCTCCCCCTCTCCTCTCTCACCAGCGCCCCGCCGCGCTCCGCTCCAACACCTCCAGCGCGTGCCGCCCCCCCTGCGTCTCCGCGGTCAGCAACGCGCGCAGCAGGGCGACGGCGGCGGCGGGCGCGTCGCGCTCCACGCGCGCGAGCGCGGCGCGCGTGAGCGTCGCGACCGCCGCGCCGCCCGGCGGCAGCGCGGTCGCCGCGCCGCGCCGGGTGGCGCCAGTGCCGAAAAAGTCGGACGTGCCCACGACAGAGCCGGGGCCGAAGAAAAAGGCGCGCGAGGGGGCGCGCGCGGCGAGCGCCGCGGGGAGCGACGGCGCGGGGGCGCCGTCGGACGCCAGCAGGTCGACCCTCAACTCCACCACGCCACGCAGCACGATGAAGAGGGCGTCGGCGGGCTCGCCGGGGCGGAAGAGGGGGGCGCCGGGCGGGACGAGGGCGACCGAGAGGAACGCGGCGGCGGCCGCCGCGGCTTCCGCCGCCGCCCCCCCTCCGGCCACCGCCGCCAGCGCCGCCGCCACGTCGGCCGTCGAAGGCACCGACAGCGAGTCAGCCTTGGACGGCGGCAGCGCGCGCGCGGCGCGCAGGGCGAGGAGGAAGGATTCTTCGGCCGAGTAGACCGCGTCGTCGACCGATTCAAACGCGAGCAAGCTGCCAGCCGGCACCCCGCCGGCTGGCCCCGGCGCGGCGGCCGTCGCGGGCGGCGCGAGTGCGAATCCGTGGGCGGCCAGCAGGCGGGCGACGCGCCGGGAGCGCAGGCCGCACACGACGAGGCGGACACCGGCCGCGCCGCAGCGGCGGGCCAGCGAGGCGAACGAGGCGGCCGCCGTCGCGTCGACGCCGCGGACGCGGCCAAAGTCGAGGAGCAGGAAGACGGGGGCGATGGAGGCGGCGAGGGCGGCGGGCGAGGGGGAGGGGCCGGCCGCCGCGGCCGCCGCGCGTTTCTTGACCGCCGCGAGCGCGTCGGCGACCGCGCCGACCCGCTGCGAGATCGAGACGGACGACCCAAAGAACACGTAACCATCCACGCCCACAATGGCCCAGTGCTCGCCCAGGCGCGCCAGGGCGGCGCGCTCGGCCGGCGGCCGCGCCGCGCCCGCGCGCGACGGCACGACGGTCAGCGCCGTCACGTGCGTGCGCGCGTACCGCCACACAAACGCCGCGGCGGACGCGGCAAAGCCGACGCCGATGCCGGACTCGAGGCCGAGCGTGATGATGGAGAAAAGGGTCAACAGGGTGAGACCGTACTCGGCGCCGCCGACCTTGGCGCGCGAGCGCACGAGCCAGTCGGCACCGATCTCGATCGCAAACACGACGAGGAGGGAGCCATAGAAGTACGAGGGGGCCAGAGACACGAGGTCGACCGGCGAGAAAAACGCGGCGAGGAGCGACGCGGCGATGATCACGCCGTGCGCCCGGTGCGCCACCCCCGCCCGCATCGAGAACAGGACGCATGAAAAGATGTACGACCCCGTCATGCCCGCACCGCACGCGCCGGCCAGCAGGTTGGACGCGCCCACGGTGGCGAGCTCGTGGTCAAACGCCAAGTCTTCCGGCGTGTCGGCCTGGATGGCGGCGATGTCGAGGCAGGACCCAAAGGCCACGACGGCGGCGAGGGCGATGGCGCGGGGTATTTGGGCGGCGGCGGCGCCCCAGAGAAAGCCAGAGGGGCCGGGGGCGAAGAGGTCGTACACGCGCCAAAAGGGTTCGGGCGCCGTCGCGGGGAGCGTCCACCCCGCCGCCGCCGCGTCGGCCAGCGACCACCCGCCCGCCGCCAGCGCGCCGTAAAACAGGGCGGGGATGGCCGCGATGGCGACGGGGAGGGCGGCGGGGTGGCGGGCGCGCTTGATGACGAGGTAGAGGAAACCGGACGCCGCGGCGCACGCGGCGAGTTTGGGGGCGCCGTCGCCGCCGAGCGCGGACCGCCAGCCGGCGAGGGTGTTGAGGTCGGCGTTGGCGGCGAGGCCGAGGCCGGCGGTGCCGCAGAAGACGGCGACGTATGACCTGAAAGAGAAGGGAAAGGGAGGGGTTGGTCTCGGGAGGACGGGTCGCGGGAGGAAGAGGCGGCAAGGGGGGGAGGGCGGCGTCTGCGCGCGCCACGCACAGGTAGCCCGCCACCACGGGCAGCGGCACGTTCTGCACGTAGCCCGCCGCCTTGGCACGGGCCATGGCCAGCAGAGCGGCGCCGGTGAACATGGTCGCCAGCGCGAGCGTGACCAGCGCCGTCGCGACGGTCGACGCGGCCGACGCCTTTTGGGCCGCCGCGCGCTCCGCGATGTCGGCCGTCATCGCAGACAGCAGCAACAACCCCACGTCCTGCACCTGCCCCACGGCGTAGGGCAGAGAAGAAAGCGCGGTGAAGGCGGCCTGGTGGAGGCCCGACGCGAGAAAGGCGAGCTTCGCGAGCGCGGCCAGGTGCCGCGCGTACGGCGGGCGCCGCCACACGATGGCGGCAAACGAGACCATGGTTGGCAGGGCGACGATGGCTTGGATGACGCCGTACGTGACGCCGACGGCGAGGCGGGACGAGGGGGAGGAGGGGGGGGGGGAGGAGGAGGACGCGCGCGGCGGCGAGAGCAGGCCGCCGCCGTCGCACGAGCCGTCCTCCAGGCCGCCGTCGTCCGCCGGCTCAAACGCGGACGCTGCCATGTCCGCCGCCCGGCTCGGCGGCGACCGAGGCGGGCGAAACGCGGCCTCGACGTCGGACGGAGCGCGCGACAGCGGCGTTGCCTCGGACCGCCGTCCGGGCGGGGCCGCAACCGCGCGCGCGGGGAGCAAGTATCTGCTAAAGGGCGACTGGAGGAGGGGCGTGCCCGCCGCGTCGCCATCGGCCGCCGCTGTGCGCGGGCGCCGCGGCGCGGCGCGCGGCGCGGTCGATGGCGGGAGCAGGGGATCGCGCGCGTCCATGGCGTGCAGCTGGGGGGGGGGGGGGGACTAGGCGGGGGCGGAGCCGCCGCCGCGGAGTGTGTGCCGCGCGAGGGGAGGTGCTCTCGGCGAGAGGCGCCTCGTCTCTCGGCCGAGGCGGCCGCCGGCCACGCCGCGGCCACCGCTGGCGGGCAAGGCAATCCCGGGACCACACGCGCGGCAGCACCAAACCCCCGAGCCTCTGCAAGCAACCAGATCGAGGGCGGCGGAGGGGAGGAGTGGTGTGGCGACCGCGCCGCTTCACGCACCGCCTCAGCCCTTCTTCACCGCTGCAGCCGCCACTCCCTCACCCCCGGAAACAGCGCCCCCAACTCGTCCTGTCCCGCCGTCGTGCCAATCGCGCCACGCACGTCGAGCGCGGCGAGCAAGGGGCACCCCGCGGCCAGCGCTCTCAGCCCCGCGTCCGTGATGGCCCGGTTGCCGTGCAGGTTGAGCTCGGTCAGGGTGGGGCACGAGGAGCCGAGCGCGGTGAGCAAGCCGTCGCCGACGCGCGCGACCCAGCCGAGGTGGAGGGAGGCCACGTGACGGCTCGCCCGCGCCCACGCCGCCGCGCCCTCGTCCGTCACGCCGCGCGCGCCGGTCGCGTCCAGAAGCGCGAGCTGGGGGCAATGGGAGGCGAGGGCGGCGAGCGTCGCGTCGCCAAACGTCTCGACGGCGTACGCGCGAAACTCCCTCAACTCCTTCAACTCCGCCACTGCGGCCGCCATGCCGCCATCCGTGAGGTCGGTGCACCGCGTCACGTCCAGCCGGCGCAAGGCGGGGCATCCGCCCGCGACGGCGGCGAGGCCCGCGTCGGCGACGCGGCGGCAGCCCGACAGGGAGAGGGTGGCGAGGGCCGTGAACGCGCCGCCGCCCAGGATGAAGAGCGCGTCCCGCATGGCCGTGTTCCAGTAGAGGGAGAGGAGGGTGAGGGAGGCGGGGGAGGGGAGCGCGGCGAGGAGGGCGACAGTCTCGCCGTCCGCAGCCCCCGCGCCGGTCAGACCGTCCAGCCGCAGTGTACTGAGCCTCGTCGCGCCGGCAGCGAGGCGGGGCAGGGCGCCGGCGGGGACGTCGGCGAACTCGAGCCGCACTTCCTCGACCGCGCCGCGCTCCTCGGCCGACGCGGCCGCCAGCGCGGCCAGGGCGGGGAGGACGGCGGCTCCCGTGGCGGCGATCGTGTTGTCGGGGGAGGTGGTCGAAGGCAGGGCGGCGGGGTCAGGGTCGGCGCCGCTCGCCACGGCCGGCACCGCCGCCGCGCGCTCCATCCGGGGCGCCCGCGCCTCGACCGCCGAGTCCCGGCGCCCGTGCGCGTCGGCGCGCGGGCCGGGAGTCCCAAGCTGCGGGCGGCGGCGGGGGCGGGGCGCGAATCGGGGCGGCGCGCGGTGTGCGAGCGGGCGCCGGCGCGCGAGAGAGAGGCAGAGACTCGCTCCTCGAGCCCACCTCTCGCCCATCTGATATACGGCGGTCGCCGGTCGTTGTGTACAGTGCAAGGAGTCGCGGGGCACGCCCCACGGCACGTAATCAGGGGAGGAAACGAAAGAGGAAAAAAGCTTTCGCCGCCACCACCAACCCTCCCCCCTCTCCTCAAAAGCGATCCACCAGGGAGTCCAGCTCCCGGATGAGGGCGTCCACGCGCGCGGTCACGGTCGAGGGCGGGCAGGGCGGGGGGCGGGCCGCCGCAGCTGGCCGCGGCATGAACGAGGCGACCGACGGCTCGTCCCCACGCGCGCGGCGGGGCATGGGGGGGGCTTGGCCCGGGGCCAGGCTCGGCGGCGACGCGACGACGTGGGTGGGCGGGGAAGACGCGGCCGCGGGCGACGCGCCTGGCTTGCCCACACTCGCCGCGCCGACCGCGGCCGCCGCCACCGCTGCCCGCCGCGCCGCCGGCGGCAGCGTGCGAAAGTTGCGGGCGCGCAAGCCGCGCGCGACGCGGGCGACGAGGGCGGCCTCCTCAGCGTCGGCGCGGCGCGAGTGCGCGCGCTGGATCAGGGCGGACGCCGCTTTGGAGAGCACGGCCATCGCAAACGCGGCCGCCACCGCGCCGACCGCGGTGGGCGCGCCCGCGCGGGCGAGGGCGGCGCGCCAGGCGGGCTGGGGCGCGCGGCGCGCAAACGCGGGCGCAGGGGCGGCAGGCCGCCACAGCGCGGGCGGCGCCGGCGGCGTCGGCAGGGCGGCCGTCAGACGCGCCGCTAGGGTCGGCGGAGGCGTTGGAGCGCGGGGGAGGAGGAGGAGGACTGCGGCCGCGGCGACAAGCGCGAAGGCAGCAGCGACCACCACAACCAACACCCTAGTCTGGCTGCTGTTTGACCTTGAAGCTTTGTCGGCGACCACAGGGCGAGCGGGCGGCGCGGGCGGCGCGGCGCGGGCCGCACCCGCCGGGCGCGGCATCGAGCCTGGGGAGAGGAGGGAGGTGGGCGCCGTCGACAGTGCGCCATGCGATGACTCTTTACGTCACACACGCGCTAGCGACTGGGAGCCGCGCCCTCAGCGGCCGCCCCGCGCTCCCCGTGCGCCAACCGCACTGAAGCCACGCGGGCGCATTGCCGCCGGCGACGGGCCGCGGCGGAGCCGTTTCGACAACTTTCGCGTCCACACACCACGCACTCGTTGTTTGGGAGGGGCGGCGGGGTGCCGCGAGGGCGGGCGCCGTTTTGGAGAGTGAGCGTCCGGCCACGCCGCCCGCCGCCGTCAACTCTTCTGCCGAGGCCCCACACACGCGCATTCGGCGGCCGCCCCCCCCCGCGCGGCGCCCGCCACCGCACCACCCCGGCCCCTTTCAGCGCCGCCACGCGCCGCCGGCTCGCTGCCGCTGCGGCGACGCTCGCGATGCGGAGCTGCGGCCGCCCCGCGCCGCCCGGCGGCCGGCCGATGACGGCGTGGGCCGGTCGCTGGCCTCTCGCCCCCCGGCGCTCGCTCGCGCCGCGGCCGCCGGCGCCCGCCGCGTCGCCGCGCCGCCGCCTGGCCGCCGCGGCCGCGCCGCCGACGCCCGCTTCCGGCCTCAAAGCCGCCGGCAAAAAGGGCAAGAAACAAAAGGACGACGGCGGCCCGTACAGGGACACGGTCGTGCTCCCTGCGACCGACTTTGGGATGCGGGCCAACTCGACCGTGCGCGAACCGGATATCCAGGCGTTCTGGCGCGACGGTGCCGTCTACGAGACGATGCTGGAGAGGAACAAGGAGGCCGGGGGAGAAGTCTTCACCCTCCACGACGGCCCGCCGTACGCCAACGGCGACGCGCACCTCGGCC
>Ga0315273_10000765_pt1 | contig 34896 bp, 37 predicted proteins | sample YL17G02_0_MG_FD_205753 | JGI IMG/M metagenome (GOLD analysis project Ga0315273, IMG submission 205753) | Sediment microbial communities from Yellowstone Lake, YNP, Wyoming, USA - YL17G02_0 | ecosystem: Environmental > Aquatic > Freshwater > Lake > Sediment | place: USA: Wyoming | collected...
ATTCAGACGACGGCGAAACGAAACGGGGATCATTACGTAGTGAACGGAACCAAGATGTTTATCACCAATGGACCCATCGCTAACACCATCGTGCTCTATACGAAGACCGATAAAGGGTCCGGCGCCAAGGGGATTACAGCATTTATCCTGGATACGAAATTTCCCGGATTTTCCGTGTCCAAGAAATTGAACAAGGTTGGCAATCGGGGATCGGCGACAGGCGAGCTAATACTTCAGGATTGCATCATCCCTGCGGAAAATATCATCGGCGAGGAGAATAAGGGCATTGCGGTGATGATGGGGGGATTGGATGTAGAGCGGGCATTTTTCGGAACCTATGCCCTGGGCATCGCGGAGGCCGCCTTTGCGGAATCGATTAAATACGCGAAGGAGAGGGTGCAGTTCGGAAAACCGATTGCGTCGTTCCAGATGATACAGCAGAAACTCGCGGATATGTATACGGGGATCGAGGCCGCGCGCCTGCTCTGTTACAAGGCGGCAATTCTCGCCGATTCGGTGAAGAAGGGCGGAAAGGGAACAGCAGTCCATCAGATTTCCGCTGCCGCCATTCTGTTTACGGCCGAGATGGCCTGCCGGGTCTGTGAAGAGGCCGTTCAGATTCACGGGGGATACGGGTATTGCATGGAATATCCGGTGCAGCGGTTCTGGCGTGATGCAAAGCTGGGGACCATCGGGGGGGGAACGTCCGAGATCAGAAGGCTGATCGTGGCGCGGGAAATTCTCGGCATGTGAGGCCGGCCATTTATAATAGTTTCAAAAAGGGAACAGGGAGGTGCGTTCGTGGAGAAAAATTATTTTGAGGACTACGCAGCAGGAGAGGTATTTGTATCACCGGGAAGGACAATTACGGAGACGGACATCGTCTTGTTTTCCGCCTTCACCGGGGACTGGCATCCCCTGCACACCGATGTGGAATACGCGGCAAAGACACCTTTCAAGGAGAGGATCGCCCACGGCATGTTGGGGCTCGTTGTCGGTATGGCCTTGCCGTTCCGCCTGGGGCCTTATGTGATCCTGCCAAAGAGCTTTATTGCATTTTACGGCATGGAGAACGTCCGTTTTACGGCTCCCGTGAAGATTGGCGATACCATTCGTTGCGAGGTGAAAATAAAAAGTCTCACGGAGAAAGATGCAAAGAGGGGGATTATCGAGGCGGAAAATATAATTAAGAATCAACGCAACGAGGATGTTATTGTTTACACCACCAAGATCCTGGTTGGAAGGAAATCATAAAATAGAAAGAAAGGATATGAAGGTATGGCGAAACAAGTTGCTATTGTAGCTGTTGCGCAGAATGCCGGAGCCGAATCAAAAGACAACTTCTATGACCAGGCCTACGCGGTCACGAAGGAGGTCTTGGATAAGGCGGGAATGACGAGGGACGAGATCGGCACTGTCGTCAGTGCATCGTCCGACGTCTTTCACGGCGGCATCTCCTGCGCCAATTCTTACTATTGGGAAACAACGGGGGCCTTCCTGAAGAACGCCTCACGTCAGGACGGAGAATCCCTTTTCGCCCTATTTTACGGCGCCATGCGGATCATGACCGGCCATTATGACACGGCACTGGTCATCGGCCTCTGCAAGGGATCCGAAAATCCTCCCAACGATACATGCACGCTCATGTATGCCGATCCCTTTTATCAAAGAGGAGTGGGGCTGACGGAGACGATGGCGGCGGCCTTTCAGATGAGGCTATACATGGAAAGATACGGCATCACGGCAGAGCAGTGCGCCAAGGTGGCTGTAAAGAATCTCGGAAATGGCCTGAGAAACCCCTATGCCCATAAGAAGGGGCGTTATACGGTCGATGACATTCTGGGGTCAGAAAGGCTTATCGATCCTTTGACTGCTCTTCAGGTAGCGCCGAAATCAGAGGGAATGGTGGCGCTCATTCTCGCCTCGGCGAAAAAGGCAAAGGAAATGGCGGGCAAACCCGTATGGATTAAGGGTTTCGGAAGCTCTCTGGACAATTATTATCTCGGCGACCGTGACCTCTTAAACGGGCAATTGAAGAATGCCGCGGCCAGGGCCTACAAAATGGCCGGGATTACTGATCCGGAGAAAAAGATCGACGTGGCAGAAATCACGGAACCTTACGCCTTCCAGGAATTGATGTGGTACGAAGGATTGGGATTTTGCGGAGAAGGAGAGGGCGGTCGTCTTATGGACAGCGGCTTCACAGGGATGAACGGGCGGATCCCCGTCAATCCCTCCGGCGGCGTCCTGGCCAATAATCCCTACGTGTCGAGAGGACTCCAGCGCGTCGTGGAGGCCGCTCTGCAAATCAGAGGCGAGGCCGGAGAGAGGCAGGTTCCTAAGACTGTAAAGACGGCCTTAGCGCACGGTACTCATGGCTATGCCGGCCAGTGTCACGCCGTGGCCATTTTGGGCAGATAGGGGGTGGAGCATATGGGACGACCAGTAGCCATAATAGGTGTAGGACAGACGAAACACGGAAGAAGAATGGATGTCAGTTATCCGGAGCTCGTGAGAGAAGCCGTCATGGCTGTGTTTAATGAAACGGGACTGACGCCAGATGATATAGATGGAGTTGTTTCCGGCACCATGCCTTCCATGATGGAAGGGATCGCCCTGACCCATTTCTATTTTGCCGATGCCATGCAGGCCGCGGGAAAGCCGATCATGAAGACAGAGACCTGCGGATCGACAGGGGTCTCCATCGCCCATACGGCCTATTACTGGGTCGCGTCGGGCATGGCCGACCTTGTCCTGGCCGTGGGTCATGAAAAGATGAACGAGGGGAACAGCCAGGCAACCATGACGACGGTGGCCGAGCCGTTCTATCAGAGGTATTTTATATCCGGCGCGCCGGGTGTTTTTTCCATGCAATCCCAGATGTGGATGGACCGCTATGCAATACCGGAAGAGAAAATACGAGATGCCGCCGCCTTTATATCCGTTACCCATCATGATAGCGCCTTTGACAATCCTTACGCGCACATCAAGGTGAAGGTCACGGCGGATGAGGTAAAAAATGCGAGGATCATTACCTATCCGGTTCGTCTCCTCGATGTATGTCCGAACTCGGACGGCGCCTGTGCGGTCATCTTCGCTTCCAGGGATATGGTGAAGAAGCTGGGGCGAAAGCCGGCGTGGGTCAAGGGTGTCGGCTACCGTGGTGAAGAGTATTTCTTCGGTGACAGTGATAAGGTGGTTTGGGAAAGCGCGATTCAGGCGGCCAAGCAGGCTTACGACCAGGCGGGAATAAAAAACCCGCGAAAGGAACTGGATGTGGCAGAGGTCTATAATCCTTTTACCTTTCAGGAAATGCTCTTCTACGAATGCTTCGGGTTTTGCGAACCTGGAGAATCCCCGGACCTGGTGTTGAAAGGAACCTTTTCAAGGAAAGGGGAGCTCCCCTGCGATCCTTCCGGCGGCGTTTTATGCACGAACCCTATCGGAGCGACGGGGCTCATCCGCGTTGCAGAGGCGGCCCTGCAGGTAACGGGCAAGGCCGGAGATCATCAGGTACCCAGGGCGAAATTGGCGCTCTCCCATGCGATGGGAGGTGTGGATCAATTCAACGGCATTATGATTCTCGGATCAAAGCTATAGGAAACAGGGAGGATGAAATGGAAGCGAAAGAATACAGGACATTAAAAACAGAAATACGTCTGCCATATGAGCTGGCATACGGTGCTACGTGGACACGCTTTTTCGAAGGTCTCAAAAATAAGACGATCTTTGGAACGAAGTGTACGAAGTGTGAACGTATCCTCGTTCCGGCCCGCAGCTTTTGCCCGCGCTGCTTTGTTGATGCCGAAGAGTGGGTGGAGGTCTCACAGGTAGGTACTTTAATTGCCTGGTGCTACACGAATTATAAATACTTCGGGATGCCCACAGAACCTCCCTTTATCGGGTCGCTCATCAGGCTGAACGGAACGGACGTAAATTTTCTCCACCTCATGGGAGGTTTCGATCTCAACAATTTTGATGAGGTCAAAAAAACAATAAAGAGCGGGATGAAGGTGGAGGCAGTCTGGAGCGATGACAGAAAAGGACACATTATGGACATCAAGTACTTTAGACCTCTGTAATGAAGACGGTCTTTCGTACTTTTTTGGGCAAGAACATGTGTGTGCATGAAGAAAAATCGTAAGAAAGGTGGTGATTGTGCAAAGGTCGATCAGAGACGGCAGAGCAGGATAAGAGGAAACCTTACGGAAACAGAAAAATAGAGAAAAAAAGGGGGAATATTATGAGTTGGCAGGACTACTATAAGAGTCGAGTAATGTCGGCGCAGGACGCCGCGAAGATCCTTCAGTCAGGAGATTGTTTCTGGTTTCCGCTGTTGATGGGTCAGCCGTCCATGCTCATTCCGGACGCCATCGCAGACAGGAAAGATGAACTCAAAGATGTGGAGTGGATCACATGCCTGACCTTGAGACCATACAAGCTTTTCAAACCCGAATACCGTGAGACATTCACATTTCTCAGCGGATTCTACAGCACCCCGCATATGCAGCAGATGGCCGCCTCGGAATGGTCCAACTTTATTCCATACCAGAGCTCAGACGCTGGTGTGAAATACTCGCATAGAAAACGCGTTTACAAGAGACGCACGGGCATCATCACCCAGGTAACACCGCCGGACGAACACGGATACGTCAATCTTGGCCTGGACACCTTCTATACAGAAGCTGTTATGGACCAGAGCGAGTGGGTCATCGCCGAAGTCAATCCCAACATGCCGAGAACTTATGGCCAGACGAACTTCCATGTATCGAGATTTACCGCCTTTGTCGAGAACCCGAATCCCATTATCGCCGTTCCCACGCCCCCGGCGACCGACCTCGAGGTTAAAATGGCCGAAAACGTGGTGGCTCTCCTGAAGGACAGAGACTGCATCCAGGTCGGCATCGGCGCCGTACCGGCCATGATCAGCAAGCTTCTTGAAAATTCGGGCCTTAAAGACCTGGGCATTCATACGGAGATGATGCCAGCCGCGACTCACAAGCTTGTTGAGAAGGGGGTTGTCACCTGCAAGTACAAAAAGGTCAATCCCGGCAAGATCGTTCTGGCCTTTACCCTGGGCGATAAGGAACTCTATGACTGGATAGGGAACAACCCAATGTGCGAGTTCCGGCCGACCTCCTATGCCAACTATATCCCCGTGATCGCCCAGGAGGACAACATCGTAGCCATCAACGGGTCCATCGAGGTGGATCTCACCGGTCAGGTCGTCTCGGAGTCCGTCGGCAATCTCATGAGAACGGGTACAGGCGGCCAGCTCGATTTTGTGATCGGCGCCTTCTGGTCCAAGGGCGGCCGGGCGATCAATCTGGTGCCCGCCACGACCATGAATGACACCGTATCACGAATCGTCCCCTACATTGCACAGGGGGCTCGCGTGACGGTTCCCCGCCATTATACGGGATACGTGGTCACGGAATACGGTGCCGCGGATCTCTACGGAAGGTCGGAACCGGAACGGGCCGTGGAGCTGATCAAGATCGCCCACCCGAAATTCCGGGAAGAGCTGGAAAAGGCCGGCCGCGAGCGGGGACTGATAAAGAAAAAGATTTTTTAGTCATTAAAAAGGAAAAAAAGAGGCATCAGCGGATGCCTCTTTCCATTTTGCTTCTACATCATAAGGTCTGTGGGCACGGAGGGAGGGAATATGCATCTGGAATTTACGGAAGAACAAAAAATGCTTCGCGAGAGCGTGAAGGCTTTCGCGGAAAAAGAAGTGGCGCCCCTGGCTTATGAAATAGATCGGGATGAAAGATTCCCTATCGAAAGCTTCAAGAGACTGGCTGAGATGGGTTTGTTAGGCGTTACCGTGCCCGCCGAGTATGGCGGCGCAGGAGCGGGCTATACTGAGATGTGCATTATCGGTGAGGAGCTCGGTGTAGTCTGCTGTTCCACTTCCGCGACCTGGGGCGCTCACTCGAATTTGTGCGTCGATAATATCCGCCGCAACGCCAATCGTGCACAGAAAAAAAAATATCTGCCACCCTTGTGTGACGGTAGCAATATCGGCGGTCTTGCCATGACGGAGCCGTCTTCCGGATCCGATGTCCTCTCCATGAAGTTGCGGGCGGAGAGAAAAGGCGATTCTTTCATCTTGAACGGATCGAAAATTTTCATCAGCAACGGGCCTGTGGGAGATGTCTTTGTGATATACGCAAAAACATCTCCAGAAAAGGGGGCGCATGGGGTCTCGGCATTTATTGTAGAGAAGGAATTCCTTGGTTTTTCGCGGGGGAAGAAATTTGAGAAGATGGGATGGCGCGGCTCGCCGACGGGTGAGCTGGTTTTCGAAGATTGCCAAGTGCCTACGGAGAATCTGCTGGGAGAGGAGAATAAAGGGGTTGACGTTCTCATGAGCGGACTTAACACGGAAAGGATTCTCCTTGGCGCCCTGTCCCTGGGTATCTCCCGTGGGGCTTTCGAATGTGCCCTCAAATATGCGAAGGAGAGGGTCCAGTTCGGCAAGCCCATCGCAGCCTTTCAGTTGATCCAGAGCAAGCTCGCCGATATGTCGATGGAAATTGAACTCTCCAGGCTGATCACGTACAAGGGGGCCGCCATGGCGGATCGGGGTCTTAAGCGGGAGTTGAACCTGATTGCGGCTTATGCGAAGCTCTTTACGTCTGAAGTTGCCATGAGGGTCACGACGGAAGCCGTGCAGATCTTAGGCGGATACGGGTATATGAAAGAATTTCCCGTGGAGCGGATGATGCGGGATGCGAAATTGCAGACCATCGGCGGAGGGACGTCCGAGATTCAACGGCTCATCATAGCAAGAGAGATATTGAGTTCAAAATAGACGGACATCTCAATTAAAAAGAACTTGATGGTTCATGAAGCGCTCCCGTCCGGGGCCTTCAATCCCATTGCCGATGATGAACTTATTATTTGTGAGAAATGATTACAGGTAAGGTAGAGGGGAATAAGATGTCAAATCCCGACGGGAGGAGTCATGGCTAAGATTCTTGCGTTCCGGAGACCCGAAGAGAATTGTACAAACTGCTGGTACCATAGTCCCCATCGCAGTGATTATAAAGATCAATCCGTCTCTCCCGTCGGATATTGCCGGCATCCTGATCGTGCGAAGAATTCCGATCCCGCTCATCCCGCGAGGACACAGCTGCGTTTGCCATGCGACCCCGGCAACTGGTGTTCCAAATACGTTAATGAAGATTCACCTGCGATGAAGAAATTGCAGTTCGTATCGGGTATCAAATTCGCACTGCTGTGCATGCAGCAGCGCCTGAAAATCCATGCTGAGCCCATAGAGAAGGCGGATGAATACAGGGAATTGGTAGACCAATTCTACATTGAATACAAGAAGCTCATGACAATCAATCAGTACAAAGCCGCAAAAAGAGACCAGGGATATTTCGTCGCTTTAATTGAAGAGTCAATTGAGTATTATAAGAAAGAGAGTAAGAACCGAAGGCCGTAAGATAGAGCGTTGCTTTGAAGCAGCCCATATGTATACACCGTGTGGCGGTCATTTCCTCTTGACACACAACCCGCTTTTCCGTAGACTTCCCAAAAGCGAAAAAAAGTTCCTGTCAAAGATAAATCGTTGAGATTCGTTTGGATGTGAGAATGTCTAAAAGATATTTTTAAACCTTTGCACAATGTGCTCTCTGTCATTGCGAACGAAGTGAAGCAATCTCATAGCATACTGATAATACGGCAGATTGCCACGTCGCTGCCGCTCCTCGCAATGACATAATAATAGTTGTGCAAGCGTTTTATCTTTTCGTATCCGCGAAAGTGAGGATAAAAAGATGTCCCCTTTTTTAAGCAAATTTTTCTCGAAGCTGTCCAGAAAAAAATCTCCCAAGAGCATGAGTCCGGAAAAGAAGATGATGATGGACGGACAAGGTACGATGACCTATCCGGGCGGCATGAATTATGTGGGGGAATGGAAAGACGGCAAATGGGACGGGCAGGGAACGCTGAGCTATCCCGGCGGTTTGCGTTATTCCGGTGAATGGAAGAGCAACAAGATGGACGGCCAGGGAACAATGACCTTTCCGGACGGAGCGCAATATATCGGCCAATTCAAGAATGGCGAGTTCAGCGGCCAGGGAGCCATGATTTTTTCCAACGGAAAAAATTATACAGGTGAGTGGAGGGATGGTGAACCTAACGGCCAGGGGACAATGGCCTTCCCCGACAATTCCAAATATATAGGGCAGTTTAAGAATGGCAAATTAAACGGGCAAGGAACCATGACCTTTCCCGATGGCAAGACTTATGTGGGGCAATTCAAAAATGATTTGTTTCAGGGGCAGGGGACGATATCCGGCGATGATGGGATGCATTATGTCGGTGAATGGAGAGATAACAAAAGGGAGGGCAGGGGCGTTCTGACCTTTCAGGACGGCAGATCCTATACAGGGCAATTCAAAGATAATGAGATCAACGGAGAGGGCGTTCTTACCGAGCCCAGCGGCAAGAAATATGTGGGTCAGTTCAAAGACGGCAAGAAGAATGGACGGGGGACTTTGACGCTGCCCGACGGCACCGAATATGTCTGCGAATGGAAGAACGACGCGATGAGCGGGAAGGGCATGATAAAGTTCTCCGACGGCAGGACATACGAGGGACAGTTCAAAGATGACAAAATGAACGGGCAGGGCGTGCTGACTTTTTCCGATGGACGAAAATACACAGGCCAATTTAAAGACGGTGTTTTGGAAGGACAGGGATCTGCCTCATTTCCCGATGGCAGGACGTATGTCGGTCAGTGGAAAAATGGTCTGTTCGATGGTCAAGGGACCATAACCTACCCTGACGGTGGGGAATATGTGGGGCAGCTTGAGAGTGGCATGCTGCAGGGACAAGGTACTATGACCCGGCCCGACGGTCAATATGTGGGTCAATTCAAGAGCGGCAAGAAAAACGGACAGGGGACAATAAACTTTGTCAACGGCGCAAAATATGTGGGTCAGTTCAGAAACGACGAGTATCATGGACAGGGAACGTTGACGCTTCCCACCGGCGAAAAATACGTCGGCGAGTGGAAGGACGGGAAGTTCATGGAAGTTAACTGATTAATTCAGGCAGGTCCTGCTGATTGCAAGGACAGTTTCCCCGATCCGGGAGAAGTTATCGGCATCTCGGACGAAACAGATTTTTAGTTCTACGAAAAGAAATTGATTTACTCCCGGGCCTTGGTATAACCCGCCTTTTTAGCCTCCATCTCAGAATTGAATATGACCTGATGATATGTCTTTACCTTATGGTAGTATTTCATGCCGGGCAGGTGATACCTCTTACTGTCACTGTTTCCGATGACCTTCGCTTTGCCCTGTGAAGGCGGGACCTTTGGAGCCGGGGTGGCAAATTCCTTCGCACTGTCCGCGCGCTTCGCCTCGTGCTTCACCTCGTGCTTCACCTCGTGCTTCACCTCGTGCTTCAAAGGTACAGAAACCGCAGAAGGCGGGAGAGCGGGACGGTCCGCCAGGGTGCCTGCGGCCTGGTCGGGTGAAGGCCTCGATTTCTTGGAGGCCACGGAAGGCATGGGTGCAGTTCTTTCACGAGAAAATTCCTTCCCGACAACCTTCGATTGAGGTGTCTCTCCACTCTCACGCGCGCCTTTCTTTGGCGTCATTATGTGGACATAAAGGGAGAAGAAAACGAGGGCCCAAAGGATGATGCTTGACCAGAAAACGACCTGGAAAGAAGGCTTCCTGAAAAGACTTTTCTCGGCTTTTACCTGCTTGTAAGATGCATTGCCCGAGGAAAAAAGGGATAATTGAGGCAAGCGTTTAGTTTGATTAGTGGGATCATGCTGCATCTCATAACGGTGCAGGACGTCTCTCTTGTTTAATCTTAAATGCGCGGCATATTTTTTTAAATATTTCATGCTCATCTCCGACCGGGGGATGACATGGAAATTGTCTTCTTCCAATGCCCTGATCAGAGGAACACTTATGCCGGTGGCCTGGGCAATATCCTCCAGTGAAATAAGGTGTGATTCCCGCTTCCTTCTCAAATACTGGCCAAGGGTCTCTTTCATTAATCACCAAAGTTCGCCATGAATACTTTTTTGTGAAGGTACTATTTTATGGGCTTCAGTATAGTAAGAATGAAATTCTGTGTCAAAAGAAAAAATGCCCATGATGGAACCTTTCTTTCTGAATCGCGGCATCCGGTATATTTCCTGCAAAAAAACTAAAGAACTATAAGCAAAAATATGGTGGAAAGTCTGCGGGCAGGGCGAATTTACAATCACGGTTATTGCAAATAACGTCTTTAGTTTCATTCAATGAGACTTGACCTTTTTCAAGGCAAAGCCTAAGAAAAGGGGCTTGGTCGAATTGACCCTGAGCGAGCGAATCGAGTCGAAGGGTCTTTGTTTTAGTTTCCCAACTGCTGCGAAATTGGTTCCAGGGCATGCCCTGGGTTAACACCATTGATTTTTTAAAGATGGTCAAGAAAAAAGGGAAAAAGACCCAGGAAAATATGGACGCAATTCTGGGCAGAATAAAGCCGACCCTCGATCTTAAAGAAGCAGCAGGCAAGGCCGATGTCGTCGTCGAGGTCGTCATAGAGGTGATGAATGTCAAGAAGCAGGTATACAATGAGCTGGAACAGATAGTGCCGGCACACTGCCTGTTTTTCAGCAACACATCAGGTCTCTCTATCACGGAGATGGCGGCCATAACGAAGCGGCCGGAGCGGTTTATCGGGACCCATTTTTTCAACCCCGTGCCGGTGATGCGCCTTCTGTAGATTATCAGGGGCTACGAGACCTCCGATGAGACCCTGGAGATTGCCAAGGAGTGGGGGAAAAAGATCGGCAAGGAAGTAATCGTGGTAAAGGAAGCGCCTGCCTTTGCAGTGAACAGGATTCTTTGTATCATGCTTAACGAGGCTTTCTTTGCCCTCGATGAAGGCATAGCCAGCGCAGAGGATATAGACAAGGGCATGATGCTGGGCTGCAATCATCCCATCGGTCCGCTGGCCCTGTCCGACCTTGTAGGTAATGAGACCCTGCTTCACGTTATGGAGGGTCTGCACAGGGAGCTGGGCGATAAATACCGTCCGGCGCCTTTGCTGGTGAAGCTGGTCAGGGCAGGACGCTTCGGAAGAAAATCGGGCAAGGGAGTTTATGATTACTCAAAAAAATAGGCATCCCTATTAATTGATAGGGACTGATATCAATAGAGTGAGAGGGAAATCATGAAAGAAGTTTTTATCGTCAGCGCTGTAAGGACGCCTATCGGCAGACAGAATGGATTTCTCAGGAACTGGACGGCCCCTGAACTCCTGGGAGCCGTGCTGGATGAGGCTGTCCGCAGGATTGATCTTGATCCCGCGATTGTGGAGGATGTCATTACCGGCACAGTGTATCAGGTAGGCGAGCAGGGCTTCACCCTGGCGCGCATGGGGGTGTTGGCCTCAAAATTTCCCATGACGGTCCCGGGTGTCTCCGTGAACCGCCAGTGCGGAAGCAGCCTCACGGCCGTGCAGCTTGCCTGTGGCATGATTGCTTCCGGTACGATGGATGTGGTGATCGCGAGCGGATGTGAACTCCTGACGAAGTACGGGATGTTTTCTGATCTGAACGGCACCCTATATTCAGGGAAGCCCATGGGTAATCCCTTCGGGGCATTTTACACAAGCAAGTATGGCAAACCGGATCAGATCGCAGCCGCACAGATGATTGCTGACAAATGGGCAATCACGCGCGAAGAGTGTCATGAATTTGCCATTGCGAGCCACAAGAATGCCCATGCGGCAACTGTAAATGGATATTTCAAAAATGAGATTCTGCCTGTTACGGGTGTCGATAAAGATGGCAATGAGATTGTGAGGGATACGGACGAACCCATCAGGCCGGAGACAACCCAGGAGAGTCTTTATGCCCTCAAGGTTCTGCCGAATACCAAGTGGATAACGGCAGGCATATCGAGCACCATAACGGACGGTGCGTCTGCCGTGGTTCTCATGAGCGAAGAGAAGGTAAAGGAACTGAAGCTGAAACCTCTTGTCCGCGTTGTCGCAAACGCCGTCGTCGGATCAGATCCTGAGATCATGCTGACAGGCCCCATTTATGTCACGCCCAAGGTTCTCACGAAGGCCGGCCTTTCTATGGACGATATCGATATCTTCGAAATCAATGAGGCCTTTGCGCCCATACCGCTCGCCTGGGCGAAGGAGCTCAAGGCTGATCGGAGCAAACTTAATGTAAATGGAGGCGCCCTTGCTCTCGGCCATCCTGTCGGCAATTCCGGCTGTCGCCTGACCGTCACCGCAATCAATGAGCTTATGCGGCGAAAAGCCCGATACGCCCTTGTTTCGCTGTGTACGGGCGGGGGCATGGCCCCGGCAACTATTATTGAGAGAGTCTAATGCAAGGTTTGAAGAAATGGATACCCTCTGTCCTCGGTCAGGAGAGGCTCGCTCTGGCAGTATTTTTTGTATGGAGCCGGGAGACGAATCCCCGGAGAACCCAGGGCTGCCGATCATAGCCTCAAGAATCCCTGTAAATCCCTGCTAATGCTTCTCAAATAAATTATTCAGGTACGCCCGTTTTGCCTTTGCGATAGAATTCTGTCAGGAACTCCGTATCCTTTGGAGAGAGGTCAAAACGCATGACTGCTTCATTGATAAGCTTCTGAACGTTCTTGTTGGGATCATCCAGCAGTTTATCGGAAATCCATTTGACAGCTTTGCGAATAGATTCTCCTTCGGGCATAATCGTGGCCATGTTCTACACTCCTTGCTATAATAGAGATAGTTCAGGTTGCCTTCATAAACTAAAAAACCTACAAATGCAATCAATGTCTCATCAGGAATGGGAAAACCCAGGATTCCCAGTCCCAGAGCGACAAAAATTCCCCAATAAGAATATTTTGCGATGGTCAACAGAAGGGCGTGCATTTATGCCCCATGGGCTCTGTGTCAAGAGTTCTTTTGGCAGAATTATAAAATAAATGCTTTCAAAAATGCGAGCTGAAATATCGTAGCAGAATCCGGAAAGGGACAAGATGCTTAGAGGAGAACTCAGTACATCTGTTGAGACTGCATGTCTATAAGGTTCAGTTTGAGACAGTTATCGGCACTTCTTCTTAAAAACAAGAAAGGGCGGGAACTTCTCCCACCCTTTCCTGTCAAATAGTTTATAGCGTACGATATTGAACCTATTTTTATAATGTCTGAATGTTACTTAACAGCATCTTTTAGTGCTTTGCCGGCAGAAAACTTGGGCACTTTCTTGGCCGCAATCTTGATTGGTTTGCCGGTCTGGGGATTTCTTCCTATTCTTGCGGATCTCTTCGCAACGGAGAAAGTTCCAAAACCGACCAGAGTCACCTTGTCTCCTTTTTTCAGGGCCTTCTTGATTGCATCAAGGACGGAATTAACGGCGCTTACTGCCTCCACCTTGCTGCACGTTGACTTTGCAACCTCATTGATCAGATCTTCTTTGTTCATAGCATCCTCCTCCCTTTTTATATTATAATGGTGTCGATCCGCCAAAGGCGGAAACATCAGCACCTCTCAGTCGATGCCCCCTTATAGATTCTGATCTTCAAAAAAGCAACATTAAAATGATGTTATTTTAACTTTATTTTGAATCCGTGACAATCGACACAAAGCGGTTTTGTAAACGGGTCAACTTGAGAATTAACCGCGCACACGTATACTGCATGGATCACTCTCTCTGGTCAGATGAAATAAGAAGTCTTGTGTTGCAGCCTTAGTTGTGAATAACTGTTTGTATTGATCACCCGCCTATCGCGCAGTGATAGAACCGCAATTATGAAACGCTCTGATTTTGCTTTAAAAAATACGTTTGCGTAGGATATATCAAATGACGCCTGCTCGATGATGCCTTGCGTGTTGTGCATTTGCTGCGGTCCAGATTTCGCAAACCGATTGAATCGAAAAGCCAGATTCGCTTGCTCGAGATCTTACGAACGATCGTCCAGTGGTCATGCAGACCACCCAAGCTCAAAAGAATGGCTCTCTTTTCCCCTTTTGTACGTTTCGCATGAAGAAACCTCGTCATTTCTGTCCAGAACTCACTGATCCCCACATCTGTCTGCTTTTGGAAAGGAATTGCCCTGTCTATTTTTTCTCCGACAATATCCTTGAATATGCTCCCCATCACCGTTATGCTGATTCCCTGCGCCAGCGTTACAGCGAGACTCTTATTATCTTCAAGGTAGCTGATAATCTGTGTGAACAGTTCCTGCGATTCCTCGTTACTAAGTTCCCTGATGACGCGCATGGCATTTACGATACTGTATATGCCGCAAAGCGAATCGAGAGCTCCCTGTTCATAGGGTTTATGTCTCATCGGTCACTCCTGGGAAGGTTGCTAAAAGAATTCTCCAATGCGGGATATCATACGATGGTATTCTTTCATATTGCTCCGCACTTGAAAAGAAATCTTTTAAATTTTATTGAACATGGAATTTAAACAGATCCATATTATACCTGGCTAAGTGGTATCTAATATTTTCGACTAACGGCTCGAGGATATTGATGTAATCGTCGGTCCACGGAGCATTTCCGTTCAAGCCGTCATCCTTTCCCAGCCTCACCCAACCGCGGTTCACCAATGGTTGGAGGCGTGCGGGGTTCCTTGCAAGGGCGACGCACCAGGAGGCATTCTGGTAATATTTCAGCTTGTCTTTTGTTGCCGGTACATTTATGGCGCCATACAGGTTCAGCCCCGCAGATGTGGATTTGATCACGGGTCTGAGTTCATAGTAGCGGTTAGAGACGTGAAAGAGGATCACCCCGTCTTCCGCCAGCCTGCTGAGGTATATTTCCATGGCTTCCCGTGTCAGCAGGTGGGTCGGGATGCCATCGCCGGTAAAAGCGTCCATGTGGATTATGTCATAATCATGACCGGCGTTTTCTGACTTCTGCATTGAGAGGCGGCCGTCACCGACAATGACGCGAACTTTGACCTTGCAGTCATCAAGATACGTAAACCACTGCCGGGCGATCTTTTCATTGTCAGGGTCTATTTCATAATAGGTGATGCTGTCGGCCTTCTTTGCGTACGCGGCGACAGCTCCCGAACCGAGCCCCAGTACAGCGATTCTCCTCGGGGTGTCAGTTGTTTGATAGACGTCGGCGATTCCTCCCCCCAGATAGAAGTAAGAAATCGGTGTCTGCCGCATCTCCGGATCGAGCAACTGGGCTCCGTGCAGAGTCCTGCCATGAAGCAGTTTCCTCAGCCCTCCCGGCAGTCCTTCGACGGACGGGTCATCCTTGATGCGGTACGTTCCGTAAAAGTTTCTGTGACGGAATTTAATTGGCTCTTGCCATGATGCCCAGGACTCCATGCCGATGACCGTGAGCATAATGACCATGATCAGGATACGGCTGCCAGAGGCCAGGATGGGAGTGCCGGGCCTGCAGGGGACAAATGACCTGTCACAGCACCACCAGAAGGAGCAAGCCATAAATAGAATCAGGATAGGATACTCAAACAGTCCCTTAAACATATAAGGGGCGATTAGACTGACGAGGACGCCGCCAATCCAGCCCCCCAGAGCGATAGTGAGATAGAAATTGGTGAGATGCCCGGGCAGCGGGCGACGCTCGTAGAGCGTGCCGTGGGCAACCAGACAGATCATAAAGAAGACAGACAGATGTCCGATGATGGCAAGCCAATGCGAAGGTCCCCACAGATAAAGTATGAATGTAATGAGCAGGATTTCCGGCCATAAAATTTTCAGGAACCGGGGGACGCCGCCCCTGTTCGAAAAGGTTACGATGAAGCTGCCCAGGTAAAGGGCTAATGGCATGACCCAGGTCAATGGGAAAGAGCCAACTTCCAGAGCAATGAAATTAGTTACGGCCAGAAGGAATGCGGAAGGGAGGCTGCTCAGCAGCAGCCACCTGGCATAGGTTAAAGACGTAACCTTGTCCTGTGCAATTTCGCTCCCGACTTCTGAAGTCTGAATATTTCGCTCCTTATCCGGGCGGAGTTGAAACCAGGCGGCCACACAAATAATCGCATAAACAATATACGTTCCTGTCCAGGAAAGGCTCTGCATTCTCAGACCCACCAGAGGTTCGGCTATGAACGTGTAACCCAGTAATGCAATAAGAGACCCTGCATTTGAAGCCGCATACAGCGGATATGGCTCACGGTTCTCTCCTATCGAAGATCGATAGAGCCATAACTGGGCGACGACCGCTGTTGTCGAAAGGACAATGAAGGGCAGCGCCACATGCATAAACAATATGCCGAGAATGTTGAGGAGTGGTGCCTCGGCATCGGGTTGGGCATTGATATGCAATGGCAGATTTATCAGGGGAAGGGCAAGCAGAAGCAAATGCCAGACCCCCATTTTTTTTGCACAGAGATGCGCATACAGATACCCGATGAGAAGCATGGCCTGATAGAACATGAGGCACGTAAGCCAGACATGGGCCGCACCCCCGAAATAAGGTGTCAGCAGTCGACCGACAAGGGGCTCCATCCCGAAAAGGAGAAGGGCGCCGGAAAAAACCATACCCGTAAGTACTGTCATAGCGAGTCTCTGGCCCCTTGCGCCCGCTGTTGCGCTCATTTTTTCCATTAATAAACCTGAACATCTGGAATTGCTGGCGGCTCTATTATCACATTAGATAGGGAACGGCCATTAAAAATCATTGCATCGACCTTGTGCATAAAATCTTTCTAAAACGTCCTCTTGAGATAAACCGCGACATAGGGTAATATGCCCACGCTTTGTCATAAAATACAGGAGGACAACTTCATGGATTTTCCGAATCTTAAGAAACAGGATCCTGAGATTTACAAGCTCGTCAAGAAGGAGGAAGAGAAGCAGCAGTACAAACTGTCAATGATCCCATCGGAAAATTTTTCCAGTCCCGCAGTGCGGGAGGCCTTATCATCAGTATTTGTACATAAATATGCCGAGGGATATCCTCATAAGAGGTATTATGAAGGAAACCAGTTCGTGGACAATCTTGAGGACCTCTGCCAGCAGAGGGCAAGACGGGTCTTCTCTCTCCCTGATGACTGGCACGTGAATGTGCAGCCACTTGCGGGAGGTAATTCGAATCTGGCCGTTTATAACGGGCTTCTGGAGCCTGGCGATACTATCTTGAGCATGTATCTGCCGGATGGCGGGCACTTGTCGCATGGCTGGTCATTTCCCGAAAAGGATGAGCAGGGATTGGAAGGGCAGGTTGAGCAGGCAATATATCTGGGCGGAAAGAGAAAAATCAGCATCGTTTCAAAAATTTTTAAAGTGGTGCAGTACAAAGTGGAGCCCGATTCACGGCTCTTTGATTATAAGAAGATCATGGCTATTGCCAAGGAGTACCGCCCGAAGATGATCATCTCAGGGGGTACCGCATATCCGCGCGAAATCGATTATGACGCCCTTCACTCTATAGCGAAGGAAGTGGGCGCCTATTATCTTGCGGATATTGCCCATGAGGCCGGCCTCGTTGCAGCGGGCGCCAATAAGTCACCCGTCGGGAAAGCGGATGTTATCACTTTTACAACGCATAAGACCATCCGCGGGCCAAGGGGCGCCGTTATCTTCTGCAGAGGCGACTTGGCAGAGAGAATAGATTTCGGCGTTTTTCCGGGCTTGCAGGGTGGCCCTTTCGAACACACAATCGCTTCCCTTGCGGTTTGTCTGAAAGAGGCGTGTACGCCGGCGTTTAAAAAATATGCCTTTCAGGTGGTGAAGAATGCTCAGAGGCTGGCTCAAAGATTCATGGAGAGAGGCTACGATGTTGTTTCCGGCGGAACTGATAAACATCTTGTGCTCATTGATATGAGAAGCAAGAAACTGTCGGGTCGCAATCCTGCCAAAGCCCTTGACCAGGCGGGTATCATCATGAACCGCAATTCCGTTCCCAATGAAACCGGATCGCCAATGAACCCCTCAGGACTGCGCATGGGCACGCCAACCATCACTACACGCGGCATGAAGGAAAAGGAGATGGATAAGATTGCCGAGTGGGTTGATCATGTCATTAAAGTTGTTGCGCCTGACTGTGATCTCAAGCCTGCTGAATTTGAAGAGAAAATCAAGAAAATGCCCGAGCTTCGGAAAATCGCTGCGGAAGTGAAATCCCTCTGCCGGAAATACCCTCTTAATATGTGACAGGGCATAATCCTGCCAATTTTCGTGAAGCTACCAGCCGGCAGGTCGGGGAGCTTCGCGGCCGGGAAAATATCATTAATTGCATACCTTCACCCGGCCGTGAGGAGGGCCTGACAGTGCGTGCTGCCCGTCGAGGGTCGACACCTGCAGAGCAGCATTTCCTGCTCGGCAGGTGTCATCTGTATAACAAAACATGCCCGGAACAGAATGCAAAATAGAGACGCGGAATTTTTTCACTCTCTATTATGTATAAGACCCAACGTAGCAAGCAGGAGAATGGCGAAACCGAACGCTATGTAAAGCAAAGTAACGCGATTGAGTTGTAATTCTCCTTTTTCTGTGAATAGTATAACGTTCGAGAGGTAGCTCCAGTAGATTAGAAAGCCGTAGTTGAGAAGCAAGGCCATCCTGGTGTAACCGAAAATCAATACAAGTGTAGCGAGAGACAGAAGGGCGAGTATATGAGAAAGTGGTACCGATAATTGTGTTGACATTAATGGTTCCATGTTACTTTCCTCTTTTGTTAGATATGTTTGCTCTTTCACCCTTGATTCGCAGCCCATTCGTTTTTTTTGACAATCCCTTTTGGATCATAATATAAGTCACAATGTAAAAAGAAGCTGTGACAATAATCACACGAATAATCGATTTATATCTGAGAATCTGCGCAGTATGTCTGAGATCTTAGGACTGTTAGGATAAGCTTTGACAGGAATCTTGGATTGTTCTTATGCCGAATTGATAGCATCGCCCTCAGCAGATTCGGCATGCGCATCTACTTTGTCTATCCCTTGAAAAGTAAAACATTGCGAATTTGCACATGACTTCTTACGAAGTCGCAATATGCGAAGATGTGTTTATGGACGCTGTATGTGATAGTCTAAGGTAGGAGTTGGTCGTATTACCGTCTGCCGCGACTGCCTCTATATCCTCCGCCGGAATCCGACTGGTGTGGTCTTGCTCTTCCTGTATCCCTTTCTTTTTTCGGTCTGGCTTCACTGACGACGATTGTATTTCCGTCAAGCTGGCCGCCATTGAATTTTTCAATTGCCTCTTTTGCTTCCTCTTCGGAGGCCATCTCGACAAATCCAAATCCTTTGGATAGTCCCGTTAGCCTGTCCTTTATGATATTTACCGACACGACTTTACCCGCTCCGGCAAAGTTTGACGTCAGATCATCCTCAGTAACCTTGCTGGACAGATTCCCGATGTATAATTTTTTATTCATGTTTCGTCTCCTTTACGGTTACCGCACAAAAGACCTGAAGACAGAAAGAGGCACCCCGGTTCAGGTATTTACAGGGGCGCCTCTTTCTGTAAAGAACCTCTTATACAGTCTTCACATTAACAGCAGACGGACCTTTTGGACTCTGCTGGACGTCAAATTGGACGCGCTGGCCCTCAGATAACGTCCTAAAACCGCTGTCTTGAATGGCGCTGAAATGAACAAATACATCGCCGCCTTCATCATTAGCAATGAATCCGAATCCCTTCTTCTCATTAAACCACTTAACGACTCCTTCTGACATTGTTTCCATCCTCCTTTCTTAGATTTTTCAAAAGTTGGATTTCCACGTTGACAGAAAGAACAATTCACCACATCCCTTACGAACATGATGGTTTACCTTATACTGCAAAATGCCATTACCCAACTTTTTATAACTTTCTAAACCGTAAAAATACTTCTTACCTCAAGAGGTTGTCTATCTATTATGACCTTTTGTCCAATGTCAAGTTTTTTCTGTAAAATTTTATGGTCAATTGACCGGTATTCATCCGGCTTCTTTTCATCTACCCATCAGAGGAAGAAAAACTTTCTCGGGTTGATCAGGTAATTCGCAGAAGCTGGATCTCGAAAATCAAATCCTTCCCCGCCAGTGGATGGTTCCCATCGAATGTAACGCTCGTATCAGATACGCCAGTTACAGTAACTTCGATAACTTGTCCGTCATCGCGGCGGAATTGAAGCAGTTGGCCGACACTTGGCTGAAAGTCTTTAGGAAGCTGATCCCGCTCGAAGACAACAACCATTTCTTCAAGGTGCGATCCGTAGGCCTTGTCAGTCGTGATTCTGGAAGTCTTCGTTTCTCCAACCTGCATTCCGATAACGGCATCTTCAAAGCCGGGAATGACTTGCCCTCCGCCGATTTTGAATTCCAGAGGATCACAATCCAGGGAGGAATCGAAGACTGAGCCATCAACGAATGATCCTTTATAATGAACCTTCACATTGTCGCCTGCGCCTGCCTTTTTCATTGGTCAATTCCTTTTTTCAGATGGTGATGAAATATCTCAGGGTATGTACTACTTGGTGCTGCCTTCCTGTCTCATTCTGGAAATAATCTGGTTAATTTTCGGCAGGGCGCTCAGTGTCGCCTTCTCTCCCTCGAGGATGGCTTCATGTCTCTTAGAAAAATCGGACGCTCCTATGTGCCCCACACTGGGTCTTATCACGACATCTGCCCTGCCCAGTTGTATCTGAGATATCTTGGCGTGCATGATGTCGATTGATTGCAATATCGTCTCTATGGTGCTCTTGGGGGGTGAATTTGCAGGACTCGATGATATATCGACGGCTATGACGACATCAGCGCCGTATCTTCTTGCTGCATCAATGGCCAGGGGGCTTACGACGCCTCCGTCCACATATGTCCCGTCTGAAAGCTTCACCGGCCTGAATATTCCGGGAATGGAACAGCTTGCACGCACTGCAGTTCCCGTGTTGCCCGTACCGAAAATGACTTCTTCACCGGTCTGTATATTCGTAGCGACCGCATAAAAAGGGATCTGCAGCTTTTCAATGGGGGTGTCACTCAATGCCCAGTTCACATAATTTTCCAGTTTCTCCCCTTTGACGAATCCATTGTCTGGGATCGTCAGGTCTATAATATCGTCCCTCTGGATGGAAAAAGCCATGGTTTGAAGTGTATACGCATCAAATCCATATGCGTACAGGCTGCCTACAAAACTCCCGGCGCTCGTGCCGACTATCATGTGGATAGGGATTTTGTTGGATTCGAGGATCTTCAGTACGCCGATGTGCGCAAAGCCCCTGGACGCCCCTGCTCCGAGGACCAGGGCTATCTTGGCAGGCTTGGGAGGAGGCAGGAGTGGAGGAGCTTTGGGAACACATGCAAGGGTAGCGAGGATACAGGCTATGATAGCTATAGATAAGCCGGTATACTTAATTCTTTTCAAAGGGTCCTGATAAGACATCTTCAACTATCTCTTTAAAACTAACTCCATCTCCAAAACAAAAAGAGCCGCCTCACATGCGACCACAAGACGGCTCTCTTATATTACGATGTACATGTGTTATTTATAATATCCACAAGCAACAATCAGATCGCCTACCTTCTCAAGGATTGAAACCTTTGCCGCCACTTGCTTGGTAACAGGGTGATCCCAATAATACTCAACTTCGCCTTTGCCTTCCGCGTTTGCAAGATCAACCATCTTCTTTATGAAAAGTTGTCCATTCTTGTCCTTCGTTGCCATCATATCCCTGCCAATTAGTTTTTCATTCGCTCCATGGGACAGAATCTTCCCGTTTAAATCCAAGACAAAGATGTAAAGATCCTTATTTACAAAGTCGCCTTTCTTATTATTGAATGCTTCAAATGCTTTATCCTTGCCGTTGGCTTTCAGATAGGTAACCGCTTTATTCATTAGTGCCGTTGCCTCTTCTGCAGTTCCAAACTGCCCCTGTGCGTATGCAAAGCTTACTACCAGGAAAACTGTCAATATCACTACGCATGCTTTTTTCATAATGTTCCCTCCGATTTTTATTTTTCACCCACTATAAATGAAATCCTGCGGGATGGTCAAATGATTTTTCACAGGTTGCCAGATTTATACATCAGTCATGAATAAACCACAAGATTTGTTAGCGATAACTATTTCAAATGCTGAACAGATGGACTGAATCAGAAAGCAACGTTATAGGAACGGAGAATTAAGAAAAGGATTTGTTGTCTCCTACGAGTCCACACATGCTACTTGAACAATAAATTGAAGATTACCATTCGAATAGAGGTATCTGACATCGCTAATGAGCCAAGAAGAGACTTGACCCCATGACATGACATCGTAAGTAAGAAGAATTTATTTTATTGACTATTGAAGATACATTTAATAATTTAAACAATATTGACATTTTAAATTTTCATTTTTTTGGAAATACGCATTCCGTATATTATATTAATTGTTAGGCTAAACAATCAATGCGTTAGAAGGGAAGCTATGGAGCCATATGTTACACAAGAAACCATTTCCGCTAAAGGAAAAAAATGGCTGGAACACATTACTCCGTTCAATACACACAATATGCACCTCAACAGGGATAAAGCCGCACTTCTTGTGATTGATATGCAGTATTTTTTTCTGGAACCTGCTTCCTCCACATTTACTTGTGGTGGCCTTGCTATTCTCCCAAAGCTGAAAGAGGCAATTCATGCATTCCGACAAGCAGATCGTCCTGTGATTTTCACGAGGCATGTGCATCATCCTGATCGTCTCGACGCCGGAATCATGGGTTGGTGGTGGGAAGGCATGTGCATAGAGGGAAGCCCAGAAAGTGAAGTCCACCAAGATATATCTCCGAAACAAAATGAGAAGGTTATACTCAAACACCGTTACTCGGCTTTTTACAATACTGACTTAGAAACCGTATTACGCTGTCTCAAAGTGGAAGATATTGTTATTGCGGGTGTAATGACAAACCTGTGTTGCGAATCTACTGCTCGCGATGCCTACTATCGAGATTATCGGGTATTTTTTCTTGCCGATGGAACAGGAAGCATCACCGAGGAGATGCATCTAGCGAGCCTGCTCAATCTTGCCTTTGGTTTCTCATGGGTGACGGACGTTGACACAGTTGTGGCTCAATTGCGTAAAGAAACTTCGACTAACCCTTCGCTCCAGCGGACTCGCTGAAGCTAAATTTGGTCATTTGTAAATCATTCAACTGCAAATCTTCAAAATATTTCTCAACCAAAATCTGATGACTAGTAGATGGCTACAGCATTTGCTCCTTCCTTGTTTTTCGGCGAAGGGCGAAGCGAAGAGATAAGGAAGAGGAGTAGGGTAAATTTAGGGAAAGCCATGCGGAGATGCTTATCAATCTTGCAAAGGATACCATTGGTATCGGAGAGGGGGCCGCAGGTTTGTCCAAGGAGGATATCGAAAAGAGGAAGGAGTCTTCTCCGGAAGATACTCTACTATGCGGCAATGCAGACAATAAGAAAGAATGGGATCATGCATGAGTATTATACAAGATTGACCGGCAGGGGCATGAAAAGCATGATGGCACTCGTTGCAGTTTCCAGGAAGCTCTTGAGGATAATACATGCGATTCTAAGAGATGAAGGGGAATACGTTGTCAATTACGAATCTGTCAAAAGGCAGGTGATAAAGAAGGCTGCATAAGGTATAGTTACATAGGCGGGGAGATTATCGTGTTCTTCCATTGCCATTGAGGCGCTATGCGACCTCCCAGTACAGAATACATGACTCCCCGTCTACATCCTAACCTCAATTAAGCAAGGTAAAAGCGTTTCACACGACTTTCTAATTACAAGGGTTGGGTAGGATGTTGCACAACTGATGGGGATAACCGCCTATGAAGATACCTTCAAATCAAAAAACACTTATGAAAATATCTTGACTGGAATAAACAAGGAAGAAGCAAATGCTGTATCCACTACTCCTGTTTACACAGCCTGATGGATGCGCATTAATAAAGCAGTTGTAATTACTTGTTCAGAAAACCAGCAGTGTAAGTGATTTCTTACTTAACCGTCAGACCACTCACCCGGTAATTGAATTCATAGTTCATGGCGCCGCTCCAATTCTGCTGGAATACGCTCTTATAACGCGTTCCATCGACAGGTCCGACGGGCTTTCCGTAGGTATAGAACCAGTTGACAATAGGGCTTCCCGTAAAACCCAGGGCAATCCAGTAGGAACCCGGCATAAGGATCGGATTATCCCGGCTGAAGTCGAAGTCTGACCATCTATATCCGGGTTTCAGAGAGAGCTGATCGAGATTGACGAAGTCGCTTGTGGTGATGGGTTGACCGGGCTTTCCCTGATCATCCTGGAAGATGTCAAGCCAGAGCAAGCCGTCACCGCCGAACTTATGGAGAGCGAGAGCGACTTTCTGGAGTCTTACGGGTTTTCTCAGGACAACGACCTGGGCGTACTGGGTAAGGTTGGTGGTTACATATTCTGCCGTCTCCACGAGAAAGTTCCGGGACATCTCAAATTGATTTACCCCCGCGGCTTTTGTCACCCGCGGGAATGCGAAGTCGATATTTTCAGGAAATTCTAAGTTACCGAAGACAAATGGTACTTCATACCGAAGCTCCTTTTTCTCCTCTTCGGTTATTGGCGGCGGCGGTGGCGGCGGCGGGGGCACCTCGATCTGCTTGAACTCTGCTTTCACGAATGGGGAAAGGAGGAGATTTTTTGGGCCATAGGTTTGCCGGTCTCCCTTTACATTAACCTTATCGCTACTAAAATTACCGGCGATACTCTCCTGGAGTTTTGGCCTCTCCGCATCTTTTACTTGGGCCCACCGCAAAAGCCCGTCATTTTTTGTTTCATTATTGTCAACGCCGACTTCTATACGAAGGTAACGGGTAGACACGAACATCATGGTATTCTGGGGGTCAAAAGGCACCCAGCCGAGCTCCGGAAACCAGACCTCAACCCATGAATGCCGGCCCTGGCCCATCTTGAAGGTCAGGGTCCCCTTCTGCCATGCAATATCAAAAGGCTGGTTGAATGTGACACCATTGATGATCCGGACAGGTATGCCGACAGCCCGGAGCAATGCAGCGGTCAGATGGGAAAAGTTCTGGCAATTACCCTTGCCGGATTCCAACGAATAAACGGCGTCATACTTGGCAGGAGGGGTCACGTAATGGACGTGATCCACTATCCAGGCGATGACACGCTGCACCGCGTCGAACTCTGTCTTGACATTCGATGTAAGCTGAGATGCGAGTTCGCGAATGCGGGGGTTATTGGACTGCACCTGTTCTGTCGGTTTAAGATAATCCATTAATTCCGGCTTCACCGTTACGAGCGGAAAAGGATCCTGTGTTGCAAGGGCAGGGAGCTTTGTCTCACTCTTAGCGTTGCAGAAAAGGCGCACATCTATGACGTCCGGAGGTTTTATCCACGTTGCCACAATAATCTGGTTGCCCCGGCCGTCAGTGGTGTTTTTCTTGTCTTGCGGTTCAGGGGAAAAAGCGAGGCCGAACTCTTTGATCTCCTGACTGGACGTTGGCGATTGGAAGCTCTGGGGCACGACAAAGCTAAGAACCATCTTCTGGATGCCTCCGCCTGCTGTAACCTGCTCCTGAAGCTCATAGCGGATACTCGACCCCATATCTCCCTTGACTGTATAATTTTCGGCCGGAGACAGGACTGGCCATAATAAGGTTATACTGAAAATTGCAGCGAACAACTTCTTCATCGTTCCCCTCCTTTCAAATCAAAATATCGCTGGTTTGCAGATTACTTCCCTCACTTTCAGATCAAAGAAACGGGCGCTGTTAGCGGGCTTCAGAACGAGTGCTGAATCGACGCCTTGAGCGGTTCCCCCTACGGATATTACATCTTCGTCAGTTCTTACAAGACCGGCATCTGCAGCCATCAAGGTCACTTCAATGGCGACCTTGACACCCTGACCGAAGACGCGCAGTGTGTGGGCCATAATTTCATCTACCTGATAAGTGTCAAGCTTGTTCCTCACACCACGGCCGACTCCACCGAAAGCGTGCTGGCAGGTAAGAACTTTAACGCCGTGAGATTCCAGTTCCCCTCTGTCCTTTTCATCCAGCTCCTGAAAGTCGGGTTTCGCGTACCCTGTAACATGGCTAACGGCGATGATCTTAATGTCTTTGTCAAGAACCTTCAAGGCTTCAAAGGCAGTTCGACCGCTCACCGTGGCGATCAGCACCGTTCCTATGGAAAGCTCCTTGGCCCTCTTGGAGACGGCTTCAAGGACTCCCTTCGTATTTCCCCCCCCCGGTTTATGGAAATAACGGCAGGATATGTCGCGGTAAGGAGATGATTCAGACATGATTTTTTGCCTCCACGGAAACACATTCCCGTACGACGTAGTAAATGTTCTGTTCCTGACGATTCTTCCATCAGGTCAGCTTCTGTCATTCCCACACCCGACAAATGCATTCGATACATGCGCCGGCGGGGCATACAAAAACAACTGGATGCTGCGTTACATGCGGAATGACAAAGTAGTATATAGGCAAGCATCAGCCGCGTGTCAATCACAAAGTTGAGTTATCTTCCCCCTAATGATCATAGACCGCCAAGATGCAAAATATCATTTGACAAAATGGTTTAAGTGTATACGTTAGATGCCAATAAACTGTCAACAAAGCAGCAAATCTGAAAGGAGCATATAATGTTTGAAGTTACGGAAAAAGCGGTTGAGATGATTCAAGACTTTCTCAAGGACAGGGGTGAAGAACATATCATCAGGATCATGATGAATGAGGGTGGGTGATCCGGGCCCTCTCTGGGCATGGCTCTGGATGAGCCAAAAGAAGGCGATGAAACGTTTAAGAAAGACGGGTTGACCTTCATAATCAATAAAGAAGTGCTTGAGTCGGCTAAACCGATTGCAGTAGATTTTGTGAGCACACCGCAAGGATCCGGTTTCAGACTGACATCCAGCCTGGATGCCGGCAGTTCATGTGGAAGGTCATGCAGTTGTTAAGATAGCAGGGGGCTTATGACTGAAGAAAGGAAGGCGGATTATTTCCGTTACCTTGCTGATGAATTCATGAAAGCAAAGAGGTACGATGATGCGAGCCTCCTTTATCAGAAATTAGTTGAAATGCATCCAGGTGAAGATTCCTTTCTTCTTTCCTTGGCCTGGGCCTATCATGACAGCGGCAGGCAGGGTGATGCAATCGTCTGCTTTGAACGCCTCCTCAGTGTTGAACTTGAGCGCAAAGTTTTTACCGGGTTTGCCTTCGATGAGCTTGTAAGGATCTTTAAGGAGAGAGGAGATTATGAGCGTCTTCTTGATATCTGCGAGAGGACGGTGGCAGCGCAACCGGATGATATAGCGCTTCTCAACGATCTTGGTGATGCCTATCTCAAGGCGGGTAAGGCAAACGAGTCTGTCAGGGTGTTTAGAAAAATGGCTGAAATGGAACCGGATGCTTCAGCAACTTATTGCAGTCTAGGCAACGCCCTCGTCCATGCAGGGGACTTTGATGGCGCAGAGGCGGCATACAGAAGAGCTGTCGAGATTGACCCATCAGAGGCGGGCCCCTTCTATAACAGGCTCGCTAATATATATTGCAATGAGGGGCATGACGAGAGGGCAGAGAGGGCTTTCAGAAAGTGTCTCGAATTCCGATTTGATAATCCCATGTACCACTGCGGTCTTGGCGATGTTCTTGTGAAACGGGGAAAGATTGACGACGCCCACGGCGTCTATGAAAAGGCCGTCGATCTTCATCGTACTTCAGCGGGCGCTTACTACAACAGGTTTGGAAATACCCTCGCACGGGGGAATCACCACAGCCAGGCGATAGAGGCCTTCAAGAAAGCGATTGCCGCCGATCCTCGCAATCCCTTCTATTATGTCCATCTTGCGGACTCATATGCCGCGCTTGGCCTTTCCGATGCGGCAGAAAGAACTTACCGTCAGGCCGAATCGCTCAAGTAAAATCACACCCGCCATTTCTTTTTCATGGCTTCTTTGAAGACGTGGTAAAAGGCTGTATTATCAGTGATGCTGCGCTTGAGAATGCCACTGATGTCATCGATGTTTTTCATGTTAACGATAACATTTACACTCTTATTGAAGGCGGTCATATTGTCCATAGAGCGGAACCTGCCGCTCAACAGGGCCACAAAAATCTGTCTCCTCGTCCCTACGTTAAGATTGGCGAGGGAATTCAGTACTATGTTGGTATCGGGGTTTTCCGTGTCAAAATTCTCGTTCACAACAACCACATCATAAATGTGGAAGCGCATATTTTTGACGGCATCTTTTATAGAATCCGGTTCTGTAATCTGGTAACCCATGAGCCTCAGGGCGCTGCTGATTTTTTCTCTCGCAGCGGGATCTGATTCGCAGACCAAGGCCGTTCCAATGCCCACTTCCACGAAATCAAAAGGCTTGTCGGAGGCATCGTATTCATATGAGTCTTCTTCATTGGATAGGGTTTTCTCTTCTTCCATGTGGATTTAGTCGCCTCCTTATCAGCGTTTTTTGAATTTTCCGTATTCCTTGTCGACCTCGAGCTTGCCCAGGATATCTGTAGTGGCCTCTCCCCTCTCACTCTTTACAGCATCAATGCCGCGGCCCACCGCTCCCTTATTGGACGCATAGGCCTTGGCGGACTCTTCGCTGATAAAACCTTGTTTATAGAGATCAATGATGTAATCGTCGAATGTAACCATGCCGAACGCCTTACCGGCCAGAATGATGTCGTGAAAGGTTTTCCCATCCGATTCGCCGTGAAGAATGGTGTCCCTGACGCGCATGTTAGCGCCCATTATCTCGAAGGCCGCAACGCGACCTCCGTCCTCTCTCGGCAGAAGCCGCTGACAGACGATCCATCGAACCGTGTCGGCGAGGCGTATGCGGACCTGGGTTTCCTCTTCCGTGGCAAACATGCCCAGGATGCGATTAATGGTCTGTCCTGCGTCAACCGTATGGAGAGTAGCTAAGACCAGATGTCCTGTTTCTGCGGCGCTGATGGCTATCTCCACGGTCTCCCTGTCCCTCATCTCGCCGACCAGAATGACCTTGGGCGCCTGCCTGAGAGCGGCCCGAAGTCCGCTCCCAAAGGTGTCAAAATCTGTGCCTAATTCTCTCTGGTTAAAGGTAGCCTTCTTGTGAGGATGCGAGTATTCGACAGGGTCTTCAAGAGTGATGATATGAATTGATTTCTGTTCATTCATCTCATTCAATACGGCGGCAAGCGATGTTGTCTTGCCGGTGCCCGTGGCGCCGGTTACGAGGATAATCCCGTTCTGCTCCTGGGCCATTTTATAAAAGGCGTCCGGCAGATTCAATTCCTTACACGTAGGTATTTTAGCTTCCAGTTTCCGAAGGGCTACGGAGTAATTGCCCTTCTGCGAAAACACATTGACCCTGAAGCGTGCCTTTCCCGGCAGTTCGTAAGACAAATCGCATGAACCTTCGTTAATAAGAATATCCGTCAGCCTGCGGTCATGATTAATGAGGTTCAGGGCAAATATTTCCGTCTGGAAAGGGGTCAGTTTTTCAAAAGGAGGGTCAAACTCCGCTACGATTAACACTCCTGCGGTCTCTACCTGGAATGGCTTGCCTACAGTGATGTTCAGGTCAGAGACGTTTTTCTGAGAATCCAGCATCTTCGTCAGTATATAATCTATTTCCTGTTTTCTCATGGTTTTTTCCTCGGGATATATAGTTAAACACCTTACGGGACCTGTAACCAGGACTGGATCTTCATACTTCCGTAAAGTCAAGCGGCGGCGCTTTTAAAAGAGGCCTGAATCTTGTCTTGTCGTTGGCCTTCATATATGCTTCGTCGGGACTTATCCATCCCCTGTTGTAAAGTTCCCAGATGGCATCGTCGAGCAACTGCATGCCGTATTTTTTACCCGTCTGGATCATTGAAGGAATCTGGAATGTCTTGGATTCCCGGATGAGATTACGAACGGCCGAATTGGCGATCATAATCTCCAGCGCTACACAACGCCCCTTCCTGTCAATGCGCTTGAAGAGAACCTGGGAAATAACCGCCCGAATACCATCGGCCAGCGTGGACCGTATCTGCATCTGTTCCTCTGCCGGGAAGACCTCAATGATCCGGTCAACAGTTCTGGCAGCGCTGGTGGTATGCAGGGTGGAAAAAACGAGATGCCCCGTGTTGGCCGCTTCGACAGCAAGAGATATGGTTTCCAGATCCCGCATCTCGCCGACGAGAATTATATCAGGGTCCTCGCGAAGTGCCCCGCGAAGAGCCGCTGAAAAACTCTTGGTATGGAGGCCGACCTCCCTGTGATTTATTATGCAGCCCTGACTTTGGTGGACAAACTCGATGGGATCTTCAACCGTGATGATATGATCCTTTCGCATGCGGTTTGCTTCGTCAATGATGGCGGCAAGTGTCGTTGATTTTCCGCATCCTGTCGGACCCGTTACCAGGACAAGTCCTCTCGGGAGGGTGGCCAGTTTCGCAAGCACCGGCGGCAGTCCCAGGTCATGGCATGTCATAATCCTGCTCGGGATTTCTCTGAAAACCGCTGCCACTCCGAATTTCTGTGAGAAGAAATTGGCCCGGTACCTGGCAAGGTTAGGAATTTCGTATGCGAAATCCACATCTCCTGTTTCTTCAAATTGCTTGACCTTATGCTCCGGCGCAATTTCATAGAGCATGGTTTTGAGTTCATCATTATTCAGCACGTTGAACTTCACCCGTTCCATCTCACCTCTTATCCTGAGTACCGGCTGCTGGCCTGACACTAAATGCAGGTCTGACGCGCCCTGGTCATGCATCAACTGGAAGAAGGCATCAATCTTTGCCATAAACAGTCTCCTTGGTCGTCGTGAAATATAAATTCGTGTAGGGCAGGCACATAATCGATCTTCTCGTGATCAAGTTTAAGAATCTTATGGATGTATCGGGAGAATGGAAATTTACTGTCTTAAAGTTATTAGTTTCAATTCAGCGTGATTGGAGTATAGGAAAAGGCCGTATGTTTGTCAAGATGAAAAGCCCGTTCTTAACTATTGCTTGACATGCGTTGCCGGCATCGTATATCATCGTTTCCACAGCCGAAATTTTTCGCGAGACCGGCTTGGAAAGAAAGTGGGGATGTAGCTCAACTGGGAGAGCGCGGCGTTCGCAATGCCGAGGTCAGGGGTTCGAGCCCCCTCATCTCCACCAGGGATAAAAAGACAGGCTGCTTTCTTTTGAACCGCACAAAAAGCAGCCTGTTTCTTTTTTCAGAATATCTTCGCAAACTGACGCTTCTTTCTCGTCTTCCAGCTCCCCTTGTGGTAGGCGTAGCTTGCAAGGAGCGGCAGCACAGTGGTCGCTTCGGCAAAGACCATCTGCTCACAGGCCGTGTCCACTTTCCCCCAGGATTGCGCCTCCTTCAGTGTGGAGCTTGAACAGGCTCCATCCCTCACGTCCGCCACGGTTATCTGCACGGCATATTTGTGCATGGGAGCATCAAATCCCAGAATCTCGGCGCATATTACCGTGTCCTGGGCAAAGTTTTTTGGGACTCCGCCGCCGATAATAAGGAGTCCTGATGTCTGGGACTTTACCTTGATCATGGTCAGCTCCCGAAAATCCTTTACCGCATCGATGGAAACGTGCTTTTCCGGACGCCGGTGCTGGTGCAGCACAAGGCCGAAGCCGGCGCTGCTATCGGAAAAGGCGGGACAAAAAATGGGAACATCGTTTGCATAGGCAACCTGAACCAGAGAATCCTGCTTGGCGGCGCGTCTTGCAAGAAATTTTCCCATCTCACGTATGAATTCCCGCGATGAGTATGAAGCTGGCGGCAGGGCGTCGGCTATCTCTGTAATCGTTTTGTCGCAGACCTGGAGATCTTCCTCGTTGATATAAGTGTCATATATCCTGTCGATGTATAGTTTTCTGAGGGTCCGGTCATCCACGTGGGGGCTGCCCTGGTAGTGCCTGAATCCCAGGGCCTCAAAAAAATCCATATCGACTATCGTGGCGCCTGTGGCGACGATCACATCCACCATGTTGTTTTTCACGAGATCCGCATAAACCTGCATGCAGCCCGCCGCGCTCGTGCTTCCCGCTATGGTGAGAATGATGGTGCAGTCTTCATCTCTCAGCATCCTGTCATAGATGTCTGCGGCCTGGGCCAGGTCTCTTGCCGAAAAGGACATCCCTCTCATGGCATCGATGATATCAACTGCATTGAATGATTTTATGTCAATGTGCTGAACCGGCGTCTTCAGATATTCCTTCTTTTCCATAATCTCCTCGGTGAGTTTTTTGATCCCAGGATTAACCAGTTGGCTCAAGCTTCCCGACTTGAGCCAATAAGAATGCCCTTTTGGTGGGTCAAGTATAAGGAATGAGTGCTTTGTATGTCAAGGCAATTCGACGACAAATAGCGGTCCGCGCCGCTGCGCGATTTCGGCGGGCTCGCCTGGGGGATTTTCCTGCGGCCTGATTGAGTGGTGAGTAGAAAAAATCGGTCTTGTCAGCGACTGCAATATCTGGTACTTGCAGCTAATATGAAGGAAATACTGAGCGTCACAGAGTTAAATGAAAATATCAAGCGTCTCCTGGAGGCGAGCTTCGATACACTCTGGGTGGAAGGGGAGGTATCCAATCTGCGACGGCCTGCATCGGGCCATATGTACTTTACCCTCAAGGATGAGAAGAGTCAGATCAGGGCCGTCATTTTCAGGGCTTTGCCCATGCAAAGGCAGTCTCCATGGGGCAGATCGGCCCAGTTCGATCTTGAAGAAGGGATGAGCGTCGTCTGTTGCGGAAGGGTGAGTGTCTATCAGCCGCGAGGCGAATACCAATTGATCGTTGATGTGATGGAACCAAGAGGCATTGGCGCCCTCCAGAAGGCCTTCGAACAGCTCAAAGCCCGTCTGCTGGCAGAGGGACTTTTTGATCCTGCCCACAAAAAACCCATCCCTTTTCTCCCCCGGAGGATCGGGGTAATCACCTCTCCCACAGGGGCGGTCATCAGGGATATTTTGAATATCACGAGGCGGCGGTTTCCTTCCGTGGACATTCTTGTTGCTCCCGTAAGGGTGCAGGGCATGGAGGCGCCCCCGGAAATCATAAGGGCCATCACCGATATGCAAGCGGTGGGAAATATTGATGTCATTATCATAGCCAGGGGAGGGGGATCGCTCGAGGACCTGGCGCCTTTCAACGATGAAAGGGTGGCGAGAGAGATATATCGTTCGCGGATTCCCATAATCTCCGCTGTCGGGCATGAGATTGATTTTACTATCGCTGATTTTGTGGCGGATCTCAGAGCCCCGACTCCTTCGGCGGCGGCGGAACTGGTTGTTCCTGTGAGAAGGGAACTCATGGTTTCACTCGATGCCTCGCATGCAAGATTGATCAATCACAAGCGTCGCCTGATAGTCAGGATTGGTGAACAGGTGATTCTGCTGCGAGGGCGGCTGAAAGATCCCAAGAGAAGGATTGATGATCTTCGCATGCTCGTCGACGACCGTCTGGAGAGGCTTAAAAAGGGCCTTGACCACAAGCGGGCCGGGGAGAGGCCTAAACTGCTTAATCTTGAACTTCGCCTTGGCCATGCAAATCCCCTTTTGAAGATCCGGGATCATCGGTTTATCCTTGAAAATTTCAGAAAGAATGTGATAGCCGGATGGCATGATGTGGCGGAGCGCCTCAAGGCGCAGGTGGGAACAAACCTCGCTGTGCTGGACACTTTAAGCCCTCTCGCTGTCCTGGGAAGGGGCTACAGTATTGTGAAAAAGCTTCCTGAAGGTTTTATCGTGAAGGAGGCGGCATCGGTAGCAGTGGGGAGCACCGTGGACGTCAAGGTTTCGTCGGGTGGCTTTCAGGCGAAAGTAACGGATGTCAAAGAGGAGTAAGAACATGGCAAAGGAAAAATTCGAAGAAGCGCTGGGGCGATTGGAAGACATAGTGAAGAAAATGGAGGCAGGGGACATGACCCTGGAAGAATCCCTCAAGGCTTTTGAAGAGGGAATTAAGCTTGCGCGTCTATGTTCCCGGAAGCTGGACGAGGCGGAACGACGGGTGGAAATATTGCTTAAGCAGGAAGAGGAGCTGGTCATCAGGCCGTTTAAGGTGGAAGAGAATGAGTCCGAATCTTAATATGCCACTCGGCACATATTTGGATACCAGGAAGAAGATAATCGATGAGGCACTTCTCCGATACATACCCGGAGAGGACAACTATCCACCTGTAATTTTCAAAGCCCTCCATTACAGCCTGTTTGCAGGCGGGAAAAGAATCAGGCCCATCTTATGCCTGGCCTCGGCGGAGGCATTGGGCGGCAATATCGAATTGATTCTTCCTGTGGCCTGCGCTTTGGAGCTTATCCATACGTATTCTCTTATCCATGACGACCTTCCCGCCATGGACGACGATGACTACAGGAGGGGAAGACTTACAAGCCACAAGGTTTTCGGTGAAAATATGGCCATTCTCGCCGGCGACGCCCTCTTGACGAAGGCTTTTCATCTGATGTCGGACAGAGGCCTGACGGAAAAGATCGCGCCGGAAAAATTGATTTCCGTGATCCACGACATTGCCGGGGCGGCAGGATACTTCGGCATGGTAGGAGGTCAGGTGGTTGATGTCCAGTCGGAGGGAGAAGCGGTTGACACCGGAGTCCTGAACTTTATCCACACACGTAAAACGGGAGCAATGATTACTGCCGCTGTGAAGGCAGGGGCCGTATTATCAAATGCCGGTGAAGTTGAGCTCAATGCCCTTACATCATACGGGCGGCATGCCGGCCTTGCCTTTCAGATAGCCGACGATATCCTTAACGTCGAGGGGGACCATAAATTAATGGGAAAAGGTACGGGGAGCGACACCAAACGGGGCAAGGTAACTTACCCTGCCCTCGTGGGTATGGACGCGTCCCGGAAAAAGGCGGGAGAGCTTGTAGAAGGTGCACTCTCGGCGATAAATAACTTTGATCACAGGGCTGAACCATTAAGGATGATTGCCGCGTATATCATAGAGAGAAAAGCGTAAAGGAAAAATAATGAGCGGAGAA
>Ga0315273_10000766_pt1 | contig 34848 bp, 24 predicted proteins | sample YL17G02_0_MG_FD_205753 | JGI IMG/M metagenome (GOLD analysis project Ga0315273, IMG submission 205753) | Sediment microbial communities from Yellowstone Lake, YNP, Wyoming, USA - YL17G02_0 | ecosystem: Environmental > Aquatic > Freshwater > Lake > Sediment | place: USA: Wyoming | collected...
GCCGCCGCCCGAGCCGACTCTTGCGTCACCGGCTCCCCGAGCGGCACCGGCGTGGGCGTGCAGTGGAAGTAGCCGCCTTCATCGTACTTGGGCGACACGAGGCGGATGACCGGAGGAGGGGGGTCGGCGGCGGGGGGCTGTCGTGGCTCCGCCCCTCCCGCCCGCCAGCGCCCAGCCGATGCCCAGGACGCGGGCGACGGCCCGGCCGCGGGCGAGGGGGCGCCGATCTCCCGGGACGCGGACGCGGCCGCGACGGCGCGGCCAGTGTTGGGGTCGAGGCCGAGGCCGGCGCCGCCGGCGGTCAGCGCGCCGCCCGCCGCCGGGTTGGACGCGAGCCAGGCGTCGACGGACGCGCGGGACGGGGGCAGAGGGACGAAGGCGAGCTCGACAGGGGCGCGCGCGCAGCCCCCCGCGCGCGCCGCCAACCGCGGCGCCCCCGGCCACGCCGGCAGCCCCCGCACCCCCCTTACCCGCGCGACTCGCACCGCGCCCGCGTACACCAAGGGACGGGGAGGCGCGTCGGCGGGGTTTGAGTAAAACGGGGCGAGGTGCGAGAGGGGGACGCGCCCCGCGGCCACGTCGGCCTCCACCTCGGCCGGGCTCGGCGGCGGGGCGACAGGGCGCAGCCATAGCGTGTGCGCGCCGGGCGGGGTGGCGGTGGCGCGGGGCGCGGTGCCGCGCACGCTCGACGGCAGCGTCGCTGGCTCGGCCGGCGGCAGGTCGCCGCCTCCCTCTTCGTCGTCGTCACTGCCGCTCGAGAGCGCGGCGCGCGCGGAGGCCGACGTGAGCGGCGGAGGAGGAGGAGGCGCGGGGGCAGACGCGGGCGCGCGCGCGGCGCCGTCGCCCGCGGCCCGCCGCGGTGGCCGAAATGGGGCCGCCGGCGCCGGCCCCGGCGCGCGCCGCTTGGGCGCGCGCCGGGGCGGCAGTTGGGCGTCGCCGTCGGCCTGGGGCAGCGAAGAGAGTTCGGGCGACGACCAGGGCGCGCCCGCGGCGGCGCCGCCGCCCGCGCCGTCCTGGGACAGGAGCGCGTCCAGGGCGCCGTACAGGCCCTCCTCGAAGCGCGGGTCGGGCGTCGCGTGCGTGCGCGGGGCGGGGGAGGGAGGCGCGTCGCCCGCCGCGTCCTCCAGGTCAACCCCCAGCCCCCGCCGCGCCCTCCCGCCCCCGAGCGCGACCGTCGCCGCTTGGGAGCATTCTAGTATGTCGGCAACGTCGCGCGCGGCGGCCGCGGCGCGCGCCGCGGCGGCGGCCACCGCGGCGGTCGCCGCGGCCGCCGCCTGGCTGCCGCCGCCGCCGCCCACGGCTTCGGCCGCGGCGGCGAGCTCGTCCAGCAGGTCGTCGGGGTCGTCGTCGTCGTCGGGGCCGGGTTGGGAGGCGCGCAGGGAGAGGTCCAGGCGCTCGAGGCGCGGGTCGGCAGTGTGGGGCGACGGCTGCCGGCTGCGGTCGCTCTCGCCGCCGCCGTCGCCGTCGACCGCCGGCATGGCCTGCTCTTCCCAGGCCAGGTCGGCCTGGGTGGGCACCACGAACGCGGCGTCGTTGGCCGCGGCGGCCGCGACGGCGGCCGCGCCCGCCCCCCCTGCGCCCTCCTGCGCGGCCGCCAGCGCCTCGAGCTCGCGCCGCAGCGCGTCCGCCGCGCCCGACCGCAGCGGCACAGGGGAGCGGGGCGCGTCGGGCGGAGGGGACGGCGGCGCGCCACCCGCGCGCGCGGCCTCTTCGCGCCACACGCCCGCGAGGGAGCCCACGAGGCGCGTGTCTGAATCCAAAGGCACGCTGCCCAGGGGAACGCACACCAGGTCGGCCGCGTTGAGGATGTCGGCGGCGGCGACGTCGATTTCTAGAGCGACGGCCGCCGCGCGCGCGGGCCCGGCGTGCGCGCACCCCGGCCCCGGCGCGCCCGGCCACGCCCGCTCCCACCCGGGCGGCAGCAGGGCCTCGCCGGAAGGTTCGGCAGGGGCGCCGGGCGGGCGCCACCAGGCGTCGCGCGGCGGGAGCGGCTCGCCGGCGCCACCCCCTCGCCGCCTCCGCACCCGCCCGCCCGCCAGCCGGACGGCGCCCATGCCCACCAGGCCGTGGTCGGCCTTGAACTGGAGCAGGTACGGGATGTGGGCCTCGTACGGGGGGAGGGGGGTGTTTAAAAGGCGCCCCGCGCGCGCGGCGGCCGCCGCGCGGCGGACGTCGCCGGGGGCCGCCAGGGACAGTTTGACGAACAGGGCCTCGCCCTCGTGGTACCCGTACATGTCCCGGCCGCGCACGCGGGCCGCGTCGTACACGCGGCGCGGCGGGGGGAGGGAGGGGTCGAGGGGGCGAACGGCGGACACGCCGCCCGCCTGGTCGCCGCCGCGGCCTTCCGGCGCGGCCAGGGCGGCGTCCACGGCGTGCGCGAGCGCGAGCAGGGTGCGGCGCACTGGGGTGGGGGAGGGAGGGGGGCGAGGTGGGGCCCCGAGTTTTTTCCCATTTTATTTTGTTTCCTTCCCGGACCTGAGCTCGGCGCTGCCGACTGATCCAGGCGCCCGAGTCCACGCGCAACCCTCCCCACCCTCCCCGCACCTGCGCCGTCGTCGTCGTCGTCCCCCCCGGGATAGGGCACATAGAAATAGGGAAAACACCTGTGCACGCGCACGCACACCGCCGGCCCCGCCCCCGCCCGGCACCACAGGACGACAACCGGCACCCGGGGGAGGCGGGCGCCGTCCAGGGGCGAGTGCGGCGCGTCGGCGCCGGGGGTCGGCGGCGCGAGGGCCGCTTCCAGGGCGACGAGGCGCAGGTCCAGGGAGGGGGGAGGGGGGGGGCGCGCGCCACCGCCGGGCGAGGCGGGCGCCGTGCCGCCGGGCGAGGCGGGCGCCATGCCGCCGGCCGCAGACTGCAAGGCTCGGCCGGCGCCGCGCCCACTCCTCGCCTCCTCGCCCGCCCCTCCACCCCCTCGCCACCATGCCCTTTGCCCTGCCCGACCTCCCCTACGACTACGCCGCGCTGGAGCCGTACATCGACGGCACCACGATGAACGTGAGGGCCGGTTTCCATTCAGCCCCCTCGCGCGCCGCGGGGGCGCGTGTCGGGCCCGGGCGCGTCCCCGCCCGCGCCCACAGGGGCACCGGATATCGGCAGCCCAATGGGGGCGGGCGGGCATCGGGCGGGGCCGGGCGAGGCGCGGGGCGCCGCCCGCGCTGGCCACCCCATCCGTGCCCCCGCGCCGAAGCCGGCACGACCCCGCCTCCCCTCTCCCCCAGATCCACCACACCAAGCACCACGCGACGTACGTGACCAACGTCAACGCGGCCCTGGAGAAGCACCCGGAGCTGGCGACCCTCACCCTGCTCGACCTGAACGAGAAAGTGGGGACGGGGGCGCTGCCGGCCGACATCGAGAAAGTGATACGGTGCGTGCGAGGCGGGGTGGGGTGGTGGGGGTGGTCGCGCCGTCGGGGCGGGGCAGACGTCGAGCGACCGACCCCGCCTCCACTCCCCTCCCTCCTCCCCCCCAGCAACCACGGCGGCGGCCACCTGAACCACACGCTGTTCTGGACCTACATGGCGCCCCCCACGTCGACCAATGGCCCGTCGGACGGCCTCAAGGCCGCGATCGACGCCGCGTTTGGGTCCGCCGACGCCCTGAAGACCCAGTTCAACGCGGCTGCCGCCGGCGTCTTTGGCTCGGGCTGGGCCTGGCTCGTGGCGGGCGCGGACGGGAAGCTGGTCATCACGACGACGCCCAACCAGGACAACCCGTTCCAGGCGCACGTCGACGGCCCCAAGGGGCTGCCCGTGCTCGGCTTGGACGTGTGGGAGCACGCGTACTACCTCAAGGTAGAAGAAAAGAGGGAATGGGGGTGGGGGAGAGGCGGGGAGGGCGGGCGCGAGAGACGCGCGCGCCGGCGCCGACCTTTCTCCCTTGCCCGCTCCCTCCCCGTCCTCAGTACCAGAACCGGCGCCCCGAGTACCTGCAGAACTGGTGGTCGGTCGTCAACTGGGACCGGGCCAACGAGGTGCACGCCGCGGCAGTGGACGGGAAAGCGATGCCGCTGTGAGCAAAGAGCTGGCGGCGGCGCGGGGGGGTGTTGGGGTGTTGTGGCGACCGCCGCCGCCTCCCGCCGGCGCCAGGACTGGTTGGGCGGTGTGCAGTGGTGGCGGCGCCGTGCAAGCGGGGGCGGCAGCAAGGGTTGAGGCGCACCAACTACAAAAACGGGCCCGCCTTCATCCCCTCTCTCTCCTCCCCCTCACGCAAACGGCGGGTAGAAGCCGGCCGCCGTGTAGCCGCCGTCGACCGCCAGCGTCTCGCCGGTGACGTAGGAGGCGGCGGGGGAGGCGAGAAAGGCGACGGCGGCCGCGACTTCCGCCGCGGCGCCGACGCGCGCGAGCGGCGTCGCGGCCACCACCTCGGCCCGTTTTTCGGGGTCGCCCACCACTGGAGCCGCGAGCGGGGTGTCGATGTACCACGGTTTCACGGCGGTCACCCGGATGCGCGAGGGGGCGAGCTCGCACGACAGGTTGCGCGTCAGTTGGTCCATCCCCGCTTTGCTCGCCGCGTACGCCACCCCCGACCGCATGGCCGGCGGCCCGCCCGCCACGGACGATATGTTGACGATGCACGATGCGTGGGGGGAGGCGGCCGCCGCGGCGGCGAGGGCGGGGGTGAGGAGGCGGGCGAGGTGGTACGCGGGCGCGAGGTTCGTGCCCAGCACCGCGTCGAGGTCGGCCTCGTCGTACTCGTCCCACGGCTTGCGCACGTTCGTGCCCGCGTTGTTGACGAGGATGGAGAGCGATTCCCCGAACGCGGCGCGCGCCGCCGCGACGAGCGCGTCGCGCCCTTCCTTTGTGGCCACGTCGGCCACCACGCCCGTCAGGTCCAGCCCGCGCGCGGTCCATCCATCAACTGCGGCATCGAGTGCGTCCTTGCCGCGCGCGCAGACGAGCACGCGCGCGCCGAGCGCGGCGAGCAGGTCGACGACGGCGGCCCCGATGCCGGCCGAGCCGCCGGTGACGATGGCGGTGCGGCCGGTGAGGCCGAGCAGGGCGTCGGCGGGGGAGGGAGGCGGAGAAGCCATTGGACCGCGGAGGTGTGCGGCAGCGCCGCTCCCCGCCGCCACTCCCGGGCCTCCCCTCTCCCCGCGCCCGCGGCGCGCCGTCGCCACACCACCCGCCGCGCGCGCCCCGCGAATGAGCGGCCGCGTCGAGGCGATGAGTGGCTCCGGCTCCGGCTTTCTGGGCGTGCTCGGGCGCGGGCGCACGGCCTCCAGCGAGGACGAGTTCAAGACACTCAAGCAGCGGTGAGAGAGAGGAGGAGTGAGGGCGAGAGTGGGCGGCGGTTTTGGCGCGCGTGCGTTGATGCGCGCGGCGGTTGCGAGGCGCGCCGCGCTCGCGACGCCCCGGGCCGCCCGGCAATGAATAAATCTTGTCACACGGCTGCGCCGACATTGATGGCGGGGTCCGAGGCCGCCCCAGCGCTGCTCACGGCGCGCGCGCTTGACCGCGCTTGACCGTGCTCCTCCTCGTCCTTAGCCTGGAAGAGTTTCAAGGCAAAGTCGCCGCCATCTCCGCGGTCAACGCGCACCTGAACGACGAGGTGGCGTCCCAGACGGCGGCCGCGAAAGCGGCCGCTGCGGCGCGCGACGAACACGCGGCAGACGCCGCGTCGCTCGCCGCGTCCCTGGACGCCGCGGCCGCGGCGCGGGACGAAGCATTGGTCGCGCTGGAGCGCACGCACGCCGACTACAGGGCACTGGCGGAGGAGTTGACGGCGCTGCGCGCGGCGGCGGGCGACGGCGGTGGCGCGGCCGCTCTGGCGGCCGACGCGGCGGCCGCCCGCCGCGAGCGCGACGCCGCGCTCGAGCAAGCAGTGGCTGCCAAGGCGGAGGCTGACGCCGCGCGCGCGGCGGCGGCGGCTGCAACGGTTGCTGCGGCTGTCCCCGCCCCCTCTCCTTCCGACGACGCGGCACTTCAGCAGCTGGCCGCCGCCACGACCAAGGTGGAAGCCCTGGAGCGCGAGGTGGCCGTCCTGGCCGAGCTGGCCGACCACGCGGGGGCGGAGCGCAACGCTGCGCGCGCCGAGGCCGCCGCCGCGGCGTCGGCGGGCGGCGACGCGGCCACCGCGGTGCGCGACGCCGAGTCGGCGCGGGCGACGGCGGCGGGGGCGCTGCGCGGGGCTGACGAGGCGCGCGCGCGGGCCGCCGACGCGGTCCGCGACGCTGAAGCCGCGCGCGCGCAGGCCGCTGAAGCCGTCGCCGCCGCGGCCGCCGACCGCGCGCGCGCCGACGCGGCCGAGGCTGGCGCGGCGGCCGCGGTCGCCGAGGCGGAGGCGCTGCGCGAGAGCGCGCGGGCCGCCCCCTGCACCCCCACCACCATCGACGCCGAGTGCCTGCGCGCCGACCTGCGCCGCGCCCAGGACGAGACGGCCCTGGCGCGCGCCGCGGTCGCCGCGACGTTAAACGCGCACGAGGGCGCGCTCGCGGCCGCGCGCGCCGAGGCCGCCGCCGCGGCGTCCCTCCTCCGCGACGCCGACGCCGCCGCGCGCGACGCGGCGTCCGCGCGCCGCGTCGCCGACGCCGAGCGGTCCGCGGCCGAGGCCGACGCCGCGCTCGCGGGCGCGGTCGTCGAGCGCGACTCGCTCGCGGCCCAGGTGGCGGCGCTACGGGCCGACGCGGCGCGGGCGGGCGCCGGAGGCGGGCGCACCCCTCCCGTGTCCTCTGCCGCCGACCGCGCGCGCGCCGACGCGGCGGAAGACGCCCTGGACGACGCCCGCGAGGCCGCCTCCTCCCTGCGCGCCGCCCTGGACGCCGCCCGGCGCGAGGCGGCCGACGCGGGCGCGGCGCGCGCGCGCGCGACGGCCGCGGCGGCCGCGCGCGACGCCGCGCTGTGCGACCTGGAAGCCGCCCTCGCGCGCGAGGCGGGCGTCGTCGCGGAGCGCGACGGGGCTCGCGCCGAGCTGGCGGCGTCGAGGGCTGCTGGGGGTGTGCGGCGGTCGGCGTCGACCGCGTCGCTCGGCGGCGCCACCGCCCTGTCCCCGCGCCCGCCCCCGCCCCGCGCGACCGTCGTTCAGCCCCCCTTCGCGCCCGCGCCCGACGCCCGCCTGGAAGACTACATGCGCGGGCCGGACTGGGACGACGCGCGCGCGCGCGGCGCGGCCGCGGGGTGGCTCGTCGACCCTTCGGACGTCGCCCTCGGCCCCGAGCTCGGCGCCGGCACGTCCGGCGTCACCCACCGCGGCACCTGGCGCGGGGGCGAGCTCGCCGTGAAGCGCGTCTCGTTGCGGTGCGGCGGGGACGCGGCCTCGTTTTTGCGCGAGGTCGAGATCTCGGCCGGCCTCCACCACCCGCACATCCTCCCCTTCATCGGCGCGTCCCTCGTGCCGCCGGAAGGCTGCTGGCTGCTGGCCGAGTACATGCCCGGCGGGACGCTGGCCCGTGCGTCCAGGGGGGGAGGGAGGGGGCGGGGACGGCGCGCGCGCGCGCGCGCGCACTCGCGCCCACGACCCCCCCACACACACACCCCTCCCCTCAGGCTGGCTCCACGGCGCTTCGGGCTCGCGCCCCCCCCGCCGCTCCCCCGCGTCCCGCCTGCGCATGGCGCTCGGCGTCGCGCGCGGGATGCAAGCGTTCGAGCAGGCGCACCCGCACCCCATCCTGCACCGCGACCTCAAGCTGTCCAACGTGTTTGTCGACGCCGGCGGTGCGGCCCGCGTGGCCGACGCGGGGCTCGCCCGCTGGCTGCGGCCGGGGGACGGGGCGAGCCTGACGGGCGAAACCGGGTCCTACGTCGAGATGGCGCCCGAAGTCACCCGGCACGAGGTCTACGGCTCGCGCGCCGACGTGTGGTCCTTTGGCGTGTGCCTGGTGGAGCTGCTGGCCGCCGCGCGGCCGTACGAAGACCTGAGGCTGACGCCCGCGCAGGTCGCGACCGAGGTCGCGGCCGGCCGCCTGCGCCCCACCATCCCCCCCGACGCGCCGCCCGCGGTGGCTGCCTTGGCCGGGGCGTGCCTGGAGCATGAAGCCGGGCTGCGGCCGCCCTTCAGCGCGATCGTGCCGGCGCTCGCGCGCGCGCTGGCCGACCTGCCGCCCGACGCGGGGACGCCGGCGACGGCCGGGTCGGGCGTGTTGGCGCGGTTCTGGTCGGGAGGGGCGCCCGCGTGAAGAGGAGGGGTGGTTGTGTGTGTGACGGGCGACCGCGGCAGACAGCGCCCCACACTCCGCGGCCGCGCCGCCCGCCCCTCTCCCGCCGCCCAAGCCGGCTGCGTCGGTCGCGCCGCCGCCCCAGCCGGTCGCGGCGCCCGCGCGCGTCGACGGAAAAATGGAGCCGGCTTTTACAGCATTGTCCCCTCCGCCGCCGCACCCCTCGTCCTCCAAACCGCCCCCACCGAAGAAGTCGCTCAAGGACCGCCTGCTGGAGGAGCCCGAGTGCGAGTTTTGCAGGGCGACGCGCGCCAAGCTCTTCGGCGCCCTGCGCGGCGCCCGCGACGGCGCCACCGCCGCCGCCGACGGCGCCGCCGACGTGGGAGCGACCGGCGTCAAAGCCGCCGTGGGCACGGCGCGCCGCGCCGCCGCCGCGGCGCGCGCGCGCACGGATCGGTTCCTCGCCACCGGCGCCGCGCACGCGGCCGACGCCGAGGACAAGGCGTTTGGCGCGCTGAAAGGTGTGGGAGGGAGGAGAGGAGGGGAATGGGGCGGCGAGAGCTCGCTGGTCGCCTTCTTTCCGCGGCCTCCCTTTCCTTCCACGTCAACCACCACCACCTCTTCCACTATCTCCTTCAGACTCTCTCGTGTACGCGCGCGACCACGCGCCCGCGTCGGCCGCCATCCTGACCCTGGCCGCGGTCGCCGCCCTCCCCCGCCCGCGCCGCGCGCTCTGGCGCGCCGCCCTCGGCCGCGTGCGCGGCGCGGACGCGCTGCGCGAGGCGGCGGTTGCCGAGGCGCGAGCCGCGGGCGAGGTGGCGGCCGCGGTGCAGGCGGAAGCCGGCGCCGCGGCCGCACGCGCCGACGCGGCGTGGGCCGACGCTGAAGCCGGCCGCCGCGCGGCGGCCGCGGCCACGGCGTCGTTGCGGGCGTTGCTGGCCAAGGCGTCCTCCGCCGAACGCCGCGCCGGCGTCGCTCTGGGCGACCTGCGCTCGCTCGCGCCGGGCGCCGACGCCCTCACCGCCCGCGCCGACGCCGCGGCCGCCGCCGCCCTCGCCCGAGGCCAGCGGGAGGCGCTCACGCGCAAGGTGTACGACATGGCGCGGCGCGGGTTTTAGAGGAGGGACGAGAGGTGGAAAGGGAAGGGAAGGATGACTCTCAGTGCGTTGCAAGTGCCAAAACCACAGACCCCCCGGGACGCGCCACCTCACTCTCTCTCCTCCTCAGTGCGGCGCTTCGACGGCGGCGAGCTCGGCGGGCGTGGCCCACCAGGACGGCACGATCTCGACGAGGTCGGGGTGCATGTCGCGTGCCGCGAGTTTGAGCGTGTGTTCCGTCACGCCGGCGACGGCCGCGACTTCGGCCGCGGACGGCGCGCGCGACGCGCGGGGGGCGCGCGTCACCAGAAAAATGACCGCCGCCGCGAGCGAGAGCGGCGACCGCGCGTCCCACCGCTTGGCCGCGCCGCCCGGGCGAAGCCCGTCGCGCGGGCACGCGGTCTCGGCCGCTTCCGTCGCCGCCCGCGCGTCCGCGGGCGCCAGGCCGAGCGCGGAGCAGAAGCGGCGGGTGAGGTCGGCCGCGTGCACCGCGCCGCCGACGGGGACGCTCTCCAACTCCTTGACGATCGCCTTGTACGCGCGCGCCACGTCGCGCTTGTCCGCGTCGGCGGCGACGGCGACGATCTCTTTAAAGGTTCGGGGGGTGGCTTCTTGGCGGCACGCGATGTACACCGCCGCGGCCGCGATCGGCGCCGCCCCGCGCCCGCGCAGCCCTTTGGCCGACTCCAGCACCCGCTTGTAGAGCTCGCACGCGCGGTCGCGCACCGCGCGCACGAGGCCGAGGTCGTCCGCGAGCCGGCCGACGCGGCGAAACCCGTCCTGCAGCGCCTTTTCCTCCCCGCCCGCCGCGCGCGCGTGCGCGCGGCGCAGGATGGCGGCGTGCACACCGCCGCCCTGCTCCCCGATGGACGTGGAGAGGCCGTCGGCGAGGAGCGGGTTTGTCGGGCCGCCCACGCGGTTCATGTCCACCGCCGTCTTGCCGCCTTCGTCGGCAAACGAGCGCCACTCGGATCGTTCGTCGATGGTGTGGGCTTCCGCGACGAGGCCGCACTCCTGGGAAGGGGGGAGGTGGGATGGCCGCGTCGGGCGCCCGCCGCTGCGCGCAGCGCGCCCGCGCCGGCGCCCACCCCCCACCACACACCACCACAACCCCCTTCTCTCCTACCGTGCACACGAGGTCGCCCGCGGCGTAGTCCTCGACGAAGTTGGCCGCGCCGCAGTCGGCGCACCGCTGCTCGAAGCGCAGGCGGGTGGCGTCCAGGGGAGGGGGGGGTGGGGCGGACGCCATGGTGCCGGGATGGGGGCCAGGCCGCGCGGGGCGGGCCGCGGGAGTGGGGCGAGACGGCGACGCGCGCACGTCCCCACTCCCCACCCGTCCGCCGCCCCCCCAAGCGCCGGCAAGATGGTGCGCGTCGCGACCGTTGCCCGCCGCGGCGGGCGGGCGCCGCGATTGGGGGCGGGACGCGGCGGCGCGGCGCCGGCCGCCGCGGATTCCCGCGCGCGGCGCGGCGCAGCGCCGCCGGCGCCCGGCGGCGGGCCGGAGCCGCCGCCGGGCGACAGTCGCCGTGCGCCGGCCGCGGCGGCGCGGCCGCCGGGCGACACCGCGCCCTCCCGCGCCCGGCGGCGCGCGATCGCCGCGCCGCCGCCGCGCGCGCCGTGCGGCCGGGTGCCGCCCGACCGCCGCCCGCACGCCCGGGCGGCACACGCACCGATGTCGCGCCGCCCGACCGGGCGCGGCGAGCCCCGGAGCGCCGGCCGGCGACCGACGCCCCCCCCCTTTTTTTCCTCCTCCCCTCCCCCCCCCCAGGTCAACGTGCCCAAGGCCAAGCGCGCCTTCTGCAAGGGCAAGGCGTGCAAGAAGCACCAGATGCACAAAGTGACCCAGTACAAGACGGGCAAGGCGTCCCTGTACGCGCAGGGCAAGCGGCGGTACGACCGCAAACAGTCCGGGTTCGGGGGTCAGACCAAGCCCGTGTTCCACAAGAAGGCGAAGACGACCAAGAAGATCGTGCTGCGCCTGCAGTGCCAGGTGTGGGGGGGGGGGGGGGGGGGGGGGACGGGGAGGAGATAGGGGGTGGGGGGGCATACCAACCCGGGGTCCCACCCCCGTGGCCACCCCCCCCCCCCCCGCCGGCCGGCCCGGCCGTGGCGGGGGGGGGGGGGGGGGGGGGGGGGAGGGACGGGGAGGAGAGAGGGGGGGGAGGCGCGCGGCGTTCCATCTCAACCCTCGCCCGCCAACCATGCCGACCCCGATTCCCCCCACCCGCCTCTGCAGGTCTGCAAGGCCGCCCACATGCACCCGATCAAGCGGTGCAAGCACTTTGAGATCGGCGGCGAGAAGAAGACCAAGGGCGCCGCCTACTGAGCGCGCGCCGCGTGGCGGGCGCCGGCGTGCAATGTGTGTGTCAGCCTCATGTTTCTCCGGGCGTGGTGGAGGCGGGGAGGCGGCGTTTGGAGCGGCCGCGGGAGCAGCGTGCGAGTCTCCCGCGCGCACTGCCCGCCCCACTCCCCCTCGCCGAGCCCCTTGCCGGGCCAGAGGCCCCCGGCGGCCGCACGGGCGCCGCCCGAGCGCGCGAGAGTGCGTGGCGGGCAGAGACATTGCGCGGCCAGCGGCGCGCGCGGTGCGGGCGCGAGGGCGCCGCCCGCCACGCAACCCTCCGCGGCTCGCGATGGCGCCTTGACATGCGGGAGCATGGCGGCGAGGCGGGACGCGCCGCCGCGCCCCCCCCGACGCCGCGCCGGCTACCCTAGCCCCGCTGCCCGCGCGGCCGCCATCCGCCGCGCCCGCGCCCCCGACACCCTCCCCACTCTTTCCCAGTGGGCTGCGCCCCATCCTCCCCCAAGCCAGCGCGCCAACCGTCGCGCAAGGCGTCGAAAGGGCTCGCGCGAGGGCTCTCACGGCTCGTCACGCGCAAGCACGACCGGGCGCCGAAACAGGAGCCGACGTCCCTGGTGACCGCGTACGCGGGCGTGCCCAAAGAGATGCGGGCGCTCATCCCGGCGGGTGGTCCGCTCGACGCGCCCGCGCTCGACGAGCGGGTGCTCACCACGGGCGGCACGCGCCGCTTCGAGCTCGCGGGCGCGGGCTACGCGGTCGAGTACGCGTTTGCGTCGTTGAGGGGTGAGCGCGGGCGGTGGAGGGGGGGAGGGTGGAGAGGTGGCGGGCGCGCGCGCGCCCACGCCGCCGCCCACACCCCGCCCTCCCCCCTTCCCCACCAGGCTACTACCCCGAAGCCCTGGACAAGCCCAACCAGGACGCCGTGTGCGCGCACGAGGCGTTTGGCGGGAACCCGGACTGCCTCTTGCTCGCCTGTTTCGACGGCCACGGCAACCACGGGGCGGGGGCGGCCACCTTTGTGGCGGAAGGCATGCCGGCGGCGTTGCTGCGCGATTCGCTGTTTAAAGATGCGCCGGAGCTCGCGCTGCGCGACGCGGCGACCGCCACAAACACCGCGCTCCACCGGTCCCCCATCGACGACTCCCTCTCCGGCACGACCGCCCTCCTGGGCCTGCTGCGCGGCGGCAGGCTGTGCGTGGCCAACGTGGGCGACTCGCGCGCCGTGGCGGCAGTCGCGCGCCCCCCCCCACCTCTCGGCTTCGGCGGCGTCGCCGCGGTGCCGCTCTCCTGGGACCACACCCCATTTCGCAAGGACGAGTATGATCGGGTGAAGAGGGCCGGGGCCAGGGTGCTGACCCTGGACCAGGTGGAAGGGTTGAAAGACGCGTCCGCGCCCTGCTGGAAGACCGAGGACGACGACGCGGCCGACCCGCCCCGCCTCTGGATGCCGGACGCGCTCTACCCGGGCACCGCGTTCACCCGGTCGGTGGGCGACGCCGCGGCGGAGCGCATCGGGGTGATCGCCGACCCCGAGGTGCGCGTCCGCGATTTGGGCCCCGACGACCGGTTCGTCATCCTGGCCACCGACGGCGTGTGGGAGTTTATCAACAACCAGGAGGCGGTGGACTTGGTCGCGTCGATCGGCGACCCGCAGCGCGCGGCGGTCGAGCTCACGTTCCGCGCGTACGAACGCTGGCTCGCCAACGAGACCCGCACCGACGACATCACGGCCATCGTGCTCAAGCTGGACGGCGCCCCCGCCGCGGCCTCCCTGGCCAAGCAGTCGGCGACGGCGGCGAGCATCGCGGCGGCGACCGCGGCGTGCGCGGAAGCCGCGGGCGCGGGCGGGGGGCTCGCCCGCGACTCGGTGCGGGAGGCGCGCGCGTCGGCCGAGCTGGCGCCTGTCGCGGAAGCGCGGGCGGCGGCGTGAGGAGGGGGTGGGTGGTGGTGGCCGCGCGCACGCGGCCGCGCGCACGCGCTCCCGGCGGCCTCGGCTCGCCTTCTTTGGCGTGGGCCGGCGCCCGCACCCTGTGGCCGCGACCCCGGCGGCGGCGGCGCCATTGCGCGGGCGAGGCGGAATGAAACACACGTCGACTCGGCGTCTCTCTCTTTCTGTTGCTCTCCGCGCCCCTCGCCCCTCCTCCTCTCTTATCACTCGCCCAAGTGGCTCGCGCGCCGGACGCTGTCGCCCGCGACTCCCCGCGGCGGCGCCGCCCACGCGGGCGCGAGGCGGGCGGCCGCAGGCGACGGCGCGGCGGCCGGCCCCGCGCCCGCGCGGCGCAGCGCCCAGTCGGCGGAATCAAAGAACGTGCCGCGCGCCGTCAGCGGCGCGCGCTGGGGCAGGGCGCCCCCGTAGCGGGCGCGCAGGGCGGCCTCGGCAGCGGCTTCCGCTGCGGCTTTGGCGTCGTCCTGAGGAGGAGGGTTGTCGGCCGCCGCGCCCGCGCGCCGGCCGACACGCCGCCATCTCACTCCACATCGCACCGAGGGGCGGCGGGCGGCGGCGGGCGCGGGCGGCGCCTCGTTTTCCATCGCGCCAATTTCGCCTCGCTGGACCAGGTCCGGCCCCGGATCAACGCCGGCGCGGCTCGAGCGCGACCTCTGGCGCGGCGGCGCGGGATAAGGCGGCGTAGAGTGCGCGGCCGCGTCGCATCGCACACTCTTGTGCGCCCCCGGCGCGGCCGGCCGCTGCCGATGGGTCCGCCTCCCCGCCCGCCGGCGCTGGACATGTTGAGCCTGGATGATGGGTTGTCGCCCGCGGCGGGTGGCGGCCCGGGCTCGAGCGCAGAGACGACGCCACGCAGGGGGGGCGCGGCAGGGGCGCAGGTGGGGTGGGGGGGGCTCTGGGGGTGGCAGCAACCGTGTCGAGAGGGGAGAGGGGTGGAGGAGGCGGGTTTCGGGGCGCGGCGGCAGCCTCGACCGCGCGCGCTCAAGCGCGCGAACGCCGGCCGACCCCTCCCCCCGTCGCCCCCAGTCGCCCGGCCACGCGCCCGCCTCCCCTGGCGGCCACTTCATCGACTTGAGCCGCGCCCCCGCCCTGCTGTCGACCGCGCTGGGCGGTCGTCGCGGCGGCGCGTCGCCCACACTTTCCCCCTCCCCCACCGCTCTCCGCTCCCCCGCCGGCGCGCGCGGCGCCGACTGGCGCTACGGCGTGCGCGCGTTTGCCCGGGTGGCGGCCGACGCGCGGCGGGATTTGGGCGAGCTGGTGGGTGGGGAAGGGGGCACCGACGCCGACGCCGACGCCGACGCCGTGCGCGCTCTAGCCTCCGAGTGCGCCTCCCTGGACGATAGTTCGTTGCGTGCGGGCGTGGCGGCCGCGGTGGCGGCCGCGGAGCGCCTGCGCGCCTCCGCGGTCTCGCGAAGCGCGCGCGCCGACGCGACCCGCCTCCTCTTCATCCTCTCGCGCGCGTCCCGCCTGGTCGCGCCTTCACACTCGCTCGACGGTGGCGTCGGCGCGCCCGCGACCGCGGCGCCGAGCGCGCGCGGGGACGGGCCGCGGCTGGACCGCGCGCTGACCCTGCCGCCGCCGCGGCGCCGGTCGACAGGCTGGTCTGGCAGCGGCGACGGCGACTCGCCGGCGGGGAGCAGGCGGTCGGGCGGTGTCGCTACCGCGCTTGCCGCCGCGCTCGACGCTGCAGCGCTCGACGGCGGGACAGAGCGCGGCGGCGCGGCGCCCGCGGCGGCGCCGTCGCCGCCCGCGCTGCCCGCGACGCCCGACCCGCCGTCGCCGGCGCGCACGCCGCTGATCAGAGCGCTCCGACACCGCCTGGGGCAGGCGTCGGGGCCGGCCGAAGAAGTGGCGGGACCGGCCGGCGCGCCGAACCCGACCCCCCGCGCCGTCGTCTGCCGCATCTGCGAAACGAGCGTGCCCGCACCATCGCTGGCATCCCACACCGCCGCCTGCACCGCCGCCGCGCGCGACGACGCCCCCGGCGCCCCCCCGGGCTCGCCCGCGCGCGGCCGCCGCGCGCCGAGCGTGTCGGACTTTCACATTTTAAAACCCATCTCCCGCGGCGCGTACGGCCGCGTCTACCTCGCCCGCAAAAAGGCGACGGGCGACCTGTACGCGCTGAAAGCGATGCGCAAGGCGGACCTGGTGCGGCGCAACGCGACGGCGGCCGCGCGCGCGGAGCGCGACTGCCTTGCGGCCGCGGCCTGCCCGTTCGTCGTCGCATCCTACTACGCCTTCACCTCCGCCCACTGCGTCTACATCGTCATGGAGTACGCGCCCGGCGGCGACCTCGCGTCCCTGCTGTCGGCCGTCGGCCGCCTCGGCGAGCCCGCCGCGCGCGCGGTCGCGGCCGACGCCGTGCTCGCGCTCGAGTTTTGCCACGCCGCGGGCGTCGTGCACCGGGACGTCAAGCCGGACAATCTGCTGGTCGACGGGAAGGGGAGGGTCAAGCTGGCCGATTTCGGCCTGTCGACCGCGGGTGTCGCCGACCGCGCCGACGCAGGGCCCGTGAGGGCGGCCGCCGACCCCCCTCCCTCCCGCCCTGCATGCGTCGGCACGCCCGACTACCTCGCCCCAGAGCTGCTGCTGGGCACGGGGCACGGCGCCGCGGCGGACTGGTGGTCGCTCGGCGCGACGCTCTTCGAGCTCCTCACCGGCGCCCCTCCCTTTGCTGGCCCCACGCCCGAGGCCGTGTTTGGCGCCGTGCTGGCGCGCCGCATCGCGTGGCCGGGAGAAGGGGCGCTGTCGGGGGACGCGGTGAGCCTGATCGACGCCCTCCTCGACCCCGACCCTTCCACGCGCCTCGGCGCGCGCGGCGCGCCCGAGGTCAAGGCCCACCCTTTTTTTGCGGCCGTCGACTGGGCCGCCGCCGCGGCCGCGGGCGCGCCGCCCGCGTTTGTGCCTGCGCTCGCGGGCGCCGACGACACCTCCTACTTCTCCGCCACGCGCGTCGCCGCCGCCTCGCTCGCCCTGGACGCTGGGGGCGGGGTGGAGGCTGTTGCGGCGGCGGTCGTGGCGGCGGGCGAGGGCGGGAGCGAGGGCAGAAGCAGCGGGGGCGACGCCGCGCGCGCCGCCGCCGACGCCTCGGCTTCGGACGCCGACTCGGTCGCGTTTTCCGATTTCTCGTACACGAACCTGGACACCCTGGGCGCCGCCAACGCGGCGCTGGCGGGGTTGAGGGCCGAGTTTGGGGGTGGGGGTGGGGGGGGCGCGGCGTGAGCGAGAGGAGGGGCGTGGGGGCGGTGGGCGTGTCACTGTTCGGTCTCGATTTCGCCCCACCTCTGTCGCCACCGCCCGCGGCGACACGGGCGGCGGCCGGGGCCTGGAGAAAAAGTCTATTGGCGGTCGCCGCCGCCGCACGCTCACACACTCTCCCGCCGTGCCCGGCGCGGCCGCCGCGCGCACCCCCACGCGCCTCAGTCGGCCACACTAGCCCACCCCGGGCCGGCCCGCCGCGAGCCGCGCGCGCCGCTACCGCGCCGCGCCCGCATTCGGCGCCCGCCGCCTCCCGCGATGGCGTGGTCCAACTTTATGGTCACCCTGGGTGAGGAGATGAAGCGGCGGTGCAGCGGCGAGGGGCGGCGAGAGCGTGCTCGCTCGCCGCCGCCGACGCGCACCCCTCGCCCCTCCTCCTTCCTCCCACCTCAGTCGGCGTCGGCACCGTCTACTACCTCATGCGCAAGGACGTGCGCACCGGGGTGTCCCAGTTGAAGCGCAACGCCAAGACGATTCGCGGGTGGCTCGAGGAGGAGAGCGCAAAGAAAGGGGGGGCGGGGCCGCGGGAGCCGCCCAAGCGGTTGCCAGACAAGGAGGGGTGATGCGTCGAGTGTGTGTAGGGGGGCGAGCGTGCCGTGAGCCGGGCAGGGCAGGGGAGCGCGGCGCGGCGCGCGCAGGCCTCACTCCCTTCTCGGCCACCGCCCCCGCCCCGCCGCCTTTCGCACGCACGCCCAATCATACACACGCACACACACGCCGCCGCCCGGCCGACCCGCGCCGGCCTCGGGCTGCCCCTCACTCGTCGCCCTCTTCCCCGTCCCCACCCCCCCCGCCCCCGCGCCCACCCGCCGCGGACGCCTTCTCCGCGTCCCGGTATTTGGCGAGGTACGCTTTCAGGGGGTCGACGTAGCACTCGAAGCCGAGAGTGGACAGCGCCCAGAGGAGGTCGTCCCCGTTGATCGTCTTCCGCTTCTCGCGCTGGCACTTGTCGGACGCCCTGAGGGAGAGAAGGGGGTGGGGTGGGTGTGGGTGGGGGTGGCGGCGGTTTGGGGGCGCGAGAGGGGCCGCCGCCAGCGCCCGTTAATCTCTTTTTTTTGTCGCCGCGCTCGCCGCGACCTCGCGCTCCCGCCCATCCCCCTGCCACCACCCATTCAACTCACTCGGACGTGATGAAAGAGATGAACTCGGACACGCACTCTTGCGCCGTCTCCTTGGCCTCCTTGGCGATTTTGGCGTTGGCCGGCAACGCCTTTTTCATGATGCGCGCGATGTTGGCGATGGGCAGGAAGCGGTCCTGCTCGCGGGGGGCGCCCGCACCGTCGCCGGCGGCGCCGTCGGCGGACATGCGTGCGGTTTTGGGGGCTCGGATGCGGGGTCGGGCCTGCGCGCAGCGAAGCGCGCGAGGTCGTACACCGTCCGCGGGACGCGGGCGGCGGCCGGGTGGGCGACCGGCGGCGCGGCGGGCCGGCGGCGGCGCGGCGCGCGGTGGCGCGGGCGGCCGGGGCGACCTCGCGACGGTCGCGGGGCGCGGTGGGCGTGCGCCGGCGACGCGGGGCGGGCGTGGGAGGCGGGCGGGAGAGTGCTGCGCGGCGCCGCCGCCGCCGCCGCTCGGTCCGCCCTGTTTCTTGTTTCACGAATCAACACGCGCTCCCACGCTCCAGCCCCAACGCCGCCAAGACGGCGCCCAAATCCTCCAGAGAATCCAGCAGCGCGGTCCCCGGCGGCGCGACCGCGGCGAGCTCCGCGAGAGAGTGCGCGCCGGTGGCCACCCCGACCGGCTCCGCGCCAGCCGCCACCGCGGCGAGGATGTCAAACGGGGTGTCGCCCACGTGCACGCGGCGCACGGGCGGCGCGCCCGCCGCGGCGGCGGCGCGCTCTGCCGCCACGCCGAGCAGCGCCGCCCGGTCGTGCTGGGGCTCGCCCCAGTCCCCGCCGCACGTCCCGGCCTCGCCAAAGCCGCCCACAATGGTCGTGCCGCACGCGGAAGGCGTCATGTACTGCAACAGGCCCAACCGGCGAATCTTCTCCACCCCGATCGGCTCCAGGTTGCCCGTGGCCAGGCCGACGACGACGCCGTCGGTGGCGGCGAGCGCGGCCAGGACGGCTTCCGCGCCGGGCAGGGCGTGCAGGCCGTCGCCGGCTTGGGCCACGTGGGCCGCGTAGAAAGATTTCATCGCGTCTGCCATGGCCTCCAACCGGGGGTCGGCCGCCGCCGCCGGGTCGTCCGCGGTGGCAAGCACCTTGAGCAGGATCAAAGGGTCGGTCGAGCCCTGCAGGAGGCGGGGTGTGGGAGGGCGTGCGGGTTGGCCCGCGCTGAAAGAAAACAACGACCCCACCGCCCCCATCTCCCCTTCCTCCGCGCATGCCTGGTGCGGCACGGCGTCGATGTCCAGCTCCAGGCCGTGCACCTCGCGCCAGGCGGCCGCGAAGGCGCGCTTGTGCAGGCGGTTGGCGCGGTCGCCACGCGTGGTGAGGAGCGTGCCGTCCACGTCCCATGAGATGAGGATGGTCGGCGGGCGTTTGGAAGGGGTTGAGCCCGATCGCTGCATCGCGGACAGCTGAGGGGGGCGGCGCGGCGGCGCGTGGTGCATCGGCCTGCTGTGGCCGGCGCTCTCAGTCTTGCTTGCGCCCCGCCCGTCTCGCCGCCCGGTCCGCGCATCCCGCCGGCCGCGCCGCACCCGCCTGCGGCATCGTCTGCGCCCCGCTGCCGCCGCGAGACGCCGATCCGATCCCATCCCGATGCCCACCGACCCCGCCGCCCTCGCCGCCGTCGCCGCCGCCGCGGTCGCGGCCCCTCCTCGCACGCCAGGCGCCAGCGACCGCGTCTGGAAGGACGAGTCTGTCTACTCGTTCGACACCCCGTTCTCCCCCGGCGGCCTCTACGTCAACCTGACGACGTGGCAGGCAAGGCAGGGGGAGTGGGGAGGGGTGGTGGGGTGGACAAGGGAGAGGGGCGACCGCCGACCCCGCCCGCCCCCCGCAGTCGGCCGGCGCGGCGCACCTCGGCCTCGACGCCGCGCGCTCGCGCGCCCGCCTCTACCTCCACACGACGTCCCGCCGCCTGCCCGACCCCGCGGCGGCGAATGACGCCAAGCCGGACAAGGTGGGGATCGGGGTCGAGGGCGGCTTCCGCGCGGGCGGCCCGCCGACGGTCGTCGAGACGCGCGCGGCGCTCGTCGCGCTGGACGCGTCCGGCGGCCGCGCCACGGTCCCCCTGCCCGCGCCCGATCTGCCGGACGCCGTGCTTGCCGCTCTGAACGCCGTCGCGGCCGCCGAGTCGGGCGCGGCGGCGCAGGCGGCGGACGCGTGGGAGGAGACGCGCGCGGTCTCGCGCTACGCGGCCGGCCTGCCCCAACTCGAGCACGGCATGGGCGCGCACGGGCGCACCATTCCCGCGGACCCCGCGGCGTGGAAGTGCGATGAAACGGGGGTGGCGGACAACCTGTGGCTCAACCTGTCGACCGGGTTCATCGGGTCGGGCCGCGCCAATTTTGACGGCACCGGCGGCAACGGCGCCGCCAAGCGCCACTTTGAGGCGACCGGGGGGAAGTACCCGCTCGTCGTCAAGCTCGGTGAGCGGCGAGAGGGGGGGGGAGGACGGCACAAGGAAGGAGAAGGCACGCCGACCCCCTCGCCCCGTCCAGGCACCATCACGCCCACCTCCGCCGACGTCCACTCCTACGCCCCCGACGAGGACGACATGGTGCTCGACCCCCACCTCGACGCCCACCTCGCGCACTGGGGCGTGCGGCGCGGGGCCCTGGCCAAGACGGACAAATCGATGGCGGAGCTCCAAGTCGACCTCAACCTCTCGTTCGACGCAGGGCGCGCCACGGAAGCGGGTGTGGCCCTGGACCCGGTTGCTGGTCCCCACGCGGTCGGGCTGACCAACCTGGGCAACTCGTGCTACGCGGCGTCGGTCGTGCAGGCGCTCTGGGCAGTCCCTGCGCTGCGCGGCCGCTACGGCGGCGCGGCCGGCGCCGCCCTGCTCGCGTCCGCGCCGGGCGACGCGGCGGCCGACGTCCTGACCCAGACGGCCAAGCTGGCGCTGGCGCTCGAGTCGGGCGAGACCGGGGCGGAGGTGGCGGTGGAGGGCCAGGGCGGCGACGCTGCGACCCCCACCCCCACGCCCCTCCAAACATCCGTCCGCCCGTCGATGTTCAAGGCCGTCGTCGGCCGGGGCCACCCTGAGTTTTCCACGGGGCGCCAGCAGGACGCGGTGGAGTTCTTGCAGCACTGGCTCGACGTGCTGGCGCGGGCCGAGCGCGCGGGCGCGGCGCGCGTCGAGGCGGCGACCGCGGCCGCGACCGCCGGCGGCGCCGCTCCGCCTCCTACCGACCTGCTCACCGCCGACGCGTTGCGTTTCGCGGTCGAGGACCGCGTCGCATGCGGCGCGACGGGCGCGGTGCGGTATGGTGTGGGCGAAGCGAACGTGCTCTCCCTCGACATCCCCCTGGACGCCGCCACCAACGCCGCCGCCGTCGCCGCCGCCGCTGACCGGGACGCCAAGCGGGCGCGGGTGGCCGCGGAAGGGGCGGCCGCGTATATCGGGGCGGGGGGTGAGGTGGAAAAAGCCGCCGGCGACGGCGGCGGCGGCGCGGCCGCCGCCGCCTCCCCTCCCTCGCCCCCTGTCCTGCCCCGCGTCCCGCTCGCGGCCTGCCTGGCCAAGTGGGGCGCGGACGAAACGATCGAGGGCTACAAATCGGCGGCCGCGGGCGGCGCGGCGACGCGCGCGGCGCGCCGCGCGCGGCTCGCGTCGTTCCCCCCCTTTCTCGCCATCCAGCTCAACCGCTACTACGTCGCCGCCGACTGGACGCCGCAGAAGCTCGAGGTGGAGGTGGACGTGCCGGAGGCGCTGGACCTGGGGTGGCTGCGAGCGACGGGGCCGGTGGACGGGGAGGTGCTTCAACCCGACGACGACGACGGCGCGCGCGCGGGCGCCGCCGCCGCCGCCGCGCCCGCGGCCGACCCCGCCATCGTGGCCGCGGTTGTCGGCATGGGGTTTTCGGAGGCCGGCGCGGCGCGCGCGGCGCTGGCGACGCAGGTGGGGGGGCGAGGGGAGGGGGGGCGCGCGCGCCTAGCGCGGCTCCTCGCGCCCACCCCGCGCCCGTCCCCCCACCCTCAGAACGCGGGCGCCGAGGCAGCCATGGAGTGGGTGCTGGCCCACATGGGGGACGCCGACTTCAACGACCCGCCGCCGCCGGCCGGCGGCGGCGCGGGCGGCGCGCTGCCGGCCGCCGACCCAGACTCGGTCGCCGCGCTCGCCGCCATGGGCTTTGACGCCCGGGCCGCCACCGCCGCCCTGGCCGCCACCGCCGGCTCCCTGGAGCGCGCGGCCGACTGGCTCTTCTCCCGCGCGGACGGCGACCTGGCGGCCGCGGTCGACGCGGCGCTCGCGGGCGGGGGTCGGGGCGGGAGCGGCAGCGCCTCTGCCCCCACCGGCACCCGCCCGCCGCTCGACGGCCCCCCCCACTACACCCTGGTCGCCCTTGTGTCGCACGTGGGGCGATCCACGGGGTGCGGGCACTACGTCGCGCACGCGCGCCGCGGCGGGCGCTGGCTGATGCTCAACGACGACCGCGTCGCGGCGTCGGCGTCGGTGCCGACCGACGTCGGCTACCTGTACATGTACCAGCGGGACGACGTGGCGGGTGGGCTGTGAGGGCGAGGGGGGGGGGGGGGGCGGGGGGGTGAGGGACCGTGCTGCCGCCGAGCGACGCCGCGTGCGCTCCCCGCGCTCGACTCGGCCGCGCTGCTGCAGGCTGGAGACACACGTGCGCCCTCTCCTCCCCCCCCACCGACTGCCGCCTTGGCCCCTCTCCCTCCTCACTCGACGCCGAGCGCCGCCGCCAACCCTTCCAGGCTCGGCTGCGCGACCGCCCACGCGACGTGCGCGCCCCGCCCCCGCAGCGCCTCCGCCACCAGCCCCGCGTGCGCGCGTCTGGGGTTGGCCTTGCGCGCGGCGTCCAGGGCGGCGGCCGACGCCAGGACGCGCGCGCGCGCCGTGAGCCACCCGCGCGCGCCCAGCCCCGTCGCCGCGCCCGCCGCCTCGGCCGCCAGCGCCAGGTCGTCGTCTGCCACGCCGCGTTCGTGCAGCAGGGCGTCCCAGTCCGCGCCGCGCGTGGCCAGGGCGCCCGCGACACGGACGTCGTGCCGGTGCGCCCACCCCGCTGGCGTCGGCGCGGCCAGCAGGTCGGCGCCCGGCGCGCCGGGCGTGGTGAGCTTGACCGAGGGCGCCGGCTGGCCGGCCGCGGCGGCTTGCGCGGCGGCGGCCTGCGTCGCCGCCACCGCGTCCCTGCACATGCCCCGCACCGCCGCCAGCGCGCCGCACTGCTCCCGCAGCCGCCCCGCGTCGCCGGCGCCATCCAGCAGGGTGGCGAGCAGGGTGGCGGCGGCGGGGTTGGGCGGGTCGGAGAGGAGGCGGGCGAGCGCCGCGGCGTAGCGCGCGGCGACCGCGTCGCCGCCGCGCGCGACTTCCTCCAGACCGGCCGCGCCCCGCACCTCGAGCACGTGCCGCACCAGGGCGCGCACGGGGGGAGGGGCGCCGAAGGCGGTGTAGCCGCCGCCGGGGGTGGGGACGATCGCGCCGTCGAGCCACGAGGGCGGCGGGGGTGCGGGAGCGCGCGCGCGCGCGCGAGCAGGCGCGGGCAGGCCCGCCCCGTTGCCTAGCCCGCGCACGGCGGCGGCCGCGGGCGGCGCGTCGCTTTCGGGGCAGCTCGGCGTGGCGCTGCGCGCGCGCAGCCCGCCGCGCGCGTCGCCCTCGCCCCCGCCCGCGCCCGCGCCCTCGTCGTAGTCCACCTTGCGCTTGGCCCGCTTGCCCTTGCCCAGGGACGCGGCGTCGGCGGCGGCGTTGGCGGCGAGCGCGGGCGCGAGGAGGGCGGCCCAAAACGCGGCGCCCGACCCCGACGAGCGACGCTGCGCGAGCGCGCTGTCGTCGCCGTTGCCATCCTCGTCGTCGTCCGTTTCGAAGCGTGCGGTTTTGAACTCGCCAAGGATGCCGTCAGCGGCGCCGCCGTCGTCGGCGTCGACGCCCGCCGCGCTGCGGTCGAGCGCGGCGTCGAGCGCGGCCTCGTCCCACACCACGCGGCGCCCGTCGTCGCCCCCGGTGCGGCCGGCCGCCGTTTCCTGGGCGCGCAGGGTGCCGGCAGGAGGAGCGGTGGCGGTGGCGGCGGGGGCGGTGGCGCCACCGGCGCCAGCGCCCTCCCCGCCCCCTCCAAAGAGCTCCCGCACCCCGTGCCGCAGCACGTCATCCAGATCGCCCGCGCCCACGGTTGCCGGTCCGCCCGCGAGCGCGGCGCGGGCGAGGGCCAGTTTGCGCGACGCCGCCGCGGCCATGCGCTCCTCGACCGTCGCCCGCGTCACCAGGCGGTACACCATGACCGGCTTGGCCTGCCCAATCCGGTGTACGCGGGACGCGGCCTGGGCGTCGGCGTGAGGGTTCCAGTCGGCGTCGTAGAGGACGACGGTGTCGGCGCCGACGACGTTGAGGCCCAGCCCCCCCGCGCGCGTCGACGCGAGGAGCAGGTGCAAGGTGGGCGGTTCTGCGTTGAACGCGTCCACCATGGCCTGCCGCGCGGGGCCGGGGGTGTCGCCGTCGAGGCGGGTCGCGCGCAGGGAGCGCGCCGACGCCCACCGTTCCAGCAGGTCCAGGCACCCCTTGAACTGGGAGCAAATGAGGACGCGGTGGTTGTCGAGCACGAGGCGGGCGACCATGCGGTCGAGCAGGGCGAGCTTGCCCGCGGCGGCGACGAGGCGGTCGGCGGCGGTCGGCGGCGCGTCGCCCGCCGCGGCCGCTTCCGCCGCGGCCGCCTCTTCAGCCCCGTCGAGCAAAAACGGGTGGCAGCACACCTTGCGCAACTGCAGGAGCACGTTGCGCAGGCTGGCGCGCCGGCCGCCGCCCGCGGCGGCGAGCGCGGCCGCGTTGGACTCGAGCGTCGCGCGGTAGAGCGCCTTCTGCTGCGCGCTCATCTCCACGACGAGCACCGCGTCCCGCTTGGGGGGCAGGTCGGGCGCCGCATCCCGCTTGAGGCGGCGCAGGAGGCGCGGGGCGAGCAGGGCGCGCACGGCAGCGGGGTCGCTGCCCGCGCGCGCGACCGCGCCGCGGCCGAGGCCCAGAAACTCGAGCAGGCCGTCCAGGTCGTCGAGCGAGTTTTGGAGGGGGGTGCCGGTGAGCGCGACACGGTGGTCGGCGCGCACGCGGGCGAGGGCGCGGGCGAGGGACGAGGCGGGGGAGCGCACGCGGTGGGCTTCGTCGACGACCAGGGACGCCCACCGCAACGACGCGAGCGCGTCCATCTCCGCGATCGCGGTCTCGTACGTGGCGACAACGACGTGCACGCGCACGCGGGCCTGGGCGAGGGGGGGGGGCGCGCGGCCGCCGCGCGGCGCGGGCGCGCCGTCCGAGTCGGCCGTGACAGTCGCCTCGCGGTCGCTCGGCGCCGGCGCCGGCTCGGGCGCCGGCGCGACGCGCCCGCGGCGCCCACGGGCGGGCGCGGGCGGCGGCGGCGGGGCGCAGAGCTCGTGCTCGAGCACGACGCGCCGCGCGGCGCGCGCGCCGACGAGGGCCACCACGACCATCTGCGGCGCCCACGCCTCGAGCTCCCGCACCCAGTTGTCGGCGGTGGACAGCGGCACGACGATCAGGTGCGGGCGGGGGGAGGCGTCGGCGAGGGAGACGGTGGCGGCGTACGCGGCGGCTTGCACAGTTTTGCCGAGCCCCATTTCGTCCGCCAGGATGGCGTGGTCGCCGGCAGCCCGAGTGGCGAGGAGCCAGTTGAGGCCGTCGAGCTGGTAATCGCGCAAGAGGAGAGGGGGCGAGGGACGGGCGCCGCCGCGGGCGCCGCGACCGCTCCCACGACCCCCTCCCAAAAACGCCGGGCTCGCCTTGAACCTCGCCCCCCGCCCGCGCGGTTGGGGAGGCGCCTCCACCCGCAGTGAAGCCGCGCGTGCGGCGATGGGGGCGCGCGCGGCGAGGGCGGCCAGGGCGTCGGCGCCGCCCGGCGCGGCGACGACGACGCCGCGCGGCTCCCACGTCGCGGCGTCGTGCCGCAAGCCGCGCCACTTGATCAGGAAGCGGTCGGCGGCGTCGGTGGCGAGTGCCCGGCCGACGGAGACGGCGTCGTCGGGCAGGCCGGGGAGGCGCGACGGCGGCGCGACGACCGCCGCGTGCGGCGCGCCACCGCCGCCCTCGCCGTCGCTGCACTCGCCCCAATCCTCCCACATGTCGGGCGCTACCGTGGGCACGCCGGGCGGGCCGCGCACGGGGCCGACGGCGTCGGCCCAGTCGTCGAGGCGGCGGCGGAGGGGGGCGCCGAAGCGCGCGCCCGCGCGAAAGGCCGAGCGGCGGAGCACAGTCGCGGGGACCCAAACAGCATGAATGGGAGCCTTGTCCTTGAACGTGACCAGGTACTCGAGGTCGGTGGGGGGCGGCGCAACGCCGGGGGGTGGCGGGCGGGCCGGCAGTGTCGGCAGCGCCGACGGCGGCGCCGCCGCCGCGGGCGACGGCGTCGACCCCTTGTCCCACGGCGCTGGGTACTGGGCCGCCAGCGCGGCCAGGACGGGCGGCGACGGCGCGAGGCGGGGCGTCTGCGGGACAGCGAGCGCGGCGCGCCGCGCGGCGGGGCCGAGAGGCTTGGCCTTCAGCTTCTTCTTGCGCAGAGCGCTCCACGTCTCGGTGCGCAGCGACCGCGTGGGGGCGGTGGGAGCGGGAGCGGGCGCCGCGGGCTCGGCCACGGGCGCGCCGGCCGTCGCGGCTGCGACCGCTGCCAGCGCGGGCCGCACACACGACGCTCCCGGCCCCGGCGCCGCCTCCGCCGGGTCGACCGCGCGCTGGGCCACGATGGCGTCGACGCGCAGGAGGGCCGCGTCGTCGGCGCACGCCCAGCAGCGCCACGCACCGGCGCCGTCGGTCGGCGGCGGCGACGGCACGCACGCAGAGTGCAGGGCGCCGCCGCATCCCGCACACTCGCGCCAGGGGAGTTCGGCGGTGGACGCAAAGCAGGCGGCGCAGAAGTCGGTGGGGGGCGGGGGCGGCCAGGGGGGCTAGAAAATGAGGGAGGGGTGAGCGCGGGCGGTCGACCTCCGTTGCCCTTTCCCGCCCCCCCCTCCCCCCCAAACCTCGGCCTCTGGCGACGAGGTGGCCGCAGGGGCGGCCGCCGCGTCGGCGGCGCCCGATGGCCCCGCGCGGCCCGGCGCGCCACCGTCGCCGCTCCGGCCGCCGCCGCAGCCTGGCGCGCCCGCAGCGGCTTCCATGCGCGCCTTGGCGGCGCCGGACCGGGCGGCGGCGTGGGGCGGCGACGGGAGCGAGGACCATGCCCCGCCGCCCTCGCGCGGGCGGGGGAGGGCGGGCTTTGACCGCATCAGAGAGAGAGCGGGCGCGGGAGGGAACGGCGGCCCCGCCCGCGGCGCGGGCCCGGGGCGGCGAGAGTGGCAGGCGGCGCGGCCGGCGCGTCCCGCGCGCTGCGCCGCGTTAAAGGCGCCCGCCGCGCGCCGGCCGCGCCTCGCGTCCGCCCCCACAGCGTATCAACGATCACACATCCACCCAGTGCAGCGCCCGCCGGGGCCGCCCCGCCGCGCGCGCGGCGGCCGCGGTCTCGACCGCTTTCGCAGGCCCCAGCAACCGCTCATACAGCGCGGCCGCGCCCTCGTTGGCCAGCTCCACGTGCACCGCGACACGGGCCGCGCCGCGGGTGGTCAGCGCGGCGGCGACGAGGGACGAGGCGACGCCCGCGCGGCGCGCGGCGGGGGACACCGCGACGTTGGTCAAATACAGGAGCGACCCCCCCGCCGGCGCGGGCGCCACCAAGGCCTCGCACGGCAACCGGGCGCCCAGGTTGGTGTCCAGGGTGCCGACGGCCAGCGCGCGAGTGGGGGGAGGCGGGTCGGCGCCCGCGCCCGCGACGAGCGCGGTCGACGCGTCGCCCGACGCCGCGCGCACGCGCGAGGCGAGAGAGGGGGTGAACGCGTCGCCATCTCCGCCGTCGGCGTCGTCGTCGGGGATGGTGGCGAGCCAGACCGAGACCGCGACCCCGCGCCAGTCCTCATCCTGGCCCGCCACTCGCGCCTCCAGCGCCGCCCACGCGTCCGCGTACCGCATCCGCACGTACGCTTGGCGGGCGAGGGGGGAGACGGAAGGAGGGAGGTTGGTGGCGAACGCCGCGGCGCGCAGCGCGGCCGCGGCGCGCAACCCCGCGCCGGGCGTCGCGCGCCGGATGACGGTGTCGATGGCAGGGGCGGGCGGCCGCCCGCCCCTGCCCCGCCCTGCCATGAGATTGTGCCGGACGCATTTGTCCCCGCGTCACTCTCTCTCGCCGATGGACCCCCCCTCCCGCCGCCGCCGGGCGCTCGCCCGCATCAAGGCCGGCGCCAGCGCGGCGCGCGGCCTGCTGCCGGGACGCCGCGGCGGCGGCCTCGCATCCGTGTCGGCGGCCGCCGCGGGCGCGCACGACGCCGACGACGCCGGCATCAGGTGCGGCAACGCGGGAACGGGGGGAGGCAGCGCGGCGGGCGGCGCGGGCGGGGGGCGCGGTCCCTCGAGAACCGACGAGAACCCCCGCCCAGCCCCCCCCCTCCCGGCCCGCTCGCCCCCCTGGAAGCGCTCGCGTCGTCCGTCGCGGCCGCCGTCGACACCGCGCTCGCCTCGGTCGCCCGCACGCTCGGCGGGGGCGGCGCGGGCGCGGGCGGCGCGTGGCGCGCGGCCGGCTGCTTCCCCGAGCGCCACGCCGGCCGCCTCGAGGACGGGGCGGGCGCGCCTTCGTCGGTGGCGCCGCACGAGCTGGTGTCGGTGCGAGGCGGGAGAAGGGTGGGAGGCGGAGGGGACGAGGGGGCGGCGAGGGCGGCGCGTCCACACGCCGCCCCCTCCCCCCTCGCCGCCAGACCGGCTCCCGCGGGTTCGTCATGTTTGGCGGGCGCGTGAACCTCAACATCTACGATTTTGGGGTGTACATCGACCCGGGCGCGCTCCGCGCCTCATCGTGCGCCGCCGCGCTCGCGGCGTCCCCCCCCGCCGCGCCCGCCTTTGGCCGCGCGCTGCGCTCGGCGGACGACGTCCCCATGACGCTCGCGGTGCGGCTGCGGCACACGCTGCCGGTCCCGATGCTGCGGTCTGAATACCGGCGCATCCTCGGCCGCCGCGTCGCGCGCGTCGGGGGGTCGCCGTCGGACGCGGCGCTGGACCGCATGATCTCCCACTTTCGGGCGGACGCGCTGCCGCCCGGGGCGCGCGCGGGGCGGGGGTCGGTCAAGAAGGGGACCGTGCTCGAGTTTGTGCGGGGGCCGGGCGGGTCGCTCGCCGCGAGCGCCGACGGCGTGCCCATCGTGCGCGTCGAGTCGCCCGCCCTGGCCGCCGCCGTGTTTGACATCTATGTGGGCGACATGCCCGTGTCGCCCGAGGCCAAGCTCGAGGCGTGCGCGGCGGCGGCGGCCTTGGTGGCGGGCACCGAGCGGCCGCCGCGGCGCGCGGGCGCGCTTGTCTGCGCGGGGGGGGACGCGGCCGCGGCGGCGTGCCCTCGGGGAGGGTAGGGAGGCCCCAGGGGCGGGAGCATGTGACGCGAGAGGCGCGGTTGGTTGCAGCGGCGTCGACGCACGCGCGCGCGCGCGCCCCCTCTCCACCCTGTGCTCCCTCCTCTCCCCCCTCAAACCAGCCCCTCGTAGTCCATGAACACGGACCACCACCCCGGCTTGTACGGCGGGTAGGGCGCCATCCAGGGGCCGGCGCCGGGCGCGCGGTCGAGCGGCGGGAAGTCGGGCGGCGGGCCGGCCGACGCGAGCGCCGCGGCGGGCGCGCAGCGCCCCACCTCGCACTGCAGCACCCGGTCCAGCCGCAGCTTCATGAACGTGATCCACACCCTGTCCGTGGACACCAGGGCGACCGCGGGGCGGGCGACGGACGCGGCGCGGGGGCCGAGGGCCGCGTCGAGCCACGCGGGTTGCGACACGAGGAAAAAGTCGGGCGCGCGGCCCTTGTCCGAGAAGAGGCGCCGCCGCTCGCGCAGCTGCTCGGGGAAGGCCTCGTTTTGCACGTCGTGCAGCATGAAGCCGGCGGACGCGACGAGGGCGTACCACTCGGTCTGGGGGGGGGGACGAGGGAGGATAGGGTGGGGGCGACGCGCGGGGGGCGTGTCGCGGCGCCGGCGGGGGGGCATGCGGGGCGACAGGCGCGTCTCCGCGCTCCCTGACCCCATGGCAGGCAAGCACGCATCATGCGCGTGCCTGTGGGCGCACAACGCGGGCCGCCGGCGGGCTAGCCGCCCCAAACCCCACCGCGGCGGCGCGGCCGGCACCCCTCCCCCACCCTCCCCCCTCACCTCCTCGCCCTTGACCGGCGTGGGCGCGATGATGGCCGACGCGAGCGTCTTGGGGCCGGTGGCGGCCGCGGCGAGGGAGGGGCGGGCGGGCGCGCCGCGCCGCGGCGGCGCAACACGCGCGACGGCGCGCGGCGCGGCCGCCGGCCGGGGGCGGGGCGCCGCGCTGGGGGCGGACCGCAGGGCGAGCTGCTGCATCGGGGGGGCGGGAGGGGCTAGAGTGTGTGCCTCCGCGCCCCGTCCGCCTCACTCTCTCGTGGATGGTCGTCGTGCCGCTCTTCCTCGTCCTCGCCCTCTACCCCCCCGCCCTCCTCCTCGTCTCCCTGCTCCACCTGGGGCGGGCTGCGCTGGCCGTCGCCGCCGACGCCGGCCTGGCTGCGTCGTCGTCGTCAGGCGTCGTGCGCGCGTTTTCACCCGCCTTTTTTTGAACGCCGAGGCCCGGCGTTACGCGGGCCGCCGCCATGGAGAACCACGCGTGCGTGGGGGTGGAGAGGGTCGGGGTGGAGGGTGTCGGCGGGCGCAGTCGCGCGCGGCGCGCATCGCATGGGCGCGCGCGCGCCCGCCGGCGCGCCTGGAGGGGCGCGACGCGCGCGCGCTCCGCCCGAGACGCGCGAGTTCCGTGCGCCATCCGCAAGCGAGCCGCGGGGCGCGCCGGCTGCCGCCCCGACCGCCGCCGACCCCGCGCCCCGCCCCGCCCCCCCAGCCCCAACCGTGCCCCCGGCCGCGGCCTCGCCAAGCACGTCTCATTCCCCGCAGAGGTAAGAGGGGAGATGTGGGAGGGTAGGGGCGCTGCCACGGCCCCCAACCGCCGCCCTGACCGCTCGCGCGACGCGCGCCCCGACTCGCTTGGCCGTCCTCCCCTCCTCCCCAGCCTTCCGAAGCCAGCGAGCGCGTCGTGGGCCACGACGGCGAGTTCGAGCTCGTGGAGGCGGACGGCATCCGGTTCAAGCGCCGCCGCGGCGGGCGCCCGTCGGCGGGCGGCTCGGCCGCGTCGGTCGCGGGCGCGCGCGAGGCGCGCGAGTCGCCGCCGCGGCAGGCGGTCGCCGGCGAGGCCGACCGCCTGCGCGCTCTGTGGCGCGATCTCATCGAAAGCGCCGCCTCCCTGCCCGCTCGCGACCCGGGCGCGGGGTCGGCCGCGGCGACCGCGCTGCGTGCGAGCGTCGCCGCGCTCGACGCCGCCCTGGCCGGCGGCACCCTCCTCACCGCCGACGCGTCGGCGCCCGGCGCCGGGCCGCCCCCTCCCGCCGCCGTGGCGGACGCGGTGGCGGCGGCCGGGGCGCAGCTGGACGCGCTCGCGGACGAAGAGGCGGGGTGGTCGCGCGTGCTCGACGCTGCCGACGCCGTCGCCCTCGCCCCCGCGCCGGCGCCGGTGCCCGCGCCCGCCGGCGCGCCCTCGCCGCGCGCCGGCGACGCGACAGGCGTGGTGCGCGCCGCGCGCGCGGCCGCCGCGCGGGAGCTCGCCGTCGCCGTCGAAGCCGTCGCCGCCGCCGCCGCGCGCGCGGACGCGGTCGCGGCCCGCGCGGAAGCCGAGGCCGCGGCCCTCCAAGCCGACTGGCGGGCGCGGCGGCTGGCCGCATTCCCGGGGGTCGACTCGCCCGCGGCGCTCATCCGCGGCCTGCTCGCGCCGCCGCGGTGAAGGGGGAGGGGAGCGGAGGAGGGGTGGGGGTGTGGACTCGCCGCTTTGTGCAAGCGTGCCGTCTCGCGGCGTGGCGAGGGTTTTCGGGGCGGGGCAAGAGCGTGGTTTGGTCAACATACCACTACCAAACATTCTCCACCCCCACCCCACCCGCCCTCCACCTCGCCTCCACGCCCAGCCCCTAGATCGAGGAATGCTCGTACTGGCCGTACTTGCTGGAAAAGCGCTTGGCAAAGCTGCGGGGGGAAGCGGGAAGGGAACAAGGGTGATGGTGGGGTTGAGAGGAACTTGCTCAGCAGCGCGCGCGCCCGCCCCACCCCTCCCCTCGCACGCACTCCTTGCCCTTTTCCGCCGCCCGCCCCGCCGACCCCCGGACGCCGCCCACGATGCCGCGCAGCTCGAGGCCGTGCGCGTGCGCGGCGGCGGCCGCGGTCAGGCCGGCGAACCGGTCGCGCCACTGGGGGCGGGTGCGGACGAACAGGCAGGCGGCGGCCGCCAGGCCGACGGCTTGGGCGAGGGCGAGGACGAGAAAGGCGGCGCCGACGGCGCGGACCGAGGCCTCGGCGTCGGCGAGCAGCCGCCCTTTGGCCGCCGCGTCGACCGCGCCAAGGCGGCCCCGCGCGTCCGACGCCACAATGGCGGCCGCCACCGCGCCCGGCGCCTCGAGGCAGGCGGCGGCGAGCGCGGCCTGCGACGCGGCCGACGCCGCGGCGCACGCGAGGTGCGCGCCGAGCGCCCACCGGAAGCGGCGCGCGCCCGCGGCGGCGGCGGCGGCGGCTAGCGCGGTGAGGGCGCCGACCGCGACGAGGCCGCTGGAGGCGGGGGGGGGGGGGGGGGAACCCCGGGTGGCCCCCCGTGTACCCCCCCCCCGGCCCCCCCCCCCCCCCCCCCCCCCCCCCCCCCCCCCCGCGCACGCCGGCACCGGCGCCTTGGGCGGCGACTGCAGGCCGCACCCCGCGATCACCAGGGCGGCGCCCGCGACGACGCCGGCGGCGGAGGAGAGGCCGAGCGCGTGCGCGGCGAGGCGCTCGCCCAGAGGGGGGCGGGCGGGGGCCTGGGCGCCGCCGAGGCCGGGGTCGGCGCCGGCGAGGGGGGCGTGCATGGTGGTGGCGTGGTGGCGGGAGAGTGTGCGGGGTGAGAGAAGAGGGCGGGGGCCGCGGCGGCCTCTCTCCTCTCTCCCCTCCCCGCCCGCCACTCTCGCTAGCCACGCGTCTCTCGGGGCCGCCGGCGGTTGCACACACACCCGGCGCGCGTCGTGCGCGGCCGGAGAGGCCGCCCGCGCCGCGCGCCGGCGCCCGCCCGGCTCAAAACCTCCTCTTGCCTCCCTCCCCTTTCCCAAAGAAGACGCAAAACCGCTTCCTCAGTCCTCGTACACGCGGCACTCGTCCGCGTCCGGGTTGTCGTCGCAAAAGGCGTCGAGGGGGTCCTTCTTGGCCGGCGCGGCGGCCTTCTTGTGCGACTCGGCGGCCGAGATCTCCTCGACCTGAGACAGAGGAGGGATGGGGAGGGGCGTGGGTGGGTGGAGGCGGGGCGCGGGTTTCGGCCCCCAAACCGCGGCCAGGCTGCGTGGCGCTTGGCCGGCGCGGGGTGCGAGGACCCGACCCACGCCGCCGCCTGGGCCGCGCGCGGGGAGGGGGGGGGGGCGGCGCGCCCGCGCCCGCGCCCTTTGGCCTGAGCGTGCTCGCAACGCTCGCCCGGGGCGGGCGGCGTGGCGCGCGGGCGGCGGCCCGGCGCGCGCCCGCCCGTGGCGCTGGCGCGGCGCGGCGCGGCGGCCGCGCGCGGGGCCGGCCGCCCCGAATTGGGCCCCCGATCGGCCGCCAGCGCGCGAGCCACCCACCCCGCAGCGCCCGCGGGAGGCGGCGGGGCGCGCCGAGGGCGGCACGCGCCGCGGCGGCGCGCGCCGTGAAGCTCGCGAGCGCCGGGCGTCCCCATCCACTCACCGTGTCCCACGCGACCGCGCACTCGCCGGTCGACCCAGATTCGCAGGTCTCTTTGGCCTCATCGATGGCCGATTCGAGCGGCGTCTTATTGGGGGTCGCGCGCACGACGACGCGCGGCGCCGCCGCCGCCCGGCGGGCAGGGCGGGCCACGGCGGCGGACGGGCGGAGGGCGGGGGCACGAACGGCGGCAAACATGGTGGTGGAGGGGGGGGGAGGTGTGGGGAAGGCTGACGCGCCGCGCCATCCGCCCCCACTCTCGGCCGCTCGCCGCCGCGCCGCCTCCCCAGGCGCGGACACGCGCCGCGCCGCGACCTCGGGGCGGCCGTGCCGAGGCCGGGGCGCGGGCGCGGGCGCTCGATGGCGCGGTGGGACGAGCGCGACCCGCGGTGGGCGGTCGAGGCGCGCGACGACGGCACCAACGTGAATGGCTGGCATTGGTGTGTGGCGTGGTGGGGGCGGTGGCGGCGTGTGGAGGGCGGTGGCGGCGGGAGACCCGCGCGCCGGACCCCGCGCGACCGCCGCACCCCCCCCCAGGCAAGACCGCGACCGCCTGCCCTGGGCCAAGGACCGGCTCCCCGCCCTCCTCATGGGCGCCACGAGCGATTGCGGGCGGGCGCGGGTGACGGGGGTGACCATTTCCGAGGGGGAAGCGTACCAGGCGACGCGCAAGGGCGGCAAACGGTTCTCCCATTTCGACCTCGCGCTCACGGTGACGTACGAAAAGGTGAGCGAGGGTGGAGGCGGAGGCAGCGGGGGAGGCGAGGGAGGGGCAGGGTCGACCGTCGCCGTCGCCGAGTTCTGCGCCGGCGCCGACGCGGCGGACCTCGTCCTCGACCCCCCCTCCGCCCCGCCCCTGCGCGCCGCGCTGGCGGCCGCGGCGGCGGCCCTGCTGGCGGAGCTGGAGGCGCTGGCGGTGTGAGGCGGGGCGGGGTGTGGGGCCGCGCGTGCAACCCTCTCCCTCCCTCGCTCCCGTCGCGCGCGCCGTGCCCACACGCGCCACCACACCCCGGACCGCGAGCGCCTCCCACCCCAGGCGCCGCCTACCGAGTCCCCACCCCCATCCCCCAATTCCCCAACCCTCTCTCACTCTACCACCGCCGCGGCGTCCGCTTGACCACTTGGGACGCGCAGTGCACGGCGCCATACATGGAGGTGATGGACCCAAAGTCGATGACCTGGACGTCGCCTGAGGGGGGGGGGGGGGGGGGGGGGGGGGGGCGGCGGCCGCCCGCCCCCCCGCCGCCCGGCCCCCCCCCCCCCCCGGGGGGGGGATTGAACCGGGGGGGGGCCCCGGGGGGGGGGCCCGGGCCCCC
>Ga0315273_10000767_pt1 | contig 34830 bp, 30 predicted proteins | sample YL17G02_0_MG_FD_205753 | JGI IMG/M metagenome (GOLD analysis project Ga0315273, IMG submission 205753) | Sediment microbial communities from Yellowstone Lake, YNP, Wyoming, USA - YL17G02_0 | ecosystem: Environmental > Aquatic > Freshwater > Lake > Sediment | place: USA: Wyoming | collected...
CGCGCGCGAGCCGGTCGCGGTACGCCTCTTTCAGCGCCGAGCATCCGAGCACCGCGTTGCCGCCGCGGGCGTTGATCGCGGTCATTTCGGCCGCGAGCCCGTCGAGCCAGGGCCGGCGATCGTCGTCGGTGAGCGGGGTGCCGGCGCGCATTTTATCGACGTTGGTCGCGGGATGGAAATCATCGGCATCGAGGAACGGCCAGCTCTGGGTCTCCGCCAGAGCGCGCCCGATCGTGGTCTTGCCGCACCCGCTGACGCCCATCACCACCACGACCACGATGTTCCCCAGCTGTTGTCCGCGCCGGTTTCGCGGTCGCTCAAGACGCGATGGTACCCAATCGCGGCGCGCCGGCCAAATGCGCAACGATTGCAATGGATCATGCGCCACGCGCGCCGCGACGCGACGCGAGAATCGCCGCGCCGGCGATGAGCGCGGCGCCGGCCACGGTCCTCCAGCCGGGGATTTCCCCCAACAGCAGCAACGCCAGCACGATGCCATACACCGGTTCCAGCGCGGCGATGACGCTCGCCGTATGCGCGGTGACCGTGCGCAGTGCCGCAATGAACAGTGTATGGGCGAAGGCGGTGCACACGAGGCCCAGCACCAGCAGCAGCCCGAGTTCGGAGAGTCCGATCGCCGGCATCGACCCGGCGGCAAGCGCCAGCGGCACGAGCGCCAGCGCCGCCCAGAAGTTCTGCCAGAACGCGATGTCGATCGCCGGCCGCCCCGCGGCCCACGAGCGGTTCGCCACCGCCAGCAAGGCAAAGGTCAGCCCCGACACGAGTCCCCATGCAAGCCCCTGGACGACGGGATTCGCCAGCGAGAATTCCGGCACCAGCAAGCCGAGGCCACAGGTGACCAGCACCGCCGTCGCGACCTCCCGGCGCGCCCACCGCTGCCCGAGCAGGGCCCGCTCCAGCACCAGCACGAACAGCGGAAAGCTCGCATAGCCCAGGAGCCCGATGGCGACATTCGCGATCCGGATTGCTTCGAAAAAGGCGAGCCAATGCAGCGCGAGCAGCACGCCGTTGCCGATGAGGCGCGGCTCGAACGGGAGTCGCGCGGTCCGCCGGAACGCGCGCAGCGCGGCCAGCGCCGCCGCCGCCACCGTCGTGCGGCCGAGAACGATCAGGACCGGCGGCAGGTCGAGCCATTTGCCGAAGAGACCGGCGAGGCCGAACAGCAGCACGGCGCCGTGCAGGGCAAGCAGGGCTCCGGTGCGGGTCGTCGGCAAGCGACCATCCTAACAGGACATCCACGGGGCCGTGCGGCTGCGCTAGAATCGGGTACGTTCGCAAGACGTTCCCGAAAGCCCCCGCCACGCCAGGAGAACTCCCGATGCCGACTCCCATAGCCGTCGCCAAGGCGATCGCCGCCGTGCGTGCCGCCCCCGGGACTCGCGTCAAGGTCGCGGTCGCCGACATCGACGGCGTGCTGCGCGGCAAGTACCTGCACAAGGAAAAGTTCTACTCGGCCGTGGAGAACGGCTTCGGCTTCTGCGACGTCGTGCTCGGCTGGGACATGATGGACGTCACCTACGACAACACGACGCACACCGGCTGGCACAAGGGGTTTCCCGACGTGCTCGCGAAAATCGATCTCGGCACCTTCCGCCACGTGCCGTGGGACGGCGGCGTGCCGTTCTTCCTCGGCGAGTTCGTCCACCGGGTCAAGGGCAAGGAAGTCCCCCTGCCGATCTGTCCGCGGCAAGTGTTGAAGCGCGTGCTGAAGCGCGCCGAGAAGCTCGGCGTGATGCCGATGTGCGGGATGGAATACGAGTGGTTCAATTTCCGCGAGACGCCCCAGTCGTGGGCCGACAAGCAGGGTGTGGCGCCGACGCCGCTCACGCCGGGAATGTTCGGTTACTCGCTGCTCCGCGCGAACGAGAACGGGGCGTTCTTCGAGGCGCTGTTCACCGAGATGGAGGCGTTCGGCGTGCCGATCGAGGGCCTGCACACCGAGACCGGGCCCGGCGTGTACGAGGCCGCCATCCTCTTTTCCGAGGCACTGGAGCAGGCCGACCGCGCGGTCCTGTTCAAGACGGGCGCCAAGGAAATCGGTTCGCGCTTCGGCATCATGCCGAGCTTCATGGCCAAGTGGAGCAAGGACTACCCGGGCTGCTCCGGACATATCCACACGTCGCTATCGGACGGCAAGACCAATCTTTTCTACGACGCCCGCGGCCGCCATGCGATGAGCAAGCTGTTCGAGAGCTTCCTCGCCGGCCAGGTCAGCACGCTGATGGAATTCGCCCCCATGTTCTGGCCAACGATCAACAGCTACAAACGGCTGGTCGACGGCTTCTGGGCCCCGGTGAAGCCAACCTGGGGTGTGGACAACCGCACCGCCAGCTTTCGCGTAATTCCGGGGTCGGCCAAATCGACACGCCTCGAGACGCGCTGCCCCGGCGCCGACGTCAATCCGTATCTCGCCATGGCGGCGGTGATCGCCGCCGGGCTCGCCGGCATCGGCCAGCAGATGAAGCTCACGACACCACCGATCCACGGCACGAACCAGGGCGCCGACGACATCCCGCGGGCGCCGCGCACGCTGATCGAGACGACGCGGATCTTCCGGGCCTCCGATCGCGCGCGCGACTGGTTCGGCGACGATTTCGTCGACCACTTCGCCGCGACCCGCGAGTGGGAGTGGCGGCAGTGGCTGGACGCGGTTACCGACTGGGAAAGGAAGCGGTATTTCGAAATCATCTGACGTGCGCATCCGGCGCCTGGTCCCCGACGATGCCGCTGCCTACCGCGAGTTGCGGTTGCGCGCCCTGGCCGAACACCCCGCGGCCTTCACCTCGAGCCATGAGGAAGAGTCCCGCAAGCCGGTCGCCGCGATGGCTGTACGCCTCGCGCCCGATGGCGAGGAGGCGGTCTACGGCGCGTTCGCCGATGGGCGGCTGGTTGCACTGGCCGGCCTCGCGCGCGAAACGCGGACGAAGAACCGGCACAAGGCGATGGTGTTCGGGACGTACGTCGCCCCCGAACACGGCGGCCGCGGCATTGCCGGCGCGCTGCTCGCGCACGTGATCGGCGAGGCGCAGCGGCAATCGGGGCTGCTGCAGCTGGTGCTGACGGTCACCGCCGGCAATGCAGCGGCGACGGCGCTCTACGAGAAGGCGGGCTTTCGCAGCTTCGGCATCGAGCCGCGGGCCATCTGCATCGACGGCAACTACTCCGGCAAGAACCACATGATCCTCTTTCTGGCGCAACCATGACTCTCTCGCGATTCGGCTTTCCCACTCCCATCCATTTCGGCCCCGGCGCACGCAAGGAGGTCGCGGCGCATCTCGCGCAACACGGAATCCGCCGCCCCCTCCTCGTCACCGACCGCGGCATCGCGCCGCTGCCGTTGCTGCAATCGTTCCTGGCCGACCTCGCGCGTCTCGACGTGGCCGTCTACTCCGGGATCTGGGGCAATCCGGTGCGGAGCCAGGTGGCCGGCGGCGCGGACGCCTTCAAGGCGCACCGTGCCGACGCCGTCGTGGGTCTCGGCGGCGGCGCGGCGCTCGACGTGGCCAAGGCCATCGCGCTGATGGCCAACCATCCGGGCGACATTCTCGACTACGCGTGGGATCACCCGCAGGTGCGGCCCATCGACCAGCCGCTGCCGTACTTCATCGCGCTGCCGACGACCGCCGGCACCGGCTCGGAAGTCGGCCGCTCGAGCGTGGTGGGAGACGACGTCACCCATGTGAAGAAGATCATCTTTTCGCCGCAGCTGCTGGCGAAGGCGGTGTTCGCCGATCCCGAACTCACGCTCGACTTGCCGGCCGGCATCACCGCCGCCACTGGCATGGACGCGCTGACGCACAACGTCGAGTCGTACCTGTCGCCCGAGTATCACCCGCTTTGCGACGGCATCGCGCTGGAAGGCGTGCGCATCGCCGCGCGCGCGCTGCCCATCGCCGTGCGCGACGGCCACAACCTCAGGGCGAGGAGCGACATGCTGATGAGTTCGATGATGGGCGCGATCGCCTTCCAGAAGGATCTCGGCGCCGTGCATTCCTGCGCGCACGCGCTGTCGACGGTGGCCGACCTGCACCACGGCCTTGCCAACGGCATCATGATCGACCACGTGATGCGGTTCAATCTGCCCGCTGCCGCGGCGAAGATGGCCGAGCTGGCCCGCGTGGCCGGAGTCCCGGGCGTCGCCGGACTGAGCGATGACGCCGCGGCCGGTGCGTTCATCGACTGGCTCGCGCGATTGAAGGCGGAGCTTTCCATTCCGGCGACGCTGGGCGCGTTGCGCGCCGCGCGGCCGGTGACGAGCGCCGACATTCCCGCGCTGGTCGAGGTCGCGCTCAAGGACACCTGCCATCTCACCAACCCGCGCAAGTGCACGCGCGAGGACTTCGGGAGGATTTTCGCGGGAGCGATGTAACCCGGCCAGGGCCGAACCATGCTGAAAATCGGAATCTCCGCCTGCTTCTTCCACGAAGACCCCAAACGGGCGATCTTCAAGGGGATGACGCTGCAATACATCGAGCAGAACGTCGCGCACTGGCTGATGCAGCGCGACGTACTTGCGTTCATGGTGCCCTCGCCGGAAGGCCGCACCCGCCGCGCCGGGAGCAAGGCCACCGTCGATGCCTACGCCGCCGAGCTCGACGCGCTCGTGCTGATGGGCGGCTCGGACGTCTGCCCGGAAACGTACGGCGAGAAGGCGCTGCGGCCCGAGTGGAACGGCGATCGCATTCGCGACGACTACGAGATCGGCCTGCTGCGCGCCTTCATGCAGGAACACAAGCCCGTGCTGGGCGTGTGCCGCGGCGCGCAGGTGATCAACGTGGCGATGGGCGGGACCCTTTATCAGGACATCGGCACCCAGCTGCCGCGGGCGCTCAACCACCGCGACTGGACGATCTACGCCGAGAATTGCCACGCGACGTCGCTCGTTCCCGGCAGCCCGCTGGCGCGACTCTATCCGGGCCAGGCACTCGTCAAGACGAACTCGATACACCACCAGGCAGTGAAGGATCTCGGCCGCGACCTCGTCGTCGAAGCCTGGTCGGAGCCCGATCGCGTCGTCGAAGCGCTGCGCTACACCAGACCCGGTTACGTCTTTGCCGTGCAGTGGCACCCGGAATTCCACGCCCCCGACGATCCCTCGTTCATCGACGACACGCCGATCCTCGACGATTTTCTCGCCGCTGCAGCCCGACACAAGGCCGCAGCGTTTGCCATCTGACCAGGACATTCCCATGAAAGTCACCAATCCCGCCACTGGCGAAGTCATCGCCGACGTCGCGACCGACGGCGCCGCCGCGGTGCGCAGGAAATATGAAGCCGCCCGTGCTGCACAGCCGAAATGGGCGCAGGTGCCCGTGGCCAGGCGGCTCGCGGCGATTGGCCGCTTTCGCGAGCGCATCGTCGCGATGCATGAGACGCTGGCCAGGACACTGACGCAGGAGGTCGGCAAGCCGATCCGGCAATCGCGCAACGAATTGAATGGCCTGCTGACGCGCATCGACTTCTTTCTCGAGGCCTCGGGCAAGGCGCTGCGCGAGCAGAAGGTCTTTGCCGACGCCGCGCAGAAACTCGAGGAGCGGATCACCCACGAGCCGCTCGGGGTGGTTGCCAACATCTCGGCGTGGAACTACCCGTATTTCGTCGGCAGCAACGTGTTCGTCCCGGCGCTGGCCGCCGGCAACGCGGTGCTCTACAAGCCCTCCGAGTATGCGGCGCTCACCGGGTTGCACATCGCCGAGATGCTGCACGAGGCCGGGGTGCCCGAGGACGTGTTCGTCCCGGTGATCGGCGCCGGCGCCACGGGCGCGGCGCTGCTGCGGCAGCCCGTCGACGGCGTGTTCTTCACCGGCTCGTACGCGACCGGAGCCAGGATCGCGGCCGTGGCCGGCAAGCGGATGATCAAGATCCAGCTGGAGCTGGGCGGCAAGGACCCCGTTTACGTCTGCGAGGACGTCGACGTCAAGGCGGCGGCGGCAGGCATTGCCGATGGCGCCTTCTACAACACCGGACAATCGTGCTGCTCCGTCGAGCGTATCTACGTCCGCGCTTCTGTCTACGCAGCGTTCGTTGCCGCGTTCGTCGACGAGGTGAAGGGCTACCGGATGGGCGACCCGATGGACGAAGCGACGTACATCGGCGCGATCACCCGGCGGCCGCAGCTCGACGTGCTGAAAAGCCAGGTCGCCGACGCGAAAAAGAAGGGAGCGAAACTGCTGATCGGCGGTCACGCCGTCAAGGGCAAGGGTCACTGGTTCGAGGCGACGGTCTTTGCCGGCGTCGACCACTCGATGCTGCTGATGAAGGACGAGAGCTTCGGCCCGATCATCGGCATCCAGCGGGTCGCCGACGATGGCGAGGCCGTGCGACTGATGAACGACACCGAGTACGGTCTGACAGCGGCCGTCTACACGCAGGACGAGCGGCGAGCCAGGAAGGTCCTGGCGCAAGTGCACGCGGGGTCGGTGTACTGGAACTGCTGCGACCGCGTGAGCCCGCGGCTGCCGTGGTCAGGCGTCGGGCATTCGGGTATCGGGCTGACGCTGTCGACCTACGGGATCCAGACCTTCACGCGGCCGAAGGCGTGGCATCTGCGCGGGGCCTAGAGAACCGAAGCGCCGGTTGAGCGAGAGCGCAAAAATTGGGGACAGACCACGTTTTCCTGGTGTCACCCAGGAAGGCTGTGAAGGCGACGAAGGAAAACGTGGTCTGTCCCCGGTTTCTTCCACAGCGCGTCATGCCCCGGACCGCGCGTCCTGCAACTCCGCCGCATGCAGCGTGTTCGCGAGCAGCGTCGCGATGGTCATCGGTCCGACGCCGCCGGGCACCGGCGTGATCCACGACGCGACCTCCTTCGCGGCGGCGAAGTCGACGTCGCCGCACAGCTTGCCCTCAGCGGTGCGGTTGATCCCGACGTCGATGACGATGGCCCCGGGCTTGACCCAGCTGCCCTGGACGAAGTTGGCCCTGCCCACACCGGCGACGACGATGTCCGCCTGCCGCACGAGGCCGGGCAGGTCGCGGGTCCTCGAATGGCAGACGGTCACGGTACACCGCGTCATCAGCAGCTCCAGCGCCATCGGCCGGCCGACGATGTTCGACTGTCCGATCACCACCGCGTGCTTGCCGGCGAGCTCCTCTCCGGTGTCCGCCAGCAGCGTCATGCAGCCGTACGGCGTGCACGGACGAAGCGTCGGTCGCTTCAATACCAGCCGGCCGATGTTGTACGGATGAAACCCGTCGACGTCCTTCAGCGGATCGATCCGCTCGGTCACCCGCTCTTCATCGATATGCCTGGGCAGCGGCAGCTGCACCAGGATTCCGGTCACTGCGGGATCGCGGTTGAGCGCGTCGATCAGCGCCAGCAGCGCCTCCTGCGAGGTCGTTGCCGGGAGATCGTGCGCGAACGAGCGCATGCCGCTGGCCTCGGTCGTCCGGCGCTTGTTGCGCACGTAGACCTGCGATGCCGGATTGTCTCCGACCAGGACTACGGCGAGGCCCGGCTGCGGCTTGCCGGCCGCGACCCGCGCGGCGACGCGCTCCCCGATTTCGGTCGTCAGCCGCAGGGCGCGCGCCTTGCCGTCGATGATTCGTGCAGTCACGGGTGTTCCAGGGTCAGGCGACGATGGTGTCGGGCAAGGCGGGTATCGCGGCGGGCTACAATCGGCTGATGATTGCAGGCGACATTGTAGCGGCAATCGGCACGCGTCTCGCGCATGCGCTGGCCACGCCGGCCGCGGGCTGCCGACCGCTGCGGATCGAGCAGGAGATCGTCGGCTGGCTCGACCCCGCGCGCATCGCCCGCCTCGCCAGGCATCCCGACGTGTTCGACGTGCGTGCCGACGGCGTCTGGTTCGCGGCGGCGCTCGCGTGGCCGGGCGCACGAACCGAAGCGCTGGCGCGCGTCGCCGCTGCGCTCGCCGCCGACGGGCACCTTACCGCATGGCGGGACGAGCGCTACGCCGTGGCCCCCCGGTTCGGGGGAACGCCGCTGTTCCTGCTCGAACGCGCGGCGGCACGCTACTTCGGCATCTCCACCTATGCCGCGCACGTGAACGGGTTGGTGCGTCGCGGTGACCAGACGGCGATGTGGATCGCGCGCCGCAGCCCGCTCAAGGCGATCGACCCGGGCCTGCTCGACAACCTGGTCGGCGGCGGCATCGCGGCCGGCGCGGGTGTGCGGCAGACGGTGATCAAGGAAGCGTGGGAGGAAGCCGGCATCCCCGCGCCGCTCGCGGTACAGGCGAGCGCCGCCGGCGCCGTGCACATCTGCCGCGAGCAGCCGGATGGCCTGCAGCGCGAGACCATCTTCGTCCACGATCTCTGGCTGCCTGCCGATTTCGTTCCCGCCGGTCAGGATGGCGAGGTCGTCGAGCATCGCCTCGTTTCACTGGCCGAGGCCGCACGCCTCGTCGCCAATGCCACGGGCGACGACGTCGTCACCGCCGACGCCGGGCTCGTGATCCTGGATTGCCTGATCCGCAACGGTATGATCGCGCCCGATGCACCGGAGTTCCTGGTGCTGGATGCGTTGCGGCATCCGTCGGTCGAACTGGCGACCAACCCGGGAAAGTAGGGTCAGACACTGCTATTCCGGTAGGGTCAGACACTGCTATTCCGGGTCAGGCGGCGGCTCGCGCCGCGGGCGCCGCCGAGACCTGCCGGATGCCCATCTCGCGCAACGTGTCGCGCACCGCGTTGACCGCGTGCCGCATTTCGTCGGGGCCGATCGCGCCGATGCAGCCGACGCGGAACGTCTCGACCTGCGTCAGTTTGCCCGGATAGAGCACGAAGCCCTTGTCGCGGACACGGTCGTAGAAATCCATGAACGTGTATTTCGGATCGACCGGCGCGTGGAACGTCAGGATGATCGGCGCCTGGATTTCCGGCTGGAGGAACACCCGGAAGCCCATCTCCGCCATGCCGGCAACCAGCGTCTCGCAGTTGTTCGTGTAGCGCGCGAGCCGCGCCGGCTGGCCGCCGTCGGCGATGAACTGGTCGAGCGCGGCGTCGAGCGCGATGACGATGTGCGTCGGCGGCGTATAGCGCCACTGCGTCGTCTTTTCCATGTACGTCCACTGGTCGTGCAGATCGAGCGCCAGCGACGTCGAATGGCCAGCGCACTTTTCCAGCACGCTGCGACGGACGAAGACGAAGCCCATCCCCGGCGGGCCCTCGACACACTTGCCGGACGCCGCGATCAGCGCGTCGAAGGGCACGGTCCGCGCGTCGATCCCGATCGCGGCGAACGAGCTCATCGCGTCGACGATCAGGCCCCTGCCGTGCCGCGCAACGACGGCGGCGATCTCCGGCAACGGATTGAGGATGCCGGTCGACGTCTCGCAATGGATCAGGCCGACGTGCGTGATCGACGGATCGGCCGCGAGCAGCCGATCGACGTCCTGCGGCGTCGTCGGCACGTCCTCGGCGGTCTCGAAGACGGTCAGCTTGCGGCCCATCATCCGCGTCAGTTTCGCGAGGCGCGTGCCATAGGCGCCGTTGATCAGCACCAGCACGTGGCCGTCGCGCGGCACCAGCGTGTTGACGGCCGCCTCGACCGAGAACGTGCCGCTGCCCTGCATGGGCACGCAGACGTGCGTCGCGTGGCCATGAATGACGTCGAGCAGCTTGCGCCGCACGCCGGCGGTCACCGCGTTGAACGCGGAATCCCACGAGCCCCAATCGCGCAGCATCGCCGCCTTCGTCGACAGCGACGTCGTCAGCGGGCCGGGAGTGAGCAGGATGGGATCGCGGGAATAGAGACTCATGGGGCGCTCCGATCAACGGCGGTCTTGCAGATTGTTGACAATCTACACCCGACGCGGTCCAATGCGCAACATGTTCAAACTCGCTCCCACCAACGGCACCGGGACCGCGCGGGCGGCAGCGCCGCGAACCCGCCGGGCGCCGGCGCGAGGCGCCGCCACCCCCATGGACGCCCGGACCGCCCCGGCCACCGACGCCCCCGGCCGCGGCGCCGCCGCGATCGCCCTGGTGCAGTCGTCGTCGCTGCCGATGCTCGTGCAGAAGGAGCTCGAGCGGATGATCCTCGCCGGCGACGTTCCCGCCGGCAGCAAGTTGAACGAAGCCGCCATCGCCGAACTCCTCGGCGTGTCGCGCGGCCCGGTCCGCGAAGCGTTTCGCGCGCTGGAGGAATCCGGGCTCGTCCGTCTCGAAAAGAACCGCGGCGTTTTCGTCCGCCAGATCGGCATCGACGAGGCCGACGAGATCTACGAATTGCGGTCGGTACTCGACGAGTTCGTCGGCCGCCGCGTCGCGCAGTCGGTGACTCCCGACATCGTGCGCGAGCTGCGCGGGCGCATCGAACGAATGGAAAAGGCGGCCGCGAAAGGCGACGTCGATGTCTATCACCGCGCCAACCTCGAGTTCCATGACCGGCTGGTCGAGCTCGCCGGCAACGCCAAGCTGCTGCTCATGTATCGCCGGCTGGTCAACGAGCTCAACCTGTATCGGCGCGCGGCGCTGGCGCAGGTCGGCACCCTGTCGGTGTCGACGCGCGAGCACCGCGAAATCGTCAACCGCATCGCGGCCGGTGACATAGTGACGGCCGGTCGCGCGTTGCAGGAGCACGTCTTCGCGAGCCGCGACCGCATGCACCGAACCCGCGTCGACGCCGGCAAGACGGCGACCCGCAACCCCAAGCCGGCTCCGGCAACCGCAAGGAAGATACGTTGAGCTCCCCTCCCCCGTCGGTGGCCGTCAACGGCCGCAGCTACCGCTGGCCACAGCGGCCGGTCGTCGTCGTCTGCGTCGACGGCTGCGAGCCCGAGTACATCAATCAGGCAATCGCCGCCGGATGCACCCCGTATCTCGCCGGGCTGCGCGAGAGTGGCACCTGCCTCACGGCGGATTGCGTGGTGCCCTCGTTCACCAATCCGAACAACCTGTCGATCGTCACCGGCGCGCCGCCTTCCGTGCACGGCATCTGCGGCAATTACTTCTGGGACCGCGACGCGAGCGCCGAAGTGATGATGAACGACCCGAAGTACCTCCGGGCCGGGACCATCCTGGCCGCGTTCGCCGATGCCGGCGCCAAGGTCGCCGTCATTACCGCCAAGGACAAGCTGCGCGCGCTGCTGGGGCACCGGATGTCCGGCATCTGTTTTTCGTCGGAGAAGGCCGCCGAGGCGACGGTGGCGGGCAATGGCATCGACGGCGTGGTCGCGATGGTCGGCATGCCCGTGCCGTCGGTCTACAGCGCGGAGTTGAGCGAGTTCGTGTTCGCGGCCGGCGTGAAGCTCGCCGCGAGTCAGCGTCCGGACATCATGTACCTGTCGACGACCGACTACATCCAGCACAAGGCCGCCCCCGGCATCGGGGCCGCCAATGACTTCTACGCGATGATGGATCGCTACCTGGCGCAACTCGATGCACTCGGCGCGACGATCGTGCTCACGGCGGACCACGGCATGAATGCCAAGACGGACGCCTTCGGCCGGCCCAACGTCATCTACCTGCAGGATGTCCTCGATGCAGCCTGCGGCCCCGGCGCCACACGCGTGATCCTGCCGATCACCGACCCGTATGTCGTCCACCATGGCGCCCTCGGCTCGTTCGCGACGGTCTACGTCCTGACATCCACCCTCGCCGAAGTCGCGGCCAGGATCGCCGCGTTGCCCGGCGTGGAGGAGGTGCTGAACCGCGACGATGCGTGCGCGCGGTTCGAGCTTCCGGGGGACCGCATCGGCGACCTCGTCGTCGTCTCCGAGCGCCTGACGGTGATCGGCACGAGCCGCGACCGCCATGACCTTTCGGGGCTCGGGGTGCCGCTCCGCTCGCACGGCGGCACCTCCGAGCAGCAGGTGCCGCTGATCGCCAACCGGCGCGCTTCGACGCTGCCTGCGGGGCGCCGCTGGCGCAATTTCGACGCGTTCGACCTGGGCCTCAACCTGTTGCCCTGACCGGCCCGGCTACGCGAGCACAACTTCGATGAATCTCGACGACCTCCGGCACGGCGCAACGCTCCACGAAAAGATGCGGATCGCCGGCGAGCGGATCGGCGGCCTGCGCACGATCGACGTGCGCAATCCGTACACCGGCGCGCTGGTCGGCACGGTGCCGAAGGCGACCGTCGGCGACATCCGGCGCGCGTTCGCGATCGCCCGGGGCTACCGGTCGCAGCTGACACGGCACGACCGCTACCGGATCCTCCATCGCACCGCGGAGCTCATCCGCGCGCGCGCCGCCGAAGTATCCGACCTCATCACCGCCGAGTGCGGCATCTGCAAGAAGGACTCGCTCTACGAAGTCGGCCGCGCGTGCGATGTCTTCGTCTTCGCGGGCAACGCCGCGCTCACCGACGACGGCCAGGTCTTCTCCTGCGACCTGACGCCGCATGGCAAGAAGCGCAAGGTGTACACGCTGCGCGAGCCGCTGCAGGGCGCGATCTCGGCGATCACGCCGTTCAACCACCCGCTGAACCAGGTGGCGCACAAGGTGGCGCCTTCGATCGCCACCAACAACCGGATGGTGTTGAAGCCGACGGAAAAGACGCCGCTGTCGGCACTGCTGCTGGCGGACATGCTGTACGAGGCCGGCCTGCCCCCCGAGATGTTCTCGGTCGTGACCGGAGACCCGAAGGAAATCGCCGACGAGATGCTGACCCATCCCGCCGTCGATCTGGTGACGTTCACCGGCGGCGTGCCGATCGGCAAGTACATCGCCGCCAAGGCGGTCTACAAGCGGCAGGTGCTGGAGCTGGGCGGCAACGACCCGATCATCGTGATGGAAGACGCCGATCTCGACGAGGCGGCAACGCTCGCGGCAAACGGCTCCTACCGGAATTCCGGCCAGCGCTGCACCGCGGTCAAGCGCATACTGGTCCATGAAGCCGTCGCCGCCCGTTTCGTCGACCTGCTCCTGGAGAAGACCCGTGCCTGGACCTACGGCGACCCGATGGACCCGGCGCTCGACATGGGCACCGTGATCGACGAAGCCGCCGCCAAGTCGTTCGAGGCGGGCGTGAACGACGCGGTGGCGCGCGGCGCGCGCCTCCTGTGCGGCAACGTGCGCCGGGGCGCGCTGTATTCGCCGACGCTGCTCGATCGCGTCACCCCCGACATGCCGGTGGCGAAATACGAAACGTTCGGCCCCGTTTCTCCGGTGATCCGGTTCAAGGACATCGACGACGCGATCGCCATCGCCAACTCGACCGACTACGGCCTCTCGTCGTCCGTGTGCACCAACCGGCTCGACTACATCACGCGCTTCGTGTCCGACCTCAACGTCGGCACCGTCAACGTGCGCGAGGTTCCCGGCTACCGGCTGGAACTCACGCCGTTCGGCGGCATCAAGGATTCGGGGCTGGGCTACAAGGAAGGCGTGCAGGAAGCGATGAAGAGCTTCACCAACACCAAGACGTATTCGTTGCCATGGTGACCCGCCGGGCGCCATGAACGATTCCCGCGCCCCCTCCGACACGAGCGCCGAAGGCGACATCAACCTGTCGCCGCTGCGCCGCGCGTGGGATGCCGAGCACGTGCACGGCGAGACGCGCGCGCTGCTCGACGCCGATGCGCGGCACTTCCTGCACCAGTCGCTGTCGACGCCCTGCTTCGACGCGCTCTCCTCCTGCGACGGCATCTGGCTCGAGGACGTCGCGGGCCGGCGGATCATGGACTTCCACGGCAACAACGTGCATCAGGTCGGCTACCGCCATCCGCGCGTGATGGCGGCGGTCCGGCAAGCGCTCGACACGTTGCCGTTCTCGCCGCGCCGGTTCACCAATTCCGCCGCGGTCGACCTCGCGGCGAAGCTGACCTCGCTCGCCCCCGACCCGCTCGGCAAGGTGCTGTTCGCGCCCGGCGGCACGCTCGCCATCGGCATGGCCCTGAAGCTCGCGCGCCTTGCCACCGGCCGGCACAAGACGCTGTCGCTGTGGGATTCCTTCCACGGCGCATCGCTCGACGCGATCTCCATCGGCGGCGAGGCGGTCTTCCGCAAGGGCATGGGCCCGCTGCTGCCCGGCACCGAGCACGCGCCGCCCTGCGATCCCGGCAGCTGCCGCTTCGGCTGCGGCGGCACCTGCAACCTCCGCTGCGCCGACTACCTCGACTACGTCCTCGGCAAGGAAGAGGACATCGGCGCGGTCATCATCGAAACGGTTCGCTGCACCGACGTCCAGATTCCGCCCCCCGACTATTACCGCAAGGTGCGCGACGCCTGCGACCGTCACGGCGCGTTGCTGATCCTCGACGAAGTTCCGATCTGCCTCGGCCGCACCGGCACGATGTTCGCGTTCGAGCCTTACGGCATCGTTCCCGACATGGTCGTCCTCGGCAAGGGGCTGGGCGGTGCCGTGTTTCCGATGGCCGCGCTGATCGCGCGCCGCGACCTCGACATTGCCGCCGATCGCGCGCTCGGCCACTACACGCACGAGAAGAGCTCGGTCGGCTGCGCGGCGGCGCTGGCGACGCTCGAGGTGATCGAAAGCGAGCACCTGCTCGAACGCTCGCGCACGCTGGGCGCGCGGGCGCTGGCGCGCATGCACGAGCTGAAGCGCCGCCACCCGCTGGTCGGCGACGTCCGCGGCATCGGCCTGCTGCTCGGCATCGAGCTCATGCGCGACGGCGCACCGGCGCGGCGCGAGGCCGAGCAGGTGATGTACCGCTGCCTCGCGCACGGTCTCTCGTTCAAGATCGGGCAGGGCAACGTGCTGACGCTGTCGCCGCCGCTCATCATCACCCACGCCGAGCTCGACCAGGCGTTGGACATCATCGACGCGGCCCTTTCCGCCGTCGAGGCCGGCACAACCTGAGATGCAGAACCTGCTCAATCTCCTCGCCGGGGTCTCGCTGCTCGTCTGGGGCACGCACAACGTGCGCACCGGCGTCCTGCGCATCTACGGCGGCGACCTGCGGCGGATCCTGCGCCGCAGCGTCAGCAACCGGTTCACGGCGCTCTTTGCCGGGCTCGGCGTCACCGGCCTCATCCAGAGCAGCACCGCCACGGCGCTGATCGTCGCCGCATTCGCCGGCCAGGGGCTGATCGCCACCGCCCCCGCGCTCGCCGTGATGCTCGGCGCCGACGTCGGCACCAGCCTCATGGTGCTGGTGTTCTCGTTCGACCTGTCGTGGCTGTCGCCGTTGCTGATCTTCGTCGGCGTCGTGCTGTTCCTGTCGCGCCAGGAGACCAATGTCGGCCGCTTCGGGCTGATCCTCATCGGGCTCGGCCTCATCATTCTCGCGCTGCAATGGATCATGCTCGCTGCGAAACCGGTGACGCAGGCGGCGGGCGTCAAGGTCATCTTTGCCTCGCTCACCGGCGACGTGTTCCTCGACATGCTGTTCGCCGCGCTGCTCACGCTCCTCGCGTACTCGAGCCTCGCCGTCGTGCTGCTCACCGCGGCGCTGGCGGCGTCGAACGTCATCGGCATCCACGTCGCGCTGGGTCTCGTGCTGGGCGCCAACCTGGGGAGCGGCCTCCTGGCAATGCTCAGCACGGCGCGCTCGCCGCCCGAGGCCCGCCGCGTCACGCTCGGCAATTTCCTGTTCAAGCTGATCGGTTGCGCCATCGTCGTTCCGTTGCTCGGCATCCTCGAACCGTGGGTGGCGCACCTCGGCAGCGAGGCGCGGCAGGTCGTGCTGTTCCACTTGCTGTTCAACGTCGGCATCGCGGTGGTGTTCCTGTTCCTGACCGAGCCGATCGCGCGCATCGCCGAGCGGCTGATGCCCGCGCGCCCCGCCAGCGAGGACCCCGCCAAGCCGCGCCACCTCGATCCCTCGGCGCTCGCGACGCCGGCGCTCGCCATCTCCTGTGCGGCGCGTGAGGCGCTGCGCATCGGCGATGTCATCGAGGAAATGCTGAACGGCATGCTGACGGTGCTGAAGACCAACGACCGCGCGCTGGCGCAGCGGCTGCGCAAGATGGACGACGTCGTCGACGAACTGTACACGGCGGTGAAGCTCTACCTCACCCAGATCTCGCGCGAGGCGCTCGAGGAAAAGGAAGGCCGGCGCTGGGCCGACATCGTGTCGTTCACGATCAACATGGAGCAGATCGGCGACATCGTCGAGCGGATCATCATCGATGTCGAGGACAAGAAGATCGACAAGGGACGCAAGTTCTCGGACGCAGGAATGGCCGAGATCTGCGACCTGCACGCGCGCATCATCTCCAATCTCCGGCTCGGACTGTCGGTGTTCCTCAACGGCGACCTGAAGAGCGCGCAGGAGCTCCTCGCGCAGAAGGTGCTGCTGCGCGAGCTCGAGCGCGCCTACGCCAATTCTCACCTCGAGCGCCTCGCCGGCAACACGCTTGAAAGCATCGAGACGTCGTCGCTGCACCTCGATCTCATCTCCGACCTCAAGCGCATCAACTCGCACATCGCGTCGATCGCGTACCCGATCCTCGAGCAGGCCGGCGTGCTGGCCAAGACCCGGTTGAAGGAGGCTCCGGCTGCTGCGGCCGAGCGGGCACCCCGCAACCGGCGCGGCGGCCGCAACGGCGGCAAAGAGGGTGATGCCGGCGACGACAAGGATGGCTGGCCGAAGCGCAAGCCGCATACCGCCTAGCCAGTGGCCTGTCGCAGCCGAACCAGCAGGGTCTGACGAGCGATGCCCCCGACCGAACTCACGCTCGGCGTCACGCTGGCCGTGCTTGCTGCCGGGCTGTTGCACGCCGGGTGGAATGCCCTGCTGAAGGCCGCGCCGGGTGGCGATCCGCTGCTCGACATGGCAACGGTGGTCGCCGGCTCGTCGTTGTGCAGCCTCGCGCTGATCCCGCTCGTCGGCCTGCCGGATCCGGCGTCCTGGAAGTTCGTCGCGGCATCGACCGGCATTCATTTCGCCTATTACGCAACGCTGGCGCAGGCCTACCGGACGGGCGACCTGTCGTTCGCCTACCCGCTGATGCGCGGGACCGCGCCGCTGCTCACCACCGTGCTCGGCATCGTGTTCCTGGCGGAATGGCCGACACCGCAGATCGCTATCGGCATCGCATTGATCTCGTCCGGCATCGTCAGCATCGCCTTCGCGCAGCACCGCAGGCACCCTCCCGCCGCGGCCGGGTGGGCCCTCGCCAATGCGGCGATCATTGCCGTCTATACACTGATCGACGGCGCCGGGGCCCGGACGTCGGGGAACCCGGCGAGTTACGTCGTCTGGCTGACGTTTGTCGAGGGCATCCCGTTTCTCGCCTGGATTCATTGGCGCCGCGGCAACGCGGCCACCGTCTATCTCCGCCGCGGCTGGCGGCGGGGCCTGCTGGGCGGCGGCGCCAGCCTTGCCGCCTACGGCATCGTGCTGTGGGCAATGACCCGTGCCCCGGTGGCCGCGGTCGCCGCGCTGCGCGAAACCTCGGTCCTGTTCGCCGCCCTGATCGGCATGGCGTGGCTGAAGGAACGCGTGAGCCTGCCGCGCCTTGCCGGCGCCGTCAGCGTCGTCGCCGGCATCGCGGCGCTGAAGCTGTGATGCCATGCCCGTGTCACGTAGCCCATAGTCGGGTTGAGCGAACGCGAAACCCGGGGCCGGGCGGCCGTTGCCGCAACCACCCGGTTTTCGCATTCGCTCAACCCGGACTGCGCTCTACGCTCCACTTGTGATCCCCGATCCAACTCCTCAAGACATCCCATGAACCCCATTCTCCCCACGCAAGCGCGCATCGTCATCGTCGGCGGCGGCATCGCCGGCGTCTCCACCGCCTATCACCTCGCGCAACTCGGCGTGCGCGATGTCGTCCTGCTGGAACAGGGGAAGCTCACTTGCGGCACGACGTGGCACGCCGCGGGCCTCGTCGGTCAGACGCGCGCGACGCGCAACGCGACCCGGATGAGCCGCTACGGGATCGAGCTCTATTCCGCGCTGGAGAAGGAAACCGGTCTCGCGACGGGCTGGAAGCAGTGCGGGAGCCTCAATGTCGCGACGACACCGGAGCGCCTCACGCTGATGAAGCGGCAGATGGCGCGCGCGAAGAGCTTCGGCATCGAGTTCGAGTTCGTGTCTCCGGCCGAAGCCGGGCGGATCGCGCCGATCCTGCGCACCGACGACCTCGCCGGCGCGGTCTGGATACCCGGTGACGGCAAGGCCAACCCCACCGACCTCACGCAATCGCTGGCCAAGGGCGCCCGGATGCGCGGCGCGCGGATCTGCGAGGGCGTCAAGGTCACGGGGGTGGCGACCGCACGCGGCCGCGTGACCGGCGTGCGGTGGCGCTGCGGCGACGACGAAGGGACAATCGCCTGCGAATCGCTCGTCAACTGCGGCGGGCAATGGGCGCGCGAGTTCGGTCAGCTCGCCGGCGTCAACGTTCCACTATGCTCGGCCGAGCATTTCTATCTGGTCACCAAACAGATCGCAGGCGTCGCGGCGGACCTCCCGGTGATTCGCGATCCGGATGGCTGCATCTATTACAAGGAAGAGGTCGGCGGCCTCGTGATGGGCGGCTTCGAGCCGAAGGCCAAACCGTGGAGCCCGGCGACGATCCCCGACGGTTTCGAATTCCAGCTGCTGCCGGAGGACTGGGATCATTTCGAGATCCTGATGACCAACGCGATCCACCGCACGCCGTGCCTCGAGACCGCCGAAGTCAAGCTGCTGCTCAACGGGCCCGAGAGCTTCACCGGCGACGGCAATTTCATTCTCGGCGAGGCGCCGGAACTGGCCGGCTATTTCGTCTGCGCGGGCTTCAACTCGGCCGGCATCGCCAACTCCGGCGGCGCCGGCAGGCTCGTCGCCGAATGGATCGTCAACGGCGGCCCGCCGCTCGACCTGTGGGACGTCGACATCCGCCGCTTCGCGCCGTTCCACGCCAACCGCCGGCACCTCGCCGACCGCACGGTCGAGAGCCTCGGCCTGCATTACGCGATGCGCTGGCCGCGCGAGGAACTCGTCACCGTGCGTCCGCTGCGCCGCTCGCCGCTCTACGATCGCCTGAAGGCAAGGGGCGCCGTCTTCGGCAGCAAGATGGGCTGGGAGCGCGCCAACTATTTCCTGCCGCCCGGCGGCACGGCGTCCGCCTACACGCTCGGGACGCCCGAGTGGCTGCCCCACGTGCTGGAGGAGCAGCGGGCGTGCCGCGAGGATGTCGTCGTGTTCGACCAGACCTCGTTCTCCAAATTCGCGCTGAAGGGCCGCGATGCGCTGGCCGTGCTGCAGCGGTTGTGCGCCAACGACATCGACGTCCCCGTGGGGCGGATGGTGTACACCGCGATGCTCAACGCCCGTGGCGGCTTCGAGAGCGACCTCACGATCATCCGCGTCGCGGACAACGAGTTCTTCATCGTCACCGGCTCCGCGCAGACCACGCGCGATTTCGCATGGATCGAGCGCGGCATCCAGGAGGGCGAGCGGGCGGCGCTGATCGACGTGTCGGCCGCGTGGTCGGTGCTGTCGGTGATGGGGCCGCAAGCCGAAGCGCTGCTGGGGGAGCTCGGCGGCGGCGACCTGTCGAAGCGCGCCATGCCGTTCGCCGCGACGCGGGAGATCGACGTCGGTTACGCTCGTGCGCGCGCGGCGCGGATGAGCTACGTCGGCGGTCCCGGCTTTGAGCTCTACGTCGGTGCCGACCAGTGCGTCACGCTGTACGAAGCGCTGTGGAGCGCCGGCGCTGCGTACGGCCTCAAGGACGCCGGCTATTACACGATCGACGCGCTGCGCGTCGAAGCCGGGCGCCGCGCCTGGGGCGCCGAACTCTCTCCCGACGAAACGCCGTGGGAAGCCGGCCTGGGTTACGCGGTGAAGATGGACAAATCCGCGCCCTTCGTCGGCCGCGATGCCTTGCTGGAGAGGCCCGCGGCGGCCCTGCGCAAACGCCTGGTGATGTTCACGTTCGACGACGAAAGCGCCTTCCCCTGGGGCGGTGAGCCGATTCTCATGAACGGCGAGAATGTCGGCGAGCTCACCTCCGCCGGCTACAGCCGCCGCCATGGCCGCGCCGTCGCGATGGGTTACGCCCGAGCCGCTGAACCACTGACCGACGACGCCATCGTCGCGGCGCGCTACCACGTCGACATCGCGGGCGAACCCTGCGCGGTGACCCCCCACCTCAAGCTGGATTGACCTCGAGGCCCCGCCATGCCCCACCGCTTCACCACGCCGCCGCGCCGCGGCCGCACGCCGTCCCGCCCGGGCGCGGTGACGGGTCAGGTCCAAAGCCTCAGCCGCGGCCTGCAGATCCTCGAGGCGCTCGGGAAGGGCGAAGGCGGCCTCACGCTGACCGATGTCGCGAAGCGGGTCGCATTGCCGCCGTCGACGACCCACCGCCTGCTGTCCACGCTCGAAAAGATGGCCTACGTCTACCAGGCGGGTGATCTCGGCCGGTGGTACGTGGGCTTGCAGGCCTTCGCCGTCGGCTCCAGCTTCCTTGCCGACCGCGATTTCGTCGCGCACAGCCACGTGTCGATGCGCCGGCTGATGGAGCAATCCGGCGAAACCGCGAATCTCGCCATCCTCGACGGCACCGAAGCGGTGTTCATCGCCCAGGTCCAATGCCGCGAGATGATGCGCATCCTCGTCAAGCTCGGCAGCCGCGTGCCGCTGCACGCATCGGGCGTCGGCAAGGCGATCTTCGCCGCGCTGCCCGACGAGCAGATCGACGCCATCCTCAAGGTCAAGGGGCTCGCGCGAATCACCGCGCACACGATCACGGCGCCGGAGACGATGTGGGCGGCGCTCAGGGTCATCCGCCAACGCGGCTGGTCGTTCGACGACGAGGAGCACGCGCCCGGCACGCGCTGCGTGGCGGCCACGCTCTATGACGAGCACGCCGAACCGCTGGCCGCGATATCGCTCGCCGGCCCGTCGTCGCGGCTGCCGGACGAACGGATAAGGCAGCTGGGTCTGGTCGTCGCGCATACGGCGGAAGACCTGACGAAACGGCTCGGCGGCCGCTGGCCGCATCCGCACTGACGACGCGATGAGAGCGTTGTTGCCGGTCGGCAGCAGCACCATTCCTCGATCCCACACCTAGTCACAGGAAGCGCAGCGTGAACTTGCCGGACGCCAATACGAAAGCCGGACGTAATTCGCCCTGCCCCTGTGGCAGCGGCAAGCGCTACAAGCACTGTTGCGGCCTGGCCGGCCAGGCCGGATCCGCCCAACCCGGCGCTCCGGACAGCGACGGCCGGCGTCTCGACGAACTGATGCAGGCGGCCCTGAGTGCCCAGCGGGCCAACGACCTCGAGGAGGCAGAGCGGCTGTACCGGATGGCACTCGACCGATCCCCGGAGAATATCGATGCCCTCCACATGCTGGGTGTCGTGCACTATTCGAAAGGGGAGCTTGAATTGGCAGAAGGGCTGCTCACGGCGGCCGAAGCGTTGTGCAACGGTACGATGCCTGCGCTTGCCCACAATCTTTCCCTGGTCAGGATGTCCGCAGAATTCGTTCGCGGGGAAAAGACCATTCAGTCGCTGCTCGATGCCGACGATGCACAGGAGAAGCTTGGTTTCGGCCTCGTCAAAGACCCCGTCCGGGAACAGAGCACGAAGCTGATCGCTTTCTATTTGCCGCAATTTCATCGCATCCCGGAAAACGACCTCTGGTGGGGAGAGGGATTCACCGAATGGATGAACGTCAAGCGAGCCCGCGCGAATTTCGATGGACATTACCAACCGCATGAACCGGGCGAATTCGGTTACTACGACCTGAGCGACGAGCAGGTGCTCATCCGCCAGGCTGCCCTGGCCAGGGAATACGGGATCTCCGGATTTTGCTTCTACTACTACTGGTTCAGTGGCCGCCGCCTGCTCGAAATGCCGACGGACCGCCTGCTTCGATCAGGCAAACCCGATTTCCCTTACTGCCTCTGCTGGGCCAACGAAAACTGGTCAAGGAACTGGGATGGCGGGAACCGGGACCTCCTGGTCGAGCAGCGGTACTTCCCCGAGGACGCCGAGAACTTCATTCTCGGTCTCCTTCCCCATTTTCGCGACCACCGCTACATCAGGGTGAGCAATCGTCCGCTGTTGATGGTTTACCGGGTGGGCCTGATACCGGACCCGATTGCAACTTTCGACACGTGGCGGGCGGTCTGCCGGACGAACGGCATGGAACCACCGTATATCGTCGTGGCCTCGACCTTTGACAACACGCAGCACCCGAGTACGGTGGGGGCAGACGCGGTCTCCGAATTTCCCCCGCATGGCGTCAAAGTAAGCCTTGCCTTGCGCAATCGGCTCAAGATTGCACGTCCCGAATACAAGGGCCACCTTGTCAGCTATCCGCAGACCATCACCAGTTTCCTTGCCAAACCGATACCCGACTATTCGTTTTTCCCCGGCATTGTCCCGTCGTGGGACAACACTGCCAGGAGGCAGGACGAAGGCTTGTGCATACTCGATACCAGCCCTGCCGCATTCGAGCTGTGGCTGAGAGAGCTGGTCTACCGCGCCTCCCGCAAATCCGTACCTGACGAGCGGATCGTCTTCATCAATGCGTGGAACGAGTGGGCGGAAGGTTGCCATCTCGAGCCGGACAAACGCCATGGCAGAGCGTGGCTGGAAGCCTGCCGCAACGCCCGCCTGATCCCCAGGCATTACCAGGGCATTTTTGGAGTCGCGCCGGCAACCACACCGGCGCCCGCGTCCGCGCCGGGATCCAGGTTGACCGCAAAGTTTCCAATGATCGAACTGGAGCGGCCCGCGGAGATATCCAACCCCGGTGAAAGCGTCAATGCGCAAACCAGCGTCATTACCTTGTTCAAAGGCGGCCAACCCTTGCCTGACGCACCTCTGCTCTGGCGGGACACGCTGCCCGAGCGATTGGTCACCGACCACGAACAGGCGCTCGTCACGCCGGCGCTCGAGATCTTCTGCATTGCCGACGCCGTCCTGCACGGCCCCGGCTGGGTCAGCAGGGGAAACAGCGTTCTTTTCGACCAGGCCCTCTACCCGAAATATTGCCGCGACTGGTATCAGGGCAAGCGGATCTACAATGCGGTCGACCGCGACCTCACGCAACTGATCGAGCGCCGTTATCGTGCCGGATGGCACGTCACTCACTTCAATTGCGGCGTCTATGGCCACTGGCTGGGCGAAATCATGCCCAAGCTGCTGGCCATCCAGGAGTTTCTCCGGCGCTGGCCGGAGTACATATTCATGCCGATATTCATGCCTTCCATCTTTCCTCAGTTCGTCTACGCGCATACCCGGACGCTGTTGCCGTACGTGCCCGTCATTACCTACGATCCGCAATTCGAGTACATCCGCACGCAGAGTGTGTTCATGCCGACCTGGGGCACGGAACATGTCTATAACCAGTGGATAGGCGAGCAGACGGACCAGCTTCCATCGCCGCGAAATCCGGGCATGCCCAAGCGCATTTTTGTTTCCAGGCGGCTCAAGTCGACTTTCCGGGCGCTCGACAACCTGAAGGAGCTGGAAGCGATTGCGGGCGAGGAAGGCTTGACGATCGTGTATCCCGAGGATCACTCGCTGGAGAGGCAGATCGCCCTGTTCCAGAGCGCCGGGATGGTCGTTGGCGAATACGGCAGCGCGTTGCACAACGCGATTTTCTCCACGCGGGGCACGCTCGTCATTGCCTTGAACTGGATCAACGCCTATCAATCGCGGATCGCACGACTGAAGGGACATCGAATCGGCTACCTGTTGCCGACATCGGGTACCGAGATCGAATTCTCGCCCGACGCCCCGATGCAGCACTACACGATCGACCCCGTCAGCTTTCGTGCGAAGCTGCGCGAGGCGATGGGCGAGGACGCGCGCCTCGCCATCTGACCGGGATCCCGCGGGTTTGCGGGGTGAACTGCAACGCGGGCGGCGGCGCCTCCGTCAGACCGGACAGCCACTCGGCGCGCGCCCCTGCATCGCCGCCGCGCGCCGCGCGAGCTCGGTGCGGGGCGGCGGCTGCCAGCGCTCGAGCAGCGATGCGGCGGCCTCGGGATCGTTGCACACCAGCACCATGTCGCAGCCGGCAGCGTACGCGGCATCCGCCCGCGCGATCATGTCGCCCGCGCCGCGCGCCCCGGCCATGCCGAGGTCGTCGGAGAACACCATGCCGTCGAACCCGAGCCGCCGCCGGAGGATGTCCTGCAGCCAGACGCGGGAGTAACCCGCGGGCTCGCCATCGACGCCCGGATAGACGACGTGCGCGGGCATGATCGCCTCCAGTCCCTGCTGCACCAGCGCGCCGAACGGCACGAGGTCGGCGGCGGCGATGGCGTCGAGACTCCGCTCGTCGACCGGTATTTCCAGGTGCGAATCGGCGGCAACAAACCCGTGTCCGGGAAAATGCTTGCCGACGGCGGCCATGCCGCCGGCGCGCAGCCCCGCGGCAAGCGCGCAGGCCAGGTGCGCGATCGCGTTCGGATTGCGGTGCAACGCGCGGTCGCCGATCACGGCGCTGCGGCCGTAATCGAGATCGAGCACCGGGGTGAAGCTGAAATCGATCCCGTGCGCGCGCAGTTCGCTCGCGAGCGTCCAGCCGAGCCCGGTCGCGGCGCGTGCCGCCGCGGCGATGTCCTGGTCCCACTGCTCCCCCAGCGTGCGCATCGCCGGGATCGCCGTGAAGCCCTGCCGGAACCGCTGGATGCGCCCGCCCTCGTGATCGACGGCGATGAGCAGCGGCGGCGTCCGCAGCGCGCGGATCGACGCCGTCAGCGCGCGCAGCTGCACGGGCGACTCGAAATTGCGCTCGAACAGGATCACCCCGCCCGCCTGCGGATGGAGGAGCCGTTCGCGTTCGACAGCGGCGAGCGCGAACCCCTCGACGTCGAGAAAGACAGCGCCGCGCGCGCGCGTCGTGATCACGCGTCGGCCTGGTGGTCAGGAACCATGCGCAGCGGCTTCGCGCAACAGCGCCTTCATCTGGCGCACGGCCTCGCGCAACCCGGCGAATACCGAGCGCGAGACGATCGCGTGCCCGATGTGCAGCTCGCGCACGCCGGGCAGCGCCGCGACGGGCTGGACGTTGAAATAGTTGAGCGCGTGCCCCGCGTTGAAGCGCATGCCGAGCGCGCGGATTGCGGCCCCCGCGTCGCGGATCCTGGCGAGCTCGGCCGCCACCGCCGCGCTCCCGGCGTCGCGGCCTTTGGTATGGAACGCGTGCGCATAGGGCCCGGTGTGGACCTCGCAGACTTTCACGCCCACGCGCGCGGCCGCCTCGACCTGCCCGAGGTCGGCGTCGATGAACGCGCTGGTGACGATGCCGGCATCGGCGAACCGCGCCACGACCGCGCGCAGCTTCGCCTCCTGTCCCGCGACGTCGAGGCCGCCTTCGGTGGTGATCTCGTGCCGGCCTTCGGGCACCAGCATCGCCATTTCCGGACGCAGGCGGCAGGCGATGGCGACCATTTCGTCGGTCGCCGCCAGCTCGAGGTTGAGCTTGATGTGCACCAGCTCGCGCAGGCGGCGGACGTCTTCGTCCTGGATGTGCCGCCGGTCCTCGCGCAGGTGGACCGTGATCCCGTCGGCGCCGCCGAGATGCGCCTCGACCGCGGCCCACACGGGGTCGGGTTCGTAGGTGCGCCGCGCCTGCCGCAACGTCGCGACATGGTCGATGTTGACGCCGAGCTCAATCACTCCCCTCACTCCCTTCGCCCCCCAGGGCTTGCAGATCCTGCACCACGCGCCGGCTCTCGACGCCGCGCTGCTCGAGGTAATGGTCGAGCACTTCGCGCATCAGGCGCTTGGCTTCGGCGGCGGTTTCCGCATCCGGAAACACGCGCGCAGAAAGCGCGATCAGCGTGGCCCCGCGCACCAGCGGCGCGCCGGTTCGCGGCTCGGCCGCCCTGTGCTCGGAGGCGCGCCGCGGACCGCGATCGAACGCGTAATGGTAGCGCGCCGAGGGCTCCACCGGCGCGCCCGTGTCCGCGTCGTGCGTCAGCGGCAGCGCGTAGCCCAGCTCGGCCAGGAGCTCGAGCTCGAAGCGCCGCAGCACCGGCGCCTGCTCGCGCCGGTCGGCAAGATCGTGCAGCGCGGCTTCGTAGTTCGCGAACAGCCGCGGGTGCGGGTCCTCGCGGGCAAGCAGCTTCAGCAGCAATTCGTTGAGATAGAAGCCGCACAGCAGCGCGGATCCGGCGACCCGCGGCAAGCCGCCGCACCACTCGGCCTTCTGCAGCGTCTTGAGTTCCGCGTTTCCCGCCCACGACAGCAGCAACGGCTGGAACCCCTGGAGCAGCCCGCGCAGTTCGGACCGCGGCCGCCTGGCGCCGCGGGCGACCAGCGCCACCCGGCCGCAGGCCTCGGTGAACGCCTCGACGATGAGGCTCGTCTCGCGATAGGAATAGGTGTGCAGGACGTAGCCCGGCTGGTCGTCGCGGCGCTGCGGCTGCACCCGCGTTGCCATGTCAATGCTTCCGCCGAGCCCGCGCCAAGGGTACTGACTGCGCCCCCCCGGGGGCCAGCGAACATCGTGAGCGCGGGCGTCGTTCCATCCTAGTACCCGAAGCGGGTGAGCAGCGTGTCGTCGTTCGCCCAGCCGCGCTTGACCTTGACCCACACCTCGAGGAACACCGGGCCGCCGAACATGCGCTCCATGTCGGCGCGCGCGCGTGTCGCGATCTCCTTCATCTGCGCCCCGCCGTGCCCGAGCAGGATGGCCTTCTGGTTGTCCCGGTCGACGTAGACCGTCGCGTGGATGCGCCGCAGCGCGCCCTCCTGCACGAAGCGGTCGATCGCGACCGTCGCCGCATAGGGCACCTCCTCGCCGAGCAGGCGGAAGATCTTTTCGCGGATGAACTCGGCCGCCAGAAAGCGCTCGTCGCGATCGGTGATCTCGTCCTCGCCGTACGCCGCGGCGGCCGCCGGCAGCAGCACGCGCACGGCATCGCGCAGTTCCCCCAAGCCGCGATCCTTCTCCGCGCTGACCGGCACGACCGCGGCGAACGGGAACAGCGGCGCGAGCTCGGCCATCTGCGGCAGCAGCGCGTCGCGGTCGGCGAGCCGGTCGATCTTGTTCAATGCCACGATCACCCGCGCGCCGGCCGGAAGGAGCCGGATCACGGCGCGATCGGCCTCGGTGGTCCGCCCGGCCTCGATGACGACGACGATCGCGTCGACGTCCTCGAGGCTGCGGGTGGCCGACCGGTTCATTCGCTCGTTCAGGCGCGACGCGTGCTTGCTCTGGATGCCCGGGGTGTCGACGAAGACGAACTGGGCGCCGCCCGTGGTGAGGATGCCGGTCACCCGGTGGCGGGTGGTCTGCGCCTTTTTCGACGTGATGCTGACCTTCTCGCCGACCAGATGATTGAGCAGCGTCGACTTGCCGACATTGGGCCGGCCGACGATCGCGACGTGGCCGCAGCGGTATCCCGGCGGCGACGCTACGTCAGCCACGGGAGGGTCCGATGTCGCCGGTCGCGGCAACGCGCGCGTGCGCGTGCGCGGCCGCCGCCTGCTCCGCCGCCCGCCGGCTCGGGCCGACGCCGGACGTCACGATCGCGAGCGAGGGCAACCGGCACTCGACCGTGAACGACTGCGCGTGCGCGGCACCCGCGGTGTCGACCACCGCGTACTCCGGTACCGGGATCCGCCGTGCCTGCAGCCATTCCTGCAGGCGGGTCTTCGGGTCCTTGCCCAAGGCCACCGGATCGAGATCGGCAAGGTCCCCGGCGAATACCGCGCGGATCGCGTCCCGCGCGGCGTCGAATCCGCCGTCGAGGAACACGGCGCCGAAAACCGCTTCGAGCGCGTCGGCGACGATCGAGGCGCGGTCGGCGCCGCCGCTTTTCTGCTCGCCTTCGCCGAAGCGGAGCAGCGCGCCGAGATCGAGTGCGCGGGCGAGCCGGGCCAGCGTTTCGCGGTTGACGAGGTGCGCGCGAAGGCGCGAGAGGTCGCCCTCGGGAACCTCGGGGAAACGCTCGTAGAGCGCCGCTGCGATGACGCAGTTCAGCACGGCGTCGCCGATGAACTCGAGGCGCTCGTTGTGGACGGCGCCATGACTGCGGTGGGTCAGCGCCTGGTCGAGGAGCGCGCGGTGGCGAAAGACGTAACCGAGGCGGTCGGCAAGGGTGGCAGGCGGCATTGCCCGGGGTGGCGTCAGCGGCAACGCCGGGTCAGCGCGTCGCCGTGGCGTCGAACTCGATCAGCAGGCTCACGTTGCTGACCAGCGGCAGCTTGCGCGTCCACGCCACGCTGGCCACGTACGCGTTGCCGACCTTCTGGACGTCGATATCCCGCCCGGCGACGGACTCGATGTAGCCCGAATCGGCGCGCCGCTGGAATGCCTTGCGGATTTCCGCGGTGTTGGCGGGGTCCCGCGTCTGGTTGAGGGCCTCGCCCAGGGCCCTCTGCACCGAGAAATACTCGATGTACGCGGGCATGACGCGGAAGCCGACGATCACGACCACGAGCGTGACGGCTACGACGAACAGGAATCCCACCATAGTGAGGCCGGACTGCTTGGTTGCGTCGCGCATGGGGCTCCCCCGTAGACTGCTATCGAATGCCACTGCCAATCCGTTTGAACGCCAGGCTCGCGATGTCGTCCCAGTTGAACCACACGAAAAACGCCCGCCCGCGTATGTGGTCGTCCGGAACGAAGCCCCAGTAGCGGCTGTCGTCACTGTTGTCGCGGTTGTCGCCCATCATGAAGTAATGCCCGGGCGGAACACGACAGACAAACCCTCGATCATTGTAGTCGCAGTTGCTCCGATCGGGAAACGGCCGCACGTTCTGCGGGTACACGGGTTGCGCCCGGGGGTTCTGGGCGATCGTGTATTCCCGGGTGCCGGAGCCGGTGTCCGCCCGCTCGAGCAGGCGCTCCGTCGTCTCGAACCGGACGTTCTCCACGTAGCTGTAGGTGCCGTCCGGCGTCTGCGGCAGCGGCTTGCCGTTCACCGTCAGCTGCTTGTCGCGGTAGATGATCTCGTCGCCGCCGACGCCGACGACGCGCTTGATGAAATCCTGCGAGGGGTTGACCGGGTAGCGAAAGACGACCACGTCGCCGCGCTGCGGGTCGCCGACCGGGATCACCTTCTTCTCGAGGATCGGCAGCCGGATCCCGTAGCCGAACTTGTTGACGAGGATGAAATCGCCGACTTCGAGCGTCGGGCGCATCGACGACGAGGGAATCTTGAACGGCTCCGCGAGGAACGAGCGCAGCAGGAACACGATCAGCAGGACCGGGAAGAAGCTCTTGGGATACTCGATCCACCAGGGTTCGCGCGCATCGGCGGCCCGCCGTTTGGCGAAGACCAGCCGGTCGGCGAGCACGATGGCGCCGGTGAAGACGGTGGCGAGGAACAGGATAAGCGCGAAGTTCATTGGCGTGGTGGTCGATGGACCCTGTGGTTTGTCGCCGGGCCGGACGGACGTCCGGCGGGTGCGGTCGCGGCCTCCGGCGCGCGGGCCGCCCTCACTTGTCCCCGATCTGCAGGATCGCGAGGAAGGCTTCCTGCGGAATCTCGACGCTGCCGACCGCCTTCATCCGCTTCTTGCCCGCTTTCTGCTTCTCCAGCAGCTTTTTCTTGCGCGTGATGTCGCCGCCATAGCATTTGGCCAAAACGTTCTTGCGCATCGCCTTGATCGTTTCCCGGGCAATGATCTGGGCGCCGATCGACGCCTGCACCGCGACGTCGAACATCTGCCGGGGAATCAGCTTGCGCATCTTGGCCGCGACCTCCCGGCCGCGGTAGATCGCGACCGACCGGTGCACCATCACCGACAACGCGTCGACGCGCTCGCCGTTGATCAGGATGTCGAGCTTCACCACGTCGGCGGCGCAGAACTCCTTGAATTCGTAGTCGAGCGACGCATACCCGCGCGACACCGACTTCAGCTTGTCGAAGAAATCCATCACCACCTCGGCGAGCGGCAGCTCGTAGGTCAGCATCACCTGCCGGCCGAGGTACTGCATGTTCTTCTGCACGCCGCGCTTCTCGGTGCACAGCGTCAGCACCGGGCCAACGTAGTCCTGCGGCATCAGGATCGTCGCGGTGATGATCGGCTCGCGGATCTCCTCGACTCGCGACAGGTCGGGGAGCTTCGACGGATTCTCGATCTCGAGCACCGTGCCGTCGCGATTGAGCACCTGGTAGATGACCGTCGGCGCCGTCGTGATCAGGTCCATGTCGTATTCGCGCTCGAGCCGCTCCTGCACGATGTCCATGTGCAGCAGGCCGAGGAACCCGCAGCGGAAGCCGAAGCCCAGCGCCTGCGACACCTCGGGCTCGTAGTGCAGCGAGGCGTCGTTCAGCTTCAGCTTGTCGAGCGCGTCGCGCAGCGCCTCGTACTGGTTGGACTCGACCGGGTACAGGCCGGCGAACACCTGCGGCTTCACGTCCTTGAATCCGGGCAGGGCCCTGGCGGCGGGCCGCGCGGCGAGCGTGACCGTGTCGCCGACTTTCGCCGCGTGGATTTCCTTGATGCCGGCGATGATGAAGCCGACGCCCCCCGCGGACAACTCGTCGCGCGCCACGGCCTTGGGCGTGAACACGCCCACCTGCTCGCAGCCGTGGACGGAGCGGTTGGCCATCAGCAGGATCTTGTCCTTGGGCTTCAACGTCCCCTGCATCACCCGCACCAGCATCACGACGCCGACGTAATTGTCGAACCACGAATCGATGATCAGCGCCTGCAGCGGCGCCAGCGGGTCGCCCGCCGGGGCGGGCACGCGGGTGATCACCGCCTCGAGGACATCGTCCACGCCCTCGCCGGTCTTGGCGCTGCAGCGCAGGGCGTCCTGCGCGTCGATGCCGATGATGTCCTCGATCTCCTCGATCACCCGCTCGGGCTCCGCGGAGGGAAGGTCGATCTTGTTCAGCACCGGCACCACGGTGACGCCCTGCTCGATCGCCGTGTAGCAGTTGGCGACCGTCTGCGCCTCCACGCCCTGCGACGCGTCCACGACCAGCAGCGCGCCCTCGCACGCGGCGAGCGAGCGCGACACCTCGTAGGCGAAGTCGACGTGGCCCGGCGTGTCGATCAGGTTGAGCTGGTAGACCTGCCCGTCGCGCGCCGTGTACGACAGCGCCGCCGTCTGCGCCTTGATTGTGATGCCGCGCTCGCGCTCGAGATCCATGGAGTCGAGCACCTGCGCCTCCATCTCGCGGTCGGCGAGCCCGCCGCAGCGCTGGATGAAGCGATCGGCCAGCGTCGACTTGCCGTGGTCGATGTGGGCGATGATGGAGAAGTTGCGGATGTACTGCATGGGGTCAGCCTCGGCCGCGCGTCGGCGCTCGCGCGGTCAAACAAAAGGGCACCGGGAAGTGCCCTTGATTTGCACGGATCATATTGAATTTTAGCAGGTTTCCGGGTCCGCAGACCAGCCTCCTTGTGCCGCGGGCGCCGCGCGAAGACCGGCGCGTCGACTGCCAGCGCCGATTCGCCCCGGTCGCATCCCCGCTGCGCGGAACGCCTGCTTCCAGGCTCACGTCGCTACGCGCCGCCGGCCAACGCAGCGCGCACACGGGGGACGTCGAGGTGAAAATGGCACAGCTCGAGGCCGCCGTCGGGCGCGCCGAGGAACAGCACCGGCACGCGGTCGCCGTGGGCTGCCTCGAGCGCCGGGTCGGCATCGACATCGACGACGACAAGCGCCGCCCCGTGGGCCGCCGCGAGCGGCAGCACGGCCACCCGCATCTCGTCGCAGAGGTGGCAGTAGCCGCGGCTGAGCAGCGTCAGTTGCATCGCAGTCGGGCCGGCGTCGCCGGGCAAGGCCGCACCGCGCGGCCGGCTCCGTTCACTCGCCGTTGTTGAGGCGCACGGTCGCGATGAACTGCGCGTCGCCGCGGCGCAGGCGCATCGCGACCGACGCGCCCTTGTCCAGCTTCCCGAGCAGCGCGTTGATCTGGTCCGCGCTTTTCGCCTCGGTCGTGGTCCCGCGGCTGATGATCGCGACAATTACGTCGCCCGGCTGCACGTTGCCCCGTACCGTGGCGGCGACGTCCTCGATCAGCACGCCGCTCTTGAGGTCGAGTTCCTTTTTCTGCTCGTCGGTCAGGTCGGAAAGAACGAGCCCCATCCGGTTGGGCTTGGCCTTCTCCTTGGGCACCGCGCCGCGCCGCGGCTGCGCACCGGCGCCTTCCTCGGGCATCTCGGCGACCGTCACGGCGAGGTCGCGTCCCGTGCCCTTGCGCCAGACGCCGAGCGTCACCTTGGTGCCCGGCTTGACCATCGTGATGATGCGCGGGAGCTCGTTCGACGAGCGGACCTCGCGGCCGTCGACCTTCAGGATGACGTCGTCGGCCTCGACCCCGCCCTTGTCGGCAGGACCGCCCTTCTCGACCGAGTTGACCAGCGCGCCGGTGGGTTTGGGCAGGCCGAACGCCTCGGCCAGCTCCTTGGTCACTTCCTGAATCTGCACGCCGATGCGGCCGCGCGTGACCTTGCCCTTGTCCTTCAGCTGATTGACCGTGGTCATCGCCACGTCGATGGGGATCGCGAACGCCAGGCCCATGTAGCCGCCGGAGCGCGAGAAGATCAGCGAATTGATGCCGACGACCTCGCCCTTGAGATTGAACAGCGGACCGCCCGAGTTGCCCGGGTTGATTGCGACGTCGGTCTGGATGTACGGAACGAGATTCTCCTGCGGCAGGTCGCGCCCCTTGGCGCTGACGATGCCGGCGGTCATCGTGTTCTCGAGGCCGAAGGGCTTGCCGATCGCGACGACCCACTCGCCCACCTTGAGCTTCTCAGGGTCGCCGATCGTCACCTTCGGCAGGTCCCGGGCTTCGATCTTGAGCAGCGCGACGTCGGTGCGCTTGTCCACGCCGACCACCTTGGCCTTGAACTCGCGTTTGTCGGCGAGGTTGACCTTGACTTCGTCCGCGCCGTCGACGACGTGCGCGTTGGTGATGAGAAAGCCGTCGCTCGAGATGAGGAACCCCGAGCCGACCGACTGCGCCTCCGGCTCGCGCTCGCGTTCGGGCGCGCCGCGCGGGCGCGGGATCTGGCCGAAACGGCGGAAGAACTCGTAGAACGGGTCGTCCTCGGTGAGCTCGGGAAAGCGCCCGCGACGGGCTTTCTGCGTGACGTCGATGCTCACCACGGCGGGACTCTGCCGTTCGTAGAGCTCGGTGAAATCGGGCAGGCCGGCGAGGCGCTGCGCCGCTGCCGGAGCGGCGAAGGCGAGCACGGTGGCGAACAGCGCGAACGGCGCAAGGGCGAGACGGGAACGGTCGGCAGGCTTCATGGTGGACTTTCTCTGGGCAAACGTGAGGATATGGTCGCGGCAAAGCGGTTGCGGGGGGCGTCAGGGCACTGTGCACCCCCTTGCATGATCGGGGGGCAGCGAACGGAGCAAGCGTGGGGGCAGTTCACCTGCGGGCCACCGCGTTGGCGATCTGGCGGACCGTCGCCCCCGGCGCTTCGCCGAGAACGGTCACCACGTTGTCGTCGACCTGGCGGACGTAGACATTGACGCCGCCGATGTGCGCATGGCCCGAAGCCCGCGGCGCCGAACTCGCAGGCTCGATGAAGACGGACACGGTCACGAGCCCGTCCGAATAGACAAGGTGGGCGACCGGGTCGCGCTTGCCGTGCAGGGGGCGGAATCCTTCGCCGGTCTTCGCAAATCCCGCCGGTAGCCGGGTCACCTCCCAGCCGGTGTCCTTGCTTTCGATCGCCCCGGGCGCCAATTGCTGGAGCTGCCAGTCCTTCGGCGTGCCGGTCCATGTCGGGCGCACCATCTCGCGGTCGATGGCGCCGCCGATGGTGAGGTCGGTGAACGCGAACTGTTCGACGGTCTCGTTGCGCTCGTTCTGGATGCGCACCTTGAGCAGGAGCCCGGTGTTCACGTCGACCCAGAAGCGCTGCAGGTAGCGGAACCGATCCTTCGGCTCGAAGACCCACGCCTGCGCGTCGAACCCCGCGACCCGCTCGATGTCGCCCTTGCGCACCACGTAGTGTTCGGTGAGCGCCTTCTGCTGCTGCGCCGACAGCGCGGGGAACGCGTTGCGAAACGTGCGCGGCTCGATGCGCAGGATCTTGTTGTCGGGGTAATAGCAGCGGACTTCGCTCGGGCTGCGAATCACTTCGCGCGCCGGTCCGTCGAGATTGACGAGTTTCTCGGACTCGGCGCCGCCTTCGCTGCGATGGACGAGGCGCGACGTCTCGACGCGGCTGCCGTGCTGGTAGACGATCGTGCCGACGTAATTGAGCGTTCTTGCGGCCTCTGCCGCCCGGACGAGCCAGGATGTGGTGTCCTGCGCACGTGCGGGGGACGCGCCGGCCGCGAGCGCCAGCAGCAGCGCCGCGAACGGCGCGAACGGCCGGCGGCGGGGCGCCACGCCGGCGGCGTCGTGTCCGGTGCCGTTGCGCGCCATCCGTTCCTTCCTACCGCCGCGCATCCGGGCGGACGGCGGTCGCCGGCTGCAGGTACGGGCCGATGCCCTGGATCTGCGCGGTCGGCGAATACTCGTGATGGACCAGCAGGTAATCCGGCGGGAGCGCCTGCGGTTTCAACCCCGGTGCCCGGGCAATCACCACGTCGCCGGCTTTCGCGAACGCCGCCGGCTCGGGTTGCAGCGTGCCGAAAGCGACCCAGCCCACCAGCGCGACCGCCGCCATCCCCGCCGCGGCAGCCCAGACGTAGGTCACCGGGCGGCTCGGCGCGGCACGCGGCGCCAGCACCGTCGGTTCCGCCGCCAGCCGGGCCGAGAAGCGCCGGGAAAACCCCGGCGCGACGGTGTTGGCCCCGCGCAGCGTATCGCCGATCACGTGGTAGCACACCCAGGCGTCCATCCCGTCCGGGCGCTTCAGCTGGCCGAGCGCGAGGTCGAGCGCGACATCCTCGAGTTCACCATCCATCAAGCGCGAAATTTCCTCAGCCATCACCATCTCCGGTTTTCTTCAGTCCCCAGCAACGGCCGCAATTCCGTTGCGATCGCTTCCCGCGCCCGGAAGATCCGGGAGCGCACCGTGCCAATCGGACAGTTCATCACGTTGGCTATCTCGTCGTAACTCAGGCCCTCGATCTCGCGCAGCGTGATCGCGGTCCG
>Ga0315273_10000768_pt1 | contig 34828 bp, 34 predicted proteins | sample YL17G02_0_MG_FD_205753 | JGI IMG/M metagenome (GOLD analysis project Ga0315273, IMG submission 205753) | Sediment microbial communities from Yellowstone Lake, YNP, Wyoming, USA - YL17G02_0 | ecosystem: Environmental > Aquatic > Freshwater > Lake > Sediment | place: USA: Wyoming | collected...
CGCGCCGGCGCGCTCGCGCTCGGCCCCGGGCTCGGCCGGGCGCCGGAGGCGCAGGCTCTGGTGCGCCGCCTGCTGACCGAGCTCGAGCTCCCGGCGGTCGTCGACGCCGACGGCCTGTTCGCCCTCGAGCCGGTCGAGCGCCGGGCGCCGACGGTGCTGACTCCGCACGCGGGCGAGCTCGCCCGGCTGCTCGGCGAGGAGTCTTCGTGGGTCGACGCGCACCGGCTCGAGGCCGTGCGTCGCACCGCTGATCGGTTCGGCTGTGTCGTCCTCCTGAAGGGCGCCGACACGCTGATCGCCGCGCCCGGAGAGGGCGTGCTCGTGTGCGGCTTCGGCCCGCCCTCACTCGCCACGGCCGGCAGCGGCGACGTCCTGACCGGCATCGTCGCCGCCTTCCTCGCCAAGGGGCTCGAGCCTCGCCTCGCCGCCGCCGCGGCCGCCGTCGCGCACGGCCTCGCCGCTGCGAGCGTGCCCGACCAGGCGGGGCTGGTCGCCAGCGACGTGATCGGGGCGCTGCCGCAGGTGCTCGATGTACCGCTCTGAGCTGAGGATCGACCTCGGCGCGGTGCGGCGCAACGTGCGCACGCTGCTGCGCTCGCTGAGCGGGGCCCAGCTCTGGGCGGTCGTGAAGGCGGACGGCTACGGCCACGGCGCCGCCGACTGCGCCGGCGCCGCGCTCGGCGCGGGCGCGACCGGGCTCTGCGTTGCGACGGTGCCGGAGGGGCTCGCCCTGCGGGCGGAGTTCCCGGTCGCGCGGATCCTCGTGATGAGCCCCGCCGGCGGCAGCCGCGAGATCGTCGCCGCGCGCGACGCGGGGCTCGAGCTCGCGGTGGCCGACGCGGAGATCCCGGAGGGCGTCCGCGTCCACCTCAAGCTCGACACCGGCATGGGCCGCTTCGGCCTGTCGGAGGTCGTCACCCCGACCCGCAACGTCGTTGGGCTGATGAGCCATCTCGCCACCGCCGACAGCGACGCCGCGTTCGCCGAGCGCCAGATCGAGCGCTTCCGCGAGCTCACCGACGGCCACCCGGGGCTGACCCGCCACATCGCCGCGAGCGCGGGTGCGCTGCGCTACCCGGCCTCGCACTTCGACGCCGCCCGCTGCGGGCTCGCCGTGTACGGCCTCTCGCCGTTCGGGGAGGAGCCCGCGCGCGACGGGCTCGAGCCGGCCCTGCGCTGGGAGAGCTACCTCGCGCAGGTCAAGCTGCTGCAGCCCGGCGAGAGCACCGGCTACGGGCGCCGCTTCGTCGCCGGGCGGCCGACCTGGATCGGGCTCGTGCCGGTCGGCTACGCGGACGGGTTCCGGCGCGACCTGACGGGCACGGCCGTACGGGTGGCCGGGGAGCCCCGCCGCGCCGTGGGCACGGTCTCGATGGACTCCTTCGCGGTCGAGCTCGACCGCGAGCTGCCCGTCGGGACGCCGGTCGTCCTGCTCGGCTCGGGCGTGTCGGCCGAGGAGCACGCGCGGGTCGCCGGCACGATCACCTACGAGCTCCTGACCGGGATCGACTCCTCCCCGGAGCGGGCCCGCCGGACGGTGACCGATGCGTGAGCTCGCCCGTCAGGTGCTCGAGGGCGAGGAGGCCTGGGTCGTCGGCGGCGCCGTCCGCGATGAGCTGCTCGGGCGGCCGCTCGTCGACCTCGACGTCGCCTGCGCCGAGCCCGAGCGCGCCGCGCGCGCGTATGCGCAGCACTCCGGCGGGGCCCCGTTCCCGCTCTCGGAGCGCCACGGCGCCTGGCGCGTGGCCCTGGACGATGGGCGCACGGTGGACTTCACGCCGCTCCCGCACGGGATCGAGCGCGACCTGGCGACGCGCGACTTCACGATCAACGCGATCGCCGAGCCCCTCGCCGGCGGCGAGCCCTTCGACCCGACGGGAGGCCGGGAGGACCTCGCGTTCCGCGCGATCCGAGCCGTTTCGGACACGATCTTCGAGGACGACCCGCTGCGGCTGCTGCGCGCCGTCCGGCTCGAGGACGAGCTCGGCTTCCACCTCGCGCCGCTCACCGAGGAGCTCGTCCGCCGCGACGCGCACCTCGTCGCGAAGCCGGCCGGGGAGCGGATCCTCGCCGAGCTGCAGCGGCTCTCCGCCGCGGGCTTCCGCCGGCTCGACGAGCTCGGCCTGCTGGAGCCGCTCGGCGGCGCGATCGACGAGCGGCTCGAGCGGCTCGACTCGCCCGACTACCGCCTCGTCGCGGTCTTCCGCGAGCGCCTGCGCGCGCTGCCGATCGCGAACGAGACGAAGCGCTATCTCACCGTGCTGCTCCGCGCCGAGCCGCCGGAGGGCCACTCCGCGCGCGCGGTGCACCGGTTTCGCCGCGCGACCGAGCCGTGGGCGCTCGACGCGCTCGCGTTCGTCGGCGCCGCCGAGGTCGCGCCGCTCGTCGAGGAGGCGCGCGCGACCGAGCCCGCCGAGCCGCTCGTGCGGGGCGACGAGCTCGGCCTGCCGCCCGGGCCCGCGATCGGCGCGATCCTGGCCGAGATCGACGAGGAGCGCGCTGCGGGTACGCTGCGAACGAAGGAGGAGGCACTTGAGCTCGGAAGACGCCGTGCGCAGTCGCTTCGGTCGGACGGCTGACCGGATCGCCGCGCGCCAGGACAGTCACGCGGAAGCGCTCGCAGAGCGGGTGCGCACGTTCGTGCAGCCACGCGGCGACGAGCGCGCGCTCGACGTCGGCGCCGGCGCCGGGGCGCTCGCGCTCGCGCTCGCCCCGCTGGTGCGCGAGGTCGTCGCGACCGACATCGTCCCCGAGCTGCTCGAGGAGGCCCGCCGCCGGGCGCCGGCGAACATGACCGTGCTCGAGGCGGACGCGACCGCGCTGCCGTTCCCCGACGACTCGTTCGACCTCGTCGGCACGCTGCGCACCTTCCACCACATCGAGCGCCCCGAGCTCGTGATCGCCGAGATCGCGCGCGTCACGCGCCCGGGCGGCACGGTGGTCGTCGTCGACCAGCTCGCCCCGAACGACCCGCTCGAAGCGATCGAGCTCGACCGCTTCGAGCGCACCCGGGATCCCTCGCACACCCGCCTGCTCCCGGATGCCGACTTCGACGGATTCTTCGACGCGAACAGGCTCGACCTCCGCCGCAGGGAGGTCGTGCGCGAGCCTCGCGACCTCGAGCCCTACCTCGACGTCGCGGGCTGCGAGGGCGAGGCCCGTGACCAGGCGCAGGGCCTCGCGCCCGCCGGGTACACGGCCGAGATCGGCTGGTACCTCTGCCTCAAGCACGCCTTCTGATCAGAGGTGCGCGATCGTCTCGCGCAGCTGCGCGCGCTCGACGGCGAGCGTCTCGACCACGCGGGCGAGCCGGCGCTCGCCCTCTCGCGTCACGCGCAGGTGCGCGACCCGGGCGTCGTTCGGGGACTGCTCGCGCGCGACGAGCCCGGCGTCCTCGGCGCGGCGCACGAGCTCGGTGATCGTGCTCTGCGCGAGCTGAAGCTTGTCCGCGAGCTCCGTCACGGTCGACTGCTCGCTCCCGTCGGGGGCGCCCTTGATCATCAGCAGCAGCAGGTGCCGCTGCGGCGTCAGCCCCGAGCGGCGCGCCGTCTGCTCGCTCCTGCGCAGGAACACGCGGAGCGCCGAGCGGAACTCTGCGACGGCGACGAACTCGTCGGTGGTGAGACCGGCCACCGCCGGAGTCTATTCGGCGGCCTGGTCGTCGGACCTGTAGCCGCTGCGTGACGCGACCCGCGAGACCACGCTCGGCATCAGTCCCTGCAAGATCGCGAAGGCTCGGTACCAGAAGGGGACGAACGTCTCGCGCCGGTCGCGCCGCACCACCTTGGCGATGTGGTCGGCGACATCGTTCGGCCCGATCACGACGCGGCGGAAGAAGCCGCTCTTGAGGATCGTGTCCTGCGGGAATCCCTCGGTCTCGACGAAGCCGGGACTGACGGTGTGGACGCGCACGCCGCGGGAGCGGAGCTGCGCGCCGCTCGAGCGTGAGAACGCGAGCTGCGCGTGCTTCGACGCCGAGTACGGGCCGGCCGGCCCGAACGCGACGCTACCGGCGACCGAGACGACGTTGACGACGTCGGCCGGGGCGCCGGCCTCGAGCCCGGGCATGAACGCGCGCAGGCACCAGACGCCGCCGAGGTAGTTCGTGCGCATCACCAGCTCGATCCGGTCGGCGTCGGCCGTGAGGAAGCCGCCGCGGCCCGAGATGCCCGCGTTGTTGACGAGCAGCTTCACGCGCGGGTGGCGCGCGAGCACGGCGAGCGCGACCCGCTCGACCGCCTCGCGGTCGGAGACGTCGCAGACGTCCGCCTCGCCGCCGAGCTCGGCGGCGAGCGCCTCGATCCGCTCCCGGCGCCGGGCGAGCAGGACGGTGAGCCAGCCGTCGCGCGCGAGCCGGCGCGCGAGCGCCTCGCCGATCCCCGACGAGGCCCCGGTGATCACCGCCACGGGCCGCTCGTCCATCACTTGCAGGTGCGAACGGCCAGCGAGGCCGGGTCGGTACGGCCCCTGGCGTCGGTCAGCACTGCGCGCAGTGTGTGCTTACCGGCGGCGCGGCCCTTCGCCGGCCAGTCGACGGCGTACAGCCCCGCAGCCGCCTGCTTCTTGGCCTTGAGCTCCCTGGCGCCGTCGTAGAAGCGAACCGACCGTACCGTGGCCGTCGAGCTGCCCGCGACGACGAGTCGCTCCGTGCCCTTGACGCAGCTGCCGGCGGCGGGCGCGAGCCACGAGACGGCCGGGCCCGAGATGACCTTGAGCACGACGTCCTTGAAGGTCGTGTTCGGCATGATCTCGTTGCCCACCGTGTTGACGTTCTTCGTCTCCTGGTAGTCGCCGGAGACGAGGGTCGACTTCGTCTTGCCGACCGAGAGCTTCGGCGCCGCGGCGGGCAGCGGGAAGACCGCGAGGCCGCTCGCGGGGTCGTACGCGGCCGCGCCCACGATGACCTTGTTGTACGCGAACGCGAGTGACAACGGGTCGACCCCCGAGCCGCCGTCGAGGGTGCGGACCACGATCGTCGGGCGGCCCGCGGCGACACGCGTGGTGAGGAGCTGCACGGGCGGCGGCGTCACGTCGTTGACCCATGAGCGCAGGAGGTAGCTGCCGGCGAGCAGCTTGCCGGTGAACGGGTCGCGGCGCGAGTCGACCGCGACGTAGAACGCCTGCTGGCGCGGGAACACGGCGGCTGCCGCGCCGATGTCGAGCGGGTAGCCGTAGGTGAGGTTGTTGACGTCCACGGGCGTCCCCGCGTAGCCCTGCACGTCGTTCTCGTCGGGCGAGCCGAGCATGAAGGGATCGATCAGCGCGCCCGCCGTGGCGTCCACGACCGACACGCCGACGTTGGCGACGGGACGGTCGAGCAGGATCGTGTAGACCTGCTCGGCACCGTCCTCCTGCATCGGCGCGCCGGTGTAGGTCGGCGCGGGGCCGAACGGCGCCGAGGGGTAGCGGTAGGCGCTCACGCGCGAGCCGGTGCCGGCCGTCGAGCCGATCTGGAAGCGCTGGAGCGGAAGCACGGTGTCGCCGGCGATCCCGGGTCGCGTGACCGAGAACCCGTAGGGGATGCGCCGCGCGACGGAGCCCTGCGTGAGGATCACGAACCCGTAGTCGTCGCCCGGGGTCGCGCTCGCCGGCGCGCCGACGACGACCGACAGGTCCGCCTCGCCGCCGGGCGGCACCGAGAGCTGGCCGGGCACGTCGATCGTGGCCCCTGCGCTCGCCGACTGCGGGCCGAGCGTGACCTGCCACACGCCGGCGCCTCCACCGGAATCGGTGATGCGGACGAGCTGCCCCTGGCTCCGGGCGCCCGCGGTGATGTTCAGGTCGGGATACGAGAGCGACGCCGGCGCGGTGAAGATCCGGGGGTCGGCGGCGCGGGTGAGCTCGGCGAGGCCACCGCCCTCCTGCCACACGGGCGCCTCGACGGTGCGGTCGGTGCTTGCCCAGGCGGGCCCGGCGGTCGAGACGAGCGCCGACTTGACCTGCTGCGGCGTCCAGCCCGGGTGCAGCTGGAGGAGCAGCGCCGCCGAGCCGGCGATGTGCGGTGTCGCCATGCTCGTACCGTCGAAGACCGCGAACGTCGAGCCGGCGAACTCGGGGAGGGTCGAGGAGAGAATCTGCCCGCCCGGAGCCGAGATATCCGGCTTGAGCAGGTGGCCCCATTCGGTCGGCCCCGCGCTGGAGAAGCTGGTCATCACACCGCCGCGGCCGGTCGCGATCTGCTGCGGGTCGCCGCCGGCGCGGATCTGCGTCCGGCCGCCGTGCGCCGCGAGGTAGGCGCGCAGGTGCGCGCCGTCGAGGTCGCTGATCATTCCGGATGGGATCGACAGCTGCACCGGGATCGGATTGGCCTCTCCGGCGCGGTTGTCCACCAGCACGATCCCCTTCGCGCCCGCCGCCTCCGCGCGCGCGCCCTTCGAGACGAAGGTGCACCCGCCACGGGAGACGAGCGCGATCGTGCCGTCGAGCGAGTGGGCCGGGAGCGTGCTGCCGGCGCCGTTCGGATCCGTGGGGCCGCAGAGGTGCGCCTCGACCGGCTTGCCGTCGCTTCCGGTGATGGATGTGACGTCGACGAGCGTCTGGTCGACCGTGGCCCACGAGGAGGGCGCGTCGCGCGACTCGAACGGGATCTGCTGGAGGCTCGCCGGTGCATCGGCGCTCTGGACGGAGAGGACCGGCGCGTAGACGACGGAGTTCGAGACGGCCGCGACCGTGATCGCGTCGGGGGCCACGCCCGGAGAGCCGACGGTGCCCGCGCCAAAGTCGTCGCGGTCGTTGCCGGCCGCGATCACCGGCACGACGCCCGCGGCGACGACGTTGCGGATCGTCTCGATCATCGGGTCGTTGGCGGGATCGGTCTGCGGGCCGCCGCCGGAGAAGTTGATCACGTTCATCCCGTCGGTCACCGCGGCCTCGAACGCGGCGATGATCTCCGGCGTGTTCGCGACGTGGCCGACCGGCGTCGGCACGGTGAAGACGCGGTAGTTGCCGAGCCAGGCGCGCGGCGCGACACCGGAGAGCCCGCTCACGGCGGGATGGTCGCGGCCGGCCGGGGCGTTGGTGCCCGCGTTGCCCGCGGCGATCCCGGCGACGTGCGTGGCGTGGAAGGACGAGTTGCGGTCGACCGGGAGGGCCCCCGCCGCGCCCGCGTTCGGGCCGGGGAAAGACTTTGCGACGATCACCTTCGCCGTCGTGAAGGCCGTGTCTCCCTTCGGGAAGCCGGCGGGATACGAGAAGCCGGCGGGGTTGAAGTACGGGTTGGTCTGGTCGAGCCCGTCGTCGACGACCCCGATCTTGATCCCGGCGCCGTTCGCGCCGGTGAGTGCCTGGAGCCGGTCGGCGCCGATCACGGTCCGGCTGGGATCGGTCGTGACCGTGTACCGCAGCGTCGGGTAGACGTGCGTGACGTGCGAGAGGCGGACGAGCAGGGGCAGCCGGCGGGCGGGGACCGTCACCGTGAGCCCGTCGAGCAGGATGCGGAAGCGGCGGCCCACCCGCGCCTCGGGGATTGCTCGCCGCAGCTCGGCGACGGCGGCACGCTGCTCTGCGTCGATCCGTGCGAGGTAGGCGCGCGAGGACGCGCTCGCCACGTTCAGGTGCCGCGTTCCTGCACGCGCCTGCAGGGTCCGCTCCGAGGCCGCTGCGAGCGGCGCCAGGCGCAGACCGACGATCACGCGCACGCGCCCGTCGGCCTGCCCGGCGGGGATCTTGACCGTGCCGTGGCGCAGTCTCGGCACCGTCAGCTCGCCGAGCGTGCGCCGAACCGGGGTCAACCCGGCGGCGGCGGAGGCGGCCAGGCACAGCACCGCGGCGAGCGCAAGGGGGGCGACGAGGCGGCGCAAGAGACGCAATGTAGCGGTAGGACATAGACTCGCGCCCATGGCAGGGCGCTTCGAGGGGAAGCGGGGACTGGTGCTCGGGGTTGCGAACCGGCGCTCGATCGCCTGGGCGATCGCGCAGCGCCTCGCCGCCGAAGGCGCCGAGCTCGCCTTCACCTACCAGGGCGAGCGGATCGAGAAGGGCGTCCGCGAGCTCGCGGCCACCGTTTCGAGCCCGCTCGTCACCTCGTGCGACGTCCGCTCCGACGAGGACGTGGCCCGCGTGTTCGACGAGGTCGGCTCGGTATTCGACGGCGGGCTCGACCTGCTCGTCCACTCGGTCGCCTTCGCCGCCGCGGAGGATCTCGAGGGACGGTTCACCGACACGCCGCGCGACCGCTTCTGGATGGCGCTCGACGTCAGCGCCTACTCGCTCACCGCGACCGCGCGGGCGGCCGAGCCGCTGATGGAGGCCCGCGGGGGCGGCTCGATCGTGACCATGACCTACCTCGGCGGCGAGCGGGCGGTGCCGCACTACAACGTGATGGGTGTGGCCAAGGCCGCGCTCGACGCGTCGGTCCACTACCTCGCGTGGGACCTCGGCCAGAAGGAGATCCGCGTCAACGCGGTCTCCGCGGGGCCCGTGCGCACCCTCGCGGCGCGCTCGATCGCCGGCTTCACGACCATGGAGGAGATGTTCGAGGAGCGCGCCCCCCTCCACCGCCAGATCGAGGCCGACGACGTCGGCGCCGCGGCCGCGTACCTCCTCTCCGACGACGCGCGCAACGTGACCGGCACGACGCTGTACGTCGATGCCGGCTACCACGCCATGGGCATGTAGCGCGGCTTCGACCTCACCGGGCGGATGCGGCGGCTCGAATTCGACGCTACCCTGAAGCCCCATGGGTAGGCGCGCGATTCTCCCCTTCGCGCGCCACCGCGTTCACCGGGGGAAGTGAGGCCGTGAGGTGAGCTCGACGTCGAGTACTGCCAAGGCGCCTTCGCGTAACGACGCGCTCGATGGACTGCGTCTGTTCGCCGTCGCCGCAGTCATGGCCTTCCACTTCGGCCTGCCGCACGCCGCCGCCGGATTCCTGGGCGTCGACGTCTTCTTCGTGCTGAGCGGCTATCTGATCACGTCGCTGCTCCTGAAACAGCTCGAGCGCGGTCACATCAAGGTGCTCGATTTCTGGACCCGGCGGATGCGCCGCCTGATCCCCGCGCTGCTCGCGGTGATCGGTGCCGTGTTGGTCTGGAGCGCAGTCGTCGCCCCGGCGATGTCGCGCGACGGCCTGCGGAGCGACATCACCGCGACGCTGTTCTACGTGGCGAACTGGCATTTCATCTCGACGAGCACCTACTTCGCCAACGACGGCGTCGCGAGCCCGCTGCAACACATGTGGTCGCTCGCCGTCGAGGAGCAGTTCTATCTCGTGTGGCCGCTCCTGCTCGGACTCACCGCGCTCGTCGTCAGGCAGCCGCGGCGGCGGGTGATCGCAGTCGGCGTGATTGCCGGAGCCGGCATCGTCGCCTCCGCGATCAGGCTCAGCTCCCTGTGGGTGAGCGCGGGCCAGGATCGCGCGTATCTCGGCACGGACAGCCGGATCTTCGAGCCGCTGGTCGGCGCGCTGCTCGCGGTGCTGATGACGTCGGCTTCGGTGCGGGGGCTGATCACCCGTGCGCACTGGCGCCTGCTCGCCGTGGGCGGGATCGGACTGTTGTGGGCTCTGGCGACGCTCGGCGGCCCGGGCGGTGCAGCGAGCGGCTACGCGAATGGTGGAGCGGTCGTCGTCGCAGCGAGCACGGCGGCCGTCATCGCCGCGATCGCCACGAGAGGCAGCACTGCCACCCGGGCGCTCGCCTTGCCCGCGGTGGCGTACCTCGGACGACTGTCATACGCGATGTATCTCTGGCACTGGCCGCTGCAGGTGTGGACCCAGCGCTACGGCTGGTGGGATCTGAGTCGGCTCGGCACGCCTGCGCGCGCGTCCTTGCTCACACTCCTGACCGTCGCGCTGGCGGCGTTGTCGTACCACTTCATCGAAGCGCCGATCCGGTACGGCAGCGTGGCGCGGTTCCTCGTTCCGCGCCGCGCCTTCGTGGTCCTGCCGCTCACGCTCGGCGCGATCTTCCTGCTCAACAGCAGTTTCGTCCTGCCGCGCGCCGGTGCGGCCGTCGGGAGTGTGACGCGAACGGTCGTGCTCGTCGGAGATTCGGTTCCGCAACGTCTGGCCCCGGATCTGACGAGGGCCGCCGCGCGCGACGGCTACGTCGTGATCTCCGCCACGCGGGGGAGTTGTCCGGCGACCGGGGTCGCCGTCGTCGATCGGACGGGCAAGCCCTGGGGCGCCGGTGTGAAGTGCGCCGTGGACGTGCCGGCGCGACAGGACGCCGCGATCGCCAAGTACCGCCCGGCCCTGGTGATCTCGTGGAGCCGGTACGAGCTCGCCGACCGCGTCGGTGCCGACGGCAACCCGGTCGCATTCGCCACACCGGCGTACTGGGCGCTGCAGGAGCACGCGTTCACGACGCGCGCGGCTGCGCTGACCCGGTACGGCGCGACCGTCGTCGCCGTGCAGATCGAGCGCTCCGGCCTTGGCATGTCGACGCGTTGCACCGCGGCCAGCTGCGGCCCGTTCCTCGAGCGTCTGCTCAAGGCCACCGCCGCCCAGGACGTCTGGAATGCGTTCCTGGCGTCGCACACCACCGGAGCGGTGCGGTCGATCAGCATCCAGAGCCTCGTCTGCAAGGATGCGGCGAGCCCCTGCAACGACCGGTTGCCCGACGGCTCGCTCGCCAGGCCGGATGGGACGCACTACGCCCCCGGCGCCGCAGCGGTGGTCGCGCGGGCCGTGATCGACCGATCGTTGGCGGCAGCGGGTCTCAAGCGCTGACGGAGGGCTCGCCGCGGCGTCCTGCCGGGGCGCGGCTACGATGGCGGGAGTGGCGACGACCGACCTGCTCGAGGCGCTTCTGCGCGACGCCTTCCCCGACGCGACCGAGCTCGCGGTGGGCGACCGCACGGGCACGGGCGATCACTTCCAGGTCGTGGTCACAGACGCGCGGCTCGACGGGCTCTCGCTCGTCGACCAGCACCGGCTCGTCTACGCGGCGCTGGCCGGGCCGCTGCAGGACGGGACGATCCACGAGCTTCGAATCAAGACGAAGGGAGCGGCATGAGCGAGCTGCAGGATCGGATCAGGACGGTGGTCGAGAACGAGCCCGTCGCCCTGTTCATGAAGGGCACGCCCCAGTTCATCATGTGCGGCAACTCCGACCGCGCCCTGCGCGCGCTGCGCGAGGCGGGCGCGCCCGTGACGGCGGTCGACGTCCTGCTCGACCCGGAGATCCGCCAGGAGCTCTCGACGCTCTCGGGCTGGCCCACGATCCCGCAGGTGTTCATCAAGGGTGAGCTGGTCGGCGGCGCCGACATCGTCGAGGAGCTGGCCGAGACCGGCGAGCTCGAGCAGCGGCTCACCGAGGCGCTCGGCCCCGAGTACCGGGACGGCGCCGAGGAGCGCGTCGTCTCCGTCGTCTAGCCCGGGACGACCGAGAGCAGGCGGACGCCGGTGGCGCGCGGCTTCGTCGGGAGGAGCCGCGACACGTCGAGCGTGACGAGGTGCCAGCGCCGCAGCGGGCCGAGCGGCAGGACGACCCGCTCGGGATCGCCAACGAGCCGCCGGGCGACCTCGCGCCCGTCGACGCCGAACGTCGTCGCGAGCGGCTGCGGCGCCGCCACCCGGAGCGAGACCGAGCCCGCGCCGTAGACCCAGAGCGGCGCGTGCGTCTCGCTCATCGGCGCGCCGCCGCCGTCGGGGCCGTACCAGCCCTGGCAGAGGACGGGGTGGTCGCGGGGCGGCTCGACGCCGGCACGGTCGAGGGCGCCCGGCCCCCGCGTCCAGAGCGTGACCACGCCGCCGCGGGCCGCCTTCCGGTAGCCGTGCCGGGCGAGGCCGAGCGAGGCGAACCAGGCACGGTTCGGCGTTGCGATGTTGAGCGTGTACTGGCCCTCGTGCAGCGTCACGAAGCGGACGCCGAGCGCCGCGAGGTCGATCCCCGTCCAGTCGCCGCAGTTGAGCCGCTCGAGCCGCCGCGCCAGCACGTCCGCGGCGACGGGCGCCACCGTCGAGTAGCCGCCCGGCCGCTGCCGCGGCGCCTGCATCGCGTAGGAGTAGTAGACGGAGCCGTAATGGACGTCGGGGAGGAAGACGGGCAGCTCGAGCAGACGTCCTGGGCCCTCGCCGCGCAGCGCCGAGTAGGCCGCGTTGCCCTGGTCGGCGGCCGACGCCCCGTAGGCGTGCACGTGCAGGTCTGCGGCGAGCAGCACGACCGCCGCCGCGGTGACCGCCCAGACGCGGCGGCGCGGCAGCGCGAAGGCGACGAGCGCGGCGATCGAGAGGCACGCGATCGGCATCAGGCGCTCGGGCACGCGCGGGTACCGGAACGGGCTCGCGTGGTGCCAGAGCCAGGAGTAGCTCGGCAGGTGCGTCCCGAGTGCGAGCATGACCGGGACGACCACGCCCGCGGCGAGCACCGCGGCGAGACCGAAGCGCCTCCGGGCGAGCAGCAGCACGAGCCCCGCGAGCGCGACGAGCGGCGTCAGCCAGCCGAGGAAGACGAAGCTCTCGCTCCCGTGGCGGAAGCTGCGGGAGACGAAGTCCCACAACTCGGCCGAGTAGAAGTCGACCTCCGCCAGCGAGCGCCCGCCCGCGCTGACGGAGCCGGCGATCGCCTCCCGCTGCACGAGCAGGCCCCCCGCGATCCCGGCGATTGCTGCGAAGAGGGCGATCCACCGGCGCCGGCGCACGAGCGCGTAGGCGGCGACGAACGGGATCGCGCCGAGCGCGAGGTGCACCTGGCCCGAGAGCGGGATCGAGGCGAGCGCGAGCACCGCGACCGCGCCCCAGCGCCGTCCTCCCTTCTCGACCCCGAGCAGCGCGAGCGGCAGCAGCATCGAGACGGGCCCGAGCAGGTGGCCGACGCTCTGGCCGACCCGGTAGGGCGCGATTGCGAACACGAGCCCGCCCACGAGCGCGGGCCCGCGGCCGAGCCCGAGCGCGCGCAGCCACGCGCACGCGAGCCCTCCGGCGCCGACGTAGGAGAGGAGGACGAACAGGTTCCAGGCGACGACCGGGCCGAACAGCGCGTAGAGCGGCCACAGCGGCAGCCCGAACGGCCAGCCGCCGAGGTTGGCGACGCCGCCCGACTCCGGGCGGAACGTGTACGGGTCGTGCCAGGGCGCGCGCAGGTGCTCGAGCTGGTGCCCGACGAGCCAGAGGTGCCAGTTCGTCTGCAGGTAGTCGCCCGCCGCCGCCTCCCCGTACCCCGGGGCTCCCCCGGCCAGGTAGGCCGTGCGCCAGTGCTCCACGGCGGGCCAGGCCGCGAAGATCCCGGCCGCGAGGTAGAGCGCGCAGGCGAGCGCTACAAGGCCCGCGCGGCCTGAAGCAGCTCGTCGAAGTCGGGCAGCTCCGATGCGTCGTAGCGCCATGCGCCCCGCACCGTACCGTCCCCGTCCACGAGGAACGCGCTGCGCTCGGCCACGTCCTTCAGGCCGCGGAACTCGTGCGCGACGCCGAACGCCGCGACCGCGTCGCCGTTCCAGTCCGAGAGCAGCGGGAAGGTGAGGTCGAGCGCCTGCCGCCAGGAGACGTGCGTCCAGGGCGAGTCGCGCGAGATGCCGTACGGCCGGACACCAGCCTCGTGGAGTTCGGCGCCCCTGTCACGCAGGAGCTCCAGCTCGCTCGTTCAGGTCGAGGACCAGTCGAAGAGGTAGAAGAGCAGCAGGAACGGCCCGTCGGCCGGCAGCTCGTCGAGCGAGACGGTGTCGCTCGGGCTCAGCCACACCGTCGCGCGCGGTACGCGGTCCCCCACCGTGAGCATGCCTGAGCTTATCCGGCGGCGGGTACGGCCGCGACCTCGGTCGCGTTCGCGATCTCGGCGACCACCTCGTGGATGTCGCGGTTTGTATTGAAGATGCGGAGCTGCCGCTCGGCCCCGTTCCCGCGCGCGAGGATCTCCCCGATCCCCTCGAGCTCGCGGTCGCAGCCGAGCTCGCGCGCGTGCGGCTCGAGCGCCTTCAGGGTGCGGCGGATCAGCTGCGCGATGGGAACGCGGTTTCGCTGTCCGGTGGCGAGATCCATCACCGGCGCCTCGAGCCCGTAGCGGGCGGCGAGCCACTTGTTCTCGCTCGTCAGGATCCGGTGGTACGAGGGGATCTCGACGCCGGAGTCGTGCTGCTCGCAGTAGAGCTTCACGAGCGACTGGCAGAACGCCGCGAGCGCGACCGCGTCCTCGACGCGCGTGACCGCGTCGCAGATCCGGATCTCGATCGTGCCGAGCCGGGGGTGGAGGCGCACATCCCACCAGATGTGCGTGTAGTCGGCGATGCAGCCCGTCTTCTCGAGCTGGCCGATCACCTCGGCGTAGTCGGCGTAGTTGCGGAAGCGCGGCGGCGGGCCCGAGCGCGGGAACGCCGCGAACACCATCTGCCGGCTCGACGAGAGGCCGGTTGCCTCGCCGCGCCAGAACGGCGACGAGGCCGAGAGGGCGAGCAGCTGCGAGAGGTGGACGAGCAGCCCGTTCACGACCTGGATCGCCTTCTCCGGATCATCGACGGCGACGTGGATGTGCATCCCGAAGATCAGCTCGCGGCGGGCGATGTACTGGAGCTGGTCGACGAGCTGCCGGTAGCGGTCCTTGGCCGTGATCCGCTGGCGCTCGAACAGGCTGAAGGGGTGCGTCCCCGCCGAGCCGACCCGGAGCCCCTGGTCGCGGGCGATCCCGCAGACGTAGCCGCGCAGCTTACGCAGCTCGGTGTCGACGTCCGCGGCCGTCTTGCAGATCGGGGTCGCGATCTCGAGCACCGACTGCATCAGCTCGGCGTTGATGCGCGGCTCGTACTCGTGTCCCACCGTCGCCGCGAGCACGGTGTCGATGTGCTGGACGAGGTCGAGCGTCTCGTCGTCCAGCAGCATGTACTCCTCCTCGACGCCGAGCGTGTACGCGTCGCTCGCGCCGAAGCGGTGGTCGAGCACGCTGCCGCCCTGTGCGAAGGTCGGCCCGGTGATCGACGGCGGGAAGATCTGCTTCATTCCGCCACTAGTGTGCCCCGTTTTCGGCCCTGCGGCTAGATGGTTGATCGGTAATTGCCGTCGGTGCGGGGATGGCTGAGACCAAGTCGGGGGTGCCGCCCGTCCGAGCGCGTATCGGGAATACGGGTGAGGGCGGGCGGCGCCAGCCGGCGATGTGTCTCAGCCACCAGCTGCACGGCGAGGAATTGCCGATCAACCATCTAGGGGCTTCAGCGCAAATTCAGGCTCCCTTCAGCGGCACGGCGTAGAACTCGGCCTGTCCCCCGAGGCAGGAGGAGAGAGATGATCAAGCCCCTTCAGACCGTCGTCGCAGTAGCCGCAGCTGCAGCGATCTTCGCGCCGGCCGCCCTAGCGGTCGACATCCGCGCGAACGACGTCCGGGCAAACGACGTCCGGGCCAGGATCGCCCCGCGCGTGGATGTGCGCGTCGACATCCGCCACGTCAGGCACGCGAGCCGCACGCACCCCAACGGAAGCTCGTGGAGCTAGCTCGACAGCTCTCCCCAGCCGTCAGTCGGAAGCGGGCCCCTCGGGGCCCGCTTCCGTTGCGCCCGGCAGAATCGCCTCCGCCTCGATCTCGACCAGCCAGCGCGGGTCGAAGAGGCCGGTCACGATCCCGGTCGCGGCAGGCCGCACGGCGCCGAAGAGCTCGCCGTGCGCGCGCATCGCCTCGTCCACGTGGGCGAGGTCGGTGACGAAGACGCGCGTGCGCACGACATCGGCCGGTGAGGCGCCCGCCTCGGCAAGCGCCGCCTCGAGGATCTCGAGGCAGCGGCGCGCCTGGCCGTATGCGTCGGCCGGCGGATCCGCGTCGTCCGGCATGATCGGCGCCGTCCCGGCGACGTAGACGTGCCGGCCGGCGACCACGGCGCGCGAGTAGCCGTAGCGCTCCTCCCAGCGCGAGCCCGAGGAGATGAGCCGCCGCTCCATGCGACTAGTATCGCCCGCTGATGGAGGCCCTGCGATCCGTGGACGGCTGGCCCGCTGCGCACGCGGCCGTCGCGGTCGTCGGGCGCGGGGGCGTGCTCGCAACCCGCGGCGAGAGCGACCGGGTGTTCCGCTGGGCGTCGGTGACGAAGCTGCTCACCGCCCATGCGGCGCTCGTCGCGCTCGAGGAGGGGATCGTCGATCTCGACGAGCCGGCCGGGCCCCCCGGCTCGACCCTTCGCCACCTCCTCTCGCATGCCGGCGGCCTGCCGCTCAACCAGGGCCCGCCGATCGCCCGTCCGGGGCAGCGGCGCATCTACTCGAACAGCGGCATCGAGGCCGCCGCAGCCACGGTCGCCGCCGGCGCGGAGATGCCGTTCCCCGAGTACCTCCGCGCGGCCGTCACCGGCCCGCTCGGTCTCTCCTCCCACCTCGAGGGCTCGGCCGCGTGGGGCCACCGTGGCACGCTCGACGATCTCTGCCGCCTCGCCTCGGAGCTCCTCGCCCCGGCCCTCGTCGCTCCCGAGACACTCGCCGAGGCGACGAGCACCCAGTTCCCCGGCCTCACGGGCGTCCTCCCGGGCTTCGGCCGGATGGAGCCGAACGACTGGGGCCTCGGCTTCGAGCTCCGTGACGGGAAGCGGCCGCACTGGACGGGCGAGCGCAACTCGCCGCGCACCTTCGGCCACTTCGGAGCCGCCGGCACGTTCCTGTGGGTCGACCCGGACGCGGGCCTCGCGCTCGCGTGCCTCACCGACCTCGAGTTCGGCGCGTGGGCGGTCGAGGCGTGGCCGCGGCTGTCCGACTCAGTCCTCGAGGAACTCGAGTAGGAGCCGGTCGAACGCGTCGGGCGTCTCGAGGTTCGGGAGGTGCCCGGCGCCGGGGATCGTGACGAGGCGCGCGCCGGGGATCTCAGCGGCGAGACGGGCGCCGATCTCGTGGAAGTCGCGCACGTCGTGCTCGCCGACGGCGATCGTCGTCCTGCAGCGCACCGCGGCCGGGTCGAGAGCGGGGCCCGGACGCTCGTGCACGTCGGACGCGGCAAGCTGTAGTTCGAGCGCGTGCCGCTGCATCGGACGCACGGCGTCGCGCACCTGCGGCTGAGCCCAGAACTCGACGCAGACCTCGGTCGCGGCTTCGATGTCGCCGCGCTCGAGCGCCTCGTCCTCGGCCGCGCCGCACGCGCGCACCTCGGGCGACCAGTCGTGGCCGGGCAGGGCCGGCGCGACGAGCAGGAGCCGCTCGACGAGCTCGGGCCGCGCGAGCGCGAGCTGGAGCGCGACCCGGCCGCCGAGCGAGTTGCCGACGACGGCGGTGGGCCGGTCGAGGAGCGGGATGATCCCGTCGAGCGGCGAGAACTCGCCGACGGGCTCCGGCGTCTCTCCGAAGCCGGGCAGGTCGGGCGCGATCACGCGCCGAGGCGCGAGCAGCGCGACCTGGCGCTCCCACTGGCGGGAGTCGCAGACCCCTGCGTGGATGAGGAGCACGGGCACCGGCCGGGACAATAGTTCTTAACGGGGCGTTCCCGGAGGCTCAACGCGCGGTGCCGATACTGCGGAGCGTGGAGGAGACTGCTTCCAGGCTCGCACCCGCACGCAGGCGCGCACGGATCGCCAAGCTCGGCCTCGCGGTGTCGGCCGCCGTCGCCTTCGCGGTCGCGCTTCCGCTCACCCGCGCTACGCATCGCGGCCACGTGAAGGGCCCCGCGACGGCGCTCGACGCCCCCGCGAGCTTCCGCCACGCGGTGCAGAGCGACCTGCTCGCCGCGGGGATCCTCGCGCCCGCGCAGGCACCCGTCGATGCGGTCACGGCCCTCTCGTGAAAACCGCACGGTTCGAGGCGATGGGGTGTGAGGTCGTCGTCGGCGGCGCGACCCCGCGCGAGCTGCAGGCGATCGTCGGCCTCTTCCGGCAGCGCGACCACGTCTTCAGCCGCTTCCTCGAGGGGAGCGAGCTGAACGAGGTCAACGCCGCCGCCGGCTCGGTGGTGGGACTCTCGCCGCTGTTCGCGGGCGCGCTCGAGGCCGCCCTGGACGCTGCGCGCGCGACCGGCGGGCTCGTCGACCCGACGCTCGGGACGGCGCTCGAGGCCGCAGGCTACGACCGCGACTTCAGCCGGCTCTCCCCGGACCCGCGGCCGGCCGGCGCACCGGCGCCCGGACGCTGGCGCGAGGTGCGCCGGCTCGGCCGCCTCGTCCTCGTGCCCGCGGGCGTCGAGCTCGACCTGAACGGTGTCGTCAAGGCCGCCGCAGCGGACGACGCGCTGGCGCTCCTCTCGGGCGACGGCTTCGTCTCGGCCGGCGGCGACGTCGCCGCGCGCGGCGACGTCACGGTCGAGGTTCCCGGCGGCGAGGCGGTGCGCGTCGTGCGCGGCGGGCTCGCCACGAGCGGCAGCGCCCGGCGGAACTGGCGCCGCGGCGGGCGGCGCCAGCACCACCTGATCGACCCGCGCACCGGCGCGCCCTCCGACTCGCCGTGGGAGCAGGTCACCGTCGCCGGAGCGAGCTGCCTCGCGGCCGACGTCGCCGCCAAGGCGGCGTTCCTGCTCGGCGTCGAAGGGCCGGCCTGGCTCGACCGGCGCAGCATCCCGGGGCGCTTCGTCGCGCCCGGCGAGGTCGTGCTCACGAACGCGTCGTGGGGCGCGCAGCTGCTGGCGGCGGCGTGACCGCGGCGGTCAGCTTCCATCTCACCTCGAGCCCGCTCGACTGGTACGCGGCGCGGGCCGCCGGGATCGTCGCCTACCTGCTCCTCACCGCGGTCGTCTCGCTCGGGCTCGGGCTGGCCGGCCGCCGCCTCAAGCGCTGGCCCCGCTTCGCGGTCGAGGACGTGCACCGCTTCGGTGGGCTGCTCGTAGGGGCGTTCATCGCGATCCACATCGTCACCGTCGCGCTCGACTCGTTCGCTCCGTTCACGCTGACGCAGCTGCTCGTCCCCCTCACCTCCCGCTACCGGCCGCTCTGGATCGCGGGCGGGATCGTCGCCGCGGAGCTCCTGCTCGCGCTCGCGGTCGCCAACCGCTTCCGCGACCGGATCCCACACCGGGTGTGGCGCCGGCTCCACTACGTGAACTTCGCCGTCTGGGGCGCCGCGACGCTGCACGGGCTCGGCAGCGGCACCGACCGCAGCGCGCCCTGGGCGATCGTGCTCTACGCGGGAGCCGGCGCGACCGTCGCCACGCTGCTCGCCCGCCGGCTCGGCCACCTGAGGCTCGGACTCGCCGCCGGAGCCCTCGCCGCGGCGGCCGTCGTCGCGCTCGAGCTCGGCCCGCTGCAGCTGCACGCGAAGACCTGGAACGCACCCTCGTTCACCGAGCCGCTCCAGGGCAAGATCCTCGTGCAGCAGGGCGTCACGGAGGGGATCGTCTCGATGGCGGGCAACGGCACCGGCAAGCAGAAGGTGCTCGTCCGGGCCGACCTGCTCGTGCGCGCCCGGAGCCTCGCCTCGACCTCGTTCCAGCTCGAGTACCTGCCGAGCGGGAAGCTCTGCACCGGGAAGGTCACGAAGGTGCGGCCGACCGGCTTCTCGGCCAGCTGCACGATGCGCGACGGCGCCCGCCGTGCGGTGGACGCGAGCTGGAACCTCGCACCCGACGGCAGCGGCCTCTCGGGCACGCTCGCCGCACGACCGCTCTAATCGTCCGCGTAGAGCGGCCGCAGGAACTCGTCGAAGGCGGCGCGGTCGCAGCTCGCCACGACCGAGGGTGTGAGCGCGTGCACGGTCGCCGTCCGCGGCACGTCCATCGCGAGCGCGACCTCGCCGAAGGTGTCCCCGGGGCGGAGCACGCGGCGCGGCCCCAGCGAGGACTGGCTCACCGCGAGCATCCCCTGGAGGATGACGTAGAAGCGGTCGCCCTGCTCGCCCTCGGTGACCACGCGCGCGCCTGCGGCCACGTCCTCCCGGCGCATCACGCGCGCCAGGCGCGTGAGCGTCTCGCCGGGCAACCCCTTGAGCAGCGAGATCCGGGCGAGCTCGTTCACGGTTGCGGGCGACTCGCGCGGGCTCACCCGCCTATTGTGACCCGATGGGCGTCCTCGACGGCTGGCTCTGGTGCCCCCGCTGCCGCGGCCCGCTCGCCCTCGTCGTGCAGGGTCGGGTCGCGTGCGAGGCCTGCGGCTTCGTCGCGTGGGCGAATCCCGCGCCGACCGCCTGCGCGCTCTGCGAGGACGGTGAGGGGCGGCTGCTGCTCGCCCGCCGGGCCCACGAGCCGTTCCTCGGCTACTGGGACATCCCGGGCGGCTTCCTGCACGAGGACGAGCACCCCCTCGACGCGCTCCGGCGCGAGCTGCTCGAGGAGACCGGGCTCGAGATCGAGCCGGGCGCGTTTCTCGGCGCGTGGATCGACCGCTACGGCGACGCGCCGGGCTCGCAGTTCACGCTCAACCTCTACTGGCGCGCACGGGTCGTCCGCGGCGACGAGCGCCCCGCGGACGACGTCTCCGAGCTGCGCTGGTTCGCGCGCGAGGAGCTGCCGGCGCGGGACCAGCTCGCCTTCGCCAACGTCCCGCTCGTCCTCGACGCCTGGCTCGCCCTCCAGGAGCTCGAGATGGATCCCGGTTGCAATGTCCGGCCCGCACCCCCATCATCCCCGCAATGAGCGAGCGGGGGCTCCACTACATCGAGGACGACCTCACGGAGACGTGGGTCGAGGACTGGGCCGGCGCCGGCGTCGCCGAGCTCGAGGACTTCCTGTCGAAGCGCGCCGCCTCGCTGGGCTCGGTCGAGCCCGACGAGGAGTGAGCTAGACCAGCCCGAGCGACTTCTCGAGCATCGACTTGGGCTGCGCGCCGATCGCCGCTGCGGTGGGCTCGCCCTCCCTGAAGAGGATCATCATCGGAATCGACATCACGCCGTAGCGCTGCGCGAGGCCCTGCTCCTCGTCGATGTTGACCTTGACGAGCTTGACGCCTTCGTGCTCCTCGGCGATCTTGATCAGCGCGGGCTCGACGGCGTGGCAGGGGCCGCACCACTCGGCCCAGAAGTCGACGATCACGGGGGTCTCGCTGGCGAGCACCTCGTCCTGGAAGGTTGCCTCGGTCACTGCTTGAGTCATGGAACGTGGGTCCTTTCGATTAGGGCTTTGCGAAGTGGTAAACGCGACCGACTCTAGAATCCTTCCTCATGGCCCGGATCTTCGCTCCGCTCCCCTCGGTCCCCGACCACGCCGGGCTCGAGCTCGAGGTGCTCGACTGGTGGGAGCGCGAGGCGGTCTTCGCGGCGCTGCGCGAGCGCAACGGCGACGGCCCGATCTGGAGCTTCATCGACGGCCCGGTGACCGCGAACAAGGCGCTCGCCGTCCACACGGCCTGGGGCCGGACGCTGAAGGACGTCTTCCAGCGCTACAAGGCGATGCGCGGCTTCCATCAGCGCTACCAGAACGGATTCGACTGCCAGGGCCTCTGGATCGAGGTCGGGGTCGAGCGCGAGCTCGGGCTCAACTCGAAGCGCGAGATCGAGGAGTACGGGCTCGAGAAGTTCGCGCGCCGCTGCCGCGACGTCGTCGTCTGGTCGGCGGAGGAGCTGACGCGCGGCTCGAAGCGGCTCGGCATGTGGATGGACTGGGGCAACGACTACTTCACGTTCAGCGACACGAACATCGACTACATCTGGCGGTTCCTTGCGATCGTCCACGAGCGGGGTTGGCTCTACCTCGGTCACCGCTCGACCGAGTGGTGCCCGCGCTGCGGCACGTCGATCTCGGCGCACGAGCTCGCGGGGAGCTACGTCGACCGCGCCGACCCGTCGCTCTACGTCCGTCTGCCGCTCCGCGACCGCCCGGGCGAGTCGCTCGTGGTCTGGACGACGACGCCCTGGACGCTGCCGGCGAACGTCGCGGCCGCCGTCAATCCCGAGGCGCAGTACGGCCGGCGCTCGACCGGCGAGTGGGTCGCGGCGGCCCGCTACGCCGACGAGCAGCTCGAGGACCTGCGGCCGGGGTCGGAGCTCGTCGGCTGGCGCTACGAGGGCCCCTTCGACGACCTCGGCCCCGGCGGCGGGGTCGACCACCGCGTGATCGCCTGGGACGAGGTCGCGCTCGACGAGGGCACCGGCATCGTCCACATCGCGCCCGGCTGCGGCGGCGAGGACTTCGAGCTCTCGCGGGAGCTCGACCTGCCCGTGCTGATGCCGGTCGACGAGTCGGGCCGCTTCTACGACGACTACGGCTGGCTGCACGGGCTCTCGACTGTCGAGGCCGCCGAGCAGATCATCGGCAACCTCGAGGAGCGCGGCCGCCTGCTCGAGGCCGGGCTCCACGAGCACCGCTATCCCGAGTGCTGGCGCTGCCACACGCCGCTGATCTTCCGGATCGCGGACGACTGGTTCATCTCGGTCGAGGGGATCCGGGAGCAGATGCGGGCGGCGAGCGCCGACGTCGACTGGGTGCCGGACTACTTCGGCAAGCGGATGGACGACTGGCTCGTGAACATGGGCGACTGGAACATCTCGCGGCGCCGTTACTACGGTCTGCCGCTGCCCTTCTACCCGTGCCCGTGCGGGCACCTGACCGTGATCGGGTCGCGCGCGGAGCTCGAGGAGCGGGCGCTCGGCGGGCTCGAGCAGCTAGAGGAGCTGCGCCGGCCGTGGATCGACCGCGTGCCCGTGCGCTGCGAGGCCTGCGGGGAGGAGGTGACCCGCATCCCCGAGGTCGGCGACGTGTGGCTCGACGCGGGGATCGTCCCGTTCTCGACGCTCGGCTGGCAGAACCCCGAGTGGCAGGAGCAGGGCTACGCGACCGGCGCCGCCGCCGGCCTGACGACCGCCGACCTCCCCGACCACGCCTACTGGGAGACGTGGTTCCCGGCCGACTGGGTCTCGGAGATGCGCGAGCAGATCCGGCTCTGGTTCTACTCGCAGCTGCTGATGTCGGTCGTGCTGACCGGCCGCGCGCCGTTCAGGCGAGTGCTCGGCTACGAGAAGATGCTCGACGAGCGCGGGCGCGAGATGCACGGCTCGTGGGGGAACATGATCGACGCCGAGGACGCGTTCGGACGGATGGGCGCGGACGTGATGCGCTGGCAGTACTGCGCGCAGCCGCCGAACCAGAACCTCCTATTCGGGTTCGGGCCCGGCGAGGAGATCAAGCGCAAGCTGCTCACGATCTGGAACTCGGTCGGCTTCCTCGTCACCTACGCGAACATCGAGGGCTTCCGGCCCACGTACGCCGACCTCGAGCAGGGTCCCTCGTGCGAGCTCAAGCCGCTCGACCGGTGGCTGCTCGCGCGCACCGACCGGCTCGTCGCGGAGGCGACCGAGGCGCTCGAGGCGACGCTCACGTTCCAGCTGATCCGTGCGTTCGACGCGTTCGTGGACGACCTTTCGAACTGGTACATCCGCCGCTCGCGGCGGCGCTTCTACTCGCTCGACGAGGCGGCCTTCCGCACGCTCTGGGTCGCGCTGGTGCAGGCGCTGCGCGTGATCGCGCCGGTGATGCCGTTCCTCGCCGAGCACCTGTGGCGGAACCTCGTCGCCGGTGCGTGCGAGGGCGCGCCCCGGTCGGTCTTCCTGGCCCCCTGGCCGGAGGCGCGCGGGCATGACGAGGCGCTGCTCGCGGAGATCGCGGAGGTGCGCCGCGTCGTCGAGCTGGGGCGCCAGGCCCGGGCGCAGGTGGAGCTGAAGTTCCGTCAGCCGCTGCGCCGCCTCGTCGTCCAGGGTGCGGCCGGGGGTGTCGCCGCGCACGCGGGCGAGATCGGCGAGGAGTTGCGCGTGAAGGAGATCGTCTTCGGCCCGGTCGAGGCGACCGAGGTGCGGGTGAAGCCGAACCTCCCCGTCCTGGGGCCGAAGCTCGGCAAGGAGCTCGGCGCCGTGCGCGCCGCCCTCGAAGCAGGCGAGTGGGAGCAGGAGGGCGACTCGTTCCGCGTGCTCGGCAAGCTGCTCGGGCCGGACGAGGTGCTCGTCGAGCGGCGTGCGCTCGAGGGGTGGTCGCTGGCCGAGGACGAGGCGGTCACCGTCGCGCTCGACACCACCCTCGATCCCGAGCTCGAGCTCGAGGGCCGCGTCTACGACCTGATCCACACGCTGAACACGATGCGCAAGGAGGCCGGCCTTGCGCTGACCGACCGGATCACCGTGACCCTGCCCGAGCGCGACGCCGATCTGCTCGAGCACGCCGGCTGGATCAAGGACGAGGTGCTCGCGGTCGCGATCGAGACCGACGGCGGCGCCGAGCCGCGGATCGCGAAGGCCTAGGCCGGCAGCCGCGCAAGCCGCACAGCTCGACAAGGCCTAGACCAGGGGTCAGACCCCGGAACAATTGAGTGTCGAATGTGTGCCGAAAGCGTGAAGCGCTCGTGGGAGAGCGCCGTCCTCGCCTAGCGTGGGGCCGTGCCCCGGCTACCTCGAGTTCAGGCACCAGGAGCCTCGTACCACGTCACCGCTCGCGGCAACGATCGGGCGCGGATCTTCCTCGACGACCATGATCGACGCGCGTTCCTGACGATGCTCGGGCGGGTCGTGAGCGGCTACGGCTGGGAGTGTCATGCCTACTGCCTGATGGGCACCCACTTCCACCTCCTCGTCACAACGCCTCATCCGAACCTCGCGGCCGGAATGCAACGCCTCAAGGGGGCGTACGCCCAGGCCTTCAATCACGGTCGCAGACGTTCTGGGCACCTATTTCAGGGCCGATATCACGCGGTGCTAGTCGAGTCGGACGGGCACCTCCTCGAGCTCTATCGCTACATCGCGCTCAATCCCGTTCGCGCGGGCCTCTGCGACCGTGCGATCGACTGGTCATGGGGTAGCTACCCGGCCGCCGTTGGAACCGCACCTCGTCCCTCGTTCGTCTCCGGCGACACATTGCTGGGACACTTCGGCGGTGACCGGATCCGGGCGATGTCGCGGCTCCGTCGCTTCGTAGAGACGGAGGCGGACGAGTGGCTACTCCATGCCCGATAAGACCGGGCCTCTTCGGGCTGCGTCGCCTACAGCCCTGTCCGGGGTCTGACCCCGGTTCGGACCTCTGTCCGGGGTCTGACCCCGGTTCGGCACGGGCTGGATCAAGGACGAGGTGCTCGCGGTCGCGATCGAGACCGACGGCGGCGCCGAGCCGCGGATCGCGAAGGCCTAGCTCTAGCCGTCAGGCCGGCGAGCTCTGCGCGCGGCGCAGCTCGACCGGGAGCTTGAACACGACGTCCTCGACGACCGCCGCGAACGGGCTGATGTCCCTCACGCCGCGGTCGCGGAACCAGTCGCAGACGCGCGTGACGAGCGACTCCGGCGCCGAGGCGCCCGAGGTGATCCCGACCGTCTCGCACCCCTCGAGCCAGGCCTCGTCGATCCCGGTCTCGTCGTCGATCAGGTGCGACTCCACTCCCGCGGCGCAGCCGACCTCGACGAGCCGGTTCGAGTTCGAGCTGTTGCGGGAGCCGATCACGAGCAGCAGGTCGACCTCGTGCAGCATCTGCCGCACGGCGTGCTGCCGGTTCGTCGTCGCGTAGCAGATGTCGCTCTTCTCGGGCTCGCGCAGCTGCGGGAAGCGGCGGCGGAGCACGTCCACGATCTCTCCGGTCTCGTCCACCGAGAGCGTCGTCTGGGTGGAGTAGGCGATGCGGTCGGTGTCGGGGAGCTCGAGCGCCTCGGCGTCCTCGACGGTCTGCACGAGCACGACCGCCTCGGGCGCCTCGCCCATCGTGCCGACGACCTCCTCGTGCCCCTCGTGGCCGACGAGGATCACGGTGAACCCGTCGGCGGCGTAGCGGCGCACCTGTGCATGGACCTTGGTCACGAGCGGGCAGGTCGCGTCGATCGTCGTCAGCCCGCGCGCGGCGGCGCCTGCATGCACGGAGGGGGCGACGCCGTGGGCGGAGAGGACGAGCGTGGCGCCCTCGGGGACGTCCGCCTCGCTCTCGACGAAGACCGCGCCCCGTGCCTCGAGCTCGCGGACGACGTGGAAGTTGTGGACGATCTCCTTGCGCACGTAGATGGGCGCCCCGTAGAGGTCGAGCGCCTGCTCGACGGTCTCGACGGCGCGTTCGACGCCGGCGCAGAAGCCGCGCGGCGAGGCGAGGAGGACGCGCTTGACCACAGCGCAGCCGATCGTATCTAGAGGAAGGAGAGATCCGCCGCTCGGGGGGTCGGCGCGGCGGATCTCCCCCGTTGCTCACCGCGGCCTCCTAGGCCAGGAACGCGCGCCGCGGATCGCATCGCCCAGTGCGACGACGCTATCGCCCGTGCCGCGTCCATCCAATGGGCCGAACGGCCCATCTTTGCAACGGGGAAGCGGCCTCTCAGCGGGCCGTCTCGGCGATCACGATCGCGGCGATCACGACTGCGCCGCCGACGAGCTGCGAGGGATCGAGCGACTCGCCGAGCCAGGCCCAGCCGACGAGGCTCGCCGCGACCGGCTCGACCATGGCGGCGATCGCCGCCCGCGTCGCCGAGATGTGGCGCAGCGAGCCGATCACGAGCAGGAACGGGAGCACCGCCCCCGGCACGATCACCCAGAGCAGCATCCCCCAGACCGGGAGGTGCTCGCCCGAGAGGTTCCCGAGCAGCGAGATCCGCTCGCCGACGAAGGAGGTCGGGAAGGTCCACCACGGCGTGATCACGGCGAAGAGGAGCGAGGCGAACCCGAAGCCGTAGCAGGCGAGCGAGACCGGGTCGCGCCGGCCGATCTCGTGCTCGGCCATCAGGATGTAGGCGGCGAACGACACGGTCGTGATGAACGCGAAGCCGAGGCCGATCCCATCGAGCGAGATCCCGGTCCAGACCTGGACGACGAGCGAGAGCCCGAACAGCGCCAGCCCTAGCGCGACCCAGAGGCGCGGCCGCACCGTCTCGTGGTAGACGAAGCGGGCCCAGAGGGCGACGAGCAGGGGCGCCGTGTATTCGATCAGGAGCGCGATCCCGAGCGGCAGCCGGTGGATCGAGAGGAAGTAGAAGAGCTGCACCGACGCCAGCCCGACCGCGCCGAAGAGCGCGAGGAAGGCCAGCTCCCGGCGGCGCACGCGCAGCAGCGACGGGCGCACGACGAGCAGCGCGACGAGCAGCACGAGGAAGGCTCCGGTCGAGCGCACCTGCGTCAGGCGCAGCGACGAGAAGCCCGCGGCGAGCACGACCTTCGAGACCGCGCCGTTGAAGCCGAACATGATCGCGCCGGTCAGCACCATCGCGTAGCCGAGGCCCGGCCGGCGCCCCCGCTCGGCCGCCGCTGCGGGCATGATCGACTCGACCATCAGGAGGCGGTCAGACGGTCGCCGCTGCGCGGAGGATCGCCGCGAGCGAGCGCTCGACGTCCTCGTCGCTCGTCGACCAGTTCGAGACCGAGATCCGCATCGCGCCCAGCCCGTGCCAGGTCGTGCCGCCGAGCCAGCAGGTGCCGTCGTCCTGCACCGCCTGGATCACGGCCCTCGTGCGCGCATCGTCGCCGAAGCGGACGAGCACCTGGTTGAGGACGACGTCGTTCAGCACCTCGACGCCGGGTGCCGCGGCGAGCTCCTCGCCGAAGCGGCGCGCCTGGGCGCAGTTGCGCTCGACGAGCTCCGCGATCCCGGCGCGCCCGAGCGAGCGGATCGCCGCGTAGACCGCGAAGCCGCGGGCGCGGCGCGAGAACTCGGGGTTCCAGTCCATCTGGTCGCGCGGGCCGCCGGGCTCGGCGTGGACGAGGTAGGCGGCGCGGACGCTCATCGCCGCACGGTGCGCGTCGGGGTGCGCGCAGAAGGCGATCCCGCAGTCGTAGGGGACGTTGAGCCACTTGTGCGCGTCGGTCGCCCACGAGTCAGCCCGCTCGGCGCCTGCGACGAGGTGCCGCAGCGCCGGGCTCGCCGCCGCCCAGAGCCCGAAGGCGCCGTCGAGGTGGAACCACGCGCCCGCCGCCTCCGCCGCGTCGGCGACCTCCTCCAGCGGGTCGAACGAGCCCGTGTTGACGTTGCCCGCCTGCGCGCACACGATCATCGGCCCCTCGAGCCCGGCGAGCGTCTCGCGCAGGGCCTCGGGCACCATCCGGCCCTGCTCGTCGGCGGCCACCGGCACGAGGCAGGCGGAGCCGAGGCCGAGGAAGCGCAGCGCGCGGTCGACCGTCGTGTGGCGCTCCTCGCCGACGACGACGTGGATGGGTGGCGCGCCGATCAGGCCGCCCTCGTTCACGTCCCAGCCCACCCGCTCGAGGACGGCGTGCCTGGCGGCGGCGAGTGCGGTCACGTGCGCCATCTGGCAGCCGGTGACGAAGCCGAAGGAGACGCCGTCCGGCAGGCCGAGCAGCTCGGCGCACCAGGCCCCGGCGATCTCCTCGACGACCGCCGCCGAGGGGCCGCCGACGTAGAGGCCGGCGTTCTGGTCCCATGCCGTGGCGAGCCAGTCGGCCGCGACCGCCGCGGGCACCGCGCCGCCGATCACGAAGCCGAAGTAGCGTCCGCTCGGGATCGCGACGAGGCCCGGGTCGGCGGCCGCCGCGAGCTCCGCGACCACCGCCCGCGGATCGGTGGGCGCGTCGGGCAGCGGCCCGCCGAGGCTCGCACGCAGCTCGGCGACGTCGGCCGACCAGGTCACCGGCCGCTCCGGGATCCCTTCGAGGAAGTCCGCGGCGGTGGAGGCGGTCTCCTCGAGCAGCCTGCGAATCGTCATTCAGGAGAATCTACAGAGCGCCCGCCTGCGTCCCCTCTACACTTGGGGCACGGGACGTGGCGCAGCCTGGTAGCGCACCTGCTTTGGGAGCAGGGGGTCGCGAGTTCAAATCTCGCCGTCCCGACTCTAGGAAGGCCCCGAGAAGTCCGAAGCGCGAATCGGACGACCCCCGGTTGACTCCACGAGCGCCTCGTGCGCAGGCTTAGCGAGTTGAGCGACGAGAGCGGGCCACCACGCAAAGCCCAGACGAGAGGACGGCGAACATCATGGACGAGATGGGGAAGAAGTTCTGGTGGCAGATGGTTGGCATCGCGGTCGGCGTCGGCCTCCTCATGCTGCTCAGCGTTCTGCTGCTCGGTCGCCTGTACTACCGGTTCGGCGCGATCGGTGCGCTCTTGGTCATCTTCGGCGTCGGAATGATCGTCGCGTATCGCCACGACAAGAAGAAGCAGCGGGAGTACGAGGAACTCCCGTGAGCGCCGACGGAATTGCGGGGCGTCGCTAGTTCGAGTCTCGCCGTCCCGATCGCTCAGCGGAGCCGCGCGAGCACCGATGCCGCCTCGTCGCCGTGGCGGCCGAGCCGCTCCGCGGCCGCGGCACGCAGGGCTTCGGCCGGGAGTGCGCCGTCCCGCTCGACCCACGCCACGACCGCTGCGAGCGCCGCCTGCTTGCCGCCCGCCTCGGCGCGGAAGGGCAGCCGCACCGCCTCGACGGGGAGCGCCGGCAACTCGACCTCCTCGTCCGCGAGGACGAGGGTCCCGGCGGCCACGCGCCCGAAGACGCCGCTTCGCTCGAGCTCGCGGGCGCCGTCCTGCGAGACGACGAGCACGGCGTCCGGCACCTCGATCCCCGTGTAGAGGATCGGCTCCGGGCCGAGGATCACCTCGGAGACCGAGAAGCCCGTGCCGACGGTCACCGGGTAGTCGTTCTTCTGCGTCGCGTGGAGCCCGCAGGAGAGCGCCGCCGTCGCGAGAATCGTCGCCGCCGTCTGGACGCGCTCCCCGGCCGTGCCGGCGAGCACGAGGCCGACCGTGCGCTCGAGGCAGTGCGCGAAGGCCGGAGCCCCGTCGTCGCCGGCCGCGTCCGTCGCCGCGGGGGCCGCCGCGTGCCGCTCCAGATAGGAGGCGCCGAAGGTCGGGCGCGGCTCGTCGCGCAGGACGCCGAGCTCGTAGCCGGCCTGGTCGGCGACCTCGCGCAGCGTCGCACCGGTGAGCGGGTTCCAGCGCGTCCCGTAGGCGGTGCAGAGCTCGAGGATCTCGACGACCGCAAAGCCCGGATGCGCGACCGCGCGCTCGATCACGTCCGGGAGGTCGCGGTCGCCCGTGAGCATGCGGGCGACGTAGGGGGCGCGCGCGGCGAGCAGCACGCGGGCGAGGTCGAGCGGGGGGACGAAGCTGCCGTCACGGGTCGTCGCCGTGACGAAGTCGACGGGCGAGAAGGCCGAGTTCTGGCCACCCGTCATCCCGAACAGGAAGTTGTTGTGCACGAGCACGGTCACGTCGGGGTTGAGCAGCGCGCCGTTGATCAGGTGGCTGATCCCGATCATCGCGCCGCCGTCGCCGATCAGCACGATCGTCTTCAGCCGCCCCGGCCCCAGGATCGAGTCCGCGAGCGACATGCCCGACGCGAACGCCGTCGAGCGGCCGTGCGTCGTGTGCACCGTGTGCGGCGTCGTGATCTGCGAGTCGGCGAGGCCGACGCAGCCGATGTCGGTGACGACCGCGACGTCGGCCGGCGCGAGCCCGAGGCGCTCGAGCGCCGCGCCGAGCGAGCGCAGGACGAGCGGGTGCCCGCAGCCCTTGCAGTAGGGGCCTCCCTTCGCCTCGAGGTATGCGGCCTGCGTCACGCCGCCTCCTCGAGCGCCGCCTCGATCCGCGAGGGCGGGATCATCGAGCCCAGCGCGTTGACCCGCACGAGCGGCCGGCCGCCGAGGTGCGGCGCGAGCACGCCCGCGTAGAGGCCGGTCAGGTTCTCCTCGACGACGACCACGCGCTCGCAGTCGCCGAGCGCAGCGGCGATCGCCCCTCTCGCCACCGGGAACAGGGTCAGCAGCTGGAGGAACGAGACACGCGCGCCGCGCGCACGGGCGGAGCGGCAGGCCTGCAGGGCCGCGCGCGCCGAGACGCCGTAGGAGACGACCAGCGTCCGCGCCCCCTCCTGGAGGTCGGAGCGGACGAGCGCCAGCTCCTCGGCGTGGGCGTCGATCTTGTGCTGCAGGCCGGCGAGCACGTCGATCACCTCCGGGGAGTTCTTGCGGAGGCGGCCCTCGTAGTCGTGCGCCGACCCGGTCGCGACGACCCGCACGTCCCCGCCGACCGGGGCGAAGTCGGGAGGCTCTTCGGGGCACGGCCGGAAGTACGGCGCGAAGCGCACGGCGGAGGACGGGACCGGTCGCCGGTCCGCGACCGGGGCCGAGCCGTTGGGCAGCGCGCCGAGGTCGACGCCCTCGAGCGTCATCCCGACCTCCTTGTCCGAGAGCAGGACGACCGGCGTCCGCAGTCGCTCCGACCACTCGAACGCACGCCTCGCGAGCTGGTGGCACTCAACGCCGTTCGAGGGGGCGAACACCGGGATCGTGTAACCCCCCGACGTGCAGAACTCGGTCAGCAGCACGTCGCCCTGGGCGCCCTGCGTCGCACCCCCGGTCGAGGGCCCGAGCCGTTGGACGACCGCGACGACCAGGGGCGTCTCCGTCATCACGGCGTACTGGACGGTCTCGACCATCAGGCACCAGCCCGGGCCGGACGTCGCGGTCATCGCCTTGTAGCCCGCGAGCGATGCGCCGACGCAGCCGGCGAGCGCGGAGATCTCGTCGGGAGCGGCGAGCGCGAGCCCGCCGCGGCGCGGAAGCTCCTCCATCATCGTCTGGTAGATCTCGCTCGACGGCGTGATCGGATAGCCGGCGAAGAACCGGCAGCCGGCGGAGAGCGCGCCGAGCGCCGTCAGCCGGTTGCCCGAAACGAGCTCCACGCGGACAGCGTCGGCGGGCCCGCCGCCGGCCGCATCCGTGACGACCCTGATTCTCCGCGGCTCGGCCCGGGCCGGGGGACGGGGCACCGGTTCGCCCCGTCCCCCGGCAGCCGGTGTGGCTAGCGGCGCTGCTCCTGGCGGGCCTGGCTCGTATGCCCGTCGCCGTGCTTCTCGTCGTGCTTCTTGTGGTGCTTCTTGGGAGGCGTCGCCGGGCAGCCGGCCGGGCCCGGGAGGACGTCGCCCTTGCGCAGGTGCGCGTCCAGCGAGCTCGGGCTGACCGTGATCAGCACCCACTTCGAGTCGGAGCGGTGGCAGACCGGGACCTTCGCCGGCGGCGTCGTGGGGGCGCACGAGCGGCCGTGGCCCGTCGTGGTCGCGGTGTCCGTCTTCCCGCCCGAGCTCACCGTCCAGACGAGCTTCGTCCCGTTCGGGACCCCCTTGACGGTGAAGGCGCCGCGCACCTTGCCCGGCTGGAAGCTCGTGGTCTGGCTCCGGTCGATCGGCGGCGGCGAGAAGTAGTTGTCGCTGCCGACGAGGATCGTCTGGGCGGCCGCGTTCTCGTTCTCGTAGCCGAAGGTCGCGTCGTAGGTCGCCGTGCCGCGGGTGACGCAGTCGACGAAGACCTCGATCCGCTTCACGGTCGGTGTGCACGAGCGGCTGTCGGAGCTTGCGGTCGCGGTGTCAGATCGTCCGCCGGAGTTGACGGTCCACACGAGCTTGGTCCCACTCGCGATGCCCTTGACGGTGAAGGCGTTGTGGACCTTGCCGGGCTGGAAGGAGGTCGTCTGGCCGCGGTCGATCGGCGGCGGCGAGAAGAAGTTGTCGCTCCCGACCGCGATCGTCTGGGCGGCCGTGTTCGCGTTCTCGTAGCCGAACGTCGCGTCGTAGCTCCCCGCGGTCCGGGTGACGCAGTCGACGAAGACCTCGATCCGCTTCACTGTCGGCGTGCACGAGCGGCCGGTCGCACTCGCGGTCGCGGTGTCTGTGTGTCCGCCGAAGGCGACGGTCCAGACGAGTTTCATTGCGTTCGGGATCCCGGCCACGGTGAAGGCGGCGTGGTGTGTGCCGGGCTGGAAGGCGGTCGTCTGGCCGCGCTCGATCGGCGGGGGCGCGAAGTAGTTGTCGCTCCCGACGAGGACGGTCTGGACTGCCGTGTTGTCGTTCACGTAGGCGAAGGTGGCGTCGTAGGTGTCGGCGTTCCGCGTCACGCAGTCGACCGAGACGTGGATCTGCGGCGCCGAGGTCGTGCACGCGTGCGACGACGACGAGCTCACGCTCACCGACTCGGCCCTCCCGTTCAGCGACACGGTCCAGGTGAGCTTCGTCGCGTTCGGGATCGCCTTCACCGTGAAGGCGTTGTGGACCGTGCCCGGCTGGAAGGTCGTCGTCTGGCCGCGCTCGATCGGCGGCGGTGTGAAGTAGTTGTCGCTCCCGACCGCCACGGTCTGCGCGGTCGCGTTGTCGTTGCGGTAGCTGAAGGTCGCGTCGTAGGTGGTTGCGCTCTGCGTGACGCAGTCGACGCCCGGGTGGATGGGCGACGAGTCGCGGGTGCCTGCGAGGGCGCTGGGCGCGAAGGCGCCGAGCGCGAGCAGGAGCCCGGCTATGAGAACGATTCGGTGTCGCATGCTCGGCCTCCTTAGAGGAATGGGTGCCAGAGGAGGGGCGGCCTGGCCTGCGCTGGAACGATGTTCGGATGTTCGGTTCGCGGCGTAACGCGCGCGTCCCCGCGGTGTAAGGCGGTCGTAAAACCGTCAGGCGCCGGCGGCGCGCAGCTCGGCGTCGGTCAGCGCGTAGCCGCGTGCGATCAGGCCGCGCTTCGCCTCCTCCGTCCACGGCTTCTGCGCGCGCAGGCCCGGCTCGAGGCTGTCGTCGCCGAGCGAGCCGAGCACCGCGATCCGGGGGACGTGCCGGTCGTGTCGGAACGGGAACCGCGCTGCGGCGAAGCGCTCCTCGACCTCGCGCACCGCCGCCGCGCGCTCGACCGGGTCGTGCACGGCCGTCTCGATCAGCCGGTGGATGTCGTTGCGGAGCGAGTCGAGCTCGGTGATCGACTCGTCCTTCTCGCGCGCGGTGCGCTCCTCGAGCATGCTGTTTCGCAGGATCGCGATCCGCCCGAGCCGGGCGAGCATGTCCGCGAGGTGAGCCGGCTCGCCGCGTCCGGAGCGCTCCTCGGCCTCCTTCAGCTCCGTGATGAACGCGCGCACGGGCGGCACGCGGCCCAGGCGTTCGAGCCGCCGCCGCATCGCCTGGAGCGGGAGCGTGGTGAACGCGGGGTAGCGGGGCATCAGGCGGAACGAGACGATCAGCTCGACCTCCGGGCGCTCGTAGGCATAGCCGAGCGGGAAGTTGCGCACCCAGCCGCCGTCGGAGGCGATGCGGTCGCCGACGCGCACCGGCAGCACGAAGGCGTTGACCGCGGCAGAGGCGAGGATCGCCTGTGCCATCTCCTCGGGCGGCGACGTCCGCGAGGAGTACGCCAGCTCGTAGCTCTCCTCGCCGGTGCCGGCTTCGATCCCGAGATCCGTCGCGATCACGACGACCTCGATCGGGCTCTCCCGGAGGTCGGCGGCGGTCTCGACCAGGTTGCCGAGCCGCTCCTCGATCGTGGCGGGGAGCGTGTAGTCGTAGAGCCCGAGCAGCGGCAGTCGCCACAGCCGGTGCGGGCGGAACGTGTCCTCCGGGCGGAGGGCGAGGATGAAGCGCTCGAGGTCGTCGAGGCGGTCGAGCGCGGCCATCAGCCCGGTGAGCGCGCCGGCCGAGGTGCCGAAGATCCACCCGACCCGCGGCCAGAGCTCGCTCTCGCGCAGGCGGCGCAGGAAGCCGACCTCCATCACCGCCGCGTTGGCGCCGCCGCCGGAGAGGACGAGCGCCACGTCACGCTTGTGGCCGTCGCTCATACCCGTGACGGTACTCTCCGCCGGTGCGCATCGCCGACCTGAACTGGATGCAGGTCGAGGCCTACCTCGAGCGGGACGACCGGATCGTGCTCCCGCTCGGCTCGACCGAGCAGCACGCCTACCTGTCGCTGGCGACGGACTCGATCCTCGCCGAGCGCGTCGCGCTCGAGGCCGCCGAGCCGCTCGGCGTGCCGGTGCTGCCCGCGCTCGCGTACGGGATCACGCCGCACTTCGCCGCCTACCCCGGCAGCCCGAGCCTCCGGGAGGAGACCTACCTCCGGTTCCTGCGCGACCTGCTCGACTCGCTCCGCGGGCAGGGGTTTCGCCGGATCCTGCTCCTGAACGGACACGGCGGCAACGTCCCTGCCGCGTCGCTCGCGGGCGGCGGTGTCCGCTTCCACAGCTGGTGGAACGCGCCGCGCGTCTGGGCGCTGATCCAGGAGCTCGACCCCGATTCGAGCCACGCCTCGTGGATGGAGAACTTCCCGTGGACGCGGCTGCCCGGCGTCGAGCTCCCCACGGAGCGCAAGCCGATGGTTGGCCGCCACGCCGAGGATCCCGCCGAGGTCCGGGCGGAGCTCGGCGACGGCTCCTTCGGCGGGCTCTACGCG
>Ga0315273_10000769_pt1 | contig 34780 bp, 47 predicted proteins | sample YL17G02_0_MG_FD_205753 | JGI IMG/M metagenome (GOLD analysis project Ga0315273, IMG submission 205753) | Sediment microbial communities from Yellowstone Lake, YNP, Wyoming, USA - YL17G02_0 | ecosystem: Environmental > Aquatic > Freshwater > Lake > Sediment | place: USA: Wyoming | collected...
GGGAGAACTCGACGGCAAGGGGCTCGACACGACTCTTGCCGGCCTCGACGACGAGGTTCTCAAATCATTAGACACTTTGAACCTTAGTACCCTCGAGGAGATTGCAGACGATGTTTTCGACGCAGGGATAAAGGGCCCGGACGTAAAGCCCGGAGATGTATTCCAGTTGGGAAACCACCGCCTCATGTGCGGCGACAGCACAACTGATGACGTCAGCACTCTCATGGACGGAAAGAAAGCGCAGATGGTCTTCACGGACCCGCCGTATGGGGTCGACTATGACGCCAGCGCGCTAGGCCGCTCGAGCAAGGAATACCGGCCAATAGAAAATGATGCCCTCAAGGACTTCGACCTCGAGGCCTTCTGCGAGGCGTTCCTGAGACAGATGCAATCACACTGTGATAACGAGGCCTCGTTCTACATCTGCTTCGCCAATCGAACCTCGCACAAGCTCCTCGCTGTCATGGAAAGGCTGAGTATCCACTTCGCCGTCCCGCTAGTCTGGGACAAGGGTTCGGCCCCGATTACCTGGGACAGATACCATCCGCAGCACGAGACGATATTCTACTGCGGAGAAGGTTCCAAGCCGACAGGATCTAGCTCGAGGTGGTACGGGCCCAAGAACGAAACGACCGTCTGGGACATCAAAAGAGAGCCGAATATTAACAATTTCCACCCGACACAAAAACCGGTAGCGTTGCCAGCCAGGGCGATACTCAATTCATCGAGGCCAGGAGAGATAGTTCTTGACTTATTCGGAGGCTCGGGGTCCACACTGATTGCCGCAGAGAAGACCAACAGAATCTGCTACATGATGGAAAAAGACGAGCAATATGTGAGCGCCATCGTAGCCCGCTGGGAATCGCTCACTCACAGAAAAGCAAAGCGTCTGTCGGCGGCCTGCGACAACGGGAACGATAAAGCCGCCCTGAAAGTAAAGAAGGAGCCGAGATGAAGACGAAGAGGATTACAGACGCCGACATACTAGAGATGAGACGGCTCTACGCCAATAAGAGAATGTCCTACAGGGAGATTGCCAAGCAGTTCCAGTGCCACCACTCCACTATCGCCCGGTGCATCAAGACCTGCGACCCCGTCTCTCCGTTCCCCAACAAAAACCAGACAAAGACGCGCGCGCGTAAGGCGACAAAATCCGACACACTCTCTCTCCCGCAAGATAAGCCACGCACGAAGGCTCTCATTGCCGGCGCGAAGAACGAGGCACAGGCAATCATGCAGGAACTCGATACTCTCTACAGAGACGAGTCTAGCAGACTCAAGGCGCTTCAAAGATGCGAGTCTGAGTATAAGAAGAAGCTCTCGGTCAAGGAACTCAGGAACATGGTGGCGATACGGATATACAAAACGGATGGCGTCACTGGCTATGACAATCTCCCGCCCAAAGGCAAGGCATTGGTTGACGCCCTGCTGCCGAAGTATAAATTTGAGGAACTATACAAGCTCTATTCTAAAATGTCCTCGGCCATGATTGGAATGAAAGCCACGCTTGACCAGATGGATAGGTGTGCGCGAGGCCTTGCGACAATAAACATAGATGCCAGGCGGCAAACCGTCAACGTGATTGTAGACGCGGAGAGCGTCATCCGGAACTTTCTGAGATTGGTGGTTCACCCCGCGCTCTCGGACACGCTCCCGCCGAGCCTCTACAAGTCGGTGGCGGGCCGCATGGACGCGCACTACACTGACACGAAGGCGATGATACTGGCGAAGGCGGCAGGCGCAGAGGAGGAACGGGAGCAATGAATAAGGCATCCTTTTCAAAAATGAAACTCACAGAAAAAGAGCATTGGGAATTTGCGCACTGGCTCATATCAAAATTAGATGCTGATGGCCACCCCTACCCTTGGTGGTTGGAACGGTTCATCGAAGAAATATTAGTGCCAAAGATGAAAATTGAAACGGCATCTATTCCTGGTACGAAGTGGGGAAAGCGAAAATGCTTTGGCGGGTACACACCAGCTATAAAGATTTGTAGAGAACTATGCACTATCAGGTCAAGATGCGAAATTTTGTCCAGTCATGGAGAATTTAGAAGGTGTGTTCAATGCACTCGCCTGGCAGTGCTTCCTAAAAAATATTGTTATTATCACCAAGCAATGAAGGATAATAACGAAAGAAGAATCAGGAAAGAAAGGATTGCCAAGGGTCTATGCCAGTTATGCGGAAAAGACAACGACAATAAGAATAGGCTTGCAGTAAAAGGTAGGCATCCTGGCAGGCCTTTAACATTGTGCTCTAAATGCCGAGAGCACATCAGAGAACTCCAAAAGATTAAGAAAGAAAAACATGCGATTTTGTTAAGCGAGCCATTGGGCAACTCGAACATTATCGTAACGGCTGAGCGTGAAGCAGCGATGGAGGCCGAACATGAGGTATGAGGACTGGGCTATTCCCTTTGCCGATTTGGAGCGTTGGAAGGAACGCCATCCTAGAATGAGTAGCGGAGCTGGAGCGCATTTCTTCGTTGATTTCTTGGAAGGCGGTTCTAAAAAAATTGCAACATCTCGCGGATGCGGCATATACTCATGGACGGCGTGTCGTGACTTAGTAGGCCAGAGAGACCAATGGAAATGCAGGATATGCGGCGAGGCTGGCGACGAAGTACACCACATCCTACCACGAAAGGACGGTGGTTCTGACCATCCAGAGAACCTTATAACGCTGTGTCGGAAACATCACCTGCAGACATTTAAGAGGAAATACAAAGGATTGCCAGGAATACCCGATAAGGGACAGAGCATTCTGGAGATTTTTAGAGAACAGACGGACACGGAAACAAAGTTGGCAGGTAGTGAAGCCAAGTAATGCAAATATCAGAATACATGGATACCCAGCGGGATATTCTCTCGAACCTCAGAGTGAACTTCGAGCTGGCGCCCAGGCCCAAGCAGGCCGAGGTCCTGAGCATCATAGGCAGCGGCCAGCATAGGCGGTATGCGATTAAGTCCGTCCACGAATGGGGGAAGACCTGGGTAGCGGCTGCGGCAGGAATTGACTGGTTGAGCAGGCAGCCGAAGCCCATGCTCCTGTCCACAGCGCCGACAGTGCGGCAAGTTAAGCACATGCTCTGGAAGGAGCTGAAGGCCATGGCCCGAAAGAAGGCCAAGGATTTCGGCTGGACTGTATTACCGGAAGATTGCCGGATCATGCGCGGCCCGGAGATGATAGCCTATGGTTTCTCAACGGACGACCCCAGCAAGTTCGAGGGCTACCACCAGCAGATAGTGAGCCTGGGGCAGAGGAAGGGTCAGCTCATGGTCATTGTGGACGAGGCCAAGGGTGTGCCTGATGAGATATTCGAGTCTATTGACAGCACAGACCCCGCGCTCCTGTTCCTGATAAGCACGCCAGGGAATCCCGCAGGCCGCTTCTATGAGGCTTTCTTGAAGCCGCACTATCATCACATTACAATCGATGGTCATCTCTATAACGAGAGCACTGGCGAGAATACGCCCATGTCATTTATCGAGGACATGAGGCTCAATTACGGAGAGGACAGCCCAGTCTACCAGCGGAGGGTGCGGGCGGAGTTCTCCATAGTCGCGGAGCACCCGTACTACAACTCGGAGAGCATAGACAGGGCCATCGCCAACAACGCATCGTATCCCATGCAGCCTCGCGGCCTGTCGATAGACTGGGGGCGGCACGTTGATTTTACAGCGTTGGCCGACTGGAGGGACCGCAGGGTAATCGACGTTCGCACGACGAAAGAAGATTACATGGTCACCATTGGCAAGATTGTCAAGGAGCACCAGGCCTGGCCCTACAATTGGATTGTGGCCGACATGGGCGCGGGCGAGGGCCAGTTCCTGCGCATGAAGGAGCTGGGGTTGCCGGTGGAGGGCATCAAGAGCAGTAGCGGCCTATCGATGTCATACGACGAGATGGAGAGAGTTTACAGGGTCGGAAAGCTGACGCTACATAGCGCCCTGAAGCTCATGCTTGACGGCGGAGAGATGGCGCTGCCTCAGTCTGCAGCAGCACAGGAAGAGATGGTCATGCAGCTGAAAGTCTACGAGGAGGTGCCCAGGTCTGACGGTTCGATAAAGCTCGGCGCGCCGCACAATCTCCACGACGATATCGTGGATGCTCTGGCGATGGGCGCGTTCAAGCTGCGGCAGCCGCGCAGGGAAGTGAGGATGGCAGGGTTCCCTGGGGACAGAGGCACGGTGCCAGGACGGAGAGGGAGGAGGCGGATGCATGGAGGATAAACTGAAGGGCGTGGCCAAGGCGGCCGCAGCCGATTTGATTTGCCTGGACTGCGGCGCTGGCCTGACGGTCAGCCTGAAAGAGCAGTACCCCGCCCAGAATACATTGCAATGGGACGGGCCGACTGGAGAGAGGGTTTACAAGGCCGGCAGCAAGGTCCACTGCAAACATTGCGGCAGTGCCAGGATGCGAGTGCTGGCACTGAACGGCCTGGTGGCGGAGGCCGCATGAGCGATGATAAAATCATGGTAGGGGTGAGAGTGGTTCCGGAGGAACTGCGGGACTGGCTTTTCAATAAGAGGGACTGGTATCAGGACGATTGGGAGCGCGCTGTCAAGGCTGCGGAGGGTCTGCCGAAGGCGACGATAATCCTCCGGGCGCTCCAGCACTTGTACAATTTTCTGAAGGACGTTCCTGCATACGTTCGCAGGGACGGAGCAGAGGTCACGGTTAGGTTTCCCAGCGAGACGGCGGCAATAGATTTCTGCCGGCTGGTCTCCAGGGAAAACATGATAAAGAAACAGGAGGCACGGAAACGATGAAAGAAATATTGGGGCTGAAGTGCAAGCAATGTGGAGGAGCCCTGTCTGGCTCCAGGTGTCCATGGTGTGGGACTGAGTACAGGATTGAGGCTGAGCATAGCCTGGAGCTCCAAGAGATTGGCAAGGCAGAGACCAGGGAGATGTGATTGCCATGATCGAGGTATACAAGGGGCCCGGGAGACCCAGCCTGACAACACCCTACTTCTGCTGGGATTGTGAGCAGACGCATAAGCATTCGGATGGCGCGGTATTTTGTCAGGTGTATTGTGCCAGGAGAGAGGAAGGAGACCGGCCTCTTGATTGGTGTGAGCACGGTCAGGCGCGGTCTGGGAAGATGGGGCGTGCACCGAGTACAGTGAGCCAGCAGATTGAAAGCAGAGAGGTGAAGGTATGAGAGACAGAAAAGAAATTGAAGGTGAGAAAGGCAGTGAGCCAGATAAGAAGGAAGCGCCCTTGACCGAGTTGAAAGGCATGGGCAAATTTCCCAGGACTTTCGGTCAGGCACTCAAGGAGCGTGCAAAGGAAATAGAGTTCACAGCGCCGAAGGAAGCCAAGATTCAAATGCTGAAGCAGGGGGAGGGGTCGCCGAAAGTAATATTGCCAATACAGAAGGGGCACTCTCCAGCAGAACACCTACCAAAAGAATCAGAACCGAAAGTAATCCCTGGTAGGCCATTGAACGAGATGCCCACTAAGGAAGAGCTGGAGGGCCAGGGCCAGCAGGTAGTTGAGGCTACGGAGAAGCTGGCAAAGATACTCAAGTGCAGCCCAGGCCAAGTCATGCAGGCGCTCAACATAATCATGGACGGGAAATCAGAGACTCCCGCCGCCCTGATTGACGGCAATGATTACAAAGGCCCTTTCTATTCCTGCCAGAATAAAATCACCAAGGAGATACGCTATGCTGTTCAAATGCCTGGCCTGTATGTGATAACCAACGACAAAGGCACGTTCTACGGAGACGAGGGCGATTTCCTGATTGTAGAGTTCGACAGGGACAGGATAGAGCTGCGGAGGCAATCGTTCAGCTTCGTGAAGTTCGCTGGCATGTTCACCTGGATACCTTACGGGACAGTGATGGCGGGTCTCGACAATAACACGATCGTCGAGAGCGAGAGGCAAGAGAAGTTTGTACGCAAGGCGGAGAAGATAGAGACGCACAAAACTCAGCGGGCCTGCACAAAACTCAAGAAGCTCTACGACAGGGCATGGGGAGTTGACGCCAAGGTGGTTCTGGATCAGGAGGGCATTGCAATCAGCCCGCCGCCAGCCAAGGACGTGAAGATTCTGCCAGCCGAGAATGAGGGACCGAAGTATGGCTTTAACTTCGCCAGGTGGCCCAACGGCTACTGCATGATTACAGACCTGGGAGGGATGCAGTACCCGAAGCTCCAAGGCAAAGCGCATCACGTTATCCCGGAGCTGATAGAAATGCTCAAGGAAAGCGAAAAAATGGAGACGTATGGCCGCTTTTCATACAACATGGCAAGCCTCTACAATTTCGTTGAAAAGTTTTACCATCACGGAAACAAAATACTGGAGACCAAGGACATTTTCAACGAATGGGTTTTTGCATTTGAAGCTCTGGACTATTACAAGAAGCTGATAGAGTGCAGGCCGCCGAAGGAAATGAACTTGACCAAGGCCGAGGCTGACGGGATTGAAGCGGCGCTGTGCCAGGGCCTCAACGCTTTCGAGATGAATAAAGGCCAGCACACAATCACCAAGCGCCTGACAGCCAACGGGACTGACGTAGTAATAAACATACTGGATGAGGCCGACACCAAGAAGCGCGGCGTGGAGAAGGCCAGCCTGGAGAGACCGACCAGGCGGCGCAAGTTCAAAGACGGAATCGACAAGCCAAGAGCTATTATAGACAAAGTGCCTGTCCCCATACTGCCGCAGTTTCCGAAGGATGAAAAGAAGGAGGTTTGAGAAAATGGGAGTCGATGTAAAAGTGGTTTGCTATGACTGCAAATGCTCAGTGGACATAGGAAAGAAATGGGTTGGTATAAATAATGACATCAAACTGAGGGAGCCAGAACGACAATATGAGACTAAACTCTGGCTATTTCTGCAAAAGCACGACTATCATAAAATCGGGCTAATACACGATAATAATGATTGCTATTATGAAGGCTGGCCTGAAGACGAAGGAATCTTGAAAGAGATTGCTAATAGCATGTTGCAGGAATCGCAGACTCGAACTGTTGGGCCAAGTGAAGACTTACCCGCCTTGACTGATGAGCCAGTGGGGCCACATTCAATTACCGGATTACATCGTCTAAAGGAAATGGGCCCGGAGACGCAAGGTGTAAATGCAAATGTGTTTCTTCGTGACCTGCCAGACCCCGAAAAATTAATGTCGTATCAGATGCCAGATGTTGTTCTGGACAAGAGCCTTCCGTTGCTAAGAGATGTCAGTCTGACAAAGCCACAAAAAGCGGAGGAAAAATAACCCGATAATTATTTTTCGGAAATCGCAAGTGCCTGGGTATATATATGTTAACTCATGCTAACATTAGCGCAATATATATACCCTTGAATTAAATTACACATAGTTAATGGGGCACTCTACTAAGAAAGGTAATATTCGGTCAAGTAAAAAGGGAACGACACGGGGCTTTGTTCCAAACTGGGACACCTACCCGCTTGGAAGCGCGATTTTTGACGAGTTCGGCGGCAACTTCCGGGAGCGGGTGACAGACCTACAACTGGAGTACCTGATGCTCCGGGATCCTGCGGGCCGCAAGGTGGTCGTGGGGCCTGCGAAGGATGCGTTCAAGCGGCCGCCGACGATTTATTCTGAGAACGAGGATTTCATGAAGGAGGCCAATGCGCTCATGGAGCGCCTTGGCTATTATGCGAGGCTGGAGGAAGCATACGAGAGCGCGAGGGGCTGGGGGTTCGGCCTGGTGGCGCTGGGCCTGGAGACGGTCAGCGACTTCGACCAGCCGCCAAACGACGTGCGGGGAATTGCCAATGTCGTGGCCATATCCAAGAAGCAGGTGAAGGAGTACGCGTTCAGCGACGTGCCCAGCGATGCCCGGTATGGTCAAATAAAGAGCTACAAGGTCAAGTTCACTGTCAACAAGCAAACCGTGGAAAGGGTTATTGATGCGGGCAGAGTCCAGCACGTGACCCATGACGTTCACAATTCCAACCCGGAGGGCGTGTCAGTGTTGCTCCCACTGTACGACGCCCTCCAGGGCAAAAAGGGCATGGACCTGGCGCTGGCCATGGCCATACTCAAGTACGCGATGCCTTTCACCACGGTCACCCTGCCGGCTGATGCGACCTCTGACGAGTTCGAGGGCCTGTCCCAGACGTTCTACCTGGGGAGCAAGGGCCGTAACGAGTTCATCATGCCCTACGGGTATGAGTTCAACCAGTACGGAGCGACCAATGCGCTGAATCCGGACCCGTACATCAAATACATGTGGGAGCAGATATGCGCCGGGAGCGAGTACGATCAGGTACAGCTCAAGGGCACGGAAGCCGGGGCAGTGACCGGCAGCTGGGTGAATCAGGCAGTGTACTTCGGCCACATTGCAGACATTCAGAAGTCGAAGCTCGAGCCTCACATAGTAGATTTCCTAAGAAAGATGCAGGGCTGGGGAGTGTTGTCGGCAGCGACCTTCGAGGTGCGCTGGCCTGTTCTGTGGGAGCTGGACCAGAAGGAGCTCGCACAGCTAGAGAACCAGAAGGCCCAATCGCTGATGTACTACAGCGCCAGCATTGAGCGTTTCAAGGGCATGGGCTTCGATGTGCAGCTGGACGAGAAGGGCTTTTACATTCAAGCTGGAGGCGTCAAGCACTACCTAATGGAGTTGAAGGGCCAGAAGGTGAACATCCAGGCCCAGGCGAACAGCCATCAATCCGCCCACGTCTGCAAGTATGATCCGGAGGCCAGCCGCAAGCTCTGGGACAGATGGGGATACAACGACAGCGCCCTGGTGATGCGGTACAAGGCCGCGATGGATGAGGGCTACATCAAGATTTACGAGAGCCTCTGGCAGCAGACCGAACTGATTTTAGAGAAGCACGTTCCGATGATAAACCAGCCGGAGAGCAAGAAGACAACGAAGTGCAGGAACATACACAAGGGCGCAGCCTGGGCGCGAAGGAATAACATTGAGCCGTCCGTGCTAGCCAAAGATGTACAGGTCAGGCTTAACCAAATCAATGAGGCCATAGACGAGATAACGAAGAAACTGAAGATAGACAAGATGCTTGGGCAGACCAAGTTGATTGATGAGATGATGAAAGATGGCCACAAGCTAGGCTGGGAAAGTACGGCCACAGCTATGAACCAGGACGTTAATTGGCGGCTGGCAGATAATACGACGGTCCTGTTTTTGCAGAGGTCAAATTTATTATGGGAGCAGAAAAACACAGATTGCTTGGGCGCTGCCAAGAACCAAATCGTCGAGGGCATCCTAGCCGGAGAGAGTTATAAGGCAATCGAGGACAGGATCAAGGATGCGATAACGCAGGTAGCAAGGCCTGCCGTGTTTGTTCAGACAGAAGTTCACAGGGCTGCCGAGTTGGGCAGGACATCGCTCTACAAGGAGATGGGCGTCGAAAAGGTCGAATGGCTGACAGCAGGGGATGAGCGGGTCAGACCGGAACACGCGGCCAGGGAGGGTCAAATCTTTACCATCGCCGAGGCCGAGGCGCTGATACATGATTTTGGATGTCGGTGTAGCCTTTTGCCAGTGATACCCAGCGTGGAAGAGTTGGAGGCGCATAATCCATGACCGAGACTGGCGAGATGAAAGCAGATGTGGTGATGATAGAGACGCCCCTCGGAGGCACTCGCAAGACCTGCACCGCCGAGCTTCTGACCGACAGCCAGGAGTTCAAGACGAACGAGGTAGGGGTTAAGACCCAGGACTACGAGGGCCTGGAGTTAATCGTTCCTTGCGCAATCACAATGGAGGGAGTGCAGAACCAGGCGCTCAAGGCGAAGGAGGAAATCATTGCGGCGCTGGCCCTGGCTGATGGGCGCTATGTCTGTACCGGAAATAATCACCCGGAAGGCTTTGTCGTAACCAAGCGCCAGGATGTCCGGGGCTTCATGCGCAACCTCCGGTTGCGTAATATCAAGGTGGACGTGAACGCCCAGAAGGTCGAGCTGGTTCAAATGCTGTCTGACCTTCATGTAAGAAAGGGCTGGACGCCCAAGGGGGAATACAATAACATCAAGTCGGGCAAGTCCAAGTCCGTGAGTATCGGGTACTGGTGCGTAGATACCCCGACAGACAAGCCTCAGATATTTCTAAATCAATCTTACAGGTCTAAAGAGACCAACATCTTGATAGATCATACGCTGATAATAAATCCAGAGGGGGAGCCTGCCGCCTGCCCGTACCGAACCGACGGCCTGGGCTGCGGAATGCTGAACACTCAAAGGGAGGCAGGGCCAGGCCCAGCCATCAAAGAGGACAATAGCGTTCCGTCTAACCTGGCTGACGCTCCCTCTGATGATGGGCAAACTGTCCCTGCCTCTGACATTCAGGAGGCCAAGAGAGATTGCGAAAATTGTCCATGTCATAAACAAGCGGAACGCGGAGACGAGCAAGGCAGCGCCCAGGACACAGAGCAAAACCAGGGCGCGAGAGAGAAAAATGTTATGGAGGAAACCTCTATGGCAGACGAAGAAATAAAAGAGCCTGACAAGGCCAAAGCGGATGCGCAGAAGAAAGCAGATACTCAGGTGCAGGCACCCCTGCCGAAGCCTGACGCTGCCCAAGATGCGCAGCTCGCGAAGGAAGTAGCCAGAGCTAATGTTGCGGAGGTTCAGCTCAAAGCGTACCAAGACGCTGAGAAGAGCAGGATAATCGGCAACATAATGAAGCTCACCGGGAGAGATGCGAAGGATGACAAATCCATTGCGTCCTTCAACGCCATGTCCCTTCCAGAGTTGAAGGTACATGAGAGAACGATAACTGACGCGGTAGCTGCGGCAAGGGCCAATCTCTTGCATGGGGCGAGCGCTGCGATGGGCAACCAGTCTGATACCAGCTCCAAGCCTCTTGTGAACACCAAGACCGGATTGACGGTTGGAAGGTTCAATCAAGAGTCTGGGAAATGGGAAGATGGCTGGGACGCACCACCAAAGGAGGCTTAGACATGACGCACATCGGAGGCTTCGTCAGGCCGACTACAAAAACCGTAGTCGCCAATGACGAGAACGCCATAGTTCAAGATCTCAAGCTCCTCACCGGGACGGACTGCTATGCAGGTCGGTTGGTGGGACGCGGCACCGGAGATCAGGACGCCGTCGTATGCACTGGAGTCCTTGCTCCAATCGGGTTCATCAGCTACGAGCACACCCCAGACGTCTATCAGCCAGCGACACCAGCCACAGCATTCGCGGCCAACGACATCGCGGGGATTGTCGCTGGGCCAATCGTGGTCAATGGGAAATTGGCCGCAGGGTTCTACGCAACCAAGGGCGACCTGCTCTGTAATTGGGAGGCTGGCTATGTTGCAGCCTGCGCAATTATAGACGGTAGGATAGCGCTCAAGATTCCCTATACCAAGAAGACCAGCGAGTTCGATACAGGCGTGGACTTGCCTCTTGGGGCAGTAGTCCATGATGTTCGATGCTATTCTGTCGTTGCAGACGCCAGCGGAACCATTGAAATCGGGACGGCAGAAGCCGTGGCAGAAACCGGAGGCGATGCAGACGGATTTCTGGACGTTGAAGCACTCGCAGCGACAGGCTGGGTAGCTCACAACACGGTGGACGCAACAGCATCCAATAACACTCTCGGAGTTCTGCTCGTTGAGGCTGATATAAAAACCGCAGACTCCACAGCCCTCTACTATTCAGCTCCGGTTGTCGGAGGCTACAAGTGCGGGGGCACACAAAAATCCATCACATACACCACGTCCAACCACACGCAATCGGGGTACTTCTATGTCCTCGTCTCGACGCCTGGCTTGCAGATTGTAGGCAAGGCTTATGAAACGGTGGACGCCACAGCAGCGGCGGCAGCTCTCATGTTGAGGTGCTTAATATGAACGACTTCCCAGATTTAGAGGTCGGCACCATTGGCAGCTCGCAGTTGCAGGAGCTGAGACAAAACATCGCCGATATCAGAACCCCCAAGACGCTTCGCAAGGGCAACGTCATTCTGTCCACAGAGCAGTACCGGGAAATCCTCGAAACAGTTTATTGGGCAGCCAGAAAGAACATGATAGCAAGGGCGCTGGTAGGTTCAGACCTGATAAACTACGGAGCTGGCGGAGAAGGCATCGAGAGCATAGGCTACGATGTTGGAACCGAGGTAAGCGCCGCAGAGCTGGACTTCGATTTCCTGGACGACAGCGAAGACATTGCAGGCAAGACGAGAACCAACGCAGCAGTTCCCATAATCCAGAAGACCTTCAACATCAAGAGAAGGGCGCTGGCCGCATCACAGAGATACGGAACGCCGCTTGACAAGTCCACAGCGAACAGCGCAGCTTTCAGGGTAGCCTCGCTTGAGGATACCACAATCATCCAGGGATATTCCAGGGACGGTTCGACCTACGAGATACCAGGATTCTATCAGGGCGCTGGGCTGACAGAAAGCACAGCCAAGGACTTCGGCACCGCAGGCTACGCACTCGCAAAGATAGGGCTGGCAATGGCCGCATTCGAAGCGGTGAACGTCAGACCTCCATTCAACCTCGTCCTCAACCCCACGCAATACGCAGAGCTGGCAGTCAGCGTTCTCGGTTCTGGCGCGGGCCAGAGTGAAATGCTGCTTGTCAAGAACCTACTCTCAACTGGCGACATCAACAAGGCTGGCGCTGGCGGAATGATTCTGCCATCCACAGACATTACCGCAGGCACGGGCCTGATGATGGCAACCCCAGGCAGAGGACAATTCAGCTATCATGTCCCGGTGGACGTGGCGACAGAGCTGGAGATCCTTGAGAAGTCCCACAACGTATTCGGCCGAGTGTTCCTGTGCAGCAGGTTAATCCTGATGGATACCTACTGCTCACAGAAGCTCACAGGTATCTAAGGGCCAGGTGATTGAAATGGAGACGGTATTAGCGAAGGTAAAACCAGGACAGACCATCAGCTTCAAGGAGTGGCCGTGTCGCCTCGCATACGAAACGAAAATGGGCGTCAAGTCTGAGACTGTATTGTTAAAGCCAGGCGACTTGGTAGAGATACCCAAGGCGCTCTACGATACAAACAAGCACGCTTTCGAGATGGTCAATGTCCCGGTCCCAGAGAAGCCAGCAGGCAGAGGCAGGGCAGCAGCGAAAGCAGCTCCCCAGCCCGAACCTGAACCGGCAAAGCCAGAGGCCGAGAAAGAACCTGAAACTTCAGAGACCGATGTCGAGTTCACCAAGAGGGATATGCTTAACAGCATGCCGCCCGCAGAGTTGCGAGTAGCCTGCGAGAAAGCAACCCCTCCAATCAAGTGGACACCAGCTGACAAAAAGAAGGACTTGGTCGAGAAGCTAATGGCAGGGTCGTAAGCCCTGCCTCCTTTAATTTTTTGAACACTGAACGTTAGCAGCCTGGAGGCCAATAATGCTGACCGATATAGTGATACCGCTAATAAGCGGGTTAAGTGGAGCTGGCATAGGTGGAGGCCTATTACTATGGGTACTGTCCAGGCTTGAAGCAAGGCAGGCAGCCTTGGAGCTTCGCCAGGATGCGATGCGCGAGCAATCATCCGAGGCTGTCGGAAATCTATACGATAAAATTGAGGCCAATGAAGATTGTGTAGAAGGAGAATTGAAGAAGTTTAACGACAGCATGGGTTCTGTCCTCAATTATCTGCTCGCGACAGCAGATAAATCGAATCCCCCTGCTGTAAAAATATTGGAGGACGCAATGGAACGGAGGAATAGATAATGAAAATAAAAGTGATTGAGACTTTGAAGGCGATGTTGACGAAGAAGGCATTAGGGAACGGGACGCTACTGGCGGGAGCAGGAGGAATTGCTGCGCTGGGGTTGTCGATAATCATTGGCGCGGGAACGAACTTCGAACTGCTAAAAGGTTGTGCAGTGCTCGTAATCGGTTCAGTCATCGGGATATTCCGCGAAGTCGTACTGAACTGAGCCATATGACGACGACGTACTGCACCTATACGGAACTCGCCAACCTGACGGGCTCAACGCTCTCTCAGACCATACTGGAGGCGATAATCAACGAGGCGGAGCGCGAGGTGAATGATTACCTGGCTCTGAGCGGTCTGACGGGCGTCGCGGGCAACGCGATGAAGTCCGCGACCTTGAAGCTGTCCATTGCCGGCCTGATTACGAGGCGGAGGATGGACGGCACGCAGCCCGGCTCTCTGACGCTTGACGGAAGCCTGGTCACGAGCGACAATCTGGACGCAGCAATCAGCGGGCTCAGAAAGGCGGCGTTTGCCATACTGGACAATTATATCATGACGGCGGCGGGTGTTGTTCCTAGCGGCTTGAGCAGCAGGGTCAATCTGGCCCGGAGGGTGGATTACGAGCATTTCGACGATAATAACGTGCCGCAAGATGGTCATTTCTAAGGATTGGTGAGTGCCTTGCCTCTTGTCACGTCCGAAAAGCAGTACAAGCGATTTTTAGACGGCGTAAACACAATCAGAGGCAAGGGAAAAAAGGACAAGGGCGTCGAGATTTTCGAGAGAGCGACTTGCAAGGACTCAGACGTCATTCGCGTTCTCAACATGTTCGTCTGGCTGGAGCGCATTGAGGTTCATGATGATGGCGAGATTGCGTTGTTCGACGACACTGGTAAGAGAGAGGTGCTGACCGTTGAGTGATTGGGCTGTGAATAATCTCGCTGGGTTCGATGCTGGCACGAAATCTAATTTAATAACTGCGACAGACCAGTATATCATAGCCATAGACCGGCTGGGTATCTCGATGCCCTACGCTGCGAAGCACGCAAATCTTTTATCATATTATAGGCTCGAAAACAATGGCACAGACCAAACAGGGAACAACAACGGAACACCAACAGGCTCACCGAGTTATGCTTCCGCAAAATTCGACAATGGCATGACCATTGCATCGGGAAAATACTTAAGTTGCGGAACGTATTTTTCTAAACCAGTTAATTTCACAATCGCATTATGGATAAAGCCAACAGCGTGGACAAACGCCTCGCCAGCAGTATCTTGCGCCGCAGATGGCTCGGACACAAATTTGTGGGGGATAATTGGGCGGGACACAGGCGACAATATTGAGTGCTATGTTTCTAACGGGTCGGTAAGTCAAGCAAAAATAATTGCAAGTCATTGGAATAGCACAAATTATCCTAATAATGTTTTTACGTTTATTGTGATGACCGTTGATGGTAGTTATATTCGATTTTATCGCAATGGGGTCGAGGTTGGAACGGGAACTGTGCAGACCGTTCAGAACGGGCTTGGGGTGGTTAAAGAATTTTGTGTTGGAAGACTTGGGGCATATAACGGATATTATTTCACAGGGTTAGAGGATGAGGTCAAAATATACAACACAGCGTTGTCAGACGCGCAAATTTCTGCATTATATAATTCAGGAAATAGATATAAGACGAGTGGGAATTGGACGAGCGCAACGCAGGCCATGACCGCAGGCTGCAAGATGAGCAACCTGAAAATCACGCTGGCAAACACGGACGCGAACAACTACATTGACAAGATTGAAGTCCTGGACGCCAGCGATGACAGCGTGATAACGACGGCGGCTGGCAACATAACAGCGACGGGACAAACGACGTTGGTGGCAGGTGATTTCGATAATGGGCTTGACGGCACGCTGGATACGGATTTCAAGGTCAAAGTATACATGGTCGCGCAAGCAGCGGCAGCGGCTCAGCCGTACGTTTCCGCAATTGAGGGCGATTATATCTCGGCTGTCAAGCCGTACGTGAAGTTCGACGGCGAGCAATACTCAACGGGAGGGCATTTGAAGTTCGACGGGACGGTGTTCTCAGTTTGACGAAATCCCTGAAAATCTATTCAGACGCCGGCCTGACGGTAGAGTGCGCCACGTTCATCAAGGGCAACACCATCTACGTCAACGGCGAAATCACGAGCCACGACGCCACGACTGACAGCACGGTTCTAATCCAGCTGCTCACGCTCGCGGACGCGGTCGTTGCCACGCTGCTCAATACAACATATTCATTCGCGGCCAACACGGTGACATCAATCACCACAATCAACGGCGCGGCCTTGTCCTACGTCCTGGCCAGCAACCCCGCGACATACAAGGTTCGATTGACGGTCAGCGACGCGGAGCTGGACACGGGATATGACGAGGCGACGTTCGAGATAATCACGACGAAGGCGACGAAATGCACGATCTGGATTGAGGACAGCACCGGCAACGAGCAGGGAGCGTTCAAGCTGAACGACGTTGCGTACTGGAACGGGACGCTCAGACTGAACAAGACGCTGGCGGGAGTGACGGTATCGCTGAGCGTCACACTCCCGAAAGGCCAGTCGGTTAACATATCAAACACGACCTGGGACTTCACGGCGGACACGGACTACGACCTGATAGCGGACATATTCGCAACGGCGAGCCAGACTCGTACATTGCTGACGGCAGGAGATTACCAGTGCTGGCTTGGGATTTCAAAGAGTAATTATTTGGAAGCGGTTAGCCAATATTGCTGGATAACTGTTCCCACCTTGCCGGACCTGCTGAGCAACCCCGCGATATCAGACGCCACAATCACCCAGGACGTTTCGGTAGATATTACGGCAACCCTGGCGGCGACGGTCAGCGAGGCCGTTGTAAAAATCAAGGACGCGGCGGGAGTGGTCATCTGCACCAAGAACATGAGCATCTCCGGGGGAGTGGGAACGGCAACGATTGAGGGCTGGACGTTGCCGATTGGCACATATTCGGCGGGGCAGATTGAGATTTATGCTGCGGACACGGTCAACTATATCTTCGAGATGGACGAGAGTTTGTCTCTGGTAGTGAGCGCGGGCGGGAGCGGGTTTGAGAGCTGGTTCAGACAATCAATCACATTAGAACCGTTCTCAGCGCTGGACGATTACGGCGCGAAGACCTACGGCTCGCCGGTCGAGGTCGCGTGCAGGATCGCGCAGAAGGACAAGAAGGTCAGGTCGGCATCCGCCGAGGACATTATCAGCACCACTCAGATTTACATTTCTGGAGCGCAGACGGTGACCGTGAAGGACAGGATAACGCTCCCGGATAATACACAGCCGGTGATACTGGAGGTCAGGCCGGTCAAGGGTGCGACAGGAACCGCAGTCATGAAGGTGATACTTACATGACGCTGATTGGCGGATCTACTGCGGCCTGGAACGCATGCACGAAATCGCAGCCGACCAGCCCGGACGGGAACTACGAGGTCGAAACCATAACGGACAACCCTTCGATAACAGCAGATAAGTTGGTTCTGGCGAACAGACACGGTGACGGTTTTACTATTGATGATAACGATGTTGAAACATGGAAATGGAATTTATTATTGGCTGGCAATCATGATTATTTTAGACTGGCTAATCAACGCCTCGAATATGATACTGGAATAACAGGAAATAACAACTCATATAGAAAAATGGAATTAGATAACTCAGGACAAGGCAACATAGATTTTCAGGCAAATAACACGATAACCCACCTTAAAACAGCGGGGTATTATTGCACTCAGCATTATTTTTGTATGAGTATAAAAATAGATGATAATAATTTTGTGAATCTTATACACGGATTGTATAATGGCATACCTCGTATAATTGCATTTGTTTATAAAAACGGTGTTCAGGTATCCTTGGGTGTAGGGACGTATTCCCCGACAGCACGATTAAGAATCTATATAAGCGGAATAAATATTCATTGTCAGTATGCCGATTATAACGGAACGAATTGGGTTACGATAACATCATATAATAATTTTCCTACGGGCAATAGGATTCCTTCTGCATGGGTTTATATGTATAACGGATGGAATTATGGAGAACAACGAATAACGGGATACATGGACACCCTATCGTTGCCTGTATTTACTCCGACAGCAGCGAGTTATCGAGCATCTGGGAACGTAACGAGCGGAAAGCAGGAACTCTCTGCGCCTGACAAATACTGTGCCAGTGTTAATTTCAATTTGAGTGGCGGGACGTCCGCATTGTGCATTGACAAGGTTGAAATCTATGACGACGAGAAGACATTATTAACAACTGCGGATACCGACATAACAGAGAACAAAACACTATTAGCCTCGGATTTTGACAACGGGTTGCTGTGCACGACAGGAAAGGATTTCTATTTCAAGGTTTATTTCAAGGGTGATGGCACTGGCTCATGCGCTCTAAATTGGTTTGATTGGGCAGAGGCATTATCTATCGAGCCTGTAAGATTTGACGGGGGTGTGTTTGTCGGGTGACGGATGACATGGCCATATACTCGGACAATATCGGGACGTTGCCAGCGACAAGCATAAAATTAGGAAACATATATTATATAAACGGAAAGATAACAATCAAAGAGGAACGGTCATATACATCTGTCACGATTGACGTTTGCAAAAGTGATGGCACGTTCGTCGAGGAAATAATGAATAGCCTGTATGATTTCAGTGCCAACACCCCTGCAACCATACGCACGATCAACAACAACATCACAGCGACGTGTCCCCCTTTGGTTTTGAGCAAGGAAAAATATTCTCCGCAACGATATTATCTGCGATTGCGTGTTGCTGGCAACGGCGTTGAGACCACGCAGGCGTTTGAGAAATTCGTGGTCGAGCATTGCAACGTCCAGAACACGCACTATTACACGACCAATAACGCAGACGACCAAAAGATAACGAAGTACAATGCCGGCGACGTGGCCTATGTCGAGGGGTCGTTCTACACCGACGTTGGGATCGATGACGTCCAGGTCGTGATAACGATTACCGACCCCAACGCCATTGCGACAGAGGCATTGAACACGACCTTTGACGCGGCTGCTGCCGATGACAACGACCTGCGGGACGACGTGAACGGCGGGACCGCGATAACGTACCAGCTCGGAACGGTCGGCGGGATGTATCAGATCGCCGTCCAGGTCATAAGAGACGGCTGGGTGACCCCGGACACGAGCTATTCTTATTTCTACGTCCCGGAGCAGACGACCTTCGGCGAAGAAGCATGGTTCAACGAGACGATAGTTTACGAGCAATGGACTGGCGCGTATGGTGATTTCGGAAGCAAAACTTACGGCACACCGCAGAGCATTCCGGCGCGAATAAAGCAGTCCGAAAAGAAGGTCAAAATAGCCAACGGGGAAAAGGTGCTGAGCGTGGCGCAGATCCTTATCGGAGCGAGCGAGATTATTGTCTCGGCGAACGACAGGATCACACTGCCGGACGCTACGCAGCCAGTAATTCTGACTGTCAAGGCGACGACCAACCCGGACGGCTCGAAGAGAATGCAGGAGGTGTTCACTTGATAATCGAATGCGACGGCCCGGAGGACGTGGCAGCCAGGATAAAGGAATTTGCGGAGCGGTTCCCGGAATCGACAGCACAGGCACTATGGGAGGAATCGCAGATAACGATGAATCGCTCTATGCGCCAGTGCCCGGTCGACTCTGGCCGATTAAGAGCAACCGGGCAGAACATGGTCTGGAACGGAGGAGACACGAGGGACCCGGAGGAGCTCGTGGCGATGAGAATAGAGGCGGGGGGCATAGAGGCAGAGCTCGGCTATTACACGGACTATGCAATCTACGTCCACGAGGACCTGACGAAGCAGCACGGCGTTGGGTTGCTGAAGGCCAATAAACTGTCACTCAGGACCGGCCTGCCGACGAAGAGGAATCTCAGGATCAAGGAATGGGGCGGGTACGAGGATGCGCAGCAGAGGATGGCGCAGAGCGGCACCGGAATCACCAAGGCCAAGTTCCTGGAGGACCCGGTCAACGAGCGCGCCCCGATGTTCTTGCAACTGCTGACAAGACGGATAAAAGCCTACGCTGGCATGTGGGGGCGATGATGTGCCGTTGCTGAATGACATCGGAGAAAAGCTCGAGGACGAGTCGATAGGAACGGTCGGAACAAACATTTTCTTGGGCTATATGCCAGACTCTCCGGACATTTGCATTGGACTGTTCATTTACGCGGGCGCGCCTCCGGACGAGGTCTCTGAGGACGTGGAGTACCCTGGGCTTCAGGTCCGGGTCAGAGGGGCGGCAGCCGGGTTCGAGGACGCTCTGGAGAAGGCGTACGATATTTTCAACGCGTTGCACGGCCTGACGGACACCACGCTTACGGCAACGTATTATTACCGTATAAGCGCGAACCAGTCACCCGCGCAGATGGGCGTCGACGAGAAGGACAGGCCGGAGTTCGTTATCAATTTCAGTGTTATGAAGGAGGTCGAATAAACATGACAGGATATACAGCTGGAGAACTGAAGAGGATGTACTACGTGCCGGAAGTCACATACGGCACGACACCGACTGCCGCGCTGACCTATGGCGGCGCGATACTACGCATGACACCGAAGGTAAACATGGCGATGGAACGACACTGGCTCGGGGACACGCAGGGATACACGCAGGTCACCAGGGGGCCGTACAAGGCTGGCTACGAGCTGGAATACTATGCCCATGTGGACAGCGGCGCATATTACTGGTACAACTTCGCGGCGGTCTACGGCCTCGGAGCCGCAGCTGCGTTCGCCGACCATCTGGGTTCGTTCACGACGCAGTTCATGAAGTATGTGAACCCGACATATTACTACGATTTCTACAACGGCTGCAAGATAAATCAGCTCGACCTGTTGTTCAACAAACCGGGCCAGCCGATTGTGTTCAAGGCCGACGTGAAATCGCAGTTCCTGACCCTGGGCACGTCCAAGACCATGACTGGGCTGCAGAACGGCGTGGTCGTGGGCGCGAACCCGACAGACATAGCCACGAACCTGCTGTGCAGGAATGGCATCAGCCAGATAAACCTCGGCGCTGGCGGGCTGGTCAACTGGTACCCGAAGACCATGGCCCTATCAATTCCCAGGAATCTCGAACCTGTGGAGGGCGTGAAGCTGGGCGCGGACTCCGTGAACTATCCTCTTGAGGTCCTACAGCTTGACGAGGGACAAAGGGAGGTCACGCTTACTTGCGACATCAGGTATGGGAATACGACGTACAAGGCTGCGAAGCTGGCAGGAACCGCAATCACGGCGCTGACCATTCCTATTGGCAACCAGCTGATAACGCTGGCGAACGGTGATTTTGCGGCTGACGACTTTCCGGAGGAGCGCCAGGCGATCAGGGATGAACCGCTCAAGATGCACTTCAAGGCCCTGACGATTTCGACGCCGTGAGGTGAAAACATGGTTGAAGTTCCAAGACCGCCAATAGAGATTTGCGACAAGGCCCCGACAGACCTGCGTCAAGTGCCGCTCCGGGAGATCATCCTGCAGCACAGGACGCGTTACAGGGTCAGGACGACCCTCGGGGACATGATTTTCAAGCACATTGGCCGGTTGGAAAAAGACCAGATTTATTCCGCCCTGGCGTCCATGTGTCCCGAATACGAGCCGATGCGCCTGGAGTTCTCGGAGCTGTTCGAGAAATCGAGATACGAGAACGGGCTGACCGGCGAGGAAATGAAACGCATGCACGAGCTTGACAAGCTGCTGGAACCGTTCACATACGAGTATTGTCTACCCTGTATAGTGTACCCGAAATTCGCCTCGGTGGAGGAATTGGAAGCATTTCTGACGATGCTCCCCAAGGCTGAGTCTGATGTCGCGCTTGACATGCTCGGCAGAATGCAAACGGACAGCGGGGTCGCGCTCTCTCCGGAGGGCGTGCTGCTGATTCAGGAGCTTAAGATACCCCTGCCAGCGGACCTGACCATCGAGACCATCACAGCGGAGCAGGCGCAGGCGTTCATCGAGGGTGCGAAGGAACTGGGAGAGCAGGCCATGGCAGTGATAAAAGGAGCGATGAAATCCAATGCCCCTTGAGATTGGCGGGAAGGATTACGGAGCAGTGACGGAGGACTACTCGACCAAGCTCTACGAGGTCGGTGACAGTCTCTCCGCCCATACGCAGCTCGACGTCGGCGGGCAGGTGCAGTTCACCAGGGCGATGCGGAACCCGATTGGCACGGTCATATTCCCAGCGCGGCAGATACTGTCAGGCCTGGGCGTGAGTTTGGATAATTCCTCTCGGGCCCTGCGCGCAATCAACATTGCAGTGCATTTAGACGCAGGGATGATGGGCATGTATGTGGTCGCGCGCGCGACCGTTCTCACGCAGACGGCGCGGGAAACCACCTTGGCGGCCATAGAAACGGCTATACAGGCAGCCTTGCAGAACTGGGGGGGAATCGCCCTTGCAGCCACGGCAGCGGCATCGGTAGCCGCAGGGTTCGCAGTGGGCTCCATGCACATAGGCGGTGGGGACATGAGCAACCCGACCATAAGGAGGACTTCATTTTCAGAAATGAAATATGCGGTCAGGGAGGGCAGTTAATGGAAGAAAGTGTAACCTTCACATATAGGGTTCAAGATAATATCAGCAAGCCGTCAAACGAGGCCGCGGATGCGCAACGGCAACTGGGCGCGCAGACGGAGGACACGACGCGAAAGACGGACTCGCAGAGAATATCGTTCATGACGCAGATCGTGGCAGTGACCGCGCTGCATAGAGGGCTGAGCAACATAAACTCAGGATTGCAGGAGCTCGGCATTCTCAGCGGCGGAGCTGCGGTGTTCATGAACAAACTGAACTCGATAGTTCAGGTCACAGCCGGCGGGTTCCAGCTTTTCAAGGGCGCTGCGCAAATAGTGAACATGCTCACGAAGGCAGAGATAGGCCTGGCAACCGTGAGAACATACAACGCGGTACTATCGAATCCCGCACGGGTCGCGGTGGCGGCGGCGGGTCTGGCGGTCGCTGGCGGCGTTGCTGGCTACCTGATGGGCGGCGCGAACAAGGGCACCACTGTCAATCAGCAAGTGAACTTCAGCGGGCAAATGTCACAGACTGACCAGCGGAGCATTCAGAGAGATTCGATGGAAGTAATGGGAGGCGGGTAGATTTGGCGACGATTAACAGCACGCAGGCAGGGAACTGGACGACGGGCGCAACCTGGGTTGGTGGAGTGGCTCCAGGAGCGCCTGATATCGGCGCGTGCAAGCATGCCGTCATTGTGAACCAGGCAATAACGATTCTTGGATTCCAGATTGACGGCGGGTCCTTGGCGATAAACCATGACATCACGTTCAGCGACGCTGCAGGCGCGGGCTTTTCAATCAAGGCCACGACGCTTGGGGCTATAACCTCTAACGGCACGGCTGCAGCTCCGAGGCAGTTAAAGAGTGCGTCGACGTCACCGACGAATCCCTGGACGATAACATACTATTGCCAGGCCACGATTCCGGATGACCGGTCGATTGACTTCTCGTTCTGCGAGTTCATTGGCAACCTGTGGTACCTGGGCAACAGCTCGAATTACATTAATTTCAACGCCAGCGGGACGACATCGCCGTTCATCACGATCACGCCGCCGTTCGGGCGCGCTCCGATACTCGACAACATCAAAATCGAAGGCAGGATGCGGTCCCGAATATACCAGAGCGGATGCTGGGCCGGAGCCCTGCCGGTGACCGGGAGGGCGCCCTGGAGCTCGTACATGTGGCAGACTCTCCTGGACCTGATGGAGAGCAAGGAACGGTTCGCGTTCTTCAGCAAGTACGTTCACATACCTCATTGCAGGTTCGAGCAGGAACCGCGGTTCAAGCCGCAGGCCGGGTCCCTGTACTTCGGGTTTGACCTGGCGCTGATAGAGGATGCGTGAGAACATGGCTGAGACCCCGAAGTGCTTTGGGAACTATGACATACTGAACAATTACAAATGCGTTATTTGTCCAGGGGACACGAGGCTCAACTGCGTCGCGGAGAAGCGCAGGAAACGGGAGGGAATATAATTGGCAGAGGGCGACTATGAGATTACCATCTGGAGGCGCGTCGCTGGGACATACGTCACGTACACGAACGTGAACAACAATAACCGGGTGATATCGAGGAACTGGATTTGGAACGAGAACTATCCGAAGGAGTTCACGTTCAAGGTCGACAACCCGGTGAATGACGCGACGAAGAACATGCTGTCCTCGTCTTTCGCGGGCTGGTCCTCCGGGACCGGAGCTCTGGCGATGGGCGACCTAGTGCATTACAAGCTGAAGACCAACGCCTCTCCGGGCACGTTCCTGAATCTCCTCTGGGGTAAAATCGTCAAGCTGGAGCCGGTCGGAAACGCACTAACGGTCATGGTGAAGTGCTTCGCTACTACGTTAGAAAATCACCGTGAGGATTTTGTGTACTTCAAATCGTATCGTGACCAGATGCCGATTGGCTACGATAATTCCGAAGGACTTATCCAGCTGACAGATTTAACGGATGCGAATGTTCAAGTGCCGCTGGCACTCGTGGAGTTTGCGCTCACGGATATTAGAAAAGAATACGGAGAAGGTGCCGGATACGACACCTTTAAATTATGGGATGAGGGAGATTCAGACTATTTTGATGTCGCACAAGCATTCGTTGCAGATGGAAACGGGCTGCTGGCAGTTATAGGCTTGCTGGACGCCTTTGATTTTGACAGTGCAATCGGGACATTATATTGTGGACTATATGCGAACAACCCCCTAACAAACACCCCAAACATTGATGACAGTAATTATGTTGGTCACCAGGGAGATGCTTTTGGTGATACGGCGATTGCATTCAAATCAAAAGCATACACTGCCGGAATGGGGAACCACAATTTTGAATTTGATTTTATTAATTCTAGCGAGCCATTACGATTAGAAAAGGGTCAGAAGTACTGGGTTGTCTTGCATTGGGTGGATAATGGAAGCACATCCGATGTGAACATTGCGGTCGATGACGCGAACGCAGGCGAGATAATTCATTCTCATTATTATAGAGACTACGATACGGCATGGCAACTCGGTGTCGGTTTTGGTAAGAATATAAAAATAAAAATAGACCAGGCGGATTACGAGGAGGTCAAGCCAGATAAATACATGGTCAACTTACCACACGTCTGTCTTCACGGCGTTGGCGGCTCGATTACCGAGATTGGCGGCACGTCTTACTCCTTCTGTCGCGGGCGTTTAAGCTATTACTACGGGGTCAGGGAGTTCTACGAGGTCGCCGAGTTCCTGACGGAGTATGCCAATCCTCTTCTTACCGCCGAAGCCAGTCTTAGCATGGTCGAGGACATCAAGACCTTTACGACCAGGGGGAAGTCCAGGGGCGACTGCATGAGGGAGCTGGCGGACCTGACGGAATCCGGCGGGAGCTGGTCAGGATACCAACACGCCTTCGGGCACTATAACAGCAACTGGGGAACCCCAATGTCAGGAACTAATAAATTAAAATTCAACAAGCGGTACAAGACCAGCGACAGTTCCTACGCTACGTTCTCGCATGCGCTCGATGCGGCCACAGACCAGGAGGCCAGGATTATCTCTCATAAGTTGAAGAACACGGTCAACGAGCGCCCCTACCTGATGCGGTTGATCGGCAAGGGCTCTGACGGCCAGCCCCTGGTGCTCTCGAAGCACGACCTGGCTTCTGCCAATTCCCTCGGCATCGCAATCCAGGGGTTCGCCCCGGTTCAGTCCAGTCTCGACGAGAGCCTGACCGCCCTGGCCGACGTGAACACGAAGGTTGATTGTGACATCAACGCAGTTCGCAGGAACACCTGGGCGGGAAGCATAACGCTGGCCGGAGTGTTTCCGGAGCTCATGCAGCTGGATGATGCCGGGGACTATTACGGCAGCGGCAGGATCATCACGCTCAACTACTCGCCGCTCGGAATATCCGCGACCAAGTTCAAGGTCACCGGCGTCGAGGTCGGAGCGTTCACGACCACAGTGCATCTGACTAACATGGACATTTTACTTAAAAACTTCTTAACAAACACTGTCAAGAAGGCCAACATGACCGAGGGCTTCTACGCGCCGGTCGGCCTGCCTGATGTGTTCTACATCATGGTCTACGATGATACGCCGATGAACGATGCTGGCGTGGTCTATATGCACCTCTGCACGGCTGACGACACGCCGATAACCGGCATGACCCAGGTGCAATGCACGAAGTTCGCAAACACCGTTCTGAACCTGAACGTCTTTCATGCGGAGTTCGAGGCAGCCAACGGTTTCACGGTTGATGGCACCCCGGTGACCAGGATAGAGATCTGGGACGATTCCAGCCCGCAGGTCGAGCTGGCGCAGAAGGTCATAGCGAACGATTCCATGTCGTTCCCAAAGTGGAAAAGTTTGCGCGTCATAGTCGATTACACATGCCCGATAGCTTAGACTTACCTCCCTCCGAAAGTCGCCCCGTTTAGAGTGCTGGGCGCAATCTTTTTTTGTTATCCGGTATGGGTTCATCCGTGAACCCGCCGTCAATCTGACGGAATAACGGAAGGATGGCGGAAAAATATTATAAATAATATTTATCATATTCCTAACATAAATAATATTTGTACCTACACAGACAATAATATGCCCTGTGGGATACCAATTTGGTATATAATCATCCCTTGTAATCAATCCTTTTAACTACCTATAAAAACACTTTCGGAGACCCCTCTCTTATATGTCTAAATATTGAAAAAGAGATATCTATAATTCAGGGAGGCATGACATGAGAGTATCGGTAGATACGGGGGCGGGAACGAAGGCCAGGTGCACAGCGCATTTTGAGATAACGGGCTACGAGCTGGCCGTCAGCAAGGGGAGCCGCAGGATAACCTTTGCATCGAAGCACGGCGGCCTCGAGCTGGAGTTCACGCCCAAAGAGATAAACGACCTGAAGGCGAGCATGCAGTAGCGGGGTGAGAAGAATTAATAATGCAATCGTCGATGTACCCGCTGCGGTAGAGCAACCGCAGGCACGACGATATGAGACGGGGAGCCAAGCCCCGGAACATGATCGGCGTAGAATCAAGAAGCGCAAGGGCGGAAGCCCAAGACAGCCAAGGAAACGCGGGGGCGCGATAAGCATGGGCCGCTATCCCCTGCAGGCATACATCAATCAATACCTGGAGAAGCGGCGCGAGAAGTGGGCTCCGGAGACGTACATCGAGAGAACCCGGAAGCTGAAGTATATCGGCAGGGCAATCGTCGAGATGCACAGAGCCGGAGAGATACGCACCGAGAACCCCAAGCAGTTCGGAGAGCCGGAGATCCGGGCAATCGAGAGCTGGATGAAACGCATCGGCTTGGACCCGGCCACGAGGTCGAAGTACAGGGGCATGGTCTCGAACTTCCTGGCATACCTAGGAAACACCACATACCTGAACGAGATAAAGTACGGAGAGATAGATACCAGGGTGCCGCCGAAGACCATCAAGACGCTGTCCAGCCATTACTACGGGGCATTGCTGGCATGACAACTTATATATATGCCGTCGCATATATCACTTCAGAGTGTCTTACAAGGCACTTAAGGAGCTAACGGACATGGAAAATGGCACAACGATAGGAGACAGAGCGAGCGGCCAGGGTGATGAACCTGGTGTTAGAAACTGTAAGAAGTGTATGGACGCTGGAAACAACACCTGGTGTTCAGACTGCAACGACTGGATTAAGGGAGGCTGAGCGCGTGAATCCGATTTGTGCGAAGTCCGGCCACGCCGGAGACGGAACGCACTGCGAGAGATGCGGCCTGCCGAAGAGAACAGAGGAACTGGGGGAGGCGTTCTGATGCCGAAGTATTGTTGCGAGAATCATTCTGAGTGCGAGCTTTTGCAAGAGGTCATCGCGGAGCGCGACGGATTGCTCGAAGAGAAGGACAAACTCGTCGAGGAAAGGGACGCGCTAATTACCAGGCTGGAATCCCTGCAAAAAGAGTACAGCGAGATGGAGCTGAGCCTGCTTGAACCAGAACCAGAGATTGCCGAGAAGAAGTGCAAGCTCCTGGGCCACGACTGGAGCGAAGAGATGCCGACCCAGACGTGCACGCGATGTGGGAAAACGAAGGCGGAGGTCTGAGCATGAAAGGCTACAAGATGACAAAGCCAGATGGGACGTGTTTCTACAACGGCCTGATAAAATACGAAGTAGGAAAAACAATACTGGCGAACAAGAAGAACATGGACAGGACCAACACTCTCTCGCTGGGCATCAGCGTTGCGAAAGAGCCGCACGTCCCTCTGAAATATAATGCTCGATACCCCTGGCGGCTGTTCGAGGTCAAGTTCGATAAAAAGGATATCATCGAGGAGACAGAGGACAAGTACATCGTCGAGCCGATAACCGTTGTGAAGGAACTCAAGCCCTGGGACATAGATTTACCCAATGCGAAGCGAGTGTATGATAAGATTGCATCTGCCAGCAAAATCAGAATGCTAGCGCAGACAGCCGAGCGAAAGAAAAAGATTACCGCTCTTGTAAAGCAGCACGTTGCGAGACTGAACAGAAAGCACGGCTCACAAACTGTAAAGTTAACCGACATACAATTTCATACAATAAAAGAGTGGGCCAGCGTCAGGGACAGCGTCTGGGACAGCGCCTGGGACAGCGCCTGGGACAGCGTCTGGGACAGCGTCAGGGACAGCGCCTGGGACAGCGTCTGGGACAGCGTCTGGGACAGCATCAGAGCCAGCATCAGAGCCAGCATCAGAGCCAGCATCTACGCCAGCATCGACGCCAGCATCGACGCCAGCATCTACGCCAGCATCGACGCCAGCATCTACGCCAGCAGCAGAGCCAGCATCTACGCCAGCATCAGAGCCAGCATCTACGCCAGCATCAGAGCCAGCATCAGAGCCAGCATCTACGCCAGCATCATAGATGAGGATGCCAGCAATCCATTTTTACCCCTGCAAAAAATCTGCGAGGCCGGTGGAGTATTCTACGGCATTGACAAGGATGGCGTGGCTCACGTAATCATGCCAGATAAGTCGGAGGTGGCCGAATGATAACGGAAAAGACGTTCGAGGAATTGGCAACGCTGAAAAAGGAAAGCGACAGACTGGAACAGGAAATTAATCACCCTGGCAGACGCCGGGGTTCTCAGTCAGTCGCTCGTGTGCATCCTGAAAACCTACACGATCGCGCTGACGTTCCCGAAGGAGCAATCAGAATGAACTTCTCCAACCTAGGGAGCACGGGGTTAGGTGAGAACGACAGTGCAAAGCTATCGTTCTCACCTAACCCCGTGCTTCTTTTTTTATTTTCACGGATCAGTCTTTTTTTAGCGGGGTATGGCGGAGCACAGACTACTTTTGAGAAGGATGGGTTGTTTCCATTACCAGGGGCTGCTGCCCCTGGTACACCTCAATCGTTGTGCCAATCCGCTCATGCCCTGCATTTAGAGTTAATAAGTTTCGGAGTGCAGGAGGTAAACAAGGATGGCAACTAAGATATCGTTGGAAGTGGAGCTGAAGGAGATCGTCACCAAGACCGTAGAAAAGGATGACGAGGAGACGGAGTCGTTCACCTACAAGATGGAAGGGAACGCCGGGGAAAAGCTGGCATTGACCACGTCCTTGAAGAGAGAAATCTACCCAGGGGCGAAGTTCACTGTATCGTTCAACAACGATCAGAAGACGCTCGATGAAACACCCGAGAAGCCGGCAGGGAAGGGAAAGAAGAAACAGTGAGCGGCGGGACTTTTGTGTGTGTGTGCAACCGTCAGTCCTAACGGGCTAACCGACGCGGTCGAAGGCGGCACACGGAGCAGACGCAGGGTCGGGATGCAGTGGCAGGTCTGTTGCCACGGAAAACGGTAAAAGCCAGCATCCTACGGCCCTGCACACAAAACTCCGCACACACACACAAAACTCGTCAACATAAAAGGGATAGGGAAAAAATGAAACGAAAATCAAGAGAGGGGTCAGCGTTCCGACTAAAATACAACAAGGTTGCGAATGCGATACGAAATGCAAGCGTGGATGGTAGGATCAGGGAAAAAGTGCTGAAGAACATAATTAGAGACATAATCCCAAATGCCTTAGATACTAGGACTCAGGAAAGGTGGCTGGTTGACTTGCAATACCCACCAGCCTGGTCGGGGTGTGCGCCGGTGCTGTCCGCGATTGGCCGCGCAACGGGACAGGTTTATTACGAAGTTCTCCCGGAGCGGACTCAAAAAGTTTCGATAGAAACGATTGTTTTTCAGGAGGCGAACAGGTGAAGTGGCACTGCCCGAAACTAAAGCAGGACATTAGGCCGGACGAGTGCTGGGAGATACGCGTCAAGCTTAGCACGTGCAACAACAAGGAGTGCCCGCACTACGAAACCGACACTATGCTGGAGGCAATGCGAAAGAGAGCGACCAGGGCGGAATCCCAGAAAAGCATTGTTGCCAGCCTCTCGGCTGGCGCGGTGATATTTACTTTGAAACAGGAGGTTTCCCGATGAACGAAGCAATATCCGAAACACCCCAAAGAGATGCCTCGCTCGGGGCGGATGCCCCGATTGCGAGGGGGGGCGACTTGCCGAAGTGGTGGCCAAGTGCTAACCCCTATATCATCGGTGACAACCTCGACATAATGCCACTTCTCCCCGACGATTGCATAGACCTAACGGTGACAAGCCCCCCGTATGACAATCTCCGAGAATACGGCGGTCATACATGGAACTTCGACAAGTTCAAGGATTGCGCCAAGCAACTGTTCAGGATAACCAAACCTGGCGGCGTGGTTGTGTGGGTTGTCGGGGATGCCACGATTGACGGGAGCGAAACTGGCACATCATTTAGGCAGGCTCTTTACTTTAAGGAAGTGGGGTTTAATCTGCACGATACGATGATATGGAATAAAGATGGTGGCGGTGCTGTTGGCTCTAATAAGTGTTATACCCAAAATTGGGAGTTTATGTTTGTATTTAGCAAAGGAACCCCTAAGTGCATCAACCTTATTTATGACAAACCTAATAAATCCTTCGGACAAGATAAGAGTGGAGTCGGTAGAAGATTGGTATCTGGGGAGCATAAAATAGAGAATCGTAAGCCGTCGGCAGAGTTTAGCAGGAGAAATAATTATTGGTATATTCCGACAGAGCGAGGCGAACATCCCGCAGTATTTCCAGTCGCCGTGGCGCACGACCACATCGTAAGCTGGAGCAACCCTGGCGCAATCGTTTTAGACCCGTTCGCGGGAAGCGGTACGACCTTGCATCAATGCCGCAAACTTGACCGCGTGGGGCTTGGAATAGAAATCAACCCCAAATACGAGGCATTACTGCGGGATAGGTCAATGTCCAACATCGCCAGGTTAGACGCCTTCGCCCCCCCTCGCAACCGTGAGGGCGGGGTAAGCGAAGGAACTCAACAATCGAACCAACTAACCAAGGTCACTTTGGTTGGAAAGGAGGATTCCTGAATGTTGCTCGAAGATGCTCGGAAGCAAATAAGGAAGGACTTAATGATGGCATTACTGAGGCGGTCTGGATACTCAATCGTCAATCCCTCGGTTGATTACTCTAACTGCCAGCCGAGCGGAGAGAACGGAGCGAAGGCTGGCGATGCCTCGCCCGAGCCGGATGGCTCGGTTGAAGGGCGACGGAGCGAGAGCGAGGGGGTGAGGGACGAATCCCCGAAGGGTTCGAGCGTAGGGAGCCCGACAACACTTGTGGCGGGGTGTAAGGATTCGAGGCGCGAAACAATACCAAACCTCTGCATGAATTTGAAAGACATCGGGGGATTGACTTATCTTTATTGTGGAATGTGCAATGGGCGCAATCCAAACTGCAAAACATACGTTCCATCGAGCAGGAGGGAATGATTTTGTTATTGAGCGCCGAGAGTCCGGTCACTTGCGTTGAACGGAGGCAATCGCTATGAGACTCAAGGGGCGACGTGCAGGCTCTGCTATTATCCTATCGGCACCGCGCTCGTGGGAACGCACTTTGCCAGGTTATTTTTACTGCGATGTGAGCAAAATTGAGATTCATTGCAACTACGAGCTCCGGGTCCCATCCGACCTTGGCATTATTTTGTCGGAAGTGGAACACCACCTAACGAGGCTCGCAGAGGCATTGAAGCTATGCGAAGAAAAAGAAAAGGGAGGGATTTAGTGGCTGGCGCGCATCCCCAAGCCAGCCTATTTTTATTGTCAGGAGGTTCAAAATGAGACACGACATCGAGGAGGTAAAGTATGGCTAAACTAAAAAAGTGTTTGGATTGTAGACGTGTGTTAGGAAAGAAAGACGCCGGATTTCAAACTTGCAGCACATGCCGGTTGAAATCTGAGAACAGGCAACTAAGGGTTGAACTCTCTGACACAAAAACGAAATTAAAGAAGCTCAAAGAGACAGCCCAATATCCCGTATGGTTTAAAATCAAAGAATCGACCAGAAGTTGCACACAAGAATACCTACAACAATTACTGACTGCCATTGCTCCATTTAGCACCAGTATTATCATCGAGACGGGGAGGAACTGATTATGGCTAAAAAGAAAACAGGGGAGTTCAAGCACTCCCGAACGGTGAGCATTGAAAGGAAAGTCAATCTGGGCAACTACGAGAGCCTCGGGCTGTTCGAGTCGGCGACGACAAAGTACGATGATGAGAAAGACGCCGATAAGATTCACGCTCAGCTCGTCGCCGAGGTCGAGAACAGTATAGGAGAGCGCCTGGTGGCGATTGGGAAAAAGCCGGAGCATGCTCCGGAAGAGCCTGAGAAAGAGGTCGAGCCCGTCAAGGCAGAGCCAGCCCCAGGACCGTCAGGAGAAAGATTTGTAGATGGTCATACGGAAGGAAAGGACGACTTGCACGAGGCCATCGAGAAGGTCGTCAAGAAGGCCAACGGTTCGACTCAGAAGCCAGTAGAAGTTCCCGACGGCTTCCAGCAGTTCGACGCGAGCATAGACCCGTACCGGCTGGCAAAGGACATCTACAACACGCACGGGTACGCGCCGGACCAGTTCAAGCAGCTCGGAGCGTTGGTCAGGATTCACGTCGGGCACGGGGAGAACGTCACACCTGAGAACATCGCCAAAGTTCCGAGGGAGAAGCTGGCCGCGTTCCTGCTGAAGCACGGACTCATAAGGGAGAAGGATGGATGAAACAGGAAACCCTCGATTCACGCACAAAGGGCGAGGCGCTGCCGCCGATCCCGCAACCCAACGACCTGATGCCGAGGGACCAGTACCATTCCACTCACGAGATGAAAGACACGTCCATGGACGTCTTTAGCAAAATGGTGGAGACCGGCGACAAACTCGCAAGGAAAGACCTGGTCCTCGGGTACGTCATCAAGCACCCAGACCTGACCGCGAAGGAACTGGTCAGGGAGATGGTCAAGGACGGGCATTTCGCGTTCAACGACGGCAACCTGGCCCGCCCCCGCCTGACGGAGCTCCAAGACGAGCTGAAGATTTTCACGCCTTACAAGCGCGTCTGCGCGGTGACGAGTGAGTACGCCTATGTCTACCGGAGCGCGCAGGTGAAGTACCTGCTCACGATTGAAAGCCGGTCCGAGCCAGGAACCAACAACGTCACGATTTACTACACCGACGGGACGATTCACTGCACGTGCAAGGGCCGCAGGATCCATGGGCACTGTCACCACGCCGAGGGAATGCTGCTGATGGTCGAGGGGAAGCGGATTAATCTGGAGGCGAAGGAATGAACTCAGACCGTAAGGGGAAGGTCGGGGAACGCGAGCTGGCGAACGAATTGAAACGGTATGGTTACCAGGCGCGGAGGGGCCAGCAATTCTCCGGCATCGAAGGCGAGGACGTCGTAGGTTTGCCTGGCATACACATCGAGTGCAAGCGCGTGGAGCTGATAAACATCAACAAGGCCATGGACCAGGCCGTCGAGGACGCGAAGCCGGGCGACATGCCGGCGGTCTTCAGCCGGAAGAATAGCAAGCCCTGGCTGGTGACGATGAGATTAGAGGATTGGATTAAACTATATGGGAGGGACAGGACATGAAAGAAACTCAGACGAATTTGGAGCAAATAGTGGAGCTGGAATTTAAGAACGTGAGGGAGAGCAACCTCAACCCGCGCATGAACTTTGACGGCCTCGAGGACCTGATACAGAGCATCAAGGAGAACGGTATCCTCGTGCCGATGCTGGCCAGGAAACAAAAAGACAAATGCGAGCTGCTGGACGGCGCGCGAAGGCTCAGGGCTGCGAAGAAGGCAGGCCTGACCAAAGGGCCGTTCATCATCCGGGACGTCCCGGACAAGCTCGTCGCGGAGACGATGTTCAACGCCAACGAGCATGCAAGCCTGAAGCCGGTGGAGCAGGCTCGAGCACTGAAATCCATGCAGGACGCAGGGCACACGATCAAGGAGATCGCCAAGAGGACCGGGCGCTCGGAGGCGGCGATAACAGAAGCGCCAGCAAAAGAGAAAGACCCGGAACCAATGGAACTCATGCCGGGGCAAAAGGAAATTCTGAAGCACATAAGAGCGCACCCTGACGCGCAGCACACATCAACGACCCTGGCCATTCAACTCAATCAATCAACAAAGACAATCGAGGACCTGGCGCTACCAATGATATCAAGTGGCCTCCTTGTCACCAAGGACGGATTCATCGACATTGCGGTGAAGCCGAGAGCCAACCAGGAATCGGCAAAGCCAGAGGCGATCCAGTGAAACCAAAGCTGCAGATGCGGATGGTGAAACTCGCCGATATTCGTCTCTCCGGACGGAATCCGAGGAAGATGTCAGAGGTTCAAAGGGATCAGTTGAGACGCTCAATCCTGGAGTTCGGATTCAAGGATCCCGTCACAGTTGACAGGAGCATGCTCCTGATTGATGGATACCATCGTCTGAACATCGCCTGGGAGATTGGCATCGAGACCGTGCCCGCCGTCATAGTAGATATCACTCCCGAGAAGAGGGAGCTCCTGGGCATCGCGTTGAACAGCATCAAGGGCGAATGGAACCTCAGCATGCTGAAGGATATCCTGGGAGAACTCGACGGCAAGGGGCTCGACACGACTCTTGCCGGCCTCGACGACGAGGTTCTCAAATCATTAGACACTTTGAACCTTAGTACCCTCGAGGAGATTGCAGACGATGTTTTCGACGCAGGG
>Ga0315273_10000770_pt1 | contig 34768 bp, 26 predicted proteins | sample YL17G02_0_MG_FD_205753 | JGI IMG/M metagenome (GOLD analysis project Ga0315273, IMG submission 205753) | Sediment microbial communities from Yellowstone Lake, YNP, Wyoming, USA - YL17G02_0 | ecosystem: Environmental > Aquatic > Freshwater > Lake > Sediment | place: USA: Wyoming | collected...
GTGCAGTTGCCGCTCCAACCGGCGAAGACAGAGCCGCCGCTCGGTGTCGGAGTCAGGGTCACGACGGTGCCCGACACGTAGGCTTCACTGCAGTCCGTGCCGCAATTCACGCCAGCGGGGACCGACGTGACCGTGCCGCCGCCGTCTCCCGATCTCGCGACCGTCAGCGCGTAGGAGCTGGGGATCACGGTGAACGTGGCGGTGACGGACTTGGCGGCGCTCATGGTGACCTGGCACGAGTCGGTTCCCGAGCAGACGCCGCCACTCCAGCCGGAGAAGGTCGAGCCCGCGGCCGGGGCGGCGGCCAGGGTGACGAGCACCCCGGAGGTGTACGCCGCGCTGCACGTGGCCCCACAGCTGATGCCAGTGGGGGAGGAGGTGACCGTGCCGCCGCCGGTGCCGGCCTTCACGACGCTGAGAACGTAGGTCGGCGTGACCGGAGCGAACGTGGCGGTGACGGCCGTTGCGGCGCTCATCGTGACCCGGCAGGTGCCGGTGCCCGAGCAGGCGCCGCTCCAGCCGGAGAACGTCGAGCCAGAGGCGGGTGCGGCGGTGAGGGTGACGACGGTCCCCGACAGGTAGAACTCGGAGCAGTCGGCGCCACAACTGACCCCGGCGGGTGAGGAGGTCACGGTTCCAGTGCCGGTGCCGGCCTTCGCCACGGTCAGGGTGTAGCTGATCGGGTTCGCGTTGAAGGTGGCGGTGACGGACTGCGCCCCGCTCATGGGGACTTGGCAGGAGCCCGTGCCGGAACAAGGGCCGTTCCTCCACCCCGCGAAGGTGGAGCCGGTGGCAGGCACAGCAGTCAGGGTGACGACGCTGCCCGACGGGTAGGGCTCGGAGCAGTCCGTGCCGCAGTTGATGCCGGCGGGGGAGGAGGTGACGGTGCCGCCGCCGGCGCCCTCTTTCGCGACGGTGAGGGTGTAGCTGGTGCTGTTCAGGGTGAAGTTGGCGATGGCGGACTGCGCCGTGCTCATGTTGATCTGGCAGGTGCCGGTGCCCGAGCACGGCCCGCTCCAGCCCGAGAAGCTCGAGCCCGCGGCGGGCACGGCGGTGAGGGTGACCACGGTCCCGAAGGCGTAGGTCTCACTGCAGTCGGCGCCGCAGTTGATGCCGGCGGGGTTCGACGTGACGGTTCCGCTGCCAGTGCCAGCTCTCACGACGCTGAGGGTGTAGGGGATTCGGTCGTCGTCGACGATCGTGGCCGTCGCCTGCCCCGTGGCGATCGCGGCGTTCGTGGGGCTGCTGAGGTTCAAATAGAAGGTCTCGTTCGGCTCGTCCACCGTGTCTCCGTTCACCACCACGGAGACCGTCTTCGAGGTCTCGCCCGCCGCGAAGGTCAGCGTCCCCGACGCGGCGACGTAGTCGCTGCCCGCGGTCGCTGTCCCGTTGGACGTGGCGTAGTTGACCGTGACCGTGGAGCTCGCGGCCGGCGACAACGTCACGGTGAAGGCCGCATTCGCGGTGCCCAAGTTGCCCTCCGTAACGGGGTTCGGGCCGGCGACCGTGAGGGAGCTCGACCGCGCCCCACCCCGCCAGCCCAACTCGACGACCTCGAAGTCGTCCGCCGTCAGGCCAGCGAAGGCGGGGTTCACGATGTCGTTGTTCCAGCGGGTGTCGAAGGTCCCTTGGATGAACATATCGGTTCCGTTGTCGGCGACGATGAGTCCGTACGTCTTCATGGCGCGGAAGATCTTCTGCATCTCAGAGGGGAAGCCCGAGATGTTCTTGCCCGCCTTGAGGCGCAGGCGGGCACCCATGGGCAGTGCCCCGGGGATACCTCCGGCCTGATGAGAGGCCGGGTAGACGTAGCCGTTTGAAAGGTGCACGGTGAAACGCAAGGCGTGGCGGATCTCGTCGGGGCCGTAGACCTCGTCGTACCGGACGAGCCCGGGAAGAACCGCGAGGCCGGCGGCGTCAGCTGACGTCCAACCCTCCGGCCGACGGTTGTTCGTCTTCATGTCGAAGAAGGCGCCCGCGGCAGCCGTCCATTTCGAGCCATCCCACAACACGTTGTAGAGCTCGTAGAGGTACTTGTTGTCCTTGTCGACGATGAGCATGTGTCGGTCGACGTCCGGCACATTCTGGTTCCCAGGCTCCCCGTGCTCGATCCAGTGAGGCTGGGTGATGGCCTCGTCAGGGATCGGGTAGCCGATCTGGTCGCTTTCGTCAGGCCAACCGAAGGTAACCGTCCGTTTGGGCTGGGCGGCGTCCACGACGACATACGGCAAGCCGTAGATGCCCACGCAGCCCGGGCACTGTTCTCCGCCGAAGTCGGGGTGGAGCGGATCTCCGCCGATGAAGTTGATGAGGGCGGCGGAACTCGGGTCGACCGGCGCGGCGCTGATGTCGGTGTTCCACCAGTTGTCCGGTGGGAACAGCGGGAACGGGGTCGGCAGCGGGCCACCGAGTTGGGGTGGCGCCGCGATTGCCAGCACGCCAACTAGGGCTGCGGCGACCGTGAGGGGGACGGTCCTGCGAGTCATCACTACCTCCACCGACGGATGCTAGCGGGCGTGGACTCATTTTCCGGTACCGGGCGTCACAGTGGGGTTTCTGGATACTCATATACAGATTGTGTACATCCCGAACGGGCACCTCGGACTTGCCCGGGCCCCGGCGAAGCGCGTATCCTCCTGACCCGAGTCGAGCCGGCGGCATCTGTCGCATCGCTCCGCCGGCGGAGCAGGCACCCGGGGCACCCTCGCTCTGGGCAGGGAGTGACATGAGTTCGACGATCGAGGAGAGACTCGCCGGGTTCATCCAGAGCGAGGTGTCCAAGGACTCGCGCCAGGCCATCCATCCGGCGACCCCTCTCATCTCCTCCGGACTCGTCGATTCCTTCTCGCTCATCCGAGTTCTCGCGTTCATCGAGGACGAGTTCGGCGTCGTCATCCCCGACGAAGCGGCCACCGCCGAGGCCATGGACTCGGTGGAGCTGATACTGGGCCTCATGCAGACCTACTCAAGACCCTAGGCGGATGCCCGAAACGATCCGCGAGGCCATACTCGAGCACGGCCGTGCCCAGCCGGACCGGCTCTTCGTGCGCTGTCTCACGCCCGAGGGTTCGGTGGTGCCCATCAGCTACGGCGATCTCGTGGCCCGGGGCAGCCAGTTCGCGGGCGAGCTCGGCAGGCTGGGGGCGGACGCCGGGTCGATCGTCGTCATCGTCCTTCCGCACTCGCCGGACCTCTTCTGCTCGTTCTTCGGGGCGATACTCGGCGGTCAGGTGCCCGCGATCCTCGCGCCGCCCAGCTTCAAGCTGAACCCGGACCACTACCGGCACCAGCTGGAGGCCCTGTTCGCGAGGATCGACGCGCGTGCGCTCGTGACCGACGCCTCCACCGCAGCGCATCTCGGTTTTGGCCGAGGGGGTGTCGGGCGCGCTCACCTCCTGCTCGCGGACGAGCTGGCGCCGGGTTCGGGCCCCGTTCCCGACGTTTGCCCCGGTGGCGACGATCTGGTGCTCCTACAGCACTCGTCGGGGAGCACGGGCCTCAAGAAGGGGGTGGCACTCTCGAATGCCTCGATCCTGCGACAGGTGCGGGAGTACGCGTCGGCCATCTGCCTCCGTCCGGACGACTCGATCGCGTCATGGCTGCCGCTGTACCACGACATGGGGCTGATCGCCTGCACCCTGCTGCCCGCGATCGAGGGCCTGTCGGTGACGGCGATCAGCCCGCTGCACTGGGTCACGCGTCCGGGCCTGATGCTCCAGGCCATCTCGGACTACCACTGCACCCTGGCCTGGCTGCCCAACTTCGCCTACGAGTTCCTCGCGCAGAGGGTGAGGGCGTCGCAGCTCGGCGGGGTCCGGCTCGACAGCATGCGGGGCTGGATCAACTGCGCCGAGCCGACCATCGCGGCGTCGCACCGCCGGTTCCTCGAGCGCTATGCGCCGCTGGGAGTGCGGCCGGAATCGCTGTGGACCTGCTATGCCATGGCGGAGACCGTGTTCGCGGTGTCGCAGTCGACGGACGGGGAGCCACCGCGCATCGAACGGGTCGACCGGGAGCGGTTTCAGTCCGCCCGTGAGGCCGTCCTCGCCGGGGACGCGGTTCCATCGTTGGAGCTCATGTCCGGAGGAGTGCCCATCGGGGGGACCGAGGTGCGCGTGGTGGACGACGCGCGCCGGGATCTGCCACACCGACACGTCGGGGAGATCGCGATCCGCTGTTCCTCGCTCTTCTCCGGCTACTTTCGGGACCCCCAGAGCACCGCGAGCGCGCTGGCGGACGGGTGGTACTACTCCGGCGACCTGGGCTACGTGGCCGACGGGCACGTCTTCGTGACGGGCCGCAAGAAGGACTTGATCATCATCGCGGGCAAGAACTACTACCCCCAGGACATCGAACGCATCGTCTCCTCGGTTCCCGGCATCTACCCGGGCCGGGTCGTCGCTCTCGGATGGGACGACAGCGCCATCGGCACGCAGCGTCTGATCGTGCTCGCGGAGGTGCAGGAGGACGCGCGGACGGACGACCCAGGGCTGGCGGCGGAGGTTCGCTCCTCGCTCGCCGCGGACCTGGACTGCGTCATCGACGATCTGCGCCTCGTCCCGCACATGTGGCTCCTCAAGACGTCGAGCGGAAAAATCGCACGGGCCCCGAACCTGCAGCGATACCTCGACGTCCTGACGCCACAGAGAGGCTAGCCCCACACAGGGCCCGAGATGCCTGGGTTCGGCCCGGAAGTCGCGGCGGCCTGTCTCCTCCTCGTCGCAACCCGCGCATGGCTCGGCGATCGCCTGGCGGGCCCTCGGAGAGACTGGCTGGTGGCCGCCGCCTCGGTCGTCGTCGTGGCGAGCTGGCAGCTCGCCGGCGTCGTGGTGACGCTCCTGCTGGCGGGGCTGACGTGGCTGGCCACCCGGCGGTCGAGGAGCGGGCTCGCCCGACTCCCCACGGGGATCGTCATCCTCGTCCTCCTCGCGCCGTTGGCCGTCTTCAAGTACTGGCCCTGGTTTGCCCCGCACCTCGGCGAAACCTGGCGTCCGAGGACGGCATGGGTGGTTCCCCTGGGCCTCTCCTTCACGGTGTTTCGTCTGATCGGGGCGCTCATGGACTCCCGGGCGCTGCGGCTCACGCCCGCGGCCCCGAGGCTGTTCCTGCTGGCCACGTTCTTCCCAACCTTCCCGTCGGGCCCCATCACGACCCTGCAGTCACTGCGGGATCTCGACAACGACGACCTGCGCGGCGCGCTCGTCGAGGGGGGCCGGCGGATCGTCCGGGGACTGGCGCGCAAGGTCCTCCTGGCCGATCCGCTGCATGCTTTCGTGGTTGGCCCCTGGTTGCGCCCCGGCGTGGCGCAACTCGAGCCGTACCAGTGCCTCGTGTTGCCCGTCTTGCTGGGCTTCTACGTGTACTGGGACTTCGCCGGCTACAGCGACGTGGCGATCGGCGTCGCCCGGCTCGTCGGATACCGGGTTCCCGAGAACTTCGACCGGCCCTACCTGAGCCGGAACCTGGTCGAGTTCTGGCGGCGCTGGCACATCACCTTGTCCGAGTGGATTCGTACCCGCCTGATGATGAAGATGGCCGGGCGCCGTGCCGGCCCCTGGCGCCTGCGCGGGGCGACGCTCGCTTCGATGGCGATCTGTGGGCTCTGGCACGGCGCGGGAACCGGCTACCTGGCCTGGGGGTTGTGGCACGGTCTGGGGTTGATCGCGGTGCACGCGCTGCGCGATTTCCGTCCCCGCCTTGAGGATGCGCCCGCGCGAGTTCCGTCGGAGCTGAGCGCAGTCGCCGCGACCGCCACCACGTTCGCCTTCGTGAGCGTGGGGTGGGTCTTCTTCTTCTTCAGCCCAGGGGACGCCATCCTCCTGGTGAGCGGGGCGCTGTCCTGGAGGGGCGGTGCCGGTGCGGCATCGCTCGTGCCTCTCCTGACGATCGGCACGCTGGTCGTCGCCTATCTCGGCCAAGGGGCAGCCCGGGCCGTCTGGGCGCGCCTGCCGGGAGTGATTCGGAGAGTGGCGACCGCGATCCTGCTGGGGCTGTTGACCTACGCGCTCTTCCTCGCGTCCGGGCAGCCCCGCGAGTTCCTGTATGTGCAGTTCTGAGGGCCGATGACCCGGCAGCGGCTGGCGGGGCGCCTCGTCGAGGCGGGCTGCTGCCTGCTCGTGTTTGTGGCCACCCTCGAGGCCTGTGTGCGTTTGGAGGCAGCCTATCGGTGGGGAGCGCCCTTCTGGGGCGCCTGGTCCATGGACGATCTTCGAAGCTCGGGCGCCGACGGCTACTTCAACCGGCCCGGAGGCCGATTCGAGAAATGGCGAATCAACGCGTCCGGATTCCGAGGCCCCGAGATCGCGGTGGAGAAGCCGTCGGGCGTCGTGCGGGTCGGGGTCGTGGGGGCCTCGGAGGTCTTCGGCCTCTATGAGAGCCCCGGCGAGGAGGTAACGGCACAGCTCCAGCAGACACTCGACGCCACGCGACCACGACGATTCGAGGTTGTCAACCTCGCCGCCGCCGGAATGAGCCCGCCGAGGATGCGCGAGTTCTTCGAGCAGCGGGCTCGCGCCTTCGGCCTCGACGTCGTGGTCGTGTACCCGACCCCCGCCCTCTACCTCGACGTAGAACCGCCTCGACGACAGCCTCCCGTTGGCGCGACCGCCCCGCCAACTCCGAGAGACTCCCTCCGAGTCCTGAGTCAAGCCTGGCGCATGGCCCGGGAGCGGCTTCCCTCGCCTCTCCAGGACATGCTGAAACGCCTGACGATCGAGAGGGAGCGTCGCCCCCACGGACCCGGGTGGGTTTGGGACTCGACACCCGCCGACCGGCTGGCGCTGTTCGAGGAGGACACGGCGGCCGTGCTCGATGCGGTCCGCGGATCGGGCGCACGGGCGATCCTCGCGACGCACGCCACCCGCTTCGGCCCCTCCCTCGACGACCAGGATCGTCGGATGCTGCTCGGCTGGAACCGCTTCTACCCGCGGGCCACGACCCGCTGCCTTCTCGACATGGAGAGGAAGGCGAACGGAGTGCTCCGGCGGATCGGAGGCGAGATGGACATTCCGGTCACCGACATCGAGAAGACGATGGGCGGACAGTCGCGCTACTTCGCCGACTTCTCGCACTTCACCGACGAGGGCGCGCAGCGCGCGGCGGGTGCGATGGCCCGGGAGGTGCTGGCTCTCCCCCCCGCCGGTGTGCCGGCCCGCGATCGGCGCTGACCAATATTTCAGGTTTCGGACGCCGCTCGGCTCCGACACGAGGAGCAGGTCGCAGATGGCGTCGGTGAGCAGCCGATTGATCTCCTCGGGCATCGTGCGGTCGAAGCTGCGCAGGCCCGGATTGAACCTCACACCCGAAGCCACACGTACGGCATAGAATGGGGGGAGGATCCCTGGCCGGGGCCCCTCCCCGTCGGCCGGTGTCGAGGAGGAGCATGTTCCGTCGCTGCCCGATGACCGTCGCGCTCGTGCTCGCCGCCGCCGGCTTCGCCGCGGCGGTGCCGGCTTCGGCTCAGTACCGGCCGCCGGCGCCGCTACCCGAGCCGGTTCCACCGGCCGAGCCCACGCCCGTGTCCACGCCGGTGTTCACGCCGACCCCCGAGGACCAGGAGGCACCGCCGCTACTGGCGCAGGAGAAGACGCGCCGCCTCGGCTGGAACTGGCAGCCCGGGCTCGTCCTCGACGGGACGTATGAGCAGAACGTGGGGTTCACTCGCCCTCCGGGTCCGGACGACATCTTCGGTGCACTGGCGGCCTCTCTCTCGCGTGTCCGCCGCACGGAGCGCTCCGACTTCCGGCTGTCCGTCAGGGGGGTGGGCTACCTCTACCATGACGTGGCGAGCCAGAGCCGCGTGGACGCCTTCGCGACCCTCAGCACGAGCGGGCCGCTCTCGCGCCGGGTCGACGGACGGCTGACGGGCGATTACAGCTTCGCGCACACCGACAGCGACGCGGTGCTGATCGAGTCCGGCGTCCTGCTGCCGCTCGAGCGCACGAAGACAGCGGGCGCTTCGACGGGCCTCACGTGGCGGCTCGCCGAGCGCACGTCGTTCTCCCTCAACGGCAGGTGCTGGCGGGTGGATTTCGAGTCCGAGCGTCTGCTCGACACGACGGACTGCAACGTGGCTTCGGCCCTCTCCCGCCGTGTGTCCCGCCGCGACGACCTGTCGTTGCTCGGACGCTTCGAGTGGGCGGTCGACGACGTCTCGACCCGCCAGATTGCGACCTTCGGCCTGGGCTTCGGCCATCGCCTCGGCTCGGGGCTTCGGTTCGAACTATTCCTGGGAGCGGCGCAAACGCAGACAGTCGTGACCGAGGCCCCGGTCGAGGCGGCGCCGCGCTGGGACTTCGACGGCGCGGCGGCTCTCACCGGTCGGATCCGCCGCTCCACGCTCTCGCTCAGCTATCGGCACAGCCCAACGCCGACCTACGGGTTTGGCGTGACCGAGGTCAGCGACATCTTCGGTCTGGCAGCGATCGTGCCGATCGGCAGCCGCCTGGAGCTTCTCGCGAACGACAGCTTCGTCTTGCGGATCGACCCGGTTCTGCAAGACGGGCCGCGCCGACGGGACTGGGACGCCTTCGTGGGCGCTTCCTTCCGATTGGTGCGTCGGCTCCGGCTCGTCCTGGGCTACCGCTTCCGCGTGCGAGGCCTCGTCGATTCGCTAGGCGGCCTGGTTCGCAACGATCGTGCGAGCGTCTCGCTCGTCTTCAACGAAGCGTCGCGATGACCCCTCGGGGGTTGGGGCGGCTCGCGCGCTACACCCACCTCTGGGTCCCGGGCTACGTTGCGACCCGGCTGAGGCGGATCGCCGAGCCGACGCCAACGGACGCCTGGGTCGCGATCGCCGACCACTTCGAGCCGCTCTGGAACGGGGCGGATGAGCAGACCGCCCGCAGCCGCGTCGCCGTCTGGCGGAAACACTGGCCCGGCATCGCCGCTCGCTACCGGGATTCAGAGGCACGGCGCCCCGTCTACTCCTTCTTTTACCCCCAGGAGGAGTACCGGCCCGAGCTCGTCGAGCCCCTCGCGGAGATGACGCGGGAGGGCATCGGGGACGTCGAGGTCCACATCCATCACGATGGGGACGGCGAGGCGCGCTTCACCGCGAAGATGCGGGGCTTTCTGCAGGAGCTTCACGCGGGCCACGGCCTCCTCCGTCGGCAGGACGGGCGACTCGTCTTTGGCTTCATCCACGGGAACTGGGCCCTCGACAACTCGCGGCCCGACGGGCGCTGGTGCGGCCTGAGCAACGAAATCGCCATCCTCCGCGACCTGGGCTGCTACGCCGACTTCACCCTCCCGGCGGCCGACTCGCCCTGCCAGGGGGGGCCGGTCAACGTGATCTACCGGGTCACCGGCGACCCGAAGCGGCCGCGCTCCTTTGCCCGCGGCTCGCGCGTCCGGCCCGGCCTCCCGGCGGTGGGCGACCTCACCTTGATACCAGGACCCCTCGGGCTCGACTTCCGCACGCGTGGGCCTCTGCGTCCGTGCCTCGAGTCGGGGGAGCTGGCGGGCTACCGCCTCCCCTCACGGAACCGCGTTCGCCTCTGGCTGCGGATCGCGCCGCGCCTCGCCGGCCACGCGTTCATCAAGCTGTTCGGCCATGGGGCGCAGGAGCAGAACTCAGGTCCGCTGTTACGGGGCGGGCTCGACCGCCTCTTTGCGTCACTTGAGGGGGAGTGTGCTGAACGGGGCATCCGCCTGCACTACGTCTCCGCGTGGGGACTATTCAGCGCCGTCGAGGCGCTAACCACAGGGGCCGATCCCCTCGCCGCACGCTGATGGGTCAGAGGGCCGTCGAGCGATGGGTTGGGGCTGCTGGTCGCTCGTAGCCGGCACGTCGTCAGCTCTGCTTTCTCCACGAGCGCGATGGCAGTGCTGCGGCCGGTCGGTTTCGAGCGACCGCGAAGGGAAGTCATTGGACCGGTCATGCGTGTCAGCTATTGCCGCTGAAGCTCCTCTGCCTTCACACTCCTCTGCGTTGTCGTTGCATAGCGCTGGTAATGCCGTCGCTCCTGCTCGTCCTTGGGGAGTCCCGCTACGTCATGATCTGAAGGGTGGAAGAACCCGGTCACGCGGTGACTCTGGTCGGCTCCGGGGATCCGCTGAGGAGCACATCCTCTTGCTGAGCGATGCAGCCGAGAGCGGCTCGGTGCTGACCAAGGACCAAGGGGGGGGCCGGTTTGCGTCAGGCTCGAGGTGACGTAACATCGCGCGCGCGGTTCGATGGGATTCGCGAGACTTGGCGCATCTCCGAAGCACGTTTCTTACACAGCTGCCCGTGCTCGGGGCTTGCGGTGATTCGCCTGTCCTGCCGTCCCGCACTATGAGCGGCGCCTTGGGCGGCGCCGCGAGGAGACGTGAAGTCGCGTGGATGGAGAGGTCGATTGGACACGACAGCTACTCTTGGCGGGTTTGAAATGACTCTCACGCGAAGAGTACCGGCAGCATGGGACTGCACGCGCGAGTGCATCGTTGGCACGCGAGCAGCGGTTCTCTTCACCGGCCAGACGCGCACTGAAGAGGGACCGCGCTGGGCTCCCAAAGGCCGACCCTGGACCGCTGGCGGTGACGCTGGCACACATGGCCTGGATCAAGCGGGCGCAAGACGCCTCTCGATTGCGGGATGGGGGTGTCGCCCGGGACTTCAGCCTGATCAGAGGGTGGTCGGCGTCGTATCCGGAAACGACGGGCTACATCGTGCCCACGGCGCTCGAATGCTCTCGCCGATTCGGAGACAAGGATTTGCGCCAGCGCGCCCAGCGGATGCTCGGGTGACTGGCTTCGATCCAGTACCTAGAAGGCGGAATCCAAGGCGGGCTAGTAGATTCGCTGCCGAGGGTGCCGGTGACTTTCATCTTCGACAGGGAGGGGCCTGCCCGTCGAGGCTCGCCAGGACTTCTTCGGATCCGCCGGACTCAGTGGTCGCGTTCGTCGGGTAGCGCTGTCCTTGGAGTATCAGCACGGCCTGCAACCGCGCATCGGGCTGGGAGTCAGCGAGATCACCGACAGCTTCGGGTTGAGGGCCAGGATACCCATCGGCCGCTGGTTCGAACTTCTAACGAACGGTGCCTTCGTGCAACTGCGAGACATCTCTGCTCCGGACACGTCCCCGAGGCGGAACTGGGATGCGTACGTCGGCGCCTCGTCCCGGCTCAAGAACTGGCTTCGGCGGGTCGTGGGCTACCGCTTCCGAGTCCGGGACGAGCTTCGCGGAGCGCTCCCTAACGACCGCGCCACCGCCTCTTTGGTCTTCTGGGAACGGGCCCGTTGACCGTTTCGGTCGCGCGACAGGCGGCCAGAGGCGTCGCGTGGAACATGGGCGCGGGCGTGACGGTGCGCGCCATCGGCCTCATCGGCACCCTCGTGCTGACGCGCTTCATCGCACCGGCCGAATACGGTGAGGTGTCAGCGGCCTTGATCTGTGTGCTCACCGCAACGCGCCTGTTCACCTTCGGGCTCGGGCCCTACGTGATCGTCCATCGGGCGAGCCCCGGCGAGGCCTTTCAGGCCCTCGTCTGCCACGTGACGGCAATTGCCGCCGCCTGCATCGGCGTCGTCCTGCTGCGAGAGCCGCTGGGCGCCGCACTCGGCTCTCCGGGAATGGTGCGCTTTCTTCCCGGGCTCGCCCTGGCCACGCTGATCACGCAGGCTTCGCACATCCCATCGGCGACGCTCGTTCGCTCGCTGAGGTTCCGGGTCGTGGCGCTCTCCCGCGCGGCGGGCGACGTCGGGTTCACTGCGGTCTCCCTCATCCTGGCGCCTGTGTGGGGTGCCGCAGCCATTGTGGCGGGCAACCTCTGTCGCGCTCTCGTGACGTCTTGCCTGCTGATTGCGCGATCGAACAAGGCGGACTGGCTGTGCCCGGTGGCGTTGCGGTGGCAGACCGCTCGCAAGGCACTCGCCTTTGGGTTTCCCCTGACTGCGGCCTCACTCGCGGAAACGCTCGCGACCTCGGGAGACAACCTCCTCGTGTCGCGCCTCTTCGGACCGAAGGTCATGGGGCAGTACAACCTGGCCTACAACCTCGCATCGACCCCGACGGGCCAGGTCGCCGAACACATCGGGGACGTTCTCCTCCCGATCTTCGCCAGGATGACCGTGGAGCAGCGACACCGCGCTCTTCCACGGGCCGTGGGACTGATGTCCCTTCTTCTCTTCCCCCTCTCCGTCGGTCTGGCCGCGGTATCCAGAACGCTCGTTCCGGCGCTGCTTGACCCGCGATGGATCGAGCTCGCTCCAATGCTCGAGATCCTGTGCGCTCTCGCTCTTCCCTACCCCGTGACCTGGCTCGTCGGGGCCTTCCTCGCCGCGGAGGGACGGACGACACCCCTGATGGGCCTGAGTTTCTTGAAGGCCGTTTTGGTGTTCGCGCTGATTCTGACCGTGGGACGGATGGGCCCTACCTGGGCCTGTGCAGGAGTGGCCCTCGCGTTCGCCCTCTTCGCGGTGGCCTACCTGATCGTGGGTTGGAGGCTCGCTGGCATACAGCCAAAGCCTCTACTCGCGGCGACGGTCCGGCCTCTCGTGGCGAGCGCCGTCATGTTCGCCGCAGTGGTTGGGGCGCGAGGGATGGCGGTGGGCGCCAGCGGGCTCCAGCCCGGCGTCGTTCGTCTGGCTCTGGAGGTGACCGTCGGCGGCCTGACCTACGCCGGCGCGGCTTTAGCTCTGGCGCGGCCCGCCGTCATGGAGCTGATCCACCTCTCCGCTGGCGTGCTGGCGGGGAAGAAGGACTGAACCAGTGCTCGAACCGCACTGCCTCCGACTCATGTACGATGGCCAACCCGGGTTCCTTCGCCCCGAGGATCTCCTCGAGCGTTCGCAGGGGCTGGTGACGTTCTGCCAAGGCTCGCTGCTCGGGTGGGGAACGCGCGAGTGTGGTACGGGGACGTCTTCTCGGCGATGATCATGGGCAATCTCGTGCACACCTCGACGGTTCTCCTGCGCCGGGAGAGGCTCGAAAAGGTAGGGGGGCTCGACGCGTCCCTCCGCTTGAACGGTGGAGACTACGACTTCCACCTTCGTGCCGGTCGGGAGGGTCCTATGGCCTACGCCGATCTTCCGACGGTTTGCTTCCAGAGAGCTCGTCCGGACCGGCTGACGCGCCCGGAATACAGCGCCCACATGGCGCGCAACTTCCTGCGCACGTTGGTCCGGACGTGACAGTAGCCAAGCCGCGCTCGGGCCACGATCGTTGCCGTGTCGAGGTGCGGCCTTGGCGCGACTGGCCGTCGGTGGCCCCGCACTGGGCGGAGCTGGCGGCGGGGGCGCCGGTGCCTTCGCCCTTCCTGGCCCCGGATTGGGTGGGGACCTGGCTCGATGTCTATGGGCCGAGCCTCGCTCCAGACCTAGTCGTCTTCCGCGGCGAGGACGAGATCGTGGCAAGCTGCCTCCTCGTCACCCGGCGGCGACGCTGGCCCCTGGGGTGGCTCCACCAAGTGCACGTGAACACGGCCGGGGAGGACCCCCAAGACGAGGTCTGCGTCGAGTACAACGATCTGCCTTGCCGGGTCGGCTGGGAGGCGAGGGTGGCCGCCTCGTTGCGCGACCACCTCCATCAAAGGAGGTGGGACGACCTGCGGCTGGACGGGTTTCAGCCCTCGCCCGTGCTCGAAGCGGTGCGTAGCGCCTTCGATGGATGTCGGCAGGAATGGCGCCACGAGCCGACGCACTTCGTGTCCCTCGAAGCCCTCCGCGGTCAGGGAATGGATTACGCGGCGTCTCTGTCCCCCGAGACGCGGCACCAGATCCGGCGCAGTCGACGCCTCTTCGAGGAGAGGGGGCCCTTGGAGGTGAACGAGCCACGGACGGCGGAGTCGGCGCTCGTGGCCCTCGATCGCCTCGCCGAGCTGCACCGGGAGCGGTGGGCACGCCAGTCCCAGCCCGGCGTCTTCGCCTCCGCGAGCTTCCGCCGATTCCATCGCGAGCTGGTGACCCGGTTGTTCGGGCGCCAGGAGATCCAGCTCATCGAAGTGACGGCCGGAGGGGCTCCCGTCGGGCTCACTTACAGCTTGCTGGCCGGCGGTCGAGCCTTCTTCTACCAGTCCGGCCTGCGGTTCGAGGACGACAACCGACTCAAACCCGGGCTCGTCACGCTTGCCGCTGCGATCGAGCGCTCGAAGGAGGCCGGGCTGAAGGAGTTCGACCTGATGGCGGGCACCGACCGCTACAAGGCTTCGTTGGCCAAGGAGCGGCGAGTGCTTGCTTGGGGGCGAATCTCGCGACCGGGCTCCAAGATGCGCTTCGTCCACCTCCTACGGCACATCCGCCGTGCTCTCTCCGGCCGCCAGACCCACGCCGCGGCTTGGGAGTCCGGGGGCAGGGTGAACTCGGCGCCCACGGGCGAAGGGCCATCCCTCCCCGACCGTAGGTCGTCATGATCGCGGACATCATCCCCCGGTCTCATCTCCCCTCACCCCGACGGACGCACTTGCCCTCCGCCTGGGGCCCCGGAAGGAGCGGGACCAGCGCTTGATAGTCCTCAGCTGCTCGACCCCCGCAAGCATCCATCTTCCGGACCTCGTTGTTCCGTAGATTCCCGAGGCCAGGATGCGCCTGCCCGCCCACAATTGGTCTATGTACGATCCCTCCTCGGCACCACTGTCTATGTAGGACAGTGCTCCGCACAGGGCCGGTGCGTGGCGGATGAGTTCCACCTCGTTCAGCACCCCCGGGGACATCTTCGCGTAGCCCGGGTGCATGGCCACTTTGAAGTGAAAGCCAGCTCCGCACGAGATCAGGTTGGTCGCGGAGGCGATGACGACACCATCGAGGCAGAGTTCAGTGAAGAAGAGGCGCCCGTCTTTTCGGAAGCCATCGATCATCTCCCGGAAGAACGATTCGTGGGAGGGTCGGGACCGGAGCGACGTCCCTTCGTCTCCCTTCCATCCCATGTGCTCGAGCGCCAGGAAGCGCTCAACGCTCCCCGCGTCGACCTCGGCACCGAACAGGGCCCTCCAGCGCAGCTCTCCCTGCTGCTCGAGGCGGCCCTTCATCTGGCGCAGCCTCTTGAAGCGGTGGGAGGTGAAGTGAGCCAGCATGTACTCCTCCCCGCCCTCCGACGGAGAAAAGACTGACCGGCGGTTTGTGCGGTGGTGCCACGTCGCCCCGAACTCCTCCGCGACCGCGGCCATCAGTTCGGCCTGGGCGCCGTCCGAAGGCCGAGCAGTGAACTCCACCCCGTGCCACGGCGTGTTACGGTCACAGAAGAACCGGAAGAAGGCCCGGACAACCTCTTCCGCCTCGTGCCGGTCGACGAGCAGCCCGGAGATATAGGAGTGGGGGGAGCGGTATGCCTGAAGATGTGGCAGCGGAAGTCTCCGCGTCCTCATGGACCGCACGAAGATGCCTGCCCCCGCCAGATCCACCCCACCCCGGTCTGTTTTCTCGACGAAGACCAGCATCGTTTCCCGCAACTCCCTCGAACTGCTGAGGTGCCGAATCGCCGGGATCGCAAAGCGCGGGGAGAGATAGGCGTTGCATTCCATCGCCCGCTCCTCGAGGGACTCCCATGACGCGACGGTCTTTGCGTCCAACTCGGCGAAGCGGGCGCAGCGAACGCGGAAACCTCTTCCCGGCTCTGTCACTACCTCTCCTTGCATCCGTCCTTCGCCTCCCCGTCGGCGGCTGGTATTTCGCGAGACTGCTTCAACCGTTTGCCAACGATCAAGGGGAGAGGAAGTGCTGCTTCATGATCTCGGCTCAAAGGATAGCGCCGGGCGAGTAGGCCGAGTATGCTGGGCTTTAGTACACAATGGCGCAGTAACCGGCGGGGGGCCTGCCTGATTGCAGGCCAGGAGATGCGGTCAACCGGTGCTCTTGCGCTGCATCAGGCCGATGGCGCGGGCGGCCGTCCGAAATGCGCCGCCCAATACCCTGGACACGAAAGCGGCCGCGAAAGCGGCCACCGGCGCCAGGTCGTCGCCGGCGAAGTGGGCCGCTTCCTCGACACCCCGGTACGATCTGAGCCAGGCGGCCAAGCCGAGGGTGCCTTCCTGATGGTAGTGCCGCGAGGAGATGACGTCCTTGTCCTCGACCACCCACTTGCGACCCCAGTGTGGCGCAGCCGCAGGCACCGCCTGTCCGGTGAGATCGAGGTAGAGCGCCCGCACCACGTCCATGCCGTTGCCATCGACGAACAGGCGGAAGGTTGCCCCCACGCGCGGGTTGATGTCGAGCACCTTGTACTGGCCGTCACGCTCGTCGTAGCGGTGACCGATGTCGATGATGCCGCGGTAGCCGACCGCCTTTGCGATGCGCCGGGTGTTCAGGTCCACGGTTTCGTTGGGCAGGCAGATACCGAGGCTGGTCATTCCCGTGTGGACGGGGCTCTGCCGAAGCTTGCGGCCGGTCATCCCGAAGCGGCACTCCGAGCTCTCGTCGAAGTACCCGTTGAACATCCAGATCGTGTCATCCTCACCCGGGATGTACTCTTGGAGCATCAGGTTGGGGTGGCCGGGTTCGTCCAAGCGTCGGAAGGCCTCCAGCAGCTCGTCCTTGTCTCGGGCGATGACCAGCCTCAATCCCGCGCGGCGCTCTAGCCGGTCAGCGTCGACGGCCTTGAGCACCACCGGGAACCGCACCCTTTCCAGGAACTCCACCACTTCGTCGAAGTTGGTGGGAAACAGGGTCTCGGCGGTCGGGACGTCGAGCTCCCTGCAGAGGTGGTACATGCTGCGCTTGTTGTAGAGCCGGGTCACCAGCCCGGGGGGCTGCATCGGGAAGGTGAAGAACTCGGCGAGCGCCGGACCGTGCTCGTCGAGGAAGACGTTCCTCGAGTCGAACGTGGGAACGAGGATGGGCTTGCCGCCCACCTTTCGGGCCGTCTGACGCAGGAAGTCGACCAGTTCCTCGGGCGAGGATCTCGCGAAGTCCCACAGAAAACGCCCTGCGCAGTAGCGCGACCGCAGCCCGTAGGCCCAGCGGGAGTCGTCGATGCCGTAGACGGGTACGCCCCACCGGCCGAGGCTCCGGATGATCCCGAGCGCACAGTAGGTCTCCGCCCGAAACACGACCACCGGCGTCGAAACGTCGGGACTCGTCATGCGCTACCCGGTCCGGCGGGCTGCGGGAGCGTCGGGCGCGATGTCTCCCGCTCTGCGAGCACCCCTCTCATTACTAGGTGGTCGTTCTCGAGCAGGAACACTGCCTGCAGGTCGTCGATGTGAGCGAGGATGTAGTCCAGGTCGCGCAGCTGGTTCGTGCGCTGCAGGTATGCCACGCTGTGGCTCGGCAGGAACGACTCTACGGGCTGACCCCGCCAACGCTCGACGATTTCCAGGGTCGCCGGGTTCGCCGCCTCGTAGCCAGATTGGATGAGTCCGTCGGCGATCCAGGCGCAGCAGAGCTGGTCCTCCTCGCGGAACTCACCTCGGGAGCCGGCGCCGATCACGGCCACCTTGTCGAAGCGCCCGGCGAGATGGCGCACCTGGCTCGAGTAGTTGCGCAGGCAGGCGGCATACGCGGCCGGGGCGGTTCGCGCCTCCCACAAGAGCTGTGTGCCGGAAGTGGAGAGGAGGATCAGCGGTCGCGTGATGTCGGTGCGCCCGGCGAGCTCGGCCGGACTGTTCGTCAGGTCGAACCCGTAGGGCATGTTGCCACCCAGCTCGCCCACGAGGAGCGGGTTCTGCAGCCGGGCCGCGAGGGGGACGGCCGCCTCGAGGGACGGAGTGGGGTAGCAGCGCCAGCCGATGGCAACGGCGGTGACGGCCGTGGTGGTCGCACGGATCACGTCGACGGCCACAATCGCGTGGTCCTCGCGGTAGCGAGCCACGCTCTCCGGGAAGAAGTCGATCGCGACGGTTGGCGGCATGATCACTTTCGAGCAGGGCGGCCAGCCCGAGGCGGTGCGGCCGCCGGGCGCGGAGGCCGCAGGTTGTCCCTGAGGAAGGCGTCGGAGTGGATGCCGCGCCGGTAGATCTCGACCCGCAGCAGCTCCTCGATCCGGATGTTGCAGAGCTGGACGACCGGGCCAAAGTGATCCAGGAGAGCGAACTGACTGGGCTTGTTCGGGGCTTCGAAGGTCAGGACGTCGTGCCCGAAGGCGTGCGCGAACCGGTCAGCCAGGCCCCGGTTCAGGCGTCCCTTCTCATCGAACAGACCGACACTGGCCGCGCTCTCGCGTGCCTCGACCACGAGCTGGACCGCACCCGCGCCCAGCCAACGCCGGCCCTGGTCGAGAAGGAAGCCCACCGTGTCCTCGGTGAAAGCGCCGGTATGCTTCTTGCCCAGCTCGAACTGCACCTCGAGACCACGCTCGTTCGCCATGCGGACTACGTCCCGGGGTGGCAGCGGCATGTTGGTGAAGCCCTCGCCGGCCTCGATGCGGGTGAATCGCAGACCGGCGACGAGGTCCAGATAGGCGGGCAGCTGTCCCTGGTGGACGGCGATCTCGAAGGGCCCTCCGCCGGTCACGGTCTTGACCTTGTGACGGCGGGCGGCTGCGAGCTTCTGGCGAGTGGCCTTCTCGTTGGCCACGATCCAACAGGCCATGGAGATCTTCAGGATCGAGATGAGGTGTGCGCTCTGGGCGAGATGGCTCTCCAGGGTCAAAGGGTCATAGCCCGGATCGAAAGGGCTCGAGCGCGGCGGCATCCGCGGCACGCCGATCTTCTCGAGGTAGGCTGCCGTGCTGAGCTTCGTGTCCAGCACCCGTCGTTGCCCTGCTGGCCGAGCTGACATGGTCTCCTCCCTATTTCTCGATGCGCGAGTAGCCAGGCGAACCCTCCGGTCAGCGGCTGGACGGCCGCGGGCAGAGTTCAGATAGAATTGTAGCTTAACTGGAGATCCTCGCGATGGTCGGAATGCAAGGCGCCCAAGCAGGCTCTCGCTCATTCAATGGCTCCAGGACCGCCTTCGCAAAGTCCTTCAGTCGGCGGTTGAAGCGGGGGTTTTGGAGGATCACGCCCTTGGCTTGGCGACAGCGCGCCGTGGTCTGGATGGATCGTAGGGCGTGGTTGAGGCAGCGGCCGCATCTCCGCTTCCTGCTGCTGGGCGACCTGGACGAACAGGATGGCGAAGCCTATTTCCGTTTCGTTTGGTCCGAGCACATTGGAGAGGCAAAGGAATTCGAGAGCTTCACCGGCTTTGGGGGAGACGGATTGCTGCCCACTCGCCATGTGTTGCTCGCCGACTTGACACGCTTCTTCGAGGCGCGCGGCCTGAACCCGCACCGCGACGTCAAAACCGTTCTCGACCTGGGCTGCTCCAGAGGCTCTTTCCTGCGCTTCGTCGAGCGGCACGTCTTCGAGAATGCGGACGAGCTCGTGGGTGTGGATCTGGATGCCCAGTCGATCGCCGATGGGAAAGCCCACGTCGCGGAGGAGGCGTCGAGGGTGCAACTCCACTGCGGGGACATGACCGAAGTGGACGGTCTCTTGGGCGGCCGGCGCTTCGATGTCATCCTCTGCACCGGGGCCCTGATGTATCTGACCCATCCTTCGGCCCAGAAGGTGGTTCAGTGGATGTGCGATCACGGGACGTACGTGGTCATGACCGACATCGCTCACCCGAGTGTGGACAACGGCTCCCTCCCGCGTTCGGAGCGCCGGTGGGACCGCGGCTACCTCCACAATCTCGATGAGATGGCACGGACGGCTGGCGCCTCAGTTCTCTATCACCGCTGGGAGGGAGACCGCGCGATCGACGGATTCACGATCTACTTCGTCTTCGCCAGTCGCGTGGGACTCCCCTCCCTCGCCGCCCTGCCCGGGGGGCCGCTCCTGAGCGGCCCGCGTCCCGGAGACGAGCTGGCTCAATCGCGCGATCGGAACGAGCGGACGGGTCCATGACATTCGAGACGCGAGACGGCGTGGTCAGCCGCGTGCGGACCGCGGCATGGTACGCGGAGCGATCGGTGGCGCTCAGGTTCCCGGCTCAATGGGACGTGATCGAGCACTGGCCCCCGACGCTGCCGCCCGTGGGCGATGAGCAGATTCGCGCGAGCATTGGGCAACCGACCGGCCAGGCGCCGATCCGCGAGAGATGTCGCGGCAAGAAGCGCCCGGTCGTCGTCGTGGACGACCTCAACCGGCCCACTCCAGCCTGGCGAGTGATGCCACATGTGCTCGAGGAGCTCCGGCTCGGCGGAATCGATCCGGCGGCGATCACGATCGTGATGGCGACGGGTACGCATGGAGCGCCACGTCCCGGCGCGCTCGACAAGAAGGTGGGGCGGCAAGCCGCCGCGGCGTGTCGGTTGGAGGCACACGACGCCGGCCGCGGGGGGGCGCGACTCGGGACGACGAGCTACGGCACCCCGGTCGTCGCGAACCACACCGTGGCCGAAAGCGACTTCGTGCTCGGGATCGGCGGGGTCTACCCCAACCACACCGCGGGCTTCGGCGGCGGCGCCAAGCTGGCGCTCGGCGTGCTGGCCAAGTCCTCGATTGCCCGCCTGCACTACCGGCACGGAAGCGTCGGCTGGGGCAACGTGGACGGCCCGAATCACTTCCGACGCGACCTCGACGCCATTGCCGAGCTGATGGGCCTGCACACCATGATCAGTCTGCACGTCGATCACTGCGGAGAGATCGTCCGCCTCGCCTGCGGTGATCACCTGCGGTACTTCCCGGAGGAGGTGCTTTTTGCGCGCGAGACGTTCGGCGTCCCCCCGCCGGGAGAGGCGGACGTGCTCGTCGCCAACGCCTATCCGAACGACCTTTCGCTGACGTTCGCCCGCATGAAGGGCACGTCGGTGTTCGCGCACGGCCGCCCCGGGGCGTCCCGGATCGTGGTCGCGGCGCTGACGGAGGGTGGCGGTTATCACGGGCTCTTTCCGGTGGTCGACGTCCCTCGTTTCTACAAGCAGCTCGACCGCTTTCGAGAGATCGCGGTCCTGAAGCCGGGCGAGGTAGCGGGCAAGGCGGCGAGAGCGATCTGGCGGCGGACGGTGGGGCGTTTTCGGCGCCGGGCGACCACGCCGGGCGGCACGCCCCCCGCGTCCGATCGGCCGATGTGGCTGTACTGCACGACGGAAAGTCCCCCTCCGCTGCCGGTCGCCCGCGCCGTGAACGTTCTCGGTTCGTGGGAGGAGGTCCTGGCCGTAGTCCAAGCCGAGCAGGGCCAGGGCCGGAAGTTGCGGGTGGCCCTGTATCCCTGCGCACCGCTGCAGTGGATCGATCCCTCGCGGGCACCGGCCCCCCCACCTTGAACCGGTCGAGCGCCGGGAACGGGATCGAACGATGGTGAGCCCGCGACGAGCCTGGCTTCAGGGCCGGCGTCTTCTCATCTTGCTCGCCCGGAAGGCGCGTCGGGTCCTGGGCACGGAACGCACCGTCTACGTGGATGAGCGCGCCGAGGAGTACCGCGGCTACTGGGCGGGCGGGGCACAGCGGATCGGCGCGGAGTTCCACGATCTGACCGACCGGGCGTGGGAGGTGCGCCGGGGCGGACGTCGCACGCGCATCTTCATCTCACACGTCCAGATGAACGACACCGTGGTGAGCGATCTCGCCAGCGACAAGGCCTTCTGCTACCGTCTGGCGAGCGAAGCCGGCGTGCCCGTTCCCCGCCATGCGACCTTCACCCTGGCCGAACTGCGCCGAGCGGTTGAGTTCTGTGGGGGACGGAAGGGCCCCTACGTGGTCAAGCCGGCAGAGAACACAAGCGCTGGCATCGGGGTGACGACTCAGGTGAAGACCCGCAGGGAGCTGGAGCGCGCGGCTCTTCTCGCCTCGCTCTTCAGCCCGACCTACCTCGTCGAGGAGATGATCCCGGGCGAGAGCTGTCGTCTGCTCTACATCGGCGGGGAGTTCGTGCATGGGGTCAGGCGCCGGGGATTGCGGGTCGTGGGAAACGGAGGCTCGACGGTCAGCCAGCTTCTTCAGAAGGAGGGGCTGAACCGCTCCCGGCTCGACACCAATGCCCTCTGGACGCTGCAAGCGCAGGGGCTGATGCCAGCGTCGGTGATAGCGGAGGGTCGTGAGGCGCTCGTTCGGTCACTTCCCCCTGGCGTGGCCCGGAGGCGCGAGCTGCGAACGGTCTACACCGAAGCGATCACGGAGCTGGTTGGCCCACGGTTGCGCGAGGAGATCGGCCGGGTGGTGGCGGCCATCGAGTGCGAGCTGGCTGGCGTGGACGTCATCACGTTCGACCCACGTCTGTCCCTGGGGGAGACCGGAGGCGTGTTCCTGGAGGTCAATCCGGCTCCGGGACTCCATCATCACTACATCAGCCAAGAGGATCACCAGAACCACCCGGTGACCGCGAGTCTGCTGGAGTACCTGCTCCGGAAGCGACCGTAGCTGAGGCCGCAGGAAGGGTGCATCGTGGCCGAACGAGCCGAGGAGGTGAGCGCTATGCGTCTGCGGGCCCGGCTCGCCGCGGTGGTGGGGGCGGTCCGGCTCCCCGAGGCCGTCCTCGCCCTGCGCCGCCGGGGCCGTCCGGCGTGGCTTACCGTGCTCAACTACCACCGGGTGAACGTGCCCGAAGCCGCAGCCGACGTCGACGCGGGCGTGATCGACGTCACGCCCGACGGCTTCGCGCGGCAACTGCGGTTCCTCGAGCGGCACTTCACCCCGATCGCCCTCGGCGACCTCCTGGCCCGGCTCGACGGCGGGGAGCTGCCGCCCAACCCCGTGCTCGTCACCTTCGACGACGGTTACCGCGACAACCTGGACATCGCGGTGCCGGTGCTGCGCCGCCACGGGATCCGGGCCACTTTCTTCATCGCGACCTCCTACGTCGCCGAGAGACGGCTCTTCTGGTGGGACCGCATCGAGTGGATCGCGAAGCACTCGCGGCGCCGACGCTTCACCCTCGAGTACCCGCAGGTGCGGGACGTGGACCTCGACGTAGCCGGAGGGCATGAGCACCTGCGCCAGATCGTGAAGGACCGCCGTCACCTCGACCTGGACCGCTTCCTCACCGGACTGGCCGAGGCATCCGGGGCACCCTGGACCCCGGCCGTCGAGGCGGAGCTGGTCGGCCGCCTCGTCATGAGCTGGGACGACGTCCGGGCGCTCAGAGCGGCCGGCATGGACGTGGGCTCGCACACCCGGACCCATCGCGTCCTGCAGACGCTTCCGTCCGAGGTCCTGGCCGGGGAGCTCGCCGGCTCGAAGGCCGACCTGGAGGCACAGCTGGGCGAGCCCGTCCAGGCCATCGCCTACCCCGTCGGCGGCCCGGTGCGGGACGAACCCGCGATCCTGCGGGCGCTGGAGGCGGCCGGCTACCGGCTCGGCTTCAGCTACGGCACCGGGCTTCAACCGCTGGCGACTCTGGACCCGCTCGACGTCCACCGCGTGGCCGTCGATCCGGTGCTCTCGCACGCACACTTCCGCCTGCTTCTCTCGCTTCCCCGGCTCGCGGGCTACTGACGGACCGCGGGGTCAGGGGCCGGCCCTGCCAGGCGTGGGCTTCCGCGCCGGCCGTCGAATCGAGCCTCGGGAACGGGGACAGAAGACCGTGCCGGGCGGAGAACCGGGAGACGGATGAGGGCGGCCGGAAACGGAGCCACCGGCAATCGCTTCCCCAGGCCCTTGCCGCCCGGGTGCTTCAGCTGGAGGAGGCCCCGGGCGGCCGCGGAGACGGAACGCGGGGCAGGAGCGCTACCTTCAGCCCCCTGCGCGACCAGCTCGGATAGCGTCGACGTACACGGCCAGGTGCCGCTCCACCCACGTCGCCCCGGAGAAGAGAGCCGCCACGCGGTCTCGTGCGCGCCGGGCCCGCTCGGTGGTGAGGCCGGGGCTCGACATCGCCGAATCCATGGCCGCCGCGAGGAGCTCCGGTCGCTCCGGCTCCACCAGCAGGGCTCCGTCCTCGCCCGTGACCTCCGCCACTTCGCCCACGCGGGCGGCGACGATCGGGACCTGGGCGTGGGCCGCCTCGAGCAGGACCATGGGCGTGCCCTCGCTGCGCGAGCTGAGCACCAGCCCGTCGAAGGCGCGGAATGAGCGGTGAGCCTCCGGGAGCGCTCCCAGCCAGACAACCTCGTCCACGGTGCCGAGGCGGCGGGACAGCGCTCGCAGCGCCGGCCCCTCGACGCCGTCGCCGATCACGGCCAGGAGCGGCCGCGGAGGGCCCAGAAGGGAGTGGGCACGCAGAGCGACATCCGGCCCCTTCTCCCGCGACAGGCGGCCCACCCACCCGAAGACGAAGAGGTCGTCCCGGATCCCCAGCGCCCGTCGAGCCGCGTCTTTGTCCATCGGCGGCTCTCGCTCGGGCAGGGCGTTCGGGACGAAGGCGATCCGCTGAGGAGCCACGCCCCCTCGTTCGAGGCGTGCACCGATCCGGCGCGACACGCCGATGACCCGGGCCGCGTGCCGGGCGGCACGCACCTCCAGGCCCTCGTACAGCCGCTCTCGGAGCGAGTTGCCGCAGAAGCCGTGGAACGTCGTGACCGTTGCCACGCCCAGTCTGCGCGCGACCGGGGCGTCGACGACGAGCGGGCGGTATCCGTGGGTGTGAAGCACGTCGGGCGCCACGCGGCGCAGCCACGCGCGGACGTCGCGTCGCTCGGCCATGTAACCCCGCCCCTTCACCGGGATGCAGTCTGCCGAGAGGCCCTCTCCGCGCAGCAGGCTCGCGTACTCCTCGGCCGCACCACCGGGCAGGCTCAGGACCCCCACCGTGACGCGGTGGCCCAGGCGAACCAGCTCTCCCGAGAGCAGGTGGACGACCCGCTGGAGGCCCCCGAAGGCTGCCGGCAGCAGCAGGTGGGCAACGCTGATACGCGCGGCGCTGTCCGGGGCGGTCAAGCGCGCTCCATGGCCAGGCGGTACGCCGCTTCGATCCGGTCCACGACCGCCGGCCAGCCGAACTCCGTCTCCACCAGACGCCGCCCCGCGGCGCTCAGGGAGTTGCGAAGCTCCGGCTCGCGAAGGAGGCGCAGCACCGCGTCCGCGAACGCGGTGGGGGTGTCGGCCACGAGGAGGTTCTCCCCGCTCCGGGCCGGCAGGCCCTCACAGCCCTTGGTCGTCGAAACGACCGGGGTTCCCATCGCCCACGCGTTGAGAATCTTGAGCCGGGTCCCGCCGCCGACGTGGAGAGGCACGACGCTCGAGGCCGCAGCCGCGAAGAAGGGGCGGACGTCGTCGACTTCGCCCGCCAGATCGATCCCGTCGCGACCGTGCCACCGAGAGACGGGGGCCGATCCGTGCCGGCCCACAAGGGACAGCGTGGCGTTCGGCAACGTCCGCCGAACGGCGGGCCACACGCGTTCGATCAGCCACGAGACGCCCTGCAGGTTGGGAGACCAGTTCAGGCCGCCGACGTGAACGACACGCGGCGCCCCATCCCGGCGATCGCGCTGCGGCGAGAAGAACTCGAGATCGACACCGTTGGGGGCCACGGTGGGCCGCGGGCCACCCATGATGGCCTGCAGGCGGGCGGCGTCCTCCAACGAGCAGGCGATGTGGGCCCCGAAGGAAGGCCCGATCCGTCGCTCGAAGGCGCGCATCTTGAGAGACTCGAGCCGAAGGAACGCCCGGCGGGCGGGGTTGCGCTCGGCCGTCGCCATCTGCCGGAAGAGATCGGACTCGACGTTGAGGTGCACCAGAACGCGCGCGGGCCCGGGCAGATGCGCCACGTGAGCGCCGAGCAGCGTGTTTTCGATGTGGATCACGTCCAGACGGTGCTTCTGCTCGATCTCGAGGAGATGCCGCAGAGCTGGCTTGACCCAGTAGGCGCGGGTCGAGAACGGCTCCCGGCGGAGAAGGCTCGCCGCTGCCGTCCGGGCGAGGACCGCGCGGCTTCTCTTGGCGGGGATCTCGAAGACGCTGACCGACTCGCAGAGGTCGCGCAGGTGGTTTTCCGCCAGCCGTCGGCGCGTCAGAGGATCGGGGCCGTGTCGCTGGTCGAAGCAGATCAGATGGACGCGATGGCGGCGAGCGAGCTCCCTGAGCACGTTGTAGGTGCGGAGCATGCGCCCGTCCTGGGGCGGATAGGAGAGATCGGTCGTGAGGAAGAGAAGCCTCATCCTGCAGGCGTGTGTCGGGTTCCGGCGCCGCCGTCGGCCGCGCGGGTCACCGCGAGCGGCTACTGTCCGCCGTGAGGTGAGCCCGTGGCTGTCGACGAGGACGTGCCCCTCCAGCCGAGCTGCACGACCTCGAAATCCGCGGCGGTGACCGCGTGGAATGCGGGGTTCACGATGTCGTTGTTCCAGCGGGAGTCGTTGGTTCCCGTGACGAACATGTCCGAACCGTTGTCCGCCACGATGAGGCCGTAGGCCTTCATGGCGCGGAAGATCCTCTGCATCTCCGCCGGGAATCGTGAGATGTCCGTGCTTGCCTTGAGTCGCAAGCGAGCCCCCATGGGTAGGGCTCCCGGGTCTGGCCCCGTCCCGTGCGAGGCCGGCCAGACGTAGTTGTTCGTCCTTCGGACCGTGACCCGGAAGGCGTGGCGGATCTCGTCGCTTCCGTAGGCCTCATCGTATCGGATGAGGCCCGGGAGGATCGCCAGACCTGCGGCGTCCGCCGAGGTCCAACCCTCGGGTCTCCGGTTGTTCGTCTTCATGTCGAAGAGGGCCCCCGAGTCTGCCAGCCACTTGGAGCCGTCCCAGAAGACGGCGTAGAGCTCGTAGAGGTGCTTGCTGTCTTTGTCCACGATCAGCATGTGTCGGTCGATCTGGCCACGAAGGTTCTGGTTCCCCGGCACGATGCCCTCGATCCACCCGGACTGGGTGATCGCTTCGTCCGGGATCGGGTAGCCAACCTGGTCGCTCTCGCTGTCATACCTGAAGATCACCGTGCGCTTGGGCTGGGTGGCGGGCACGACGATGTAGGGCATCCCGTAGGCGACAGCCGAGAACTCGGGGTGCACCCACTTCGCCGTCCCGCCGATGAAGGCGATGTAGGCTGCCGAGCTCGAGTCGAGCGGCGCCCCGCTGATATCCTGGTTCCACCAGTTGTCCGATGGGAAGAGGGGGAGCGGGCCCGGCAACGGCCCGCCGAGCTGCGGGGCAGACGACGGCGCGGGTGGTGAGTCTACCGACGCACACGCGACCGACACGAGCAGTGCGAGCCAAAGGCCAGCCGCCGTTCGAATGGTCATCCCGACGTAGATCATGATTATCAGTTTAGCGTGGATTGGCCGACGAGGGTGACGACCGGCTGGTCGCGGCGAGCCGCTCGACGTACACGGTCTCGTAGCGGGCCACGACGTGCCGCAGGTCGAAGTGCTCCTCGGCGTGCAGGCGCGCCGCGTGTGCCATCGAGGTAAGGCGGGCCGGGTCGTTCAACAGGGAGATCAGCGCGGTCGCGAGGGCGTCGTCATCCCGCGGGCGAACCAGGATTCCAATGGCTCCGCTCGCGACGATCTCGGGGTTGCCGCCCACTCGCGTGGCGACGATCGGGAGGCCCGAGGCGAGCGCTTCCAGGAGGCTGATCGAAAGGCCCTCGCTCGACGAGGCCAGCGCGAAGACGTCCGCCGCGGCGAGCAGCTGGGGGATGTCGTGCCTCTCGCCGAGGAAGCTCACGCAGGTCTCGAGCCCGAGGGCCGCGCGGAGCGACTCGAGGGCCGCGCGCTCGGGGCCGTCGCCCACGAGCTGGAGCTGGAAGTCCGGAAGAGCCGCCAGCACGCGGCGAGCTGCGCGCAGGAGGGCGGGATAGTCCTTGACCGCGGCCAGCCGCCCGACGCTGATGGCTCGCCGGCCCGGCGGGCGCGTCCATCGATCGCCGGGCGAGAACGCGGCTACGTCCACGCCGTTGTGGATGACCCGGCATCGGGAACGGGTGACGCCTTCCGATCGACGCAACCGGCGGGCCGAGTCCTCGGATACGGCCACGATCACGCTCGACAGCGCCGAGGCGACTCGAAGGCCCAGGGCCTGCCGCAGCGTCAGCCCGCCGGTCTGGCAGTGCCTCGTGTGGACGACGACGGGCACTCGGGCGAGGCGGGCCGCCGGCGACCCGAGCAGGTGAGGGGCGAGGTCGTGCGTGTGCAGCACGTCGGGCTTCGAGCGGCGGAGCTCCGCCACAAGTCTTCTCGTTGCGGTACCGATGCGGGGGCCGTGGACCCCCAGGGCCTGCACGGGGGCGTCGAGGGCGCGCACGTCCGAAGCCAGGCGGCCCTCGGCGCCGAGGCAGATGACCCCGACGTCGAAGCGGCTCCGGTCGGCGTACCGAACGTGGTTGAGGACGACACGCTCGAGCCCTCCGACGTCCAGGTTGATCACGAGATGGAGCACCCGGGTGCGAGGGTCGGACGGGGCACGCGGGGGGATGTGGTCAGCCACGATCGGGATAGGGAGATTCTACCGTGGAGCGTGTGCCCCCGCGCGACCATCCGGCGGAGCGGTCGCGGGGCCGGCTTCGTGTGGTAAGGTGACCTCCGAAGGCGATGATGCCACCGACAGCCGCGCTGTGGGTTTCCGTGCCGAGGTGCAGCCTCCGGTCGCAGAGCTGATGGGTTTCGCGCTCCTCATCGTCTACCTCGTCTTGACCTTCGTCCGACCCGGTGAGCAGATGCCGTCCGTCGCCGCGTGGCGGACGATGGAGTTCGTCAGCGGGTTCGCCCTCGCGGCCGCCGCCCTCGCGCTCCTGGCCGGCCGTGGGCCCACCTTCCGGGCCGTGCAGATACCGCTGGTGCTCGCCCTCTCGGGATGGATCCTGGTGAGTGTCCTGGCGAGCACGAACCGACCCCCGACCGTCTTCGACGAGGTCCTGGGGTTCGCCAAGAGCAGCGCGACGGCGTTTCTCCTCCTGATCCTGAACGTCGACTCCACGCGTCGGCTGCGGATCGTGGCCGCGACCTTGTGTGTCCTGGGCCTCTTCGTCGTCGGACAGGGCGCCCTGGCCTATCACCGCGGTGTCGGCGCGTCCCAGTTCCTCGTGACGTCGGCCGGGGGCGGGGGCCCGACGTCGGGGTGGGACCAGCCCCAGCCGGAACCGACCCAGGAAGAGTCGGACTCGGCGGGCCCCGCCCGGTTCGCCGCCGACGCGGTGGTGCGGATCCGCGGCCTGGGCTTCATCCAGGATCCGAACGACCTCGCCAGCACGCTGGTCGCCATCCTGCCGCTCCTTCTTGTCTTTCGCCGCTCCGGGGCGTGGCTGCGGAACGGCGTGCTGGTGTGGATGCCGGCCGCGGTGATGGTGTACGGGATCTATCTCACGCGGTCGCGCGGCGGCGCACTGGCCCTCGCGGGGGTGGTGGCGATCGCTTCTCGAGCGCGCATCGGCCGCGCGCTGACGGTCTTCGTGGGAGCTGGGATTCTCGTGGCCCTCGTCCTGCTCGGTTTCACCGGTGGCCGCGCGATGGGTGTCGACGAGTCCGCCTTGGGCCGCATCGACGCCTGGTCCGACGGCCTGCAGATGCTGAAGTCCTCGCCCGTCTGGGGGGTCGGTTTCGGCAGCTTCGGTCTCTACCACGACCGGGTGGCCCACAACTCCTTCGTCCACTGTTTCGCCGAGCTCGGCCTCGTCGGCTACTTCTTCTGGCTGGGCCTGATCGTCCTCACGCTCGACGATGTGCGATCGATTGGCCGCGAGGAGGAGGAGCACGAGCACGAGCCCGAGGACGAGGAAGAGGACGAGGAAGAGGACGAGGAACGCTTGGAGCTGCGCTGCTGCGCGCGCGCGATCACTCGCTCGCTGGCGGGGTTCCTGATCGGAGCCTTCTTCCTGTCGCGTTCGTACGACGTCATGTTGTTCATCCTGCTCGGGCTCGGGGTGGCGCTCGCCGACGTAGCCCGGCGCCAGGGCCACCTCGCTCGCTCCCGCGACCCGTTCCTCTGGAGCGTCGCGATCATCGCGCTCGAGTTGGTGTCGATCGTGGTCTTCTGGCTCTACATGCGTTTGTTGCGATGAGGCGCGCCGGTGCCCGCGCGCCCGCCAGGGGGACCGAGTCGAGGTCTCAGCGCGCGCCACGTCCCGTCAGGATCACCTTGGCCGTGTAGAGTACGATGCCGATGTCGAACGTCCAGGACACGTGCTTGATGTAATAGAGGTCGTACTGGAGCTTCTCCTCGGCATCCTCCAAGTTCGAGCCGTAGCCGAACTTGACCTGCGCCCACCCCGTGATGCCCGGCTTCACACTGTGCCGTTCGTCGTAGAAGGGGATGGTCGTCCGAAGCACCTCGACGAAATGGGGCCTCTCCGGCCGAGGCCCTACGAGGCTCATGTCCCCCTTGATGACGTTGATCAGCTGTGGCAGCTCGTCGAGGCGGATCTTCCGCAGGAACCGGCCCAGCCACGTCGCTCGCGGGTCGCCGTCTCTGGCCGCCCACACCGGCCCGGATGCGGCCTCGGCATCCGCGCGCATCGTGCGGAACTTGTAGACGAGGAAGCGCCGACCTCGCTCGCCGACCCGCTCTTGCGCGAGCAGGACGGGCCCCGGGCTGGTGAGCTTGACCAGCAGCGCCACGGTCAAGGACACCGGCAGGTTCACGGCGAAGAAGGCGAGGGCTAGAACCAGCTCGAGGAAGCGTTTCGTGCTCTGGTAGAGCGAACGCCGATCGAAGCCGCCGGAGAAGATCAGCCAGCTGGGTCGCAGTTCCCTGAGCATGATGCGTCCGGTCAGGTTCTCGATCAGGGTCGTCGCATCGAGGACACGCACGCCGGCGAGGCGATGCCGCAGCAGCTCCGCGATCGGCATCCGGCCACGCGCGTCGTCGAGTGCCACCACGATCACGGACACACTGTGGCGGGCCGTCATGGCCGACAGGTCGTCGAGCGTGCCGATCACCGACGAGTCGACGATCTGCCGTCTCACCTGGCCGGCATCCTCACCCAGGAAGCCGACCACCCGGAAGCCGAGACTCGGTCTGCTGAAGATCTCACGGGCGACCTGCTGTGCCGGCGCCCCGGTGCCGAGGATGAGCACGGGTACACGCAGGGCCGCGCTGGTGGCCGCATAGAGTCGAACCCAGCGCCAGGCGACGACTGCCGGCAGGGTGAGAGCGAACTGAATGAACACGACGCCGCGGCCGACCCTGAGCGAGGGGAACGCCCAGTACGCGAGAGAGAGGAGGATCAGGGCGATCCCGAGCGACTGCACGACGCGGAGGGCGTCGTCGAGTCGGCTTCGGTAGCTGAACCCCTCGTACAGGTCGGCATAGGAAAGACAGACCTGGATGACGAGCGTGGTGGCGAGGGCCTTCGGCAGGAGAGAGGGGTAGTCCGAGAGAGCTCCGAGCCGAAGGAGCACGGCAGCGCAGAAGCAGGCAAGGAGGACCGCGAACTCCGCGAGTCTCGGCAGGGTGGTCGAGGGGAGGTGGAGCGGGCGCACGCTTTACCCTCCACAGATGCCAGAAACCTCCCAGAAACGGCTCACACCGCCTCCGCCTGGTCGGCCGTCAGCCAGTTCCCGGCCACGACCTCGCCGTCCCTGAACTCGCAGACCAGATCGAGGTCGTCCTGTCGGCCCAGGGCGAACTCCAGGTCCTCCTCGTGCCCGGTCCGCCTGAGGAGCTCGGCTCCACGGCCCAGCCTCGCGACCGAAAGGTCGGCGTCCCGCCAGCGCGAGAGCTCGCGGATCGTGCTGAGGCCCTCAGGCTCGAAGCCCTGGCGAGCGAGGTCGCGAGCGATCATCGCGGCGGCGAGCTGATCCTCGCACCGGATGTCCGACCCGTGGCCCGCTCCGAGGACGGTGACGCGGTCGTGATGCACGGCGACGTGCCTGGCGACGGCAGCCGCGTTTCGCAGGCAAGCCAGATACAGCGCCGGGGCAAACCGCGCGTTGGCGAGCAGGTGCGCGGTCGGGCTGGTCAGCACCAGCGGCCGCTCGACGTCCCGGCGGCGCTCGAGGGCGGCGGGTCCGGTGTCGGCGTCGAAGTCAGGCGGTGCCTGCGCGGGGATCTCCGATGCGAGGACGGGGTTCCGCAGGGCGTTGGCCCTGCTTCGGGCCTCCTCCGCGTTCGACACGATGAAAGTCCGACGGCCCCGGGCGGCCGAGGTGACGGCAGTGGTCGAACACAGCAGGATGTCCACGCAGATGATGGCATCGTCGCGGTGGCGACAGGCACTCTCCGCCAAGGCATCGATCCTGACACGCCGTCTCGGGGCCATGTGGCTCTTCCTCTTACCTAACGGCGCTGCCGTCCTCGTGGCCTGGAGGGAATCCGGCCCGCCCGCGGGGCCAGCCAGAAAGGCTGGACTGCTAGTCCGCTGTCTCCTCGATCAGAATCATGGGACGAGAACCGTGTCGCCCGACAAGAGCGTCAGGTTCTGGGAAGCATCACGCGCCGACTCGAGCTTCTTGTAGTCGGCCCGCAGGAACGTCTCGCCGGAATCGTCCTGACGCACGATCACGATGTCACTGGTCTTCGCGAACTCTTTGAAGCCGCCCGCCATTGCGAGCGCCTGGATCAGCGTCGTTCGGCCGCGGAGCGGGAACTCCCCGGGCCTCTGGACCTGCCCCAGGACGAAGATGCGCGCGCCGTAGGCCTGGCTGATGCCGATGGTGACCTGGGGCGCGGCCAGGTAGCGCTTGAGTTGGGTGCTCACATCCTCCGCCAACTCGGCTCCGGTCCGTCCTGCGGCCGTGACGTCCCCCAGAAGGGGAATCGTCACCTTTCCGTCGATGCGGACGGCGAGTTCCCGGGTGAGCTCGGGTTCTTTCCAGACGAAGAGCTGAATGACGTCGCCGGCCCCGATCCGATAGGCGGTGGGTTCGTGGGCTGCGGCTGCGGGCGGCGCATTCGCCGGCTTGGCCGGCGTGTCCTGTGCCTGGACGGCGGCGGCGGCTGACAGAAAGAAGCCGCAAGCGGGGACGACTGTAGACAACCGATACAAGAAACGCATCTCCCATCCACCAAGAGCCAACGCGGCACTCTGGAAAGCGTCAGTTGCGCAACAACCCGGCTGGAGGGGAGCCAACGAACCCGAGCCTGTGCTCGCAGGTTGTCCAAAGATACTCGTCCTCCGTCGGTATTGTCAACACGAAGGTGACGCGCGACGCCGAAGCCGCGTGAAGCAGATGCGTGTGCTATCGTCCCGGCTCTGGCAATGACCTCTCTCGAGCTCCTCTTCTGGATCTCCGCGGCGATCTTCGCGTACTCCTACGTGGGTTACCCGCTGCTGCTCGCGGTCGTCGCCGGCTTGCGTCCCTCCCCGGCTGTGAGGAGCTCGCCGATCACGCCTTCGCTGACGGTGCTGATGGTCGTCCACAACGAATCGGCCGCGCTCGAACGCAAGCTCCGCAATTGCCTCGGGCTGGACTATCCGCCGGAGGCGCTCGACCTGTTGATCGTCTCGGACGGCTCGAGTGACGGGACCGAGGCTGTGGCCGCGCGGTACGCCGACCAGGGCGTGCGGGTCTTGCTCCTCCCCGGGCCCCGGGGAAAGGCGGCCTGCATCGCAGAGGCCCTCGGCCACTGCCGCGGCGAGGTCGTGGTCCTGTGCGACGTGCGCCAGGAGATCGAGCGGGGCGCGCTGCGGGCCCTCGTCGCGGACCTCGCCGACCCGACGGTGGGGGCGGTGAGCGGCGAGCTGCTGCTCCGGGACGGTGGGCAGTCCGCCGGAGGCTCCGGGCTCTCCACCTACTGGTCCTACGAGAAGACCGTCCGCCGTCTCGAGAGCCGGATCGATTCCGTGGTGGGCGCGACGGGGGCTCTCTACGCAATCCGCCGGACCCTCCTGCGCCCCCTCGACCCGCGGACCATCCTCGACGACGTGCTCATCCCGATGGAGGCGGTGCTCGCCGGGTACCGCGTGGTGTTCGAGCCGCGAGCGCGTGCCTGGGACATCCCCCCGGACCGGAGCGTTCACGAGTTCCGTCGGAAGGTGCGCACTCTGGCCGGGAACTTCCAGCTGCTGGAGCTCAGACCTGCGCTCGCCAACCCGCGGCGAAACCGGCTCTGGTGGCAGCTCGTCTCTCACAAGCTTTCGCGGCTCGCCGTGCCCTGGTGTCTTCTCCTCGCCCTCACCGTGAGCGTCGTGCTGGCCCGGCGCGGCTCGGTGCTCCACGCGTTCGTGGTGGCGTCGATCGCAGCTCTCGGCGGCCTCGCGCTCGGAGGCCTCTGGGTCGGACGTCGCCGCAGGGCCTCGGCGCTTCTGTCGATTCCGTATGCCTTCGCTCTGCTGAACCTGGCGGCCATCGTGGCCCTTTTCGGCTTCATCAGCGGCAGCCAGCGGGCGGCCTGGAGGGCCTCCCGACCCTAGTCTCCCGCGTCGGGAAGGCAGCTTCGCCAGAACCGGGTCGCGCCGCTCGCGCACCTCGCCCGAGTCGCTCAGCCGATCCCCGAGGCCACCTGTGGCGGCCCACTCGAATTGCGCATCCTGTTGATACACAGCCACTAACCGGGGCCGAAAGGGGAGGGATTGACAGCGCCGTCGCCAGCGCATCTAATAGGGGCACTCAGTAGCCTCAGTAGCGACGTATCCTCTGGTCTCTCTCCCCAGCGGGTGAAGCTCTCACGGGTCTGCTTCGGAGATGGGTTCGTGTCATCAGCAAAGGCCACCTTGGGTCGTCCCATTCGGTGGCATGTCTCGTTTCGATCCGGCGACTCCCCCCGGAACCACGGCGACTCCCTCCGCCGTCGTTCGGCCGGTTTCCCGTTCCCGGCACGACCGGGGTCGACGAAGAGTCTCCTCTTCGTCGACCGCCCTCGGCCCGGAACGCCGACATCGAAGCGAGCGCGACCCCGCGGTGCCGGGCTCGAGTTGTCAGTCGTCGTCCTTGCGAACCCGCCGCGGTAGCGGCGGCGGGCGGCGCCTACGGGGGAGAAGCGTGATGGCTCTTCGGAAGACGGTCGTCATTGATCAACTGTCCGAGAGTGCCTTCCGGCACCTCGATTCGGCTATCGTCTGCGTCGACGTCTTCCTGTTCAGCACCAACGCCGTCACCGCCGTAGCCTCGGGACGGCGAACGATCCCCGTGGCGTGGGCGGAGGGCGCCCGCCGGCTCGGAGCCGCCCTGGGAGTGTCCATTCTCGCCGCTGAGC
>Ga0315273_10000772_pt1 | contig 34717 bp, 50 predicted proteins | sample YL17G02_0_MG_FD_205753 | JGI IMG/M metagenome (GOLD analysis project Ga0315273, IMG submission 205753) | Sediment microbial communities from Yellowstone Lake, YNP, Wyoming, USA - YL17G02_0 | ecosystem: Environmental > Aquatic > Freshwater > Lake > Sediment | place: USA: Wyoming | collected...
ATTCTGGGCATCCTTGTGGTGCTAGTTCACGCATGAGGTCAGTAATTCCGACATCAGTAATGATGACTTCTGGTTTCGGATTTCTGCCTGCTCGTATCTCATCAAGGAGTTTTTGCACAGCAGGACCGTATTCGAGCCCGTTGATGTACTCGATATTATTCCATAAATGCAGTACTGTACCATTCGAGAATGTTTTGACTTCAGTAACTACTCCAGTCTCACTCTTGTAGTACAGGTCTATCTTGTTCCCGCCGCCTGCGTCCAAATCTCCTATAATCAATGTTCCTAACTTTTCCGTTTCACTATTCTGCATTACCAACACCTCCAAAAGGCACGTAATAATCAGGATGCTCGAGATAAAACTGAGTTAGAATAGCTAGACCCCTTCGCGTTAAAGGGATGTAGCTGCTGGTTTCTTTCGTATCTTTCCGTCTGCTACTTGATAGCCCATTTTGCGCAATTTTCTCTTCCATCCCTTCTCACCTCTTCTCAAATTCAGGTAGCCCTGCGCTGCTTGCATGAATAAGGCATAGTCTACCTCTTCCTTGTCACCGAATATCTCCTGAATAACGTTCTCCCGTGTAGTTCGTCCCTTCTCCTGCTCGACCACGGGTTCGGTGAATTCTCTTTCTATCAATTTGAAGTTAGCTTCTGGCATCTCTTGTACGACGCCCTTGTAAATGACGTTAACGATGCCATCCTTGGGCAGCGTGACTAACATGACTTCAGTTCCTGCAGGGATATTTCCCACTGCTTCTATCACGAACCCTTTCATGTGTTTTCATCCCTTTATTATAAAAGAATAAGGCCGCGTAAGTATATAAAGGTTTCTCTCGCTGCATCGCTGGTTAAAAAAATATGATGGGGGTTATTCCCCATCTTTGCATTCCTCGCACTCTTCATCATCATCGTCCTTTTCGTCGTCATCATCCCCCTCGTCTTCGTCTGCTGAAAGGGTGATTTTACCGAGGCCCAACTTCACGAATGCGACATTCAGGAAGTCGACTTCTTCACGTGTCATTACGTCTTCATCGACTTGCTCCTGCACGTAGTCACTGATGGCCCCGAGCTCGATTAGATGCTTAAGTGCGGCGACTTCGCTAGGCTCGAGTGTTACTGTCATGCCAATTTCTCCTCTTTCGAGTCTCGACACTCAAAAAAAAAATAGGGGGATTTCCCCTACTTTGGCACTTCCGTCTTCGGGAAAACCATCTTTTTTATCCGCGCGGCTTTCCTGATTGCCCGTCTCCATGACTTTTTGTAGTCGTTGCTCAGGGCTTTTTTGCCTTGGCACTTCTCTATGAGCTCCGGAAGTTCGATGCCGTTCGGAACTCCTGCCAAAACTCCCTGAATGATGGCTCTCTTCGAGTCAGGCTGTGGCTTAAAGCCACCTTTCGCTTTCGGCGCATCTCCAGCTGCGGCTGGAGTAATTCCCGTTTTCGGGTCTGGTGTTTTAACCATGTTTATTCACTCCCTTTTTGTACAATATCAACATGCCGTATAACTATATAAAGATATCTCATGTTTTATCGTGCAAGTGCTACATTTATATAGTATTGCAACGTGCAAGTATATAAAGATTCTTCTAATTCTAATATATAAACCTTTCGGTTTTTCGCGAACATTAATTTCATAATCAGTATTATGATTGTTTACCGGGGGTGGAACTCAAAGCATCGTAAAAATAGTACAAGTTTCGGTGCACATCGAAAACGGAGAGGGAAGTACTAGCGGAAATGGGTAATCGCCTCCAAATCCCTTCTCAAGTCTTCGGGTTCAAGGTGAATGTACCCCTGAGTTGATGTGATTGACCTATGCCTCATGAACTTCTGGATCTTCGCCATATCAACACCACACTTTGAAAGGAAAGAAGCCCGGGAGTGACGTAAATCATGGAACTTAAGGGCTTTATAACCTAACTCGACCGTTAAATCTTGGAAGATGTGGGTAGATATGTAGTTCGTACGAAGGGCTTTGCGATGACCTTTCGTCTTGGGAAAGAGAGGTGAAGCAGCAGTTGGGTTCCACTCGTTAAGGTAGAGAGTGAGGATTGTTATGACTTCTGTATTCATAATTGGTATTACGGCCTTTGGTCCCCACTTCTCAGTTCGGATGTAGAGAGTAGAGTGGACAAGGTCGAGGTCTTCAACGAGGGTCTGTTGAATCTCCCCGACTCGCATAGCACACTCATACGCTAAAGTAATGAGAGCTGTGTCTCTTAGAGAGTGCGCAGATTTAGCAATGAAGCTGACCTCATCCGGTCGTAAGAATGTGAATTTGGGCTCTATATGACGTCTGATCTTAGGTAAGTCTCGCCTATCGATATTCAGTCTATAGGTGTCAATCAAGTTCCGTGAAGCACAGACATACTTGTAGATGGATCTGGCCTGAACGCCTTCTTGTTGCAGATACTGAAGGAAGAGATTGATGTCCACTTGTGTTAGAGAACGAACGCTCTTCTTCTTACTGAAACCAAGAACCCTACGAAGGAACTTCACATAGTCACGGATAGTATACTTAGTGTAATTGGACATGATGAGCTTAGCACGGTAATCCTCCAACGTTGGATGGTCGATTCTAAGCATTGGAAAGGCGCCTGGTCTACCCATAACTGACATCACCCTTGCTGTTGCTGCTTCCGTCTCTCCTTCCATCTATAAGCAATGTAAGCGGCAATAGCAAGCCCAAGAAACTTACCAGGAGCGTAACTATCTGACAGTAGAGGACGACTCATGGTCCGAAAGCCTCCCTTAGGAAGTACTTGAAATGCTGAGTATGGATACGAGAGATTTCCGGTAATACTTGATTGTATTCGGGATAAGACTTCAGTAGTTCAGAATGAGCAGCAGCTCGGATTTTCAGGATTGTCACGGGCCTCGCATCAGAATAGAGGTCGCCAGTAACGGATTTACACCCAGTAGTGTAACACTTATATCGCTCTTTCGTAATCTCGTACTCAAGAGACTCATGCATCACTAACTGATTGACAGTCTCCGGCTTGAGCTCAGCCATACAGAAAGAACACAGATAAAGGGTGCTGACTTCCAACCAAGCGTATTCGGGGTATGAGTACACGTGGAAGCCAGCATCAACAACCACATCAAGGTCGGGGTATGTTCTCTTGTACCATCGTAATATATCGATCGCTAGATCTGTATCGAAGTTAGATATTCTTGCCACGTAAAACACCCTCCAGTTCTGGTAGTTTCAGTATCAGGTCCCCGAAAGTCATCTTCTCGGAGAACAGGATCTTGATTGTACGATAGAAGTTGCGAACTACCTCCGACGCACTCTGTTTTTTGTCCTTTGCAATAGCTTGGATATCGTCAAACTCTTCTTTCGTGACTCGGACCTTAATCACATAGGTCCGTTTAGCTGTGTACTCAGTCTGTTCACCCATTAGATAGTCACCCATTGCCCTTGCTAACGGCTTTCTCCCAGGCCTTGACAAGCGACTCTCTCGGTTTGCCCATTTCATCGGCAAGCTGTTCGAGACCCTTGCGATATGCATCCGAATTGATTGCTCTCTGCATCTTCCTATCCCACGTATTCTTCTGGAAAGACATCAAGCACTTTTTCATCCATTGACGATTTGCAGGTGAAGAGGTATGGGATGGATCGAGAGATTCGACTACTTTATCGATATCAACAGAAGGAACGTTCTTCCACGAAAGCGCAAGATCTTTGAGTTGAGGTAAGACCCTTACTTCTAAATCAGTAGAAACTCTCACAGCAATTGATTGAATGTCTATCTCTTCAGGACAACCATATTCCCATATATCATTGGTATCGGTTTTCGAATAAACCATAACTTGTGATCCGTTTCTAGCATGGGTTGTTATCTCTATAAGACCAAAACGAATTGTTCGTAGTTCATCTAGATCTAATACAACAATCTTATGTAGTTTACGGGCTTCTTCAAGAGCAGACCTATACTCTGAACAACCCTCTTGAAACATCATAACTTCCGGATCAGGAAAATTTACCTTTTCCTTTTGAACGGGAGTTATTCTTCTTTTTGATTCACGGAGAGCCTCCTTCTTAGCTTCTCTTGGAGGAAGTGAATAGAAGCCAGATCCACCACGTTCAAGAGACATCCTGAGCTTCGATTCTGCCAGTCTCTGCATCTTATAGAGATCGTATTCAGATAAACCTCTCTCCATAATAGTCGCATGAATATCATAGGGGTATTTTACACCCAAAGACTGTGCAATGTAGTTGAATTCGATAAGTTCTTGATTGCTCAATCTATCTAAAGCAGGTTTGAGCTTTACTTCATCACCTTTTGCGAAATTCATGATTTTCCAGAACATGTCTACATCCATACCAGTAGGCACGATAACTTGCCCCCTCCCTACACCGCCTCTTCGATATGCATCGAGGGCACCAGCCCCACCGGCAGCAACCAGTCCTTGATAAAGGGTCTGTTCTGAATATCTATCAGAGAGTGTTTTTGCGATCTCTTTTATCTGATCACCAGTGAGATTGTGAGCATCTGCATAATCGAAAAGTGTATACATCTCAGCACGGACATTAGCAGTACCCCTTCGACGAAGTGGTAAGAGTCTCTCTTTGTAGAAATCTTCAGCGAGGTCGAAAGGAGCCAGCCGAGCCGGCACCACCTCCAGGTCCTTCTCTGATGAGTTTCTCCTCGGCTTTCACCTCCGCCCAGAGAGCATCTGCTACAGACTTCCCGAATGCAATCTCTACATGATGAATGGCACCTTGCTCATCGAAACCCCACTCGATAAGCTCACCGAAAAGATCAGTTGCACGATGCATTAGAGAGCCATCAATTTCAAGGAGAACGGTCTTAATACCGTGATCCTGATAAAGGTATTCCTCGACTTCATCAATGTCATCTTCATCAAGATAGAGAGTCCAATTACGTGCATCGAGCATAGGTCTCGTCTCACACATCTCATATATATCAGAAAGCATAGCATCTTTCAATTTGTCAGTATCAATGATATAAAGTTGCTCCTTGCCTCGTATATCTGCAACTCCAGCGCCTCCGGGAAGTGCTTTGTCCCACTTCTCTGCCCATGAACCCTTCTCACCCAATCCAACACTCTTCCCTTTCAACTTCATGAAGTACTCAAAATGAAGATTCTCATCCCGAGCGATCATCTCTACATCCTTTGCGAGAGAATGGTTACCAACTACATGAAGCTGTTGTGACAGATCATAGTACTTCTGGCGATCTTCAACTTCACCTTTTATCGCTTCATTAATTAGAGTATCAACACTCTGTTGCGTAAAAGAAGAGTCCGGAAATGGAGGAATAGGAACATTCGTTCCGTGAGTTGCATACCACCAAGTCCCAAAAAGAGCTCTGTGTCGAAGCTCGTCATTGTAGATTTGATCAACGGCTTCTGCATCAACTCGGCCCATCTCTGCATAGAGTTTTTCCCCAAGAAGGTGATACATCCTAGCGGCGTGATACTCGTCAAGGATAGACTCCTTAATGATGTCTTCAATTTCAGGAGTACTCTTCATACGGGTTGCATCAGTTGAGCCAGAGCCTCCTCTCGAACTGCTACTCTTAGCTTTCTTCACCCTTTCCTGATAATCCTTCTCAGCAGCCTCGCGCTGAATAAAGTAGTGTCCCCACACCCTGTACGGCTTCTGACTATCAGTAGGGAGAACCTGCACATGAGTGACATACTCCTTCTCGCCCTTCTTCCACATGATAATACGATAAGGATACTCACCTACATCATGTTCACCGAAAACCTCACTCTTGAGCAGAATGTCGGAATCTGTCATTCCATCCCCATCAGGGAGGGGTTTTCCATCGGATTGTTTCTCTTCACCAGAGCCGCCATAGTCATGGTCTGCTCCCTTCTTGAAAACACCGCGGAATGGACGATACATAGAGCCGGAACCGCCTCTGTTCGACCTTCGATCTCTAACACGATCCTTCAGATCATGATATTTCTCTCGTATGAAACCCATCTTACTCACCCCACAATCCTGAATCCTGAAAGAGGAGCCGGTACACTCCAAGGCTGAGGTGCTGCAGGCATGTTAACTTCTGCAACATAGGGAGAACCTTTTCCACTAGTACTGATAGCCATTATAATCACTTCAACGTGATCTACGTTCGGGTCAGATATGACAATATCCGTAAACGTGGATGAAGTATAATACCCGCCTTGTTGACCTCCACTTCGTCCTCTAGGAACAGTTCCGTAATATATCACTTCATAGGTCCAGAAAGGCGGAGTGCCGGGTTTCAGCGGCGGCTTCCACGAAATGTGAAGAGTTCTACCGCTTACCTTGTAAGCCACGCTTTGTACTATACCCGGCGTTGGACCAGCTGGCTGTGGCACGGGCGGTATCATTCCATGACCATCTATTGGCAGAGTTCCTCCGATATCAATCCTCATTTTTCATCACCTCACGTCATTCCCAGTCTATCTTTCACCTTACACCACTCATACTTCACGACGTTCCCTACTGCGTAAGGTCTCCATGTAGGGCATCCTCGCGTTATCTTATCGTATATCCTGTGATGCTCATTCAAGTGCTTGATTAGGTCTGCTTCTGTCTCAAATGATTTCCCATCAAGAGGACATATCCACTTGCCTTGTGCATCAACGGTGTATACAGCTACAGATGTTGCAGGTGATGTTGCTTCTCCCACCTTTACATCTTTTGCATGATAGGTTGAGAACACATAGAATCCGGGTGCCGATGGAGTCCATTCATACGAATACTTTCCATCCATACCAGAACCTACCTTCCCTGACAGTGGCGTCTGAACAGATGCTTTGGCTCCCATATAGTAGTTAATGACAAGCATGAGGTGCATTCCCTGTGTTTCTTCGGGCTTCAGAGTGACGAGACCAGAAAGTGTACACTTTCCAGTACCCAATTTCACATTCCTTGTCGAAGCTTCGAGGGAGATGGCGATCTGAGCAACATCCACAGTCACATCGAATGATTGGAACGATCCATAATTCACTGTATCTTCAAAGTTAGCAGCGACAAGTGTAATTGTTCCCATTGCCATCGGACGATATGAAAGACTGAAAGCACCTGCAATTATGGAGTCAACCTCAGCTACTGGTTCCAACTTAGCCAAATATGCAAGCACTCCCCTTATCTCGTCTTTAAGCTGTGTTGTGTAAGCCTGCCCGGCTTGAACGATCCGATTGATGATGCTCTTAATTGATATCCTAGTATCTGTATTAGTGAGCTCGTACAATTTGACTTTCGATCCAATCGGCCCACTACTTTTCTCGGTATAGTTAACAACCCCACTAATCGTATTCGGAGTCCCGAAGGCGAGCTTCTCTATCGAGACAGTCTTAAGGAATGCATCGTCAACCTTCATATTCGTTAACCACTTCGCGATCTCAATCTCATCAGTCGCTATAACCGTAACATTGAAATCAGGATCCGTATACGACGCTCTTATCGTATAACTTCCATCTTGTCCCACAGGCGCCCCTTCGACTTTCAAGGGCGTACTAAAAGCACCAACACTATCAGTAGTTGCTGTGGTGCTAACAACCGTAGGCTTCGGGTAGTCCGTCACCGTAGCACCCTTTCCATCAACTACACTAATAGCGACTTTCTGATCAGATGCCCCGATGGTCATCTTTGTTAGAAGTCCTTCTATCTTGAGGTCATTACCGAATTTGATTCTATCAGTGAGTTTCTGGACAATTGAGACACCTACTTTGAGAGTGATGTATATCCCTCTGAGGTAGATCCGAGTGTCTGCATCTGCTGGTGTATAGATTCCATCTCCTTCAAATTCAGCAGTGAATTTGACTAGCTTGTTCTCTAACATCTTCTGCAAGTCAATACTGAGCTTAGATGCAAGAGTCTGTGCTAAGATCGTATAGGTGAAACTTCCGTCATCAAGGCTCGGTGTTTTGAGCATATCAATGCCGTTTGCCTTGATGATGATAGTCTTGCCCTTAATGCCAGCGGTGATCTGTGTCAACGTACCAGAGTTTTCGTAATCACCAGTGATAAGTCTGCCAGAAACCGTAATGGTCTCATTACCCTTGTATGTTTTATCATCATAGGGTACGAGCTTCCCTACGTACATCTTTTCAGCTACGATCGAACAGGGTCTCTTTCTAACACGTCCAGACAGATCTTTCTGGTCAGGAGCAAGTTCGCTATTTCCGTCGAATTGAATTCTAAGATTGTAATCACCCGCCTGAGTAGGAATGTATTGTGTTTCGAAACTGCCGTCTGCTTGTGTAGTGAAAAAGACAGTCTCTCCTATATCTTTGCCATCTTTGAATACAATAGCAGCCATTGGCAACGCATTCATGTTAGGCTGAATGGAAGCTAGTAATTCGACAAGGATTTCAGACAATACGATTTTACCTTTTATCGGAATTGGCTCACCGACACGTTGTCCGAGCTTCAAATCAAGATAATCCAGAACACCTCTCATGGTGAGATCAGGAAGTATCTTTGTCTCTCTTGGCATGACTTCGAAGTCCATGTAAGCATTAGCACCTTCGAGAGTCGGGATACACAAAGGGATCGCCCTAACATGATGCATTCCCGTCTTCTTTGGGGTATAATCACCACGTACAGGCCAGCCACCGCTTTGGAATATTTCCATGATGCCATTAGAACTGAATGTAAATGTTCCGCCATCGAAGTGACTGTTAATCACATCACTTGAGATTGCCATACCTATTTTTGAAGCTACGATACAGTCCCCCATAGCAGCGAATCGGGCTTTCTTCCCAAAAGGAATCTTGTGTGTAAACGGATGATCGATGCATTCAATACTTGTCATCAGCTCACCTTCCCAGTCCTCATTGTTTTGATTACGACAGGTCGTGTTCCCCTACCGAGAGCAACAACCTTGTGATAAGGACCGGGGCGGTTGTGTTGCGATAACCACTGAACGCCTGCTGTGTTCGGAACCATTGACATCATTGCGAGATTCCCGTACTTTCTCGTACTGATAGTCAAGTAATCAGAAGAGACTTTCATAGCATCTATGAAGTCAGCGATTTTAGTCTCTGGATGTCTCTTAGACCGTGTCTGACCCGACAAGTCATAATACGTAATCAGACCAATCGTATTCATAGTTGGAGCACCAGGCGGATACGTTGGGCTCATTGGCACCGCATTGTTTCCTGACATTCTCTTCACCTTTCCCTATATCTACATGTACGTGTCCCTATATTATGTTTTCTCCCTTATGGTATAGCTTCAGACTTCTCCCACGTGATCATGATACTCTCTTTCTTGTAGTGTAGAACACGTGTCTTCTTATCTGGAAAGTTATATCCCAAGGCACATCTGGGGTTCGAAACAACGATCGTTACAAAACCTCTGCGCATTGGAGCGATGAACCTCTGAGGGCCAGCCATAAGCAAAGCTCCTGCAGGCACAAAAGTTTCAGAATCACCCTCTGCTTTTGACAGAATTCCCATACCAGTTTTCATCAATACATGGGCATGAACTGGAACACCCGAGGACGAAGATAATAAGACCTCGAGTTGTGGATAATATATATTACCTTTATAACCTTTCGCAAGGGAAGTAGAACCTAACGTCACATTACTTCCATTCGTGCTGCCCTGCTGAGACGACAACGGAGGTGTAAAAACACGAGTTCCGCACTTTCCTGTAGGGCAGCCAGCCATACTCTCAGTCCTCCTCATCACTGGACTTCTTCTCTTCTGCTTTCACTTTTGGTGCGTCTGTCTCTTTCACATCAGGTTCTTTAACCTGAGACTTTCTCACTGCTCGCTTTTCCTGGACATACCTTACGCCATAGCCCACGATGAGACCGAGTATGCCGCTTCCTGCTACATACAGTATTGTGTTACTCATCTTTTTCTCCTCCTTATGTTATCAATACTCCGATATAACCGGGATGTCTCGGTTTATTACGCCTCTTTCTGTTGACAGTATCTACGTCATCACGTGCTTTATCCTGAATAGATGCAATCTGCCTATCAGCTCGTGCTTCATTATCTGCTTCCGTCTCAGCCTCTTTCTCAAGAAGAGGTTTAATCTGAAACAGGAATGCTAGTGAAGCACCGATCCCAGCTGCATATAGATTCTGCATCGCATCGAACAAACTAGTCGGAATATGTGAAGGCAACGATGCTAAGAACGCGATAGCTGCTACAATCGCCGCATTCAAGATCGCTAGTCTATACTTTGCCTTCACGAAGCCACCTTCCTGAAGCTAGCAATTACTGCTTGCGTTTCGTGACTCTGACTTGGGCATTGTAGATTTTGCCCTTCACTTTCTCTTTCCTTGGCTTCGCTTTGGCCCAATCTGGGTGCTTTTCCTCTGTTTTCTTTACCGTCTTTATCATACGATCATCCTCCATTTATCGATTACTTTCAATCTACCTATCTATGGCGGAATTGATGGGAAGTACTGCTCACGTTTGGTAGCAGGAGCGATTTGGACATATCCATCTCTCTCGTGCTTGGTTGCATCAGTCCCGTCATCATTCTTCCTAACTTCACCATCTGTCTCTGGACTGATTGCCGAGCTTGCCCATACCTCATCTTGAGCATCTCTCCTGTTGTCCAAATGTGTTGGTGTGTTCATTGGCAGATTGAATGTGAAGCTCTCATCATAGACAACAACCCCAGCTCCTGATGGAATGTATCTGTACACATTGTTCGCTGCTGGTGCATTATTGATCCTTTCCATCGTATACACCGTCCCCGGACTTGTCTCATTGTCGAGTTTCCCTACAGAGAGAACTTCATCATATACTTCGCACTCATTGTAGATGACAGCCCCTTCATCAGAGATATCCGGCATCAGGAAAGCGATCATATTGCCGCTTGTCGGTGAATGAGTTCCTACTATGACATAGGACCAGCCAAGATTCGGGCTCGAGATTGCGCAATCAGTTTCCATGTTGTATGGGGCTTCATCTGAATACCGGACCCCAACACTATCACAGTATGTGAGAGACAAACAATCGAAGTCAAACAGCCAGTCGCCTCCATTGCCGCCTGCACCCCTTCCGTATGTTGCTACATACATGTGGTCTTTGCTGAGTGTTACACAGAACGAGCCTGTGAAGTATCCCTGTGCACCGACTGCAGTGATAGTGTAGTCGATGGTAATGGTACCTTCTCCTTCACCAGTGATCTCAGCTTTGATGATGACCGGATTCCCGTCATCATCCAGTGTCGCTCCACCTGGGAAGTAGACATCACCATTCTGGTCTACTGTCAACTGATTTGGAACAGGGTAATCCCCATCCTCGTTTATTGTAGTCGGTAATTCACCGACCCCAAGCTGAATTGAGTCGAACGGACTCCCAGGTATCCTTGTAGCTCTTACGAGCCACTTTGGCAGCCCATACGTTTCTGACTCCGGATCATTGTCCGCTGCTATGAATAGCAGTCTCCCCGTGTAGTCCAGTTTAGGCTTGCACCCATTGTCCAGTCCGTTGTTCTCACCCTCGAACGATACCATGCCTTCAGGCAACAGAGCCTCAATGACGGTACCATCCGTCACGTTTATAAACCCACATCCGTATACTTGTGTCATCTCTCTCTACCTCCTTGTTTTCTTTTCGTTCTTTACCTTGATCGTCTTCTCATAGTCTTCGAGCCTCATAACGGCTCCAGTCTTGAAGACGATGTACGCCTGATCTCCTCTTCTCCGCACCTCTAAACCAGAGGCATGCTTCTCTTTCACTATTGGTGAAACTTTACTCATGTCTACACCTCCTTGTATCCTACGATTACCCGGATCACGAATTCGGTAAGAACGTTAGCTCCAGCTGTGTTAGAGAACACACCAAGATGCTCATTAACTGCACCAGTCTTTGATGTTTTGATATGTGTTGCTTTACCAGCTACACATTCTCCAATTCTGCCCAGAGAGACGAACCCTACGAACACATCTGCACTGATGCTAGATATGATCGTTATCTCACGCACTTCAATTGCAGTTCCTAATGTTGGTACTGCAATGTCTTGATAAGGGTCTGTGAGGTGCATCCTTGTTACAATTGCCGGAGTAGCTGCATTTCCGTCACCAATCCACATATCATTCGTAACTGGATCTATTGGGTTGTCTTTCGGATATGTGAAGTACAAAGGATATCCAGTATAGGGTGCTGGGAAAGCATAGGCATTTGGCACCCATGCATGTATATTGTAGTACCACTGCCAGTTGTTGTCGAGTTCCATAACATACCTAGTACCTGATGCAGTATATACCATCATATACAGATGGCCGTTTGCACCGATAGCGATTCCTGCAAATGTTGTATTTGAGGTGAATGTAGACCATTCCTGTATAGCGAAGTTCCCTGTAGCAAGAACATACTCGATCGTTACGGGCCTGTTGGGACCTGGATTGTATCCAGTAATCCAGACATTGCCAGTCGCATCTACGACAAGTCTTGATGGAGCTCTTCCTGTTCCTGATGTCGTATATGGACTGAATATAGAGGCAAGTACAGCATGTTCTGTTACTGTAGTTCCAGCACCTGCATATGCTATCTCATTCAGTCTATGAGGAGGTCCTGCTAGTGTGTCTATGAACCATGCATGATCTGCTGCATCACATGCTATATCACACGGATTGAATAAATCAGTTCCAGCCGTCTGGAAAGGACTGCCTGTGTCTTCTATCACTCTGATGAGAGAGTATCTTGGCGGTGGGGCTGGATTGTTCGTTGCAGTGATCTTCAACACATGGACTGAACCAGGAGTTGCTCCCGGGCCATTTCCGGATTCTGTGACAAAGAAGTTGTCATCACCAATGTTATCTGCACATCCGAGGAAATAGCCAAGTCCTACAGCCGTCTGGTCATACGGTCCATAGAATACAAGGACCCCAGATTCAACTGTTGCAATGACTACACTTGGTAGGGAAGTAGTCTCATTTCTTCCGACTATGACAATGAAACCAGTCGTATCTGGGTTACCCTTGAAACAAATATCATATGGATCGAAGTTCTGAGAGAGTAGTGTCCATATATCATACTGAGTTACAACCCCAGTAGTCTTGTCTGTGACATAGAGATATCCTCTCGTATCACACAGGAAGTGTGACCCAGCGAAAGTGCCTAACGGACACACAGCTGACCCGAAAGCACCTTCTGTCGGGGCAGCTGGTCCATGACCCAATGCAGCCAAATCATAAGTCTGTCTCGTTCTTTCCGCTCCAAGCATAGCTCCTTTTACTTCTAGTTCTGCATACAACATTTCTTCCACCTCAAATGGATCGCTGTCACCAGTTATTGCTCCATCAGTAGCAGTGATTACTTCACCGCTCTGAGCATCTTCAATGGTGACTTCAATAATGCATACCCCAGCTACAAAATCTCCTGTTACCGGCGATATCGTACCTGTTGTGTCAGTTATGACGGCTGTTCCATTATACAACGGATCCGGATTACCGAGTGGATCCATTGCACGGATTGTAATATCGAATGGTTCACCCTCTGTCTGACTATCAATAGGGTCAAATACGAAGTAATCAGCTGGAGGTAGAGGAGTTGGCCTCTCTGTAAATCCAACATACTCAATACCATGTGAAGTTCTCTCAACGAATGCCATGAACTCCGGCTCATATGGTTTCTCTACGAATGCCATGAACTCAGATGAGTACGGCCTCTCTGTGAACCAGACAATCGGAGGTATTGTCGGAGCTTGAGTGAATGCCATGAATTCCCAAGCAGATGGCTTTTCTGTGAACCCGACGAACTCTTGTAGGGTTGGGCATGGAGTCTTCTTGACGAACCTGTAATTCAACTTCACAAAGACAGTATTATCATGACTGCCTGCCACGGACATCGCAACTGGCTCTCCGCCACATCCTACAAGGACTTCCTTACTGAAAGGTGTACAAGACGTAACCCTTCCACCGAGTGTTGGTAGTGCCTTGCCTACTGTAGTATACTTAATCACATGTCCTGTGACAGGGAAGAAGACCGTTATTGCAAGTTCATTGTTAGCATTATCATTGTGAATCACCAGTTCCGAGCCTTCTATTACTATTGCATACGTGTCATCTGGTGGATAGAATAGATTGACTTCATGATTGAAGTGTACGAACTTATGTGTATACGTGTTAGCTTGAATTTCGTGTATATCAAGAGCTTTCTTCTGCTCTTTGAACGTCATCGTCAACAAGTGTAGATCCGATGGCGGAATGAAGAAGCAATCCTCGCTCTCTGCAAACATCTTAGTAGCTTCAAGAAGTGCCCATACAGATGGCCGATCTGCGGATGGGAGAAGTACTCTATCGCTTCGTATTGCCGTTATAGGCTGTGGAATATGTTGAGTTGATACAGTCAGGGGGTCGAAACCATACGTTCCGGCATTGACATCGAAATACTTCTTAGCTACTATCTGCCGTACATTGATGTTATCTTGCTGAGATGCATTATTGAGTATTATCTCAATCACTTCTTCATTTATCATGAAGGGTTGGACTTCCGAAGATATTGCTGTGGCATCTGGCCTATACACGATCGTATTCAGTTTGCCAGTACCATTCTCTACATAGTATGAATGTAACCCTAGCGATTCTATAGTTCTCAATCTTGTAGCTGTCTTTAACTTCAGGTTCAACGTACTTTGAGCTGGAACAACTACCGGATCTCCGATTGCCACATGCTTATCGAATAACCGAGCGAGTTGTGCTGCAGTAAGTGGATCACTATCAAGAGTACATTCTGAGAGTTCGAAATCTTCTGCAACTAATGTCTGATGTTGCTCGACACTCAACGGGTTAGCTTCAGTATATACAGTCTCAACAACTATGACGTCCTTGCTGAGCTGGACATTCTGCATAGTTTCAAGGAATATCTCTGAAACATTAACAGCAGTTGGTCCAGTGTTCGTGATCGAGAACCATTTGATTTCATCAGACACGACGGCAGGTTGTTCAGTGAACGTATCTGTCGTTTTATCAGGATAATAGACAACGACAGTAAGATCATCAATATAATCGGTATTCACATCTGTGACTTTAATCTTGTAGATCTCGAATACTCCCTTTAGCTTAAACAGCCAAGTGATGCCAGGCTCTAGCGTAACAAAAGTAGCCGGATTCTTATCGAATAATATGGCAATCTGCTCCCGTGTAAGAGGTACTGTGGTCACTTATTCACCTTCTTCACTGTTGTTGGCTTTATGATATATGTTGAAGTAGTGACCTCCAACATCGCTTTCTTGAAATCGAACTTTACTGCTTCCTTTGTCACTTTCTCACCTCTACATTGGTATGATTCGAACTTCTCTTACACATGCTACAGCATAGGTACACGTACCTGATGGATGCGTATAGACAGCAACATCATCAGCTACTCCTTGCCACCGTCTTAGCTTAGAGTTCTGTTCCCGAACACCATAGTACCTTTTCACTGTCGTCTTTTCGACATCGAAACACATTGGTATATTAGCAGCATGAGGTTCGTAAACAGGAGTTGGATCATATCTCCCGTTACCGATAGGTGTAAGACTGAACATTAGTAATGAAGGTCCAAGAAGTGCTACTGCTATAATAGCAAGCACTCCATCAGCTCTGATTGAATGATTGTAATAATTTGTAGTCAATTGATACTGTGTATAATTCCCTTGGCAAATCCGCATACCATCTGGATCTATTGCATGGACATATACTCTCGAATTTACTATATCGAAGCCAAGGAAAGGCTGCCAATATTTGTTCAGTGAAGAATCAAATACATCAGTTTCCATTCTAAACCCAACATACGGCGGGAGCTCGTCTTCTGCGAGAGTCAATATTAGAGGCGACTCTGCTACTTGTGCAAAAGTAGCAGTTGCAACAACAATAACACCAATTCCACCCTGAAACTCGTATATCACTGATAATCTCGAATGATCTCCATTAAGAGCTAATCCACCCGTCCGACGAGCAGATGGGAAGCCGTTTTGACCAAATAAGAAATACACCGGAGTATCGACTGTTAGCGGATTATCTCCGGTTATTGTGAACTTAAATGCTCCCATGAAATTCTGTGGCATGCCAATTGTGAAACTGAAGTAGACGTGTCCGCCAGTTGCGTTACCAGTGAGATAATCTGCTGTTATCTGTTGTACTACCATATTTGAGAATGTTAGATTCATTAATATAGTGTCTAACTGAATAGTATTATTAGCAAGAAGACGTGCTCTACAGAGGAGATTCTTACCTTTTATTGGTTCCCATGCATGGAACCAGTAATCACCGCAAACATAAGTTGGAGCTATCTTATAATCTTGCTTCGTAATGTTACAGAATGCTGCTGGATACGGAGTTCCTGGTGCTGGTCTCTCTTGTATCGTACCAGGGAAATTGTACGTACGAATTGTATCTGTAGCATCGAGAATTCCAACTACTGCTGGCATCACCATTTTATCATCCTCCTCCGCCTTGTATCCATCCAGAAATGAACCACACTGGCAATGGACTACTTAATCCGACTATGATATGCACTTGGTTCGAAAGAACGTGATTGCCCAACGAGTCAGTGACCCTACCTCTGATGTAGTAATCACCAGGGTCGTGAGGGGCGCTCCAAGGCGCGGTTCCAGAGCCTGGTTGGGCAACAGCTATAACAGTCGCTAAATCGAATGCAGCGTCATCAGGAATAGGTGCATCACTATAACTCAGCTCACAAGTAAGAGGCGGAAAACCTCCTGTGCTAGCATAGGTTATAGGAGCATCAGCATCTGGTAAAAATGTATCATCATTCTCAGGATCCGTGATTTCCATAACAAGATCCGGTGAAATAGCATCTGCTGATATTACATCCTCTTCTACTAACTGTCCCAGTTCTTTGACATTGAGAGGTTTCTTCTCTTCTGCGAACACCTCTACTGGATTTTCAATCTCATAGATAACAAGTTGTCCCTGTTTCCCTCTCAAGAGATAGAACTTATCTTGGAGTTTATCGTGAATTGCAATGTTCACAGTTCGTGATACATCGCCTGGAACTTCAATTGGTGGAGTAACCATTACTTGACCTCCTGCGATATAATTACATGTCTTATCTCAACTCTCCTGACTGTGATAGGAGCTGCTGTAAGATTTCTCACAGCAAAACGAATTCTCTTATAGTATGGTTCTTGTGACTCATTATCCCATACTCCTACGTATCTCGGCACTGGCATAAGATCGAACTTAGTCGTATACCAGTGATATGCTACATGCTCATCAAGCCCTACATCCCTCATGTGTTGCAACGATTCGAACGCGAGTGGTTCCGGTTGGTCATCGAGTTGTAATATTACCTCGATGTTCGGATCTGGAGAGTCAATAAGTGCGAACTCAAAGAGTCCACTCTCATTAACTAGCAAGATTTCGATGGTCTCTCCAGCTGGTACAAGAACGTCTGTAGCAACTAGATGATGGACCCCGCAGGAGCCACTTTTGTCCGGCGCCACACCCACTCACGCCCCTTTGCACTCCGGAAGATCTCCACCTGGGATCGGATAGAAAGCTGCTGGTTTGTCCGCAACTTCTTCGATCTTGAATCTGAACACCGGATGTAGATTGATTACACATCCACATATGACACCGTTCTTGTTGATCGCTTGGAAGTATGGGGTGTCATTCAGCTTTGCGAAGATGGGGAAGAATTCGCACGGATCTTCAGGTGGGCTGATGAGGTGATCGATGGTTGCATGGTCCTTTGCATCTGGAGTAAGCCACATCGGGCTTTCTTGTGGATTCCAGTACCGGACTTCACAAGAGATGTCCGTCATAGCATCCACGTTTGTACCACCTGCAAAAATTGGGATTCCGCCTACATTGCCGCCTACGATAGCTTTCTGTGGTATGACTGCAATGAGAGCCATCATAAGTTCCTTCTCAATCATCGGAACAATCTTGGCAGGAGAAATCTTAGTTCCCGGTGTGGGAACTAATAGCGTACCTGTAGCAAGAGATCCTGCTGACAGATAACCAGCCACCTTCGTACCGGTCGGAGTTAAGTCCAACTTGACTGAAGGCGCGTTCAAAACATCATTTATCCTGTAGAACTTCCCATTCATCTGAATGAAGTCGTTCACTCTAGGCAGGGTTTGCCTCTGGTCTCCATATCTGTTTGCGTATTTCATTACTTATCCACCTCTGTTTTTTTTACAGCGGATCGTGCAGATGACTCATAAAAAGAAAAAAATAGATAATCAGAGGATTTGAATATCCTCTGAGGCCGCTACCGGTATGTCGTCTGTCGGCTCTTCCTTCGTCACTTTGGTGCTCTTTTTGTCTTTCATGGTTGTTCACCTCATCTATGGATGCGGTTTACCAAGTCTGCCCTCAACGTAAATGAATACGTTGTGGGGAGCTGCTGCATCATTGTGTTGAACCCAGAGCCACTGTAACCCATCATGAGTTACTGTAGCAGGATTCATGCTGAAGGCATGTCCAACATTTTGTCCACCGGGAGTTGCCGATGCCATAAAGGCAGTTCCATCGCTCACAAGGGCTACGATTACCGTTTCTGCAATTACATAGTTCCGTAGTCTATCAAGCCCAAGAGACTTGACAGGTACGAGTACGCCAGTTCCCTGAGGAACTGTCATCACGATTGCAGCTACGCGAGAAGGTTCTCCTCTCCTTGCGTTGATTTCCAGTACTGAGACCCCTTGTGAGGGGTTGTTCGGTGCTCCCATGTCTTTCTACCTCCTTGTAGAAAGCTCTTATGCCGTTGTTGGGCAAGCTTTGCCGCCGACAGTTGTTCCCTTTGGCTCGGCTTTGATCACTTTCATCGGAACACGGATGGCTGTTGAGACCAAGGGTGATCTGACTGTGATGATCATTGTCTCTTGCTTCTTCCAGGTGAAGACATCACGAGGATATCCTATCCTCTGGAATCGGCTGCCGCCGTGCCTGGATTCAAGCACTGCGAGAACAGTTGTTTGGTTCGCGATGGTAACGCTGTTTATAGCGTCATCCGGGTCATCATATTCTAGGAAAGCAAGGTTTTCCCTTGTTCCCAGTGTGTAGTTGATATACACAACCGGATCGTTTGCGACGGCTGCACTCGTTAATGCCCACCCTACTGCGGCTGCTAGGCCGAGCTCAGTGTGCATTGCATTCCTGATGTCCACTTCCGCTGTCGGAAGGTCCACTTTGGCTTGCTGAACGAGCACGTTCTCTATCTGTTCTTCGAGCGCCACCCTCTGGGCCTCGGTCATTTCGTTGTAGCATCTCATTATTGATACTGCCATTGTTATCCTCTCTCCATTCTTCTTCAGTACGACCTGAATCCGCCTGTTGCCACGGATGATGTCTGTGTTGACCCTGCCACTGGAGGCATTGAGACAGCGGTAGCGGTACCATTCCCTGAAGTACCAGTACTTGTCTTCTTTCTGAGGTAACCGCTTGTCTGCATTGCTGTTTTATCAGTTGTCCATGCAGCTTTACCGGTTGTACGAGCATCTTTAAGAGCATCTGTTCGGGATTTCTTAGCATCTCTCGACGCCTTGTAGCCCGTCCTCACACCTTTGATGTAGTCCCTGATGCCTTGACCCAAAGGTGTCATGCCCTTTCCTGTTCCTATGCTTGTCTCCATGGTAATCACTTACTCCTGTGTATGAGATGGCGGTCTGCCTCTCCCACACCACGGAGGTAACTGCCCATGGCCCCAAACACGGAATGCGCTCTAGCCTCGCTCAGCGTGTTTTTCCAGTTAGCTTTTCGCTTCTGGAAATTCTCGCGGAGCCTTCCCGTGTATTTTTCTCCGACCATTGTACAATCCTCCTATTATATTATATATAGTAATACTGTTGAAGTATATAAAGGTTTTGGTTACCAAAGTCAATTCTTATTTAAGTGTATACATCTCGATTCTAACATGTGAAAAGTTTATATAGGTGTTCCTATATATACTATATATACAGAGGGATATTCAAATGCCTAAAAACTACGTGAGAGTGACTCTGAGTATTTCGAGAGAAGATGCAAAATGGCTCGATGATCATCCGGAATATAGCAAAAGCGGCATTATGAGGCGTGTAATTGGAATTCTACGCAATGATCCAGAGTATATTGAGAAGATGGAGAGAAGAATCAGAACGATGGGCGTGCGAATATGAAGAGGATATCTCTCTATGCCAGCTATCCTGAAGTACTGATGGATGTGACGCTCCCCGCGCTGAAGCAGACCTTCAGCGGAAGGGTGGGTCGCCCAAAGAGAAGCGTGAATTCAAGCAGAAATACAGTTGAGATGATTAATCACTGCTGCCGAATAGATTATCCATACCTTCAGCTACTCTCGCTTTAACACGATCCTTGACGTTATCTACTCTAGTACGGAGTTTCCTTCTTGCCAGTACCGAGAGAAGTTCTTCTGGCTTCTCTGCCATTCGTTCTAATCTGATATTCAAGCTCTCCAAGTCTTCCTTGCTCATCTTGGATAACGACCCAAGCTTGAGATTGAAATACGTCTCGAATTTCTCACTGACCTCACTCACAATCTGTTCTTTTGTTGCTGTCATTTAACCCACCAACTTATCGAATACTTCAGGATGCACTTTCAACAGATCTGTGAATCGCTTCACATCTGTTGTGCTCCCTTCGCCTGTGAATCGAATTCGGTCAATCTTCCAAGCATCGAAAAAGGTGAAGGGAAGTACTTCAAGACCTCCACCTTCTCCAACAACTTTGATTTGCCCAATCTTGAGACACATTAATGTATCAAAGTCAGTAAATACTTCAGTATCAATGTCTTTGCCAATCCCTTTGTACCCAAGACCCCAGTCCATTTCTCCTCTGATGTTGAACTGGAACCAAGCTTTTGCACCCAAGTCAGATAAATAGAGCCCATATCTCTTGCGTTTCTCAGCGCCCATCTCCTGAACAACATTCTTGAGCTTCGCTTTTCTCGATCTCTCCGCAACATTCATCATCAGAGCGCCAAATACTCTGACTTTCGCTATTAAGTTACTACGCGTCATACAGTCTCAACTCCCCTTATATTGTATACGATTCTAGCAATCGGCATTTGGATAGCAGGATGTAACTCGTTGAAATCAATCTTATCTGAAAGTAACGGAATACTACCCCAGTACGGAATACCTTCTTTGTTACAAATCCCTCGTATGACATCCTTGCCCAACGGGTTGAACTCTTTCTGACAAACCGGACAAACTGCAGAGACACAACACTCTGTCATGGTCCCATTCATGTTTTCTACAGCCCCAAGCAATCGAATACCATGATACTTGCACAAATCAATCACCCTGTAGAAGTCTTCGGCAGTCGATGGTTGGGCAACTGCGATACATCCATCAATATGATCAAAGATACTCATGACACCAAGAAATTCATCACTGGATCCAGCTGGCATATCAGCAATCAACACTTCCGTCTTTCCCCACACGGTGTTCTGTATCATATCCCTGATAATCTGTTGGTGCTGCTTCCCTTCTTTCGTCACAGCAGCCTTTTTTCGTCCCATTCCGAGACTCTCTAAGGAAACCATCTTCAACGTGTCACTAATCCATACTGGGATGAATCTCACACCATCCTTCGATAGTTTCATACCCTTGTCGAGCTTCATCATACCAGGTATATTGCTGCTATCAATGTCACAGTCTACAAGTCCTACGTTGTAGTATTTCGACATCTCACGTGCTAATGCTATGGAGATTAACGACTTACCAACACCGCCTTTAATGCCAATGACCGCATAAACACGAACTATGGGAATCACGCTACCAACCCCCGACTTACGTCTTCTTCTTTAGCTGTTTCTCCATCTTAGCCAATTCTTCAGCAGTGAACTGCTGGGCAGGAAGTTGAGCTGCTGCTACTGGTGATTCCTTGTTCATCTCGACATAGGTCTGCATAGCAGTCTTGAAAGTATCATGACCGTTGGCGAGTGTCTTCGTAAGAACCTCGCTCTGCTTGTTCAACTTTGCGAGTTCGACACGTAGGGCAGGATCTCCTCCAGCATCGCTCATCCTCCCTTCAATGTCTCTGATTCGTTCATGAATGCCAGAAGACATTGATTCTACCCGAGCAATGAATTCATCCTTATCGGAACGCGATCTATTCGAATCTTTCTCATCACGGAGATTTCGTATCTCTTCAAGAAGACGATCTTCTCGTTGTTTAGCTTGTATATCAATTTGGTCGAATTTTTCATCGAGCTTGTCTTGTTCAGCTTTTCTCACTTCGGCTTCTTTCATCTGTTGCATCTCTTCTCTCTGCAACCGAATGACCTCATTCTGCTGTTTAAGCACATCTTCGAGCTTATCAAGACGAGGATCCGGTGGTTGATACATCTGTTGCTGTTGCTGTTGTTGCCAGAGCTGCTGTTGGTACTGTTGCATCGGGCTCAAGTACGGATTTATCGGTTGCTGCTGAAACTGCTGAGGGGGATACTGAGGAGGCATCTGAGGAGTATACTGTTGTTGCTGCTGGGGAGGACCTTGCATCATTGGTGGTCTCATCCCACTCATAGGTGAACTCATGCCTTGCCCAGGCGCCATAGGAGATAACAGACTAGTCATCTGTATATCTGCATCGGGTTTCTGACTTTCAATCTGAAGCGCAAGAGTGTACTTCTGCGAAATGATATTCGAGACTTTCTCACTCACACCTTTCATATTACTTAATAGATGTGCAAGTTCCATCGGGTGCAACTGCCCTTTCAAGTCAGCCCATGACATAATCTCTGAGACATGCTGGGGACTGAGATCAGGATGCGTCTTGATGACTTTGAACAAGACTGCATTAGGTCCCTTCTGCTCTTTCCAGACAGACTCTTCTTTCTTGGCTGGACTGGAAGCAGGTGTCTTCTCTTCATCATAATCGTCATCATCATCATCATCATCATCATCGTCATCATCATCATCAGCCCCACCACCAGAATTATCCGGAGTAGTTGAAAGACCCTGCTCAGCCATCTTTTGTCGTAATCTCCTAGCCTTGCGTCTTTCTTGTCTCCTTCTCTTCTTGTCATCTGGTGTCGGAATTGGCTTGTTCCAGGTTCGTCCAGCACACCTATCCTTGAAGTTCTCGTTATGGTGTCGCGCCATAGCGATCTGTTCAGTAGTGTTGAAATCACAAAAACCGCACTTATATAGCGCTTGACCTTCAGACCCAGTTTCTGTCGAAAACAGTTCACCCATATTTAACCCCCTATCACTATAACATAATGCATCCCAACTATATAAGGCTTTCTCTCCTAGCGACGCTCATAATTTATCGGCGATAGGAAGGTTTATAAGGGTGTACAGCTTATCTATATGTGATAATAAGGGGTTACGGGGGGATAGGTTATGGGTGAGATTGAAGAACCAGACGTGGTGATAATAGGTGCCGGACCGGCAGGGACTTCCACTGCTGCTGAAATTACAGACTGTAGTGATAAGACTGTAGTCCTTATTGACCGCCGAGAGGTGATAGGCGTACCGGGTAGGTGTGCCGGGGGAATTAGTTACGACCAGATGGACCTCGTTCATCTGAAGGCGCCTCAACACACTATCACTAACGAGGTATTCGGAATGAAGATCTTTTCACCAAACATGACAGAACTCACATTTGAAGATAATGGACCACTTGGGTTCATAGTAGACCGGCCGAAATTCGATCAGTGGCTTCACACAAGGATAGATCCTGAAAAATGTGAAACTCTTCTTGGCACTCCAGCGAAGACAAATGGTGATATCGTTACCTGTGGCACACGAAAATTCCGCCCCAAGACGATTGTCCTTGCGACTGCTCTGGATGTGAAGATGGCTCAATCAGCAGGAATCAATGTGTGGGTTCCTCCTACTGATATCCACAAATGTGTTCAAGTAACAATTGAATCTCGAAAGTTCGACACTAAATACCTATGGTTGTATTTCGGTAAGGAAGTAGCTCCTGATGGATATGCATGGGTATTTCCGGAACGCGACAATCTAATACGTGTCGGGCTCGGTATTTCTCAAAGTAATGAACACTCTGTTTCACGACTTCTTGATGCATTCATACTGAAGATGGAGCTTTTTGGAGCACCACAGACCTTCCGAACTGGGAAGTTTATCCCAACACTCTATTACCCTAAGTCCATTACGAATGGCAAAGTGGCTCTCGTAGGTGATGCAGGCTTCCAATGCGGTCCTTCAACAGGTGGCGGTATTGGTACTTCTCTAGTATGCGGTAAGATTCTCGGAAGTTGTATCGCTCTTGGAAAATCTCTCGAAACTTATGACAAGGAATGGCGACAGTCTATCCAAGAGAAAATGGAGACACAATACCTCATCAAGAGACTTCTCGCTGGTCTTGATGACTCTGAATTGGACCAATTCGCTGAAGCTCTGAAAGCTTATAAACTTCGCTCTCCAGCAGATATCCCAACCGTTGGGAAGAAAATCCTACTGGGGAACAGGCGATTACTATGGAAAGCAATGAAAATGAAGCTGCTCCGAAGATAGGGAGAAGAGCATATGCATGGATGAGACTGATACGCGTCATTCCTCTACTGATAGTCTTCTTTGCGACCTTTGCAGTCTCCAAAATGTTACTAGTGAATGACAAAGACGCAGCAACTCTTGGTCTCATTGTGACAATGGGACTGATTGCAGCGAATATCGAAAACGATATCGTGGATCAACACTCTGACAAGCAAACACCGCATAAGGCTGACCGCCCAATCCCATCTGGACTAATCAAGCCAGGTGAGGCAATCTCTACCTCTCTCATCATCTATGGAATGGTACTCGTACTTGCATTCTTATTATCTGTTTATGTCCTCGTTGCAACTTTGCTCTACTTGGTATTCGTATCCTCTTACAATCATTACGGAAAGCGTTCCTTTGGTATGTTTGGGCACGCTCTAGCTGCTCTCTCCTCCACATCATGCGTTGTATTACCGATGGTGTATTCCCAGAATCATTCGCTAATATTTCTGGCCATAGGGTTGTTCCTGCTGGAGACGGGTCGAGAGCTGATAGTTGTGTGCCCAGACTATTTGGAGAACCAGGGACGGAACAGATGCAGTACAGTCCCGTCGCAGATTGGCATAAGATACACTCTACTCCTATCATATGTTTACACAGTCCCCGCTGCGGTTATCTGTATGTTGAACGTCGGGCTGAATCCTTACCTCGGCAATCTGTACATCATGTGTGGGCTGCTCTGGATTGGCGGCCTCCTCTTCAGTCCGATTCCCTACATCACTGAGAAGGACCGCACTATTGTTCCCAACTGGCTGACGTTTCAAATCACAACCAAACTCACTATGGGGATCTTTATCATGTCTCTTATTCTGGACTACTACTTTTGAGGCAGCACGTCTTTCATCCAATGCTTTCTTTCTCCAATAGTAGACTGCAGCCACTGTTACATGTATCTGGCGTCTCAGCATGAGAAATTGTCTCACTTCAGAAGGTGTCATATTGTCGACTAACATTAGATTGACAGCTTCTTGACGGATCGCGTCTGGTATGCTTCCATGCCCTTGTGCATGTAGTTCACAGCGACCTTTCAGGATTTTCTCCAGTTCATTCTTTCGGCTGTTCCGGTTCTTCATGAACTGCATATGCAGTCCGTCTGGGTGTTCGTCATTCCATGCATCTATCGCTGGAGTCAATGTTTCGCCCGACTCTCTAAGGGCTCTAATTCTTGCTTTCTCACTTTTCCAATCCATCCCATCACCTCTTACTGCTTATAGTATCAAGTCTGCGAATTCACCACAGATCGCCTTACATTCCTCAGGATACTCGCACATATTGCATAAGTACGACCTCCTCGGAAAGAAGTAGTGGCGATCCAAAGCCTTGAGATACAAGTCAATCAAGTTATCAAGTCTAGCGATTTCACCATCCCCAACGGGTGGTAATTCGATAATTTGCAGGTCTGGGTGACTTCTCTTGACAAGTATATGATAGAAAGCCCCTTTCACCCAAGGAATGACTTTCTTGTACATGAGAGTCTGGAATTGCAGACGTACCCGATCATCTGACCACTTCTTACTGGATGTCTTGTACTCAATGAGGAAGTCCTCCGGGTTGATGTAGTCAGCAATTGTTACGAGAGTATACTTGCCGAAATTGGGATGCTCGTAGGGTACCTCGATTTTTTGCTCCACTCGCTTCGGGTCGACTGTCAGGGGCGCAGGAACAGTAGCAAAGTACATCTCTAACATTTCGACTCCATAGTCAATCATGTCCATGAGTTCGTCTTGCTGCGACTCTTTCAAAGGCTGTTCCTTCGTATTCTCTTGGAACCTCTTCACAATACACCCCTGCAGGTCAGTCACATCTTCAGCGCGGTTCCTCATCGCTAATACTTCATGTATAACTTTGCCAAACAGCAGAGCTATCGAAGTAGGCTTCTGGATGCGGTCGATATGCTTGAACTTCCACTTCAGTGGGCAGTTCGACATTGCTTTCATCTTGCTGTACGATATTCTATCCAATCCGAGATCTTCTTCATCTGACATTCTACTACCTCCTTTTATGACAATACCATATAACGACAAGTATAACTGCTATGATAAGTCCCAAAATACCTACGTCGGTTGCAGCCCCTATATAGTCAAATGCTTTATCATCCACGGTGATGCTATAAGTGAGCGACTTCGAACTATTGTCCCAATTCTTCCAACTGAAAGTCCAGTTACCACTGTTGGGCACAACAATCAAATTACTATCAGTCGTTTGGTTCCCAATCTTGAAGTCGACTTCACCACTCATATGCACAAGCAGTAAGTCCAAACTAGAGGTCGAGTTCCACTTCCATGCCATCTCATACCCACGGTAAATCTCAGTAGTAGTGACATTATACGTTTCGAACGGCTTCAATATCACACTATCCGACTTATCTTCTACAGTCTTCCCGCTGGCACACGGCAAACACAGTAGACAAGCTACCATGAGTGCTACTCCTAATACCGACTTTCTGTTCGTCATTTCATCTTCCTCCTATCCACCAATCTACCTTTCTCCATCAAATTAAATGCAATCTGTGCAAGTAATACAGAAGTGAGAGGATCACCAACCAGAGGTGTTCTATGTACCTGTTTACAAGCTCTGCAGACTCCTACATACATTGGAGTAGGGAGCTGATGAAGAAAGTCGACACATTCTTCAATTGTGTAGTTATTAGCACCAGCATAGAGCATTACTCTAGTACAGAGAAGAGGAATTTCTCCATTCTTGATGACTTGGTCGAATGTCTGTTGTCGTATCTCCTCAATCTGGTCTGTTTTACTCTTACTATGTTCATTCTGCCTCTTAGCTGCTTCTGCTTTCTCTGCATCTGTCTTTCTTGACCATCTACTCATCTGTTACCACCTCATTAACTCGAACAGCAATGGCACTTACATCTGCACCCTTGGTTCGGTAGATCGATATCACAACCACAGTAATTGCAGTGGGCGACTGCACCAGAGTTGCCTTTGTTCTGTTTCATATGCATGACTTTATCATACTTCTTCATCTCAATGATTCTTAAGTACAAGAACTGTGCCATATTCGAGACATCAACACATTCCTCTTCATTGCATGTGTCTAACAGGAACTCATGGACTTCTTGTCTGAATCTGACAACCATTTCATTGAAAGGCATAGTCTTCCAAGAGTCGCCATACTCTCTGTACTTCTTCTGGAGTTTCTTCTCCATTGCATCAGTGAATTCTTTACTTACTAGAGGTTGATCTGTCACTACTATCACCTTTCACTTTGTTTTGAACTCCCATCCCACCCTGATAGACACCCTTGTACTTCTTGGCTTCGAATCCTGTACAGAAGACAAGCATCTGTCCGATCTTAGCGTTCTTGTAGATTAGGAGCCCGTTTGGATTATGGACGGTCAGAAGAAGTACAGTTGCGCTACCAACATAGCCGGGGTCAAAGATAGCTGACTCTAAGGACACCCCACACCGATTTAGGCTACTCCGGGGGTAGATATGACCGAACTCCCTAATCCCAAACTGGAAATGCTCATTCGTCGTAACAATATAGGGACCAGGAGCGAGTATTATCATATTGCCCTTACCCCAAGGAATTAACTCGACCTCCGGGAGCTTTCGGTGTTTATTATCGAAGTCAATCGCTCCTCTTTGTGCAAAGTCTGCCAGTCCATCATAGACAAACTTGTAAACAGATTTGACTGTCACGTCAATACCAATCTGCTGTACTTGCTCATCTATATTTATCAAGCCCGCTACTGTTCCGTCTTTCACTAGGTATTCCGGTGCCCTCAACATGAAATATTCCTCCTATGTTGTTCAACCACAACTCTGTTCTACTCTCATCATCCGAGTACGAGATCCATGAAGGATGATGTACTGGAATGACTTTAATCCCTGAGTCTCGGTCAGTAATAACCGAGTCTGTAATATTTGGAACGTTCTCTCTGTAGAATTTTGGATATCCTCCGCATAATTGTGTAGCAGCCAATCTTCCCATTGCGAATATGAGCTTGGGTTTCACGAGTTTTATCTCCTCAAGGAGATATTCTCTACAAGCACGGACTCTCTCATCCTTGACATTCAATATCTTAGTAGTAGGCCGACACTTGACTAAGTTAGTAAGGTAAATGTCGTACCTAGTGAGTCCTAGAAACTTGAGCAGTCTCTCAAAGGGAGCTTCTGTAGTACCTGAAGTGAATATCATTCCCGTCACATCGCTGCCATCCTTGCCAGGACACATCCCGACAAACATAAGGGGTGATTGCATATTTCCCTGACCCCAGACTATCCTCTGCCTGTTGCAGAGGTGTTTGTCCATACAGTAAGTGCAATCAATTGGGTACTTATTGAAGCCCCAGCTCTTGACTGGCAACTTGATATGGATGGAACTGGCTCGACCTTTACCAGTATTGTCACCCAGACTAATAGTCCCCGATGCTCTTGGCATTCGATCCCTCCTTTCTGCCGCTGTACTTCATGTGAGCTCTGTAGTATTGGTCACCGAAGTAGTGTTTACGACTGCACTTGCTACACCCATAGTGATCGACTACTTTCTGTTTGTCGTGCTTACTATAGTGTCCCAAAGTCTAGAACACTCCTTTATTCTTCATATATCTTCTATAGACATGCAAAGATCCAATGAACATAGTTAGCATGCCAGGCTCTCTTCCAAGCTCTTCGCACATCCAATTCTGGAATTCAAATGCTAGCCAAACATCAGCCCCAAAGTGTGTGAGAAAATCACAACTTCTCATTGTGTAGACTATGTTGACTTTCCCCTCACGAACAAGGAATTGGTAATACATACTACAAGGGATTCTCTTCTTACCAATCCTGAACGAATCATAGCTCTGGTCATATATGGAGACTATCCCTTGCCTTGAGTTGGGATGTTTCTGAAGCTCTTCTACAACATTCTGAGGTTGTCGATGCCCATAGAACCTTTCAGAATAGGTGTAATCGAAAGTTCCATCTTTATTGAGGTACTGTTTCCAGACTGATGGCATTATTTTCCAAGCTTCGCCAGGATTGAGACCTTGAGTTGCAAGTCCACCCATTCTATCTCTCCATTCCTGCACAACATATTCTTTCGGAATCTTGAAGTACCGAAGCATGACATCCCTATCATGACCACTGAGTATAGAGAATGGGTAACAGGTCAGTTCCTTAGTGACGAAAGCGTCTTTATCCTTCACGTCTTTATTCTGCATGCGTTCCGGATGAACTAGTCTTCCTCTGACATACAGATCTCTCTCAATCTCTTTCACTGCCTCTGAACATGTTCCGAATATTCTCATTATCGCACCACCTTTACCTTCACATCGATGAAGACCTGTATCTTGAATCCGGGATGGACCATTCTCCTCTGAAATCGTCCTACCACGACATCCTTCACATCAGTAGGAAGATTCTCAAGGACGAGATCCGTAACACTGAACATCCTAGTATTCACTACTAACCGGTCATGCTCTTCCCATCGTTCAATACCAGTCACTTCACCTTCGATTGTTTCGTGTTGTACATCGCCTCTTCGAACCATTAGTAATCTGTTCTCCTGCGCATCTCGTTCACATCATACTTTCTACGGTAAGCTTCCATCAGTCTCTCTGGTGTAATGCCAACGAGAGTGCAACATGAAATATAGAAATGTAGCGTATCTGCTAACTCATCTTCGAAGTGCTCAATATCGACAAGAGTTTCAGTCTTTGTCCAAGGTCGGTTCTTGAGACAATTCACAGCTTCCATCATTTCCTCTACAACGTACCCAGCAAGTTCACGAAATTCTGCCTGTGCAGACTTCGTATGGATATTGACAGGAAAGACACGACCATACTTCTGCATCTCTTCACTGCCATGTTCGAACAACTGGTGGAGACTGTCTATCTGATCAAGCATCTTCTTGTAATCCTTCTTCTTGTTTTTATCCATATCACGGAACCCCCAACGGGAAGTATATCAACATTCCCGGTTTCGGTCTGAATATTTTCCCAGCTAAGGAAAGTTCATTCAGAACCCTATCAAGAGTAAAGCCTGAAATGCCATCAGCTTGACACATCTCAAATAGCTCATTCATCCTAATGAGCTTATCTGGTGCGGACTTCTCCAAGAACTTGATATTCTCAACTATCTGGTCCGTCATCGGATGCATGAGTATCATCTCCTTCGGTATCATCTAAGGTCATTTGCGGATTTTCTCCCTTAGAAAGATAGAAGCGGAATTGAGGAGTTCTGATAGTCTCTACTGGAGTGAGTCCTTTAGCGATTCTCTTCCATTCGTAACAATAAAGTGAAGGTGCTTCCGGGCCAGCATTCCATTCTGGCCATAGCCGATAGTCCTCCTTGAAGTCTACCTTCTGGGGTATTCTGTCTGCATATCCTGCCAATCTCTCTTTTCTCTTCCTTGGAGAGAACAGGGTGTCAATGTGCCAAGTGAACTTCCCAATCTCTCTTTTCAATTGTTCAGCAAGTAGAATATGAACATTTGTGTGACAGAAGAAGTCGGAGATGAAGTAGTTGATGAGGTCACACGCTCTCTGATAGACAGTGCACCTTAACTGGTTGTCGACCGTATAGAAAGTGTATGCAATCGTACATGGCAGAATGCGTGTATCAAGATTTTTTGGATCCCATATCGTCATTGTATATGGGATGATTTTCTCATGCCTCATAGCAATAGTAAGTTGATTCCATTGTGCTTTCAGGGGCGGAAGATAGGAGTACCTATCAGTCTCTGGAGCAGCAAGAGAATAATCTCCGATGACTGCATTCATCCTATCATAACTCTCCTGCATCAGCCATTCGAACTTACTGTACCGTGGGTCAAGAACGAGATTGTGCTTTGGATTGCGGGTATACATAGAGACATTGTACAAACTGTATCTCTTCCCTACAGCAATTCCCATTTCATCGACATCCTTTATCAACTGCTTATACGCTTTCTGTAAGTCGGCCAAATCTACTATTTGTATTTCACCATACATTCATATCACCTCGGAATCCACTTGTCAAAATAGGCGTTTGGACCGTCATTCATGAACTCCCAGAATATCAAATACTGTTTCTTCCATCCTATGAGTTTTGTACTCCAAGACCACTCAAAGAGTATGTCTTGACAGTCAAGGTTATTCAGAATTACCATAGCTTTCTGGAACCGCTCATCAGGAGCAGAAGCTTTTCCTAAGTTCCATGTAAAGCTCTTAGGGGTAACTTCTCCCATCGAAAGACGTCTTACTGTTCCAGGCCCTTCTGCATACTCAGTATATATCTCGAGAGCACGTACAATACTAATTGCAGATATAGCATTATCATCGATAGGAACCCCCTCTGTGACCATAACAGACAAATAGTCCATATCCAGACAATTGAGAGCATAAGCTTCAGCTTCTCTTTTGAGTACATTAGGATGGAATGGTGTTTTGGAATGGGTTTCTCTGCCTACCCGATAAGTTCTAACAGAGGCTCTATCTCCTGGTAATTTTGCAAGAGCATCTGTAACATCTTTTTCGTTCTTCACTAAGAAGCAGATAGGAGTGTTCAGATCGTTCATCATCAAGAACTGAATCCTATTGAACTTCTCGCCCCAGACTTTCGCCAAATCAGTTCACCTCACAACTTGACAACTGTTAGAGTTGTCTGCATTCCTCTTGTAGATATGATTCTCAGCTCTTGAGGAGAACCTAGCTCTGCTTCATTATACCTCGGAAACTCCTCGAACAAAAGCATTTGAAGTAGATCATAGAACTCTTCGTCTACTCTGAGCTCTTTAACAGTCGTTGTAGTAGGCACGTTATGTACAACTCTAAGTGCTTCCATTTCAATCACCCATCCACAAATGTCATGAGCTTTTTCTGAATAGTACTCTCTTCCAGATACACCTCAAAGAACGAGTACCCTTCTGGAATAAGCGTTTTTCCGAACTCCTTTCGTCCTCTGTTCTTGAGACAGTTGACATAGTATTCGCCGCCTTCTTTCGTCAAAAACAGTATCGTGTCGAACCTATGTGGATTGTGCTTCTCTCCTTCTGGTTTATATCCTGCTTTTGCAAAGACACTTATCGTATCTCCTTTGTCAGCGAACTTACCCTGTAACTTCAACTGGTCTGCAGAAGTAGTGACTAACAGATTGACATTCTTCTTGCGAGGCAACATCTTCAGAATATCCATGAAATCCTCATTGTGTCTCTTCTTGATAGGCACCCAATCAGTCCATCCATCAAGATTGGGCTGTTTATCAATACCACCACTCTTCGTAATAACAGGATGTCTCTCAAGCTCCCGTCTCATCTCAAGGTAGTATCTCCCAACTTCTTGAGTATCAAAAACCTTTTTGATGAACTCACTCTGTGCAAGGTCCCATACTCGTGCTGCCATATCTGTAACTATCCAGTCACCTGGCTTACACTTGAGGATGATATCATTCATATCTGCTATCAGCTCATCCATACTTGTAGCAAGATAATAAACGAGATGCTCTTTTACACTATCAGGGAACTCATCTACATCCTTGCTCGTCCCCTCATCTGTATCAAGATAATATAACGTGTTCTCCTTAAGGGATGCAGCGATATGAAGGATGCCGTACGTTTTACCTGTCCCAGTCTGTCCGTACACAAGCATCTTATGAAACTTAACGTTAAGGTCTGCTATTGGCATATATACTCCTCCGACTAGCGTAACTCAAAAAAATAAAAAAGGGGAAGTGTCCCCTTATGCAGATACGATTACGCCATCGTCAACTGCAATCTTTCCGGCTTTCTCCATGTTCTTGAGGAGACCCAACACTGTGGATTTCTTGCTCATAGAGAATTTATTGTACAGATCTCCGAGTGGCAGCGGCTTTGCAGCTGCTGTATCGATGACATACTTCTCTATGGCTTCAAGAGAGACTCCCTCTTCGGCTTTTGTTCCTGCAGCGGGAGAACCGCCTGCATCAGGTCCATCATAGGCTTTGACTGGCACCCAGAAGGTTTTCGTCTTATCAACGCCTTCCTTGTTCTGGAACTCTCTTGTTTTCCTCTCGAAGACGAATGCCTTTCCTGTGATAGTCGGAAGGTCCTTCTCATCTCCAAGCTCGATCCCGAGTGCTGCGTATGCTTTTATCTTTGCATACATTTCTCCGCCGGGAAACATTGTGAGATTCCCTGCTTTGTCACGGAACACTCTCGTGTTATCTGTCCACTTCGTGAACGGAGCGTCTATCGGGTCGTATTCCTGTATCCACTGCTCGCCAAAGTTCGGTACCTGTAGTATCTCACTTTTGGCTATCCTCAGCACCACTGTCGGTGCGCTTTCCAAAATCTTTCCCATGTTTTTCTCAACTCCCTATTTCCTTTCCTGTCCTTCTGCTTGCTTCCCCTCCACTGCGCCGAGTTTTTCTAACAGCTGATCCCGGACGAAGTCCCTGATATCTTCCGACTTATACTGTCCAGTCTTCACTGCTTCGGCAAACTTCTGGTTGAGGACGAAGTTTTGTGCATCAGACAAGTACACTTGATATCCGGGGCACACTTCTATTCCTCCTATTTATACTAATAGATAGGTCTTCTTATTATATAAACCTTTCTAGATATATCAATGTTACAAGGACCTCCAGCGACGATCTCTCTCACGACACCACAAGCGTATAGAACTCAACTGCCCTTTTAGTAGTTAAATCTGCTATACCTTCAACCAGATACCAGGACTTGATATTAGCGATAGCTACTTCCAGGGACCCGTAAGCTTTTAACAGTTTATAGGCGCGGTCAGCTCCTATGCCCGGGAAGCCCATCAGAACGAGGGCTTGTTTCGCCATTCCGTCTGGTAGGTCGCTCTTGATTATCGGTTTTCGTAATTCGCCAACTTCGCCATTACGAAGCATTCCTTCGAGATAGTGTAGAGTCCAGATTGTGTCTGATACACTTTCAGTACGTATGACAGGCATCGCAAGAGCAATTCGGTTTAAGTGTTTCATGATATTCTCGGTTTGTTGTCTATACTTCTTGAGCGTGTACCAATTGTTTTCCACTAACAGAATGTCGACATGAAGTATCTGTTCATCGAGCCTCTTTTGGTGGAAGCTGTGTATAGCATCAGATATTGATTTACGCTCAATCAACAACTTTTTGTCTTCGACCATGATGAGGTAGTCACCATGTGGTAGAAAGTACGCTTTCGGAAAAGCTGCTACTAACTTCTCCTTGTTCTCACGCGTGTCCCGTACTATCATGTGTTATCATCTCCTGGTATGCAAGCAATCCAAAGCATTTCTCGCACAACATTACTCCCTTCTTATCGAATACTCGGGTCTGGGTTAAGCACCCTTCGCAGAGCCCGGTCGACTGCTCCTTTGTGGTCAAGTTTCTCCTCCTCCTGTAGATACTT
>Ga0315273_10000773_pt1 | contig 34713 bp, 27 predicted proteins | sample YL17G02_0_MG_FD_205753 | JGI IMG/M metagenome (GOLD analysis project Ga0315273, IMG submission 205753) | Sediment microbial communities from Yellowstone Lake, YNP, Wyoming, USA - YL17G02_0 | ecosystem: Environmental > Aquatic > Freshwater > Lake > Sediment | place: USA: Wyoming | collected...
TGACTACGGCACTGAGCATATAAGGATGCAATTGTCTCTCCACAATCAAACTCTCTACCACAAAAACTTTTTCTTTCACATACCCAAATAGTTATTTGGTTTCCATCGTTATCGTATGAATATTTTTGTATCATTCTCAAATAATTCATCCCCAACATAGTATCGGTTTTTGTTCCTCTTATTCCATTAAAATCAACGTTCATTTTACATCCTGTAATTCCTTCAACTATATTATCAATATAATTGAAATCACAAATCTGAGTATTAGTAAAATTTTGAAGCTCCTTATTGATATTAACAACAAATTCTTTCTTCTCCGAGGTGGGTGTAGTCGTATCAGAAGTATTAATTTGCGTAATCTTTTTTCCGACAACATCCGCACATGCATATTCCTTTCCTTTGTTTTTAACCTGTTCAATAAGTTCTGTTGCTCTGATTGATTTTTTAAAAATCGATATATTCTTAATGAAGTTAATAAATTTTGTCCATATAGAATCGTCACCTTGTATTGAATCGTCCTTGATATCTGGTAATTTTGGATTGAAGGACTGAATATCAAGTCGAAGCGGTTCAATATTGTTATCCCAGTTCAATGTTGTACAGGCAACGGCAGTACCCAATCTCGGATAACTAATATTTGCAATTTTCCCGGCTGTGGAACTGAATGTTAGTAAACCGGCAAAATCCTTAGAAAAGTTAATTGCCTTACTTATATATTTTTCAGGAATATTATTCCCATTTGCATCTTTTTCGAATATATCTGCTGTAGGATTTTTTGAAATATTAAAATAACAGGCAGGTCTTGCTTCATTATCATCTGTAGGCCTTGCTGCAGACAAAAAGTTTAATAAGGGAAAATCCTCAACCGTAACTGTCTCTGAAGTTGCTAAAAGCCAATTTTTATCACAGGGAAGATTCGAGTTTTTTTCATTAATTCCATTTACACATCTGGAAACCGGAACATAGCCCTTAATAATATCTAATGCATCACCTTTTGTTACTGTTTTTTCACAACTATCCATATTTACATTCTCGGGTAAATCAAAAAAATATGCCTTTGGCTCCGGAGATACTGTCGGCGTTACCGGCGGTGTAGTAGGATTTCCCGGCGGCGGTGTAGTAGGATTTCCCGGCGGTGGTGTAGTAGGATTTCCCGGCGGCAGTGTAGGATTACCGCCAAGAAAATAATCTTGGGGATTAGAAACTATACAACTCATATAATTTGATGGTATTAGGCTCTTACAGTTAGCCGTGGCTAATAATACACCGGTATGAACGTGGACAGTAAAGCTATTGCCACCATTAGCAACTGTAGCCAATTCTCCCATAATTTCACCTGCGTTTATTATTCCTCCTGTCTGTACCTTTAAATTCCAAAGATGTTGATATTGTACAACTATTTCATTATTGTTTATATCTGTTACTAACAATTTGATAATGATTCCTCCACCAGTTATACCAACACTATTTCCTGGTCCAGCATAAATTATTTTTGAGTTATTAGCTGGAGCATATACTGAACCAATTGCATTCCCTGGATACCAACTGTCAATTGCACATCCTGCCAAGGCATTCCCACAATCAAGGGGAAAATTACCTGGTATTGGTTTTACTAAATGGTGAATATCATCAATAGGAGTAACTGTATCCTGAACAGCAAGTACGGATTGAATATTTGAAAAATCAATACTTTCTCGATTATTTTGAAATACAATTAAACCAAATACGAAAACAAAAATAAGGAGAAATATCAAATTTTTTATACTTACTTTAAAACTTTTCATATATAATATTCTAAACAATTCAGGAAAAAATTCAACTTTTGCAAATTTAATACATAACAAGACACAAATGAAAGATAATAATATAAAAAATGACTCGCAACCATTTACTTGGGATAATGCCTATCTACACGCTATTCTTACGCAGAGTAGAAACTGTATTATTAAAAATGATGACTTGGTACGAGCGTTCAATCTTATTGACAGAGTAGATTTTGTCCCGCATGAATTTCAGCACATCGCTCATATGGATTACGACATTGATATTGGATATGGCTGTACTCTACATAAGCCAACAATAATTGCTCAGATTTTACAAATTCTAAATCCAAAAGCAAAAAAAAATGTGAAGGTCTTAGATGTTGGAACCGGAAGCGGATATGTGGCAGCACTTTTGGCAATTGCTTGCGGTGACGACTCTACAATAATTTCCTTGGAGCGAGTTCAATTTCTAACTGATATTGCTAGGATTAATCTAGGAAAATATCCTGAAATAAAAAATGTCAAAGTATATTTACGGGATGGCAGTCAAGGACTCAAAGAACAGGCCTCATTTGACTATATCCACATTTCTGCTTCATTTGAAAATATTCCCGAAGAATTGGCATATCAATTGAAAGTTGGTGGTAAAATGGTAGTTCCAACAACCGATAAACAAATTCATTTAATTAAACGTGTTTCAAACACAGAATTTAAAGAAACAATACATAATCTTTTTGATTTTTCTCAAATTAAAACAGGAATTGAATGATTACTTTTTAACACTTAAGAATTATGGCAGGAAATTTTATTCCAAATGACTCGGACGACGAAAACCACTATGGTGCCTATCAAGGTCAATCGGAAAGAACAGATATCACTCAATTATTTTCACAAAGAACCAAGCAGGCAATTCAAATTGCGGCACAAATTGCAATGGAATATGGACAACGAAATATCGATAGTGAGCACCTTTTGTTGGCATTACTTGAAGACGGCGAAGTTATGGATAGAATTTTTCAGGACTTGGAAGTTAAAAAAGATGAATTTAGAAATTATGTAAAGCAACAATTGAGTAAGGGTAATTTTCAAACAAAGACACTTGGAATTACTCCAAGGGCTAAACAAATACTACAACTAGCTTTTCAGGAATCAATGGAACTTGGGCATAATTATATTGGGCCTGAACATATTTTACTGGGAATTATCAGAGAAAATGAAGGACTAGGTTTTCAATTACTAAAAAAAATCGGTGTCTCCCATCCAGGAACCAGGCAGGCAGTTATAAAAGTAGTAGGAGAGGGAAGTCCTGAAGGAAAGGCGAATGCTTTGGAATCAGCTACTCCGCAACTGGATAAATTTTCAAAGGACTTAACTGAATCCGCAAAAAAAGGAAAAATTGACCCGGTGGTCGGAAGAGCAGATGAAATAACAAGAGTTATCGAAATATTATCACGTAGGAAAAAAAATAATCCTGTATTAATCGGAGAACCGGGAGTTGGGAAGACCGCTATTGTAGAAGGTTTAGCCCAAAGAATTATTACCGGAAATGTTCCTGATGTTTTAATTGGGAAAAAAGTTAAAGCACTTGATTTGGGATTAATGATTGCAGGTACAAAATTCAGAGGTGAATATGAGGAAAGAGCAAAAGCATTTATACAGGAATTAGAAAAGTCAAATAGAGAAGTTATTTTATTCATTGATGAGCTTCATACAATTGTCGGAAGTGGTGCTACGGAAGGGGAACTAGATTTGGCAAATATGATTAAACCTGCACTTGCAAGAGGCGATCTACAAGTAATAGGTGCAACAACAATTAATGAATACAAAAAATATATTGAAAAAGATGCTGCTTTAGAACGCAGATTTCAACCAATTCTGGTTTCAGAACCCACTGTATCAGAGACAATTGAGATTCTACGAGGTATCAGAGATAGATACGAGGCACACCACCGGTTAAAAATCTCTGACGAGGCAATTGTTTCTGCTTCTGAACTTTCCGACCGGTATTTAAAAGAAAAATTCCTACCTGATAAGGCAATTGATTTGATAGACGAGGCCTCGAGTAAAGTCCGGTTGCGGGTTACTGCCGAACCCGAAGAATTGAGGCAGAAGAAAAGTGAAATAAAAAATTTAGAAAGAGAAAGAGAGTCATTGACTAGATCAAACAAACTTAAAGAAGCCGCAGAAATTAAAATGCAGATAGAACAAAAAAAGGAGGAAATTATTCCAATTGAAGAAAAATGGAAAAAACAAATCGGTACCGGCAATCCGGAGGTCTTGCCAAAAGATGTTCACGAAGTTCTTTCCAAAATGACTGGTATTCCTGTAAATGAATTAAATAATGATGAAAAACAAAATTTACTGAACTTAGAAGTACGACTTCACGATAGGGTTGTTTCTCAAGATGAGGCAATCAAATTTGTATCTCAAAGTATCCGTCGTTCGAGAGTTGGTCTTAAAAATCCAAATCGCCCCATTGCCTCATTTATTTTCTTAGGACCAACAGGAGTGGGGAAGACTGAACTTGCCAAAGCAATCGCCGAGATAATATTTGGTGATGAAGAGGCAATTATTCGGCTTGATATGAGTGAATATATGGAAAAATTTTCCGTCTCGAAGGTTATTGGTTCTCCACCAGGTTATATTGGATTCGAAGAAGGTGGACAGTTAACAGAAAAAGTGAGACGACATCCTTATGCAGTAATACTTTTGGATGAACTGGAAAAGGCACATCCAGATGTATTAAATATCTTATTACAGGTATTAGATGATGGTCATCTAACTGATGCAAAGGGAAAAAAGGTTGATTTTAAAAATACAATAATAATCGCAACCAGTAACCTGGGTTCTCAGTTGATTTTAGATACTATCAATGCAACCTCTACAGCTCCAAAAACTGAAACAGGAGTTATCAAAATGCGCCAACAAAAAGTTCTAGGAGATATTAAAAATCAAAACTGGACTAACTTAAGGACACAGTTGATGAGTTTATTAAAGTCAACTTTTAAACCTGAATTCTTAAATCGAATTGACGAGATAATCATTTTTCGTCCATTAGAATTATCCCATTTGGAAGAAATCGTTAAAATAATGCTGGAAAAGACAAGAAGGTTGTTAAGTGCACAGAAAATAACTTTGAAGTATAGCGAAAGGGTGGTGCAACAACTTGCAATTTTAGGTTTTGACCCACAGTTTGGCGCCAGACCACTAGCCAGGATAATTCAACGTGAAATCGAGAATCCAATATCAACAAGCATTTTGGAAAATAAATTCAAAGAAGATGATATAATTAAAATAGATTTTGTTAAAGAAAAATTTATTTTTTCTAAATAATAAATGAAGATTTTTCAAATCACAACTTTTTTTCATCCTGTCACAGGTGGAGTTGAGACACATGTATTCAACCTAGGAAAGGAATTGATAAACCAGGGGCACGAAATTACCGTTTTAGCTTCTGACTCTGGCAAGTTTGGACCCCGACTAAATAGAAATGAGACAATAATTAATGGCATTAAAATAAAAAGATTTTTTACATGGGTTTCTTTAAGTCAATTTCATAAAGTTTATCCGGGTTTGTTTTTTTACTTACTACAAAACGACTTCGATGTTTTGCACGTGCACGGTTTTAGAAAATTTGAGACATATATTGCCTTATTTGTAGCTCGGATAAAAAAGAAAAAAGTTATATTGACAACTCATAACCCATTCACAACACCTAGGAAGAAGTTTAGTATCTCCAGTGTCTTACTTAAAATTCATGACCTGACAATGGGGAAACTATTTACCAGAGCCATCGACAAGATCATTATCATAGTCAAAAGTGAAAGAGAAATTTTGACAAAAAAATTTGGAGTTGATACAAGAAAAATTATTCTTGTTCCCAACGGTGTTGAGGAGTTGTATTTTACAAAGGGCGACCCGCAGTTATTTTTAAAAGAATGGAATATTAATAAAGATGATTGGAAGGCAATTGTCATCGGTTGCGGTCGGCTCAATTTTATGAAAGGATTTCAAAACTTAACCCAAGCCGTTAAGGATATGCCTAATGTCCTTTTTTTTATTGCAGGTGGCGATGATGGATATTTACCCCAATTAAAAAAGGACTTTTTTGATACTCCCAACGTAATTTTATCTGAGTTTTTTCTACCGCCCGTGATGTTGTTAAATGCTCTTACTGCCTCAGATATTTTTGTATTGCCAAGTATTCACGAACCATTTGGTATAGTTGTATTGGAAGCCATGGCGTGTAAAATACCGGTTATAGCCACGACAATAGGGGGTCCTCAAGAATTTATTCCAATAGGTACTGCCTTATTCGCAAATCCCGCTTTACCTGATGAATGGAGTAAGATGATTTTAAAATTAGTAGATTCAGTAAAATTGCGTGAGGAATTGGGTCAAAAGGGTAATAATTTAGCCCAAAAGTACCGCTGGAGTAAATTATCAGAGAAAATTTCAAATATTTACCAAATCTCAAAAGATTATTGAAGGCATCAAAGGGATTTGCTATAATTACTCTGTTTTTACTATCAAATTCACACAATAATTAAAATGGCCCTATCGTCTAACGGTTAGGACATCGGGTTTTCATCCCGACAATCGGAGTTCGATTCTCCGTGGGGTCATAGGTATAAAAAAAGGGCTTCAGCCCTCTTTTTTATACCTAGATCTCGCAAGGAAATTGGACCTGAGTAATCGAAGAAGTTCGTTTATACTGTCGCCTAGTGTTCGTTTACGAACTCTTGGCGACAGTGATTCTCCGTGGGGTCATTATAATAAACGACTTCCAGTTTATACAATGGTAATGTTTAAAGAAAATGCTACAATCTAAATATGATATACGCAATTAAAACTCACAAATTGTGTAAGAATTATAAAAAAGTTGTTGCCTTGCATAATGTTGATATTTCTGTTCCTATCGGTAAAATTTATGGTTTGATTGGTCCTAATGGAGCTGGAAAAACTACTCTTATAAAATTATTATGCGGTTTACTTAGACCGACCAGTGGGTTCGTAAAAGTACTCGGACTTGACCCTGTTGAGGAAGCTCTGCAACTAACAAAACTTATAGGTTACATGCCCCAAAATCCGGCTCTTTATGAAGATTTGTCTATTAAGGATAATGTGGGTTTTTTCGCTGAAGCAATGGATATTATGAACACCAAAACAGAAGTGACTGACATCCTTAATTTTGTTGAACTTTCACATAGAAAAAACGACAAAGTTTATAAACTTTCGGGGGGATTAAAAAAAAGGGTCTCTTTTGCCTGCACCCTTGTTCATAAACCAAAAATATTATTTCTAGATGAACCCACAGCAGCTATTGATCCCGATCTTAAGGCAAAAACCTGGAAATTATTCCGAAAATTAGCTAACCAGGGTAATACAATTTTTGTAAGCACACATATGATGGAAGAAGCGATAAATTGTGATCAAATAGCAATTGTTATTGGGGGAAGGGTCGTAACAATTATCACACCCTCAGCTTATCGTGAAAAAGGGATGTTAAAATTGAAAATTACTTATAAAAAAGGCAAAGAGCTAAATGAAACAATAATGGCGAATCCCAAAAAGCTAGCAATTTTTCTCAAGGCATTAGGATTAGATGGCGACATTAAAACAGTTGAGATAGAGGAAGAAGGTTTAGAAAAAATTTTGTTTAAAATGATTAACGAAATTATAAAATGAAGCATACCTTTTTACTGGCAAAAAGAGTTATCAAACAATTATTTCAGGACAAAAGATTTTTGGTGCTTTCAATCATTGCACCATTCTTAATTATCTTCTTTTTAAAAACTATTTTTGATACTTTCGGGACTAGCTTCCCACAGGAGCGTTATATTATGCCGATGGCATTATTTATTGTGTATTTCTTGAGTTTCATTTTATGTGCAATCTTACTTGTTCAAGAAAGAAATAACGGAACCCTGGAAAGATTATTTGTGAGTGGATTTAAGAAGATTGAAATAATCTCGGGCTTTATGTTTGGATATTTAGGCCTGGCAACTGTTCAGAGCATCATTGTCCTCACCGAAGTGGTGTATTTGTTTGATATTAGTTTCAGAACGGAAACGTTTTTTTCAATACTGCTCGTTTTTTGGTTACTCGCGATTGTTTCTGTGATGCTTGGTATCTTTGTCTCCACATTCGCCAGAAATGAAGCTCAGGTTTTCCCATTTATACCCCTGTTTATTTTACCTGCCGTATTTTTTTCGGGTTTGTTAACTGATGTTGATCTCCTCCCCCAATGGGCTAATTGGCTTGCCCATCTTATGCCCCTTTATTATGCCAATCAGATAATCCTTGAACTAATCACAGAGAACGGTCAATTGACCAACAAGCTCGGAGACCTATTTATTCTTATATTTTTTGGGTTTGCCCTCGTACTGATAGCTTCATTCACCCTTAATAAGTTCAGCGAATAGCAATTATCGACAGGTAATGATTACTGCGAGTTATTTCTGAAATTAAACCAAAGTCCTAGCTGGTATAATTTAAAATATGATATAATCCGTATATCTTTTATGTTTATAATATCGTGCTAGGAGATACTCGGGATCAAGTGCGTTTAACCAATGGACAATTCAATAAATTTATGGACTCCTTTACTAATGGAAATCTTCCAATAAATGCAGCAATCGATCCAGCTTACATTGCAATACAAAATGAAATATGCCCCGAATCGAAAGGAGAATTTTTCCGTAATTGTCTGGTATCATCTTTTGCAGACAGATTGACCCTATGTCCTAAACTTGATTCAAATTGCCCGCTTAAAAAGAAGGAAGGATTCCAGATTATTGCAGAAGAAAAACGAGGATACAAATCTAGCGGAAAATTCAGAGAATCAATATTTGATGTAAATCCTCTAACTCGTAGAATAGAATTCGACTCCGAGCAGATAATCGCGACTAATCAAATTATTGATACATTGCCAATACATAACCACAAAAAAAAAGGGAATAAGAAATCTCGTCTAAATACAATAAAAAATGTTTTAATCCAATCTCTCCTAGATGAATCTAGAGTTATAGATCCTGAATTCTTGGAGCAAGACATCGAAAAGAACCACCCAGCTATTGCTCGGCGCATGGAAGAACATTACAACACTACACTTCATAGGGCTGTATTACTAATGCTGGAAAATGCTTTAAAAAAATCATTTTAAATTCAAAAATATCCGCATCTCCTAAGACCTTCAAGCATCTCATCTGTAATAATTTTACTCTCATCGTTCGAAAATAATAAAACTGCATTTTAGAAGATGACCAGTTTCTTTTTATTTTAAACTTTTTGACCTATCTAGGGGGCGTTCTTCCGAAGTAAATTTAGGTTTTTGTCCTGTGTACTTTTGGAAATATACTGAAAATGTACTTCCTTCCTTAATTTTACTTTCCACTTTGATTTTCCCTCCCATAGCTTTAATTAATGAAAATGTAACATACAAACCAAGGCCAGTTCCACCCGGCCTGATAATTTTTAAATCACCCATTTCATTATGTAAATAATTATCGGCTCTATAAAACTTTTGTCCAAGATTATTAATATCTTCTTTGGAAATACCTCTGCCGGTATCAGCAATTATAACTTTTGTAAAATCATTGTCAAAGTCAATTGAAATTGTAACTCCCCCTTTATCGGTATACTTTATAGCATTATCTATCAAATTATCTGATACCTCTTGAATTCTCGTCCTATCAGCATATACAAAGGAATCCTTTTGATTATTAAAAGTTAATTTTAGTTCCCTTTTTTCTGCTTTTTCTTTTAATCCAAATATGGAATCATTTATAACATCATTTAGGTCAACCTTTTCAAATGAAAGGTTCATTCTTTTATTATCTATCTTGGTTGTTGAAAGTAATGTTTCAAGCAAACTCACTTCTCGTTCTAAACTTTCTGAGGCAATTTCTAAATATTGTTTTGTTTTTTCTTTTGTCAATACATCATTTTTTAACATTGTTTTCATAAATTGTACCGAATTACGTCCAATAGACAGCGGGGTTCGTAGCTCATGTCCCAGAATATCCAGCATATCACGTTCCTTTTTATATGCTAAATTAAGTTCAGTAAATTTCTCTTTTAGTTCTTTTGTAGCTATATCAATTTTATCTTGAAGATTTACATTCAGTCCCTCTAGTTCTGAATACAATAATGAACGCTCTATGGCCAAAGTAAAACTTATAATAATATTGTCAAGAAACATAATACTCTCGGTGGTGTAGGCCTTATTAATATTCATATCCTTAAAAAATACAAATCCTCTGACTTGATGTCTAACAACTATGGGATAAATTAATGCAATTTTATAATCCTTCATATACTTATAAATCAATTCGGAATTAGTAATACCGTAGTCGGTCTTATCATCTTGAAACGTCTCTCTGATTAATACTGAAGTTGGTAGACCTTTACTATTATTAAGCAAATTATCAAATTTATCATGAATATCTTCTTCAAAAAAAATATATTTGCTATATTGAATTTTGTGTTTATCAATATCGTATATTGTGATACAGAATCCTAGCGGGGAAATTGACCTTTTAATTGTTTCAATAAATATATTACAAATTTTCTCCAAGCTCAACTCCTTGGAAATTCTGTCCCGGAAAGTATTCGCAAGAACAACCGGATTATAATTCGTATTGATAATATATCTGCTCAAAAATCCCAAAAATTTTGAGCAGATTTTTGGAAAAAGGATGGTACTAATAAACGCCAAGAGAATGTTCAGCATTATGGAAGTATTTGAATATATTCCTCCAATATATATCTCCTCAGTTTTTAATATTGAATAAATAGCTGTAACTAAGATTACTAATTTAAATAACATATATAGAGTATTTCCGGCAATATATCTTAAACTGAATAATGTGGACTTTGAAATTGCATAGAAAATTAAATACGACCAAAATACTGCAGAAATGGTCCCCAAATCAACATATCCATATATTCCCATCGCAGGTAAAATGCCATTCATCGTTGCTAAACATGCAATAAAACCTACTAGGACCACTATAAGATACCTCATTTTAAGCTTTTCCGTATAGATGGATTTGCGGTAATTTTTAAACAATTTTATAAATCCATAAATCAAATACGGATAAATAAAAATTTGAATAATCATGAAAAGCGGACCAAATACTGGCGTGGCAAATCCGTCCTTAATATTAACACCAGTAAGGAATGTTTTTGTGAAATATCCCACCATCATGAACCCAAACATTATAATGATGGGTAGATAGAAAAATAGTGTCGCAGTTCGTTTACTTGCCGGGTACTCTTTTATAAATAACACAAATGAAACTGACAGAGACAGGCCAAGTATTAACGCAATAGAACCGGTAAGATACGAAGGGAAAATCTTCAACATTGCCGCCGCAATTACCCAAGCCCCTGTTATTGCACTAAACAACGCAAATGTCTGATTGACAATATTTTTTGGAGCATTCTTCAAACAAATAATTCCAAGGGCAATATTAAATAACCCGCTTAAAATTATTATTATTTCCATAATTTATTACATAAAATATTTATGTTTAATATCATAATTACTGAAATATTCTCCACTACCAAAACGGCAATATTCAATATTCGGGAAATAGGGTTCGCCATTTTTGTTTTGAATATATAAACTTAGTTCTCTATATTCACTATTTGTTTTACAAATTTCATTCTGAATGATCTTTGTAAGTTTCCTTTCAATATCAGGCGTTGTTTTCACATTTTTATTTAATTCTATCTTAATTTCAAGACTTTGATTCGATTTACTGTCTTCAATAACACCTACCTTAAACTTGCCTGTAACATATTGAGACAATTCAGAATTATTAACTGCTATCATAATATTTTCCCGATAGATATTTACTGCATAAAAATGTATTCCGTCACTTCTTCCGAATGCCACAAAAAAGGGGAGTTTATAAGCATGTTTTAAATCAAATCCATATTTTCCCATTTCGGCAACGATATCAATGTTTTCGTCCTCGAATGCTTTTAATAATTCAAGGTAATCGATTACTTTGCCTTTATCATGAATATTGTATCTCAAAAGTGGTACCGCTCCGAAAGAAGAAAGAATAATCTCACCGTCAACTATTTCAATATATTTTGCCATCGGATTATATTGAACCAAAGAAATGTCATTTACATTCCCGATTAGCTTCTTTTTTAGAGAACTGTTCTTTAAAATTAATTTTCTGGTGAGAATTGAAAGAGGAGTTTCAAAGCCGACAATACCGGCATCAGAAGTAGCAAAAAGGCTAGTAATATCATTAATTCTTTTTGCTCCAATTTTCTCCATTATTAAATCCCTCCACTCTTCACTTATTCCTTCCCCTCCGATCATTATTTTTAAATTAAATTCTTTCCAATCTAATCCAAATTCATCAGCTTCATCAATAATATCTTTGACAAAAGGAGGATATCCGATCATAAGAATTTGGTCATATTCATGACCGATGTCTTTGATTAAGGTAAGTGTTTCTTTTATTTTCAGTCCGGGAAGTGCAACTGTTATCCTGTAATCTTTCTTCTTTGCCATTTCCCTGCAACCTATAGTACACATATCCCCCGCACTCCATAGCCCCATAGCCAAGGTATTAACAATAAGTGTTGAGTACTTTTTAGGCTCGATGATATCATAAAGCAACATATCCATAACTTTTGGGATATTTGCATCCGTCTCAGGAATACGTGGCCAATATGTTGGGACACCTGACGCACCTGAACTGAAAGATATTGCATAACATTTATTTAATTCACCATTTAAACAACGTTCTTTTAACGAATATTTTTTCAAATAATTTTCTTTGTCAATAAGTGGCAACTTTTTAAAATCATTTATATTTGTTATGTTTGTGACGTCAAATCCTTTATCTTCTAGAAATTTTTTATATGCCGGTACTTTCGAATACACTTCTTTGAAAAGACTGAATGCTTGGGATTTACCTTTCCCGGTAAAAAATGTCGGTTTCATCTTTGACATAAATGCATTCCCAATTCCCGGAGTAGCAGTTGAAACCTTTTGCATTATTTTAGATATAGTTGACATTACATTTTATAAGTAATAAATAAAATATCTGTATCGGCATATGCTTGCTCATATTCAACTGGAATAGTAAAGCCCGTTTTTTTGAGCAGTTCCGACATTTTTTGTTCTGAGATAAAATGATACCTACCTCCAAACGCAAACTTAGCAATTAATGAATTAATAATAATAATTGGCATTTTTAGAATGTAAGTTTGAAATTTTTGAAAAACTGAAAGACCTTGAAATACTGCCTTTTTCATTTTTTCCATGCCGTTTTTTTTATCATATGGATTTGCAACAACCAAGGCCCCATCTTTTTTCAATATCCTTTTTGCTTCTTGTAAAGTGGCTTCCGGACTTTTCATAGCATATAAAGTATGAACCATTACGACTTTGTCTACCGAATTGCTTTCAAAAGGGAATTTCTTGTTAGCATCATGTTTGAGGAATTCAATTTTATTTGATCTTACTTTCCCGGAGGCCCTCTTGAGCATCGAACTGGATATGTCAAAACCGAATATCTTTTTAAACTTAATATTTTTTTTCAATATCTTCCGTTCTAAGTTTCCTGTCCCGCAACCACTATCAACAATTACATCATTTTCCTTAATATCAAGTTTCTGCACAATTTTGTTAAGAAGTTCATCATATATATGAAATGAATTAACACCTGAGTCATAAGTTAATGCATAAATATCCCAAAGTAAACTCATAATTATTTTAAAAATAAATAATACTTAATACAAGATAGCAATTTTTTGATTTAATGTCCAAATTAAGGAAAATTTAAGATTTGATGTTTATTATCTCTAGCAACTTAAATAACTGTAATAAGCAAGCATTATTTAAGTATTTTTTAAGTTATTAAATATATAAAGATGAAAATATCAAAACAAAATTTCGCGAAAAAAGTTTTTCTTGCTTCAGGAATATTTCTTGCATCAAGTTCAAAGGTCTTTGGAGCAGATATTTCTTCAGGTCAAGCAATTGTTTTTGGCTCTTTTGAAAAACTTCTATGGTCAATAATTGTTACTGTTCAATATTATACACTTCCAATTATGACAATCGCATTGGTCTTATTAGGCATTAAATTATTAACTAGCGGAGATGATACTAGTATCAAGGAGGTAATCAAAAACTGGATGATTAAAATATTAATTGGGGGAGTAATAATTTTCGGAGCTGCAACAATTGCAAATTTGATAAGAGGTAGTATTGGATAGGACGTAGAATCAATCTCAATTTTCAACTTTTTCTACTAATGAAGATCATTTCAAAACTAAAACAAATATCGAAATTATTTTTTATTGAACCTTTACTCGAGGCAAAACAAAATTATTTAAAAATATATTCTAAGAACAAAAGAAAAGCATTATTAATTCTTGGAACTTTTATTTTGATTTCAATTGGGTTATTTCATCTCTCCCATTTGTTCTTTAGTCAATTCACATATCAAGATATCAATAACACATTCCCTATAACCGATAACTCTGTAACAATAAATAGTAATGTCCTACCTGGTTTTGTTGGGGCGAACCCGGTCGGGACAGATGAATTTAAGAAATTACTAAACGAATATATCTGGCCAATTTTTGAGGACTTTATTGGTAACACGCCTGATCCTACCGGCAATACTGACTGCAGGGATGTTGCAAATAATGGATGTACGTTTATATATTTTAATAGATTGCAAAAGGATTCATATAATAATGTTTTATTTGCACAATCACCTACTCAACTTACCTCATCACTATTCTATAGTAATAAACTGATTGAAATAATTTTCCCAATATTTACAATTCTCTGTATTATTCAAGGATTTAACTTTTTTTCAAACGATAATCGTACCGGGCTTAAGGCCTTTGTTATGAGATTCTTTTCATCTTTGGGTCTATTTATGTTTACACCAATAATATTGTCTTTGAGTGTACTCGGAATGAATCTGTTTTCAAACGCAATTTTGGAAGGAATTAGTCTTTCATCTAAATTATCAGAACTTTGCATTAATATTTTGTTAGGAATGTCAAAACAAGGTGGCATCGAAGCATTATTAAATGGTAATTTTTTTGAGTTTTTGTTTAGGAATTCTTTTTTAGGACAAATTATTACATTGATTTCATTTATTGTTCCTTTTGGGTTATTACTTCTATTATTAATATATGTTTGTTTCCAATTTGTAATCAGATTCCTTAATTTATATTTCCTAGCAGTTGTGTATCCTATTGTTGTTGTTTTTGCTGTTCATCCAAAGACACAGAACATTGTTAATTCTTATTTTAAACAATGGACTACTTTTGTTATTCAACAACCTATCTTTTTGATAGGTCTTAAAATTGTACTCGATATGTTAGGCCCTCTTTTTAACAACAATACTTTCAATCCATCATATTTAATTATCTTTATAGGAGCACTACTATTTTTGGCTTCAATCAATTTATTCACTGCTAGAATTTGGGGAGATGTTTATACTGCTGTCTCTCAAAATGTTACCTCTGCAATTGGAGCCGGCTTAACTACAAATGCTTTACGTTCACTGATTCCACGAGGAGGTAATAAATCATCAAATTTGATTAATCTGGATAAAGGTCTAATATCTGGAAATGTAAATGTGGACTTAAGTAAAAGGACCCAACCAACAACTCAAAAGACAGATACTGTTTCTAATCCAACTGAAAGTAACCCATTAAATAAAAAGACGGCAGAACCAAAAGATAACCGCAGTTCCATAACCAAAGAACTCGATGGTGCCGGCTATGATGTTAGTTCCAATCGTGATGGTACTACGACAGTAGGTGGAAATTTTTATACCAATGGAAATGATAAAGGGGAATATGCAAGTATGTATATCAGCAAAGAGGACGCAATCAACGATGGAGTTAGCCCTGAACAAGTCAAACAGGTTCAACTAAATAACTTAAATGTTATGGATAGTTCTAATGGCAAACGGATGAAAAATTATAATCATAATGTTACAGAAATCGCTGCGAGTAATGGGATTGTAGCAAGGGACATTGGTATTGGTTCAAATAGTATTGACAGTAAGGTTAAAAAGTCAATGGATATCAGTAAAAACAGTAACTTGGGAAATGGAATTCAAGGTATTGCCCTTCGGAATGATTTAGCAAATGGCAACCGTCAAAATATGGCAGATAACCGTATTAAAATAATTGCATATCGTGAAGTTATTAATAATAAAATGAATGGAAACAGCTAGGGTCTATAAAATTAAAATTCGAGAAAATATATTGCGACAGGTGATATTTACAGATAGGAATATATTTATTGGTATAGTTATTATTGTTACAGCTATTGTCTGGAAAGGGTTAGATGTTTTCCCAACTGATTTCAAAGTATTTTTAAGTATTGCTGTCTCCGGTATTGCAATTTTAATTTTTACAATCAAAATTGACCGTCAATCAATTATTAAGATTTTCCCAAGATTTTTATTATTTTGGAAACGCTATAAAAAAACAAGATATTAAAAAATATGGATGACTTTATAATTAAAAACAATTTAATAATTACCTCAAAACAAATCACAGTAATTTTTAAGATTGATCCTATTGATTTAATAATTCTACCTGAGCAAGAACAGAAATCATTTGAAATGGATATGAAGAGAATGTTAAACGTAATTGGTGAAAACTGTATTCAAATTATTATGCGAACAAGAAAAGCAACAAAATCAGACCTGGGGAAACATTTTCAAAGTTTTAATGCTAACCGTAATTTTTCCCAGATAATCACCAAAAATATCACAAAAAAACTATTATCTCAATATGTATCACATTTGGAAGAACTTTTAGAAAAAAATATTATTCCAGTCAAAGAATATTATCTTGTACTTAAACAGAATTTATCAAAAAATAACCCGGAGCAAATGGAAATTGCAATCAAAAATCTTGAACGTTATGCTAGTAAAATTTGTTCCAATTTCAAGAGGGCAGGAATTGACCTTGAGCAAGTAAAGGAAGAAAACAATAATTTAATTACATTGGTAAAATCTTTTACTAGACTTTAATTATTACTAAATAATAGCAATGACAAGTGAATACAACAATAATATAGGTGGTGAAGTATTATTAAACATAAATAAATATATGATTAATCGCAAAGATGAAAATAAGCAGGAACTTATGATTGAAACCAAATTGACGGAAAATCTATCTTACTTAAAAAAATATTATGAAGAAAAGAACAGTAACGAAAACCAAAATGGAGAGCATATACGCGTCTTAAAAGAAAAAATTGACAATTTGTATCAGGAAAACGCTCAATTGGCGTCTAAAGTTGCAGAGATATCAAGAAATAATATTTCTCTAAATCCTCAGTTCAATACATTAACTAGGCCTGTCTTACTAAAAAGCAGAAATCCTTATATTTTTGTTAAGAATTTCATTAAATATCAAAAGGAAAAAAGTGAGTTTGAAAATGTTGTCAGTGAATATATGTTGTTATTAAACAAAAAAGGAAAGTCCACTAAAACAAATTATAATTTTGAATCTATCAAGGAAAATGACCGCTGTTTGGAAATTGGTGATAAATTTGTACGAATTTATTATCTAGCAAATCTACCAAATTATGTTTTTGCAGCAAACCTCTTTAAGTTAATTAATCTTCCATTACCAATGTTACTTTCATATCACATTAGAGGCACAAATAAAAGTTCTATGATTAAGGCGGCTAGACAAAGAATGTCTGTTCTGGAAAGCATTCAAAACGAAAGAACAAGGAAAGGAAAAACGCATGATTTAGAAATTGCAAGAGAAGTAGAAGAGATATCTGTCTTTGTTGATAATTTAGTACACGATTATGAGAAGTGCTTTTTGGTAAGTATTTATACCGCCATTATTGCTGATACAAAGAACCAGTTAATTGAATACGACCAAAAATTTCAAGACGAAACACAGGATATTGAATTTACTTTCAATACATACTCATATGCACAAAAAAATGCATATCATTCAATAATGCCCCTCGCTCAAAACAAAGCAAAAGAAGAACATTTGCTCCAGACATCTGCTGTTGTAAATATTTTGCCTTTTTTAACAAGAAATCTTAATGACCCATCAGGAATATTCTTTGGAGTAAGCCATTATAACAATTCATTACTTTTAATTGATTTATTCAAAGCAAGAAATGCAAATATGAATATCTTTGGTACTTCCGGTTCCGGTAAATCAGTTACTGCAAAATTAATTATTACCCGTCTAGCCCTAAGAGGGATTCAAAATATTATTATTGATCCGGAAGGAGAATATACATCTTTAACACAAGCACTGGGGGGTCAAGTAGTTAAATTTAACCGGGAAAATGGTATTGATCCATTTTCAGTTCCTCTTGGAAGTAACAGCGAAATCAAGGATTTTATTACAGTACTCAAGCAATTTTTTGCTTTTTTTATCCAACCCGATAGACTAGACTTAGCTAAACTAGACAAAATTTTAATGAAAACATTTGATGGAATTATTAAACCATCATTTGGAAAATTTATTTATATATTAAGAGAAGAGGCAAAAATAGACACCCAGATAAAATTTGTTGACGATATACTGCAATTATCAGAAGGGTCACTTGGAGGCCTATTCAATAACTATCATCAATTAAATCTGGATGCGGACATTATCTGTTTTGACTTGTCAAACTTAAATACTGATGATAAGAAAATCCCCGCTACATATTTACTTGGTAATATTATTAATAAATTAATTGATAAAGCAGACCGTAGAAGAATGATTTACATTGACGAAGCCCATAAACTACTTGCAAACGAGGCAACAACTGCCTTTTATATCAATTTGGTAAAAACGGCAAGAAAACGAAAAGCAGGTGTTGTTTCAATTACTCAAAATCCCGAGGACTTTAAGGAAAGTGATAATTCCAAAACAATTATCACACAAGCAGAAACAACAATACTTTTAAAACAAGCCACTGCTTCGATTAATTATGTAAATCGCTTTAATCTTTTTCAATTAACTGATAGAGAATGTGCTGATTTAACAACGTTTGCAATCGGAGAGGCCTTATTTATTAGAGAAAAAGAACACATATATGTTGATATTTTCCCTTTTGCATCAGAAAAACCATTAGTTTTTACCTCATAAATACGGTGGAACAAAAAAACCCTCTAAATAGTATATTTGATGCACTTGATAGATTATTAAATATGTTAATCACATATGTAATAGCAGGACTTATGGGAGGAAATGCGATTGGCTATGAGGTAGGCCGGCTGATGTCTGTGCACAAAGGAAAAATAATCTTAATTGTAATTGGTATTCCTTCAATTGTAATTATATTTTTCCTTTCATTTATTGCCGAAATTTATAATATATTACAAAACCCACTTAAGGACTTTACAACTATTACTGCAGAGGACTTTAGGAATGTTGTCGGGTTTGAGGGAATCCCGGAAATCTTGAAAAACTATCAAGAAGATGGATTTGTTGATTCCGGAATTCCACATAATTCTCCATTTGGGAAAAAGGGTACTGAGTGGACTTATATAACCGCCGGTTATTACGACCCAACTTATGCAAAATACTTTGGACATAATCATACTGCGGTAGATATTGTCCCAAATCAAGCATATTACCAAAATAATATTGCCTATCAATTGTATAAAGACGTTATTATAGTTGCTACTTGTTCTGGTCAAGCAAAAGGACTAGTCGATGGAAATGGTGCAAATTATATTTATTTAATCTGTGATGGTGAAAAATATTCTCTTCTCTTTGTGCATAATGCTCTTAATTTCATTAAATACAATGAAATTGTTCATGTCATAGCAGGTCAACCAATTGCTGTTATGGGTAGTACCGGCAATAGCACTGGACCACATGTACATTATCAAATCCGTGACTACAAAACAGGATCGACATTAAATCCAATGCCCTTTATTAATCAAGAAATATATATCCAATCGCTTATTAACAATGACCAACTTGAATTTTAATCACAAAATAATCATTGTTCTTATTTTTTTGTTACTGGTATTTGGTATCTCGTTTACGATTTTTAGGACTAATTCAAATGTTTTATCAGATAATGTATCTTTAACAGATATTTGGCTTAATTTATCTACAAATGAATTGGTATGGAAATACAGCAATGGTGCATCTTATACAAGCATAAACCCGTTAAATATATTCGCAAACATATTCCCTTCACAAAATTTTATCGTAAATGAAAATCATGTCTATAAAATTTCTAATGATAATCAATTGGTGTTAGAAAAGACATTTTCAAATCAAGTTTTTGTTTATGAAAACGAACAAAATTATAAAATGATGAATAAAGATGATTCTCTTTTATCGATAAAAAACAGTTTTTCTCAAAACTATTCATTACTGACAAAAGATAATTACCAAATTTATTGCTGGAAAATTGTTGATATAATTTCGGGAAAATTATGCCTGAGTAAAAATAACGGAGAAGTATTTAAAATAGGTATCAACACACCTGCAGTTGAAACTTATTCATATACTATGAAAAATTATTTATTAAATGATTTGTTTATTGAACCGGGAAGCACTCTACTGATTTACAATGCTATTCAAACAATAACTGATAACTCTTTATTTGATGAAGAGCATCCGGATAAAGAGAATCCTCAGACAAATGATAATGAATATGTATTGATTAAAATTAACGATAAAGAAGTTATTTTAAAAGAGACCTTTATTTATTCAATTATCAAAAAAAATGATATATATATTTTAAATACAATGACAAAATCCGATTGGTCTAATCGCATAAATAATTACTCCATTTACTCCCTGAATAAAAATGGGAATTTAACCTTGCTTCACAAAAACACCTCCGGGATTATTATTTGGTAGGACAAAAAAATTATTTTATTATTGTATATTGAAATAATCTATCTAGTATTTCTTTATACCTGCTGTCTGTTTCAAGCAACTTTTTTGGTTGAAAATATACACATCCTTCTTTCTCATTTTTTGTTTGTAACGTTTCCATAGATATTTTCCCAGCAAGATAATCATTCGTAATGTTTTTACTTGTAATGAATGGACCACAACTTATATGCGGTTCAATGTCAATGGCTTTGAGCTCATGATTAAAATAATGCAAATTTAGAACTATTCCCTCTCGGGTTGGATCAGTATGATTTTGATCAAATAAAAAATTCCCCAATGCATAAAATATTGGTTTGTCTTTATAAAATTCAATATTTTGAACCCAATGCGGATGTGAAGCAACTATCATGTCTGCACCATTATCTATCAGAAGATGTGCAAGTTCTTCCTGGAACTTACTTGCTTTGTTTGTGTATTCCCAACCCCAACTTAAATACACAATTAAATAATCAATTTTCATTTCGGCTTTCAATACGCCGACCATTTTCACCCGCTCTGTATCAATACCATCATTCATACTATTACTAAACCAATTAGTGCCATAATTATTTGTTCCCTTATACCAAAAATACGAAGCAGCAGAATCAGCTGATATCATGCCAATTCTTTTTCCATTCATTTCAAAAATTGCAGGGAGATTCTTAGCATTATCGGTATTACCCGTACCACTGTATAGTAAACCTTCTGCCTTGAGAAGTTCAATTGTATTACTATATCCTTTTTGACCACCATCTCCTGCATGATTGCCGGCTGTACTGAACATATCAAATCCAACATCTTTAAGTCCTTTTATATTTCTGTCATCACTTACAAGAACCATACAACCTGTGCATGGATTTGGATTTCCAAGTACAGGATTTTCGAGCATCGAAATTGCTAAATCAGCTGTTCTTATTTCGGAAGCAAAAAAATCATACATGAATGTGTAATTGTTGTTCTTATGTAAACTAAGTCTATCCACCGCTCTTGATGCAATTATTTCTCCTCCGATAAATATTGTTTCTCGCAAGTCCTGTACTTTTGTTGACTTAGTATTGACTGGAATTTTTTTTGATTCAATATAATATAAAGGGTAATTATCACTAATAAAACTTTTTGTCCAATAATTTTGCCCATCTATAGACAAGGTCTTGAATTTCGGTGTAACTTGGTCTGGGAATAAAAGACCCGTATATCCCTGCTCCAAGTAGCTAATTATTTCGGTAGGTTCTATTATTACTATATTGGTAACATTGAGCGGTAATTTACCTCTATTTAATGTTAATGAAAAAACCTTGCCACTATTTAGTAAATCCATTGACGTGGTTGTTGTTAAAGAAGCAAATTTGCTAACCGGGATATAGTATTCCTTGGTCTCTATTGTCACTTCTGTTGCAGAACCCGCAAGTTGTGGAGCTTTTTTAATATTTATGTTCATATAAGTGCTGGAAAGCAAAAAGATTGTTATATTTACCGTGAGATATACAAGTACTATTAAAACAAGCAAGTTTTTCATTATTGTTAAAATTATTTTCTAATTATATCCATTATTCTGGAATAATAAAACAAATTCCTGTAACCTTCAACCTTTTTTCTGAATTGATACATATTTTCAAAATGTAATTTTAAATGTTTAATATTGATATAGACAAAGACAGGGAGTTCAATCACACCATCCTCAACACTTCAATTAATTTATATTACTTTTTTCTTTTATTTCGGCTTACCGTTCTGCTACAAATCTCATTATTTCTGTTTTAGCATTTCGCAGAACAGAGTGTGATTGAACTCCCTGTCTTTGTCTTAGTTTCATATAATCAGCAGACCAGTAGGCCGTATTGGGTTAGTAACAAGATAATCTTGAAAAATTATTAATTTCCAATATTTTCAAATACTAACTATAATAAAATAATGCGATTTTAGAAAATTCAAAATTTAAATTTTTGTTTAATGCCCACAAATCAATCGCCTATCAAAGGGTTAACTAATAGGGAAGCTGATAAAAGGTCTAAAATATTTGGTCCAAATATTATTTTTTATAAAACGCCAAATATTCTGATAATGCTATTAAAAGAATTTATTAATCCTTTAATTATCTTATTAATTATTGCCGGATTTATTTCTTTCGTAACCAATTCGATTGTGGAGACAATCGTCATTGCCCTAATTGTAAACATTAATATTATTATAGGTCTGTTTCATAAATATAAATCCCAAAAAGTTCTACAAAAACTTATATGCCGTATTCCTTCATCAGTAAATATTTTTAGAGAAGGAGAGCTTGGAATATTTGATAAAAAAGACATTGTCCCAGGTGACTATTTACAATTAACAACAGGAGACGTGGTTCCAGCTGATTGTAAAATACTTTCAATGGAAAACCTACTCGTTGATGAATCTATTTTGACTGGAGAGTCAAATTTGGTTTCAAAAAGCGTTGTTGCAACAAAAGATAATAATTTAAATTTATTATTTGCAGGAACAAATATTAAACACGGTCAGGTTATCGGCTTTGTTACAAAAACCGCTAATGAAACACAATATGGAGAAATTGCTGGCAAAATTTCACAGTCCCATAAATCAACATTATATGAACAAAGAATAAACACTCTTTCTAAGGATTTAATTTACTTTGCTTTGGTTTTTCTATTGTTGATTTTAACATTGAATTTACTTTTTAATAAACAGGAACGTATTAGTGAAATATTATTATTTATCATTGCTATATCAATAACACTCGTACCAGAGGGTTTACCTGCCATTGCTTCAATTACTCTAGCTCATGCATCAGAAAAATTATTTAAAAAAGGAATTTTTATTAAACATTTGGCCTCAATTGAGGATTTGGGAAATATTGATATTATTTGTACCGATAAAACAGGAACTCTTACCAAAAATCTGCTTTCTGTTGTTTTAATTGATAATGCTAAGGTATCTCAAAGTGATTTCTATAAATATTTGGCAATAATTTCTACACAAAGTAATGACCCTTTTGATATGGCTCTAGACAAATACCTTATCGACAAAACAACTATTCCAAATAAACTATATTTTAAAGAAGAATCATTTGACCCGAAATTAAAATTTTCTAAAAGAATTTTTAACGACTTTGAAATTATCAAAGGAATACCGGAAGTTGTGTTAATTGACACACCTAAAAAAGTTAGAGAAAAATTAATTCTAGAAAATTCAGAACTCTCAAAAAGGGGTTGGCGTTCTCTTGCTTATGGACTTATTAAACATAAAAAAATTCAATTTTTGGGCTATGTATATTTTGGAGACCAAATAAAACCAGAGGTTAAGGAAACAATCCGAAAATTTCGCGAACAAAATATTGCTATTAAGGTAATTACCGGTGATTCTTTTATCGTTAGCCAATACGTTGCAAAAAAAATTGGTTTAATTAGTAACTCTAGTGAAGTAGTAAATGCAAGCGAACTAAATTTCGAGGACTCAATTGAACTGACTTCGGCATGTGAAAGATACAGTGTTTTTTGCCGTGTTAATCCATTACAAAAAGAGTTGATTATCTCTGCTTTGATTAGAAATAAACATCATGTCGGATATTTAGGTGACGGAATTAATGATGCACCATCCTTAGAAAAGGCAACCGTTAGCATTGTCGTTAGTGAAGCATCTGAAATTGCCAAACAAGCTACTGATATTGTAATTATGAAAAAAAATTTAGAACTTATTTTCATTGGAATTTTTGAAGGACGCAAAACATTTGAAAATATTGATAAATATATCAAACATGTACTAGTCGGTAATTTTGGGAATTTTTTTACCCTCGGAGTTATCTCATTATTCTTAAATTATCTGCCAATGTTGCCATTACAGATTTTAATTAGCAATTTGATTATTGATATGTGTGGAATTTCTTTTGCATTTGATAATGTGGACAGTAAATTGATAAAAAAACCACATATCAGGAATTTTTCTCAAACAATCAGATTTTCTATTTTACTTGGTGTGATAACTTCGATACTAGATATTATTTTATTTTTATTTATAAAAGGACAACCAGTGGCTTTTGTACAGACAATATGGTTTGCGACCTCTGCAATTGCTGAAATATTATTTATCTTTTCAGTACGTACAAATAGATTGTTTACAAAAAGTATTCCTGCAAAAATTACAATATTTACAGCGATTTTTGGAACATTTTTTATTTTGTTAGTTACCTTCATTGGCTTCCCGGGTATTGCTATGACAAATACTCTAAATATTCAATTTATACCAATTGTCTTATTAATTTCTCTTTTTTACTTTATAATTACAGAACTTTCAAAATTATTTATTATTAAAAACTTTGATGAATAAGCTAAAAGGTATTATTGCATTAACCCGCTGGAACGAGGCCTATGATATGACAATTGCTATAACAATTTTAGGAGCAATTGTTTCTCAAAGCAATTTTGATTACAAAATTTTTATTATATTAATCGCTAATTTTTTCTCAGCATTATTTATTTATATGATAAATGATATAGAAGATGCTGCGGAAGATGCTCAAAATCCACAAAAACTTAAAAGGAATCCGATTGCCAACAAGACCCTTAGTAAAAAAGAAGGGTATTTTTATACAGGTATTGTTTTGGTAATCACAATAGTTTTATTAGTTTATTTGTCAGTTTTATCAAATAATAAATCAGTAATACTTGTCGGATTGATTACTCTATCTTTAGGTTTCCTTTATTCGTACAGAAAAATTCGGCTAAAAGCAATTCCAATAGTTGATATACTTAGCCATGTATATTTCTTTGCGGGGGGCTTATTTTTGGCCTCATTTTATTCTTATAGGCAAGACCTTAGTCAATTCGGAATTATTATGTTCTTATTATTATGTGGAATTTCTGCGTATGGTCAATTCGATAATGAAACGAGGGACTACGAAACAGACATAAAAACAAAAGTGAATACAACAGCTACATTAATCGGATACAAATTGAGTGTAATAATTAAATGGTCAATATTAGCTATAGCGATATTAATTTTTATTTGGTTAGTAATTTTTTCGGAATTCTTTATATATACCTCATCAATGCTGGTTTTTTTAATTATATCAATGTTTATTGGTTTATTGGCTTCATATTTAAGATACCGCAATTATAAAAATAGACGGCAATTTGAAAGGGAAATTAACCAGGCATTAATATTAATGGGTAATGTTAATTTAATAATTTATTTTCTAAAAATATTTATATAATGAACGAAAAAATCAAGGCATTGTTTTATCCTCAAAGTATAGCCGTAGTTGGTGTTTCAAACGACTTACATAAATTGGGTTCAATTTATTATTTCAATTTATTGGAAGGTGGATACAAGGGAAAAGTTTTCCCTATTAATCCAAAATATACCGACTATCATGGGGTTCCCTGTTACCCACTAGTATCAAGTGTCCCCGAGCAGATTGACCAAGTAGCCATCGTAATACCATCTCAATTTGTTTTAGACACAGTCAAAGATTGTGCAAAAAAAGGGGTTAAGGCCATACTAATTATTTCTGCTGGTTTTGGCGAAATAGGGGAAGAAGGTAAAAAATTAGAACAAGAAATTTTATGTATTGCAAAGGAAAACAATATGAATATTCTTGGTCCAAATATTATTGGAGTTCTTAATACCGCGAACAAAATGAATTCTTCTTGGATGCAATTATCACCGGTTGAAGGAGATATTGCCTTTTTATCTCAGTCCGGCGCCTTTTGTACAGGAGTCCTCGATATGGCATTAAAAAAGAATTTAGGTTTTTATAATTTTTGTTCAATTGGTAATAAAATTGATATCGATGAACTTGATTTAGTTGAATATTGGTTAAATGATCCAAATGTTAAAGTTATTGGAGCATATTTGGAAGAAATAAATTCCGGATATCAATTAATGAAATTAATAAATACCCACACAAACAAAAAACCGGTTATTTTGTTAAAGACAGGTAAAAGCAAAGAGGCAAGACAAGCAATCACCTCTCATACCGGTTCGATTGCAGGTTCTACGAATATGGTCAATGCAAGTTTTGAGCAATCCTCTCTTGTAGAGACGGAGTCAATAACAGAACTTATTAGTAATTTTATGACTTTTTCATGGTCCAAAACACCAAAAGGAAATAAAGTTGCAATTATTTCCAACGCGGGAGGGCCGGGAATTATGGCAACAGATGCTCTTATTGCAAACAATCTGCAACTTGCCGTCTTAAGTGAGGAAACAAAAACAAAGTTGTCTGCTGTCCTACCTCCTGCTTCTAGTATTCACAACCCTATTGATTTACTTGGTGACGCTTTAGCAGAAAGATATCTGCAGGCCACTGAGATAGTAATAGCAGACCCGGGAGTAAATTGTATTTTATATATTCTTACACCGCAATATATTACACAAATCGAAGATACTGCTAAAATTATTATCGGAACTAAAAAATTTTCCGATAAACCCATATTTGCTGTTTTTTTGGGTGATAAATATATTTCTATCGCCCTTGATAGAATGTACGATGAACATATACCAGCTTTTAACGAAATTGATATTGCCTTCAAAGCAATGGGGGATTTAATTAAATTTGCTGAAAAATCAACAGAGACAGATAATTCAAAATACAATTTAGTAGAACAAAATCTTAAGAATGGTCAATTTACAAATGAATTGAATGCTTTTCTTTTGTCTCAAACACAAATTAACCCACTTCCTGATGACATAGTGACAAGGATAGTAACCGAGGTTGGCCTAGATATTCCTGCTCAAATAGTTACCAGTAGTATTGACGAAGCATTGTCTTTTAGTAATGATAAATATCCGGTCGTTATAAAAGCTACAAACAAGGACATATCTCATAAGACCGATTTTAAGGCCTTGTATATAAATTTGAACAATGAAAACGATTTAAGAAGTAGTTTTATGACATTGTTGGAGACAATAAGAAATAAAACAGGTAATTCCAGTCCTCAAATATTAGTTCAAGAACAAATCAAATTCAGTGAAGAAATTTTTATAGGAGCAAACAGAGAAGGGAATGCTGATTGTTATGATAACAAAGAGAGCAATGGTTTTGGGCACTTAATTGTAACAGGGAAGGGTGGAATTTATACAGAGGTCTATAATGACTTCGCGTTTGTATTAGTTCCGGCAACTAAAATTGAACTTGAACAAACATTCCTAAAAACAAATGTAAGTAAAATAATTCAAGGTGTACGTGGTCAAGACCCTTTGTCTTTGGAAAAAATCGTTGAGACACTAGAAAAAATTGAGCGACTACTACTTTTATATCCGCAAATCACTTCGCTAGATATAAATCCTTTGTTAGTCACAAAAGATAGAGCTGTGAGCGTAGATATAAAGATTTTTATTGACTAGACAAACTCAAAACTGATTCGCAAAGACAATTTCTATTGAACCAGGTAGAAACGTAAAACTGCTAAATTCAGATGGAGTGTCAGTACCACCCATTGAATCCTCAATATTGCTTTGAATAGATGAAATGATTTGTGGCTTGAAACCACTCAGTACAGAGTCAATAACATTATTCCCTGTTGAAAAATCTGTAAAAACCATACTTTTATTGTCAGCAGTTGTTCCTAACTCAATACTAATATTTACACCCTCAAATATTTTTGGGTCAAAATTTTGGGTATTAGAGGTCGGAACTGACGAAAACAACAAACTTAGATCTACTTCTAACCTAACCTTATCTTTAGAAAATTTTAGTCCTAGTTTACTAATATCATTTGCAGACATGGGTTTTTCAGGTGTGTTTATACCAAGTACAGAATATAAAAAGGCAATAGCTTGTTTTTCATTTAATATTAACTTTGGTAGTCCTGTTATTGGGTCTACTGATATATTATTTTCTAATTCTGATGTTATGGCACTATCTAGTGTCTTTAGCTCTTGAACATTTGCTATACGTGTTAGAGTTGGATCTGGGCCTTTGTTACCTCCAAGAACTGTTGTTATTAATAAATTTGGAGCGACTAAAGCAACCACAACTGTACAAATACAACATAAGAACATTAGTAAACATCCGACCAAACAACATTTTCCCCAACCAAAACCACCTTTTTTAACAGGTGCAGGAGCTTGCACAGGATTACTACTAACAGGAGTAGCTTCTACTGTAGTTGCGATGGGCTCACTCACATCCGCAACTTTTTTACTTTTTTTCTCATCCATTTCTGAATAAATAAAATATAAATTTAAAACTTTAATATCTTAATAAATTTTACTCTTTATATAAAGTAAATAAAACAAATTATTAATTTTTTTAGTTTTGAATAAGTTGACATAGATATTACAAATTTAATTTAATGTGTTGAACAGAAATTCTTTCACACTCTGATTTGCAGTATAAATTTAGTCAAACAATATTTAAGAGTACTACCCACAAATCAGAGACCGAATATAAAATTAATATTATTTGTATTATGAGTCCATGAGGCCGGTGTGTAGGAACTTCTGTTCAACACATTGTAATCGCAAGATGTCCCCAACCTATACAATATTTTGAGTTTTTTACCAAATTTCGTTATGCTGTTATATAGAATTTTTTAATATTGTATTTTAAAAAAATGGAATTTTTTTCGCAACTAATAATATTAATCACTGTAGGTGTGATTTTTGGGATTATTTGTAAACGTCTTAATATCCCTTTAATTGTGGGTTATATACTTGGTGGAGCCATTTTTGCTTTTTTTTCTCTAGGAGAAAATTCTCAAACCACAATGTTAAACAATCTTTCGCAGATTGGTATCAGTTTATTACTTTTTTCAATTGGAATGGAGTTCTCACTGGACAAATTACTTCAAGTAAAAAAGTACGCAATTATTGGAGGAGTAGTACAAATAATATTGACAATTTTATTTGGGAAAATTATTTTCCCAATGTTTGGTTTTAGCGGATTCGAGTCACTTTTTCTAGGAGCCGTATTTTCATTGAGTTCGACAGCTGTTGTAATTAAAATTTTAGAAGAACTTGGTGAAATGGATAAATTATCAAGTGAAATTACTCTTGGCTGGTTAATTCTACAAGACATTGCCGTAGTTATTTTAATTATTTTACTTGGAAATCTTTCAAAAAATGCAATCAATTCCTCCGATTTAATATCGTCATTATTAAAATGTTTTATCCTTATAGCTGTTTCTTTGGTCTTAGGCCGTAAAATTTTACCAAAGGTTCTTACTTCAATTGCACGTTTCGGGGCTAAGGAATTGGTAGTAATAAGTGCTTTTGGGTTTTGTCTTCTGTTTGCGTTTTTAGCCGAAAAACTTGGTGTATCTTCAACTATAGGTGCCTTTTTGGCTGGTATTATGATTAGTGAAAGTGTCTTGAATCACGAAATCATTACAGAAATCAAGCCATTACAGTCACTTTTCGCTATGTTGTTTTTTATTACTATTGGTTCACTTTTTTCCATTAAGTTTGTATTTGATAATTTGATATTAATATTTTTTTTAACTTTAGTAATTATTTTTGCAAAAATCATTATAATTACTTTGATTTGCTCTTTACTTAAACTACATGCCAAAACATCTTTACAAATTGCACTCAATCTTGCACAAATTGGAGAGTTTGCATTTTTGAGTGCTCAAATTGGTTTGACAAATTCCTGGATAAATCCACGATTAAATTCAATAATTATTGCCGTTACAGTCATTTCCTTAGTTCTTGCACCGGTCTTTATTACTAATGGTGATAGGATTTATCAAGCACTTGGTAAACTTACATTAAAATTCCTTCCATCTTTATATCGTAAAATATTTTCAAAAATTTCCGATGCAAGTCCGGAAAATGATATAACTGAATTAAAAAATCACATAATAATATGCGGATATGGAAGAGTAGGGAAGTATTTGGCACTTGCTCTAAAAAAGTTAAAGCAAAAATTTATTATAATAGAATTAAATTCGATTTCTGAACTTGAGGGCTCTAAGGAGAAAATGAATTATCTAATTGGTGACTCTACTAATATTGATATCCTGCAACAAGCAAAGATAGAAAAAGCCAAAATTGCAATAATTACTCTACCAAAAGAAGAGGATGTGGGTGAGGTTATTCGTGTTTCCAAAGCATTAAATCCGGACATACAGCTAATTATTCGTAAACATCATGAATCAAAGGACTTTGACCAGAATGATGTCTTTGCTATTATCGAACCCGAATTTGAGGCAACCATAAAAATGCTGGAAAAACTTATGCTAGTCCTAAGAAAAAAAGATAAAAACATTATTAATTGGGTGAGAGAACAAAAGAAACAACTTAACTAACTTCTTATAGATAAAATTTTCAAACTTGTTTATAATCTAATTTAATTATTAAGTTTTAAACATTGAAAGGGTATTTATTTACTGACGGAGGAGCAAGAGGAAATCCTGGACCAGCGGGCTCTGCGGCACTTCTTTATAATGAGAAAAAATTGATTGACTTCAACGGGAAGTTTTATCCGGATGCAACAAACAATGTTGCTGAATACAATGGATTAATAATTGGATTAAAGATGGCTATAAAAAAAGAAATTACCGAATTGACTTGCTATTTGGATAGTGAGTTGATAGTAAACCAAATAAATGGCGAATACAAAATTAAAAATGCCATCTTAAAAAAATTAAAATCTAAGGTTGACAAATTAAAAGAAAGTTTTGTCATAATTGCTTTCGAACATGTATTAAGAGTAAAGAACCACTTAGCTGACAAATTAGTCAATCTTATATTGGATACCAAATTAAAGAAATGATTATTAAAATTAATAATTTAAACAAAATATCGCAAAATAATCAAACTGGTGAGATAATCAATAATAAAATTCAATCAAATTCTGTTAAGGGTATGAAAGAAAATAATAGTTCTGAAAAGAAATCCAAGTTCAAATTAAAAATAAATAAAAAAGTTGTAATAATTTTAATTTTTCTCTTCCTTGGAATCATTGGGGTCTTATTTGCATTAGATAGATTTAGTAGCTACTCATCTCGTGTCGAAAAATATGATGAACAAGGAAACAAAATTGATGTTTGTGATAATATCTTAAATCCCAAATGTTGGACAGAGGCGTTCAGACCACAATTACGACAAAGTGACGGGTTTACCGGCGTCTTAATAGTTGGTGTGGACACTAGGGCTGGCTCATCTGGCCTTATGAATACTGATTCTTTAATTGCAATAATATTTAATCACGCAACACAGGAAATTAGTATGATTTCTGTACCACGTGATTTTTGGTCTACTTCATATTCGGCTAAAATCAATGCTGTATATGCTTATACATATAAAAAGGGAAAATCGGAAAAAAATGATGAATTTTATTATTTAAGAGAAGAAATTAGTAAATTGGTTGGGAAACCACTTCAATACACTGCATTGGTTCGATTTGAAGGTGTTATTAATTTAGTAAATGCATTGGGTGGGGTTGAGGTATGTCCGGCTGATTCCTTTACTGCGCAATATCCAATCGAAAAGGCCAAACCGGGGACAGCACAATGGACATATCACCCTTTTATTAAGGGCTGTCAATCGGTTGATGGACTTAATGCATTGATTTATGCCAGGTTTAGATATGCCTCTAAGGGTCCCGATTATTTAAGGAGTGATTTTTCGAGAGCCAGAAGACAACAAGAAGTTATTGATGCCATCAAGGTTAAGGCCTTAAGTGATAATTCTCCACTAGAAGAAAAAGCAGAAAATTATTGGAATATTTTCCAAACATTAAGCCAGAATATTACGGTGGATATTACTTTTGAGGATTTGATGGCCGGATTATCTTTTATTAATACTTTTGACAGAAAGCCAGTAGGTATAGTTTTGGATCCTAATTTTGGTAGTATTAATAAGTTTATTTATACAGATAGTAATCCGTCACAGGGCTATACAATTAAGCCAAGAGATAAAAGCTATGGCGCTATCAGAGATGAAATTGCAAAAATATGGAAATTTTCCGCCTTCTACAAGGAGCGTCCTGTAATTGTTTTGCGTAATCAAACAGGCGATAAGAATTTATCCAATGAGAATATTGCAATTAAATTGAAAAATGATACATCTTATTATGGTGGATTTGATGTCTATAACGATGCCAAGACGGATAAATTTTATGATATTAAATTATTTGACTTCACTGCCGGTAATAAACCGAAAAGTTTGGAATATATTAAAATATTCTTAGGAGTAACAGATGTTGAAACATTACCGGAACAATATGGTATAACTAGGTCAAAGAAAAACGAAGATTTTTTAATTGTAGTTGGACCAAAAAAACCCGCTGACACCCCAACCCCAACTACACAAACAAGCCCAACGCCCAGTAGTAACTAGATATTTATATTAAATTTTATTAAATAATAATTCAATATAAATTGGAATAAAAATTATATATGGAAAATTCTATTGAAATAGAAATTTTTACTACTAATAGTAATCAAAAAATTTTAGGAGAAATTATTATTGATTATTTAGGTTTTCTTTTAGAAGATGATATTATTCAACAAATAACATATAAACCCCCTTTACCAAAAGATGGAGAAATATGGAAAGGGATTGCAATTGTAGATTTTAATTTTTATATACAAGCTTTCAATAATGATGGAACAACAAGAGGAAGCCATTCCCAAGAACCCTAGCGCAAATTTGTTACCTATAATATTTGAATTTATAAAAATTACTAACCCGTTAGGATATATAAACCATGTCCTTGAAAATTCAGCATATGTACAAAGAAATATTTAACAAATTATCTTTGTTCCGTTATTATCTTCAAATATTGAGGCACCATATACCGGAATTGCGACAGTTTATTCTGTGCCATTTGAAACAAATCTATCTGAGATGTAGCAAAATGTTAAAAATTCCCAAAATACGTTATAATTTCCACGGATATACATGTCTCAATCAATATTATTAATGGAGAGTTCGCCTAGCTGGTTTATGGCGCATTCCTGGAAAGAATGTATCTGTAAAAGGATCAAGAGTTCGAATCTCTTACTCTCCGTAGTACTCCTAAAAATCCACGTAGTGGGTTATTAGGAGTACTAAAGAAAATAATTTACTAAATTAGTTATAATGAACCTATGAAATTCTGGCCTGTTCCAAATTGTTATTCCAAAAATTTACCTAAAAGCGGTCCGGGTTCTTTTGCAGAAAATCGAAGTGATCGACACCATTGCGGAGTAGATATTTATGCACCAAAAGGAAGCGATGTTATTTCAATAGATAGTGGGAAGGTCCTTGCAAAAGGGGTTTTCTCATCTCCCAACGTAAAGCCATATTGGTACACTACATATTTCGTAGCGATAAAAAATAAAACCGGTAAAATTGCTAAATATTGCGAACTTGAAGATATTTTGGTAACAGATGGCAGTAATGTAGAAGCAGGGCAAATAATTGGACATGTTGGTAATATATTAAATTTTAATAATATCGACCAAAATTCTCCCCTGTATATACAAAAAATTAAAGATGCTGGGATTAAAAGTATGCTTCATTTTGAATTATACGCAAAGGAACCCTTCGTTTTAGAAAATTATTCCGGTGGTAACTGGTTTGATAAAATCAAACCAAGCAATTTATTGGATCCAACGGAATATTTATTATCACTTATTCCTTGCTAAACAAGTTTTATACTATCTTGTTCATACCTCTCAAAACTTTCCCAACAGCTCCAAGCAATTGAGAACTTGCAGTAAGTCCATGCTCAAATTTTTGTTCTGCATCTTTTAGTACTTGATCGTAATTCATAGGTAACTCATCCAATTTGACTAATCCTGTTCCCTTGTCCCGACCTCGGAAAAATATTTTTTTCGCGACTTGATCCACAAAGATATCTTGTTCTTTCCCCTGACTATAGATACCAAATAAAATCGTTTCTCTGTTGGCTTGTTCTCCCCACAAAACACTTGCTGGAGAGATAATTTTCCCAACAAAACTGTTTAATATCGTTTTAAGAAATTTATCCGAATCCGGTCTTTCATTTAAATATCCTTCTTCAGGTGCTCTTGTTTCAATTATATTATCATCAATTTTGATTCTCATACCATCACCAGGAAATATTTCCATAAACTCAGGAGTTGTTATTTGAAATTTTTTATTCTCAGGA